>Ga0160456_100055_pt1 | contig 177042 bp, 144 predicted proteins | sample HID1972K_E6MG_FD_108261 | JGI IMG/M metagenome (GOLD analysis project Ga0160456, IMG submission 108261) | Enriched pill bug-associated microbial communities from UW Madison campus, WI, USA - HID1972K_E6 MG | ecosystem: Host-associated > Arthropoda: Insects > Digestive system > Unclassified ... | reverse complement strand
GGATTGCGGGTCCTCCTGTGCAAGTCCGCAATCACGAGGCTAAAGAGGTCCAGACGGAGAGCGGCCCCTATATGGCTACACAGCTTCCCGTCGCTGGATTTTCTGTGATCGAGGCGCCCACTATGGCCGAGGCTATTGGGATGATGTCGCAAAGTCCGTGCGCAGTCGCTTATGGAGTCGTCGAGGTTTGGCCGCTTGAACAACATGGCGGTGCGGCCTAACAATTCATTCAAGCCGATGCCGCTTCGCGGCACGGCTTAACTCAGGCGTTATGCGGCTGTAGGACAACGAGAGTTTGTTCGTGCTGCCATCGGATTTACCACCTCACATCCAGCATCTCAGTCCGCGCGCACTGCTAGCGGTCCGGCCTTCGGACAACGCCCTTGGCTTGCGTCGCAGCTACGCCTGTTGTGCTTCGGCAAGGTGGCTGGGTGCGCGGCCGCGCACGGCTGCCGTGGTGTTTGGTACTTTGCCGCATAACAACTCAATCAAGCCGAACTGGCTTCGCCAGTCAGCTTATTTCAAGCGTTAGGCCTCACATGACACACATCATGCTATCCGTGGCATTCGCGGCAGCACTCGTCCTATCCGATGCGATCGTCACCCCGATTCCCTTAATCAGCATGGACGACGTTCCATGTATTGAGTTAAACGGTCATGGCGCCGCCTTCGATAAATCTATTATCAAACTCGCGATCGAAAACGGCGCTTCATCCGGCCTGACGCTAGAGTTCTACAAGGCATCTTCCGCAAAGGATCAAGGGCAAACAAATTATGTATTCTCCATCGTCGGTCCCAGATACCGAGATGATGTCTACTGGGTATACACCATTAACAATGAAACTGCTCAATTCATTCATAAGTTTGAGTACTATAGCCTGCACGGCGTTTGCGGTTGGACCGGCGCTCGTAAGGCCTAACAATTCATCCAAGCCGAACGGGCTTCGCCCGTCGGCTTAATTCAGGCGTTAGGCGCTAGGGAACGATCTTGGAAGCTTACAAGGGCAAGGTAAAGAAATTTAAGGCAGTGACCAGAAATCGCGTCCAAATATTTCTGGAGCAACAAAGTGATCTATTCGAGCTATGGATTGATCAATCATGGGCACTCAACATCGGCGACGAGCTAATCATAGCTGGAGCTAGAGATGAATCCGGGAAGATTTGTTGCTATGCCTATGCCAACAAAAGCATTGGCGTAACAGGCTGGAACAACCCGGCTGAAGACTACGACAACTCCCTAATTTGGATCTCCATAACAATATGTATTTTCGCAATAGCCGCCGTTTTAGGGGTAGCACTTTTATACATATTTGGTATAGCATCCTTGGTCATTCTCTGCATGCATCGTTCCAATAACAAGAGGATTAAAAACACCAATGGTGCATATACGAAAGCACGCCAGCTTGTCACGGATAGCGCCTAACAATTCATTCAAGCCGGCGTTGCTTCGCAACACGGCTTAATTCAGGCGTTAGCCATCAGGGGCGGGTCTTGTCGCAGACCGACAAAGAGCAGAGCAGATGATCGAATGGACGTATTGGCGTCAAGAATTGCGGGCAGAGTTGGCCTGGCTCAAGAAACGTCGCACATATCGTAGGTGGTCGGAGAAGCAACTTGTGCTGTACGAGCGCCGGTTAATGCTAGTAGCGTTCCAAGTGCGCTCGCTGCTTGAAAGACCGAAAGTGAACGATCAAGCTCGGAACGTTCGAATACCGGTGCTGCGATACAAGAAAATCGGGAACAGGCCTTTCACCTTTGTAGGTGCCGGATTCCCCGAAGAACGCTTCGATATGTCTAATCCAGAGCCGTCGGACCTTGGCGTCCTCGATGTTTGCAATCAGCTTATTCACTGCTATTGGATGCAAACTTGGTCCGAAGGCGCCAAGTTCACGGGTATGCTTGTTTTCTCGGATTTCATGCGCCACAAGTGGGCATACGAGTTCGCCATCCAAGACCTCATAGCGCTCTTCAGTGTCTTTGCGGATGACTCCTCAGCGGCCGGTAAGCTGAGCTTCCACTGGAACGAGAAGAAGCAGGATTACGTGGCCTCCTATGCTCTTTGAGCTGGTGGCTAACAATTCGTCCAAGCACACGCCGCTTCGCGGCGCGGCTTAACTCAAGTGTTAGCAATCAAGGGGGAGAGAATGTCGCTACCGAACGTGTACAGCATGAGCTACGGGCAGCTCGGCGACTTCTTGGCGAAGATCCAAGATGGTCAAGCACCCGAAAACTTCACGCAACAGCACCTAAAAGACATTGGGTTCGGCTCCTCAAACCACCGGGCCTACATTCCCCTTCGGAAGGCAGTTGGCTTTCTTACGCCGAGCGGCGCGCCTACTGAGCGCTATCACGCGTACCGGGACAAGTCACAAGCGCGCGCAGTCCTAGGTGCGGCACTGAAGGATGCGTACAGCGATCTTCGCGAGGGTTCAAAATTCAGACGTTAGCAGTTGTAGGAGACAACGATGCAAACCGGAAGTTGCCACTGCGGGGCCGTGAAATTCACTGCTCAGGGCGTCATTGATCAGGCCATCGAATGCAACTGCTCGCACTGCAGCTGCAAGGGCTTTTTGTTTTGGTTCGTTCCGCGGGAATCGTTCGCTGTTACGGCGGGAGCGGACAAGCTCACTACCTATACCTTCAACAAGCACGTAATCCTGCATCAGTTTTGCTCTGTGTGCGGATGCCAGCCATTCGGCCTTGGGGTCAAACCCGACGGAACCAAGATGGCGGCAATCAACGTTCGCTGCGTGGATGACATCGATCTGGCGAACATCAAGCGCGTGCCGGTCAACGGCAAGGAGTTTTAGCAGGCAGCGGCTGGCTATTGGTTCAAGGTGGGCGATTGCGGCGTGGCTTGGCTCAGGCGTTGGGCCATATGAGAGCCGTCGTCGCAATGTGAGTTGCAATTCTGCTTCGTGGTTGCACCTCTTCTGCCGAAGTAGACGCGCCTGCTCGGCATGCAGGCCTCGCAATTCATTCAAGCCGACGCCGCTTCGCGGCGCGGCCTGACCCAGGCGCCAACACGCATCGGAGTAGCCTCAACATGACAGCGACCGCCATCACGGTTAAAGCCCTCCAGTTGATTGCCATCCTCTGCCTCGCTGTGGCGATGGCGGGCGGCTGGGCACATTTGCTTGAGCTTTCCCAGAAAATGGCGCTCTCGCGCGAGGACTACCTCACCGTGCAGCAACTCTATCGAGGCTGGGCGTTGCTTGGGATCCCGGTCCTTGGTGCGCTGATCTCATCAATCGCTCTAGCGGTAATCCTGCGCAGTGAGGGCATGCCGTTCTATTTTTCGCTGGCCGCGGCGCTGTGCGTGGCGCTTAGCTTGATCGCATTCTTCTTGTTCACCCTTCCGGCTAACAGAGCAACCCAAAACTGGACCGTTCTGCCAGAGGGATGGGAGATCCTGCGCCGACAGTGGGAGTATTCCCATGCGGCAGGTGCTTGCCTGTACTTTGCAGCGCTCGCCTCGATGTCTGCTTCGGTTCTTGCAATGCGGCGCTGAGCCGCCCGACAGTAGCGAGGATGCCTAATGGCATTGCGGTTCCTCGACACAGGCTTTCCGCCACGGGAACTGACACTGCATTCAAACGGTTCTGCTCGACCCGGGCGTTTGCACCCGGCGCCGCGCTCCTGCACAGTGCGCGGCCCTTTTGCGCTGTGAACCGTTCGGCATGAAGCTCGGCATCGATTTTGGCACCAGCAATTCCGCGGCGGCGGCGGTGATCGACGGGGCGGTGGTGCCGGTGCGGTTTGGCGATGAGGCCCAGTTCAAGACGTCGGTGTATTTCCCCGAGGTCATGCGCGAGCCGGAGGATTTCCAGCTCACGGCCGCGCAGGAATACCAGCTGGAGCAGCTGGTCGACGCCGGGCGACGCGATGCCCAGGCCGCCGGCCGGCCGCGCAGCGAGGACGCATTGCGCCGCGATGCTCTGCGCACGGTACGGCGCGATTGGATGGAGACGCAGATGCGCGAGCCGCGCAGTTCGGCGGCGCTGCTGCAGAACGCGGTCTACGGCGAGGACGCGCTGGATGCCTACTTTGCCGAAGGGCAGGGCAACCTGGTCCAAAGCCCCAAGTCGATGCTGGGCTATGACCTGCATCCGCGTGCCAGGCAGACCATCACCGGCATCGCCAGCCACATCCTGGAGCACATCCGGCTGACCGCGCAGCGCCAGTTTGGCCAGCCGGTGCGGGCGGCGACGCTGGGCCGGCCGGTGCAGTTCCGCAGTTCGATGGGCGAGGCCGGCAACGGCCAGGCGCTGGAGATCCTGCATGCCGCGGCGGTGGCGGCAGGATTCGATGCGGTGGAGTTCCTGGAAGAGCCCTCGGCCGCGGCGATGCGCCACCATGCCTCCAGCAGCGAGCGCCATGAAGTGGTGGTGGTGGACATCGGCGGTGGCACGACCGACGTGGCTCATGCCGATGTCGGCGGCGCGCAGGCACCGCGCGTGCGCCGGGCCTGGGGCATCGCGCGCGGCGGCACCGACATCGACCTGGCCCTGAGCCTGGCCGGCTTCATGCCGCTGTTCGGACGTGGCCTGACCCGCGTGCCCAACCACCACTACACCGATGCGGCGACGGTGCACGACCTGACCCGTCAGCGCGAGTTCGCCCGCGCGCGCTTCGGCGAGAAAGTGTCGCAGCCGTTCCGCGCCCGCCTGCAGGCGCTGCAGCAGACCGGCAATACCGCGCGCCTGTCGCGCGGGGTGGAGCGCAGCAAGATCGCGCTGAGCGCGGCCGACGCACACGTCGATGCGCTGGATTACATCGAGCCGGGCCTGCGCGCGGAGCTGCAGGCCACTTTCCTGGCGCAGTCTGCCGAAGGTTTCCTGGGCCAGATGCGCACGCTGCTGGCGCAGGTGGCGGCCGACATCGGCCATGATCCGGATGCGGTGTTCCTCACCGGCGGCATGTCGCGCGCACCTTACGTGCGCCAGGCCACGGCCGACGCATTTCCGCGTTCGCGCCTGGTCCACGGCGATCCCTCGTTCGGCGTGGTCCAGGGCCTGGCGCTGGCGGCCGCGCGCGACCGCTGATCCAGCGGCCTCAGCCGCGGGGCTGCAGGCCGTCGACCGCCGACTGCGCCGATGACCATGGCCTGCGCACCTGCTGGCGCACGTAGGACAACGATCCGGCCAAGATGAAGGTGTAGCCCAGCAGCTCGGTGCTTTCTTCCACCGCGTTCTTGAACACGCGGATGTACCCATCGCCCAGCAGACCGTGCCACAGCGCCGTCATGCCGAACAGGCGCGAATAGAACAGCAGCAGGACCAGGCCCATCGTCACCGCGGTGCCGCTGCGCGAGACCAGAAACCGCGCAAGGGCATTGATCGCCCGGCGCCCGTCCTGCAGGGCGTAGAGCAGGCAGCTGGCCGCGATCAGGCAGACCAGCAGCTGCCACAGGCCGCGGAAGGCCAGGTCCCACAGCGCATCGAGTTCGCGCACCAGCATGCAGCCCATGAAGCCGGCGGCGAGCACGGCAAAGGCGCGGTCGCGCGGGTTGCGCCGGGCCAGCAGGCCAAAGGCCAGCGCGCTGAGCAGCAGGAACAGCTCCTGGGTCAGCTCGACCAGGGACCATTCGCCCAGGTCGTCCTGCAGCCAGTGAATGTCGATGTAGAGCGCCAGCACGGGCAGGCTCACCATCAGGGCGAAGGTGGCGGTCCGCAACACGTGGTCGCGGATGGTCTTCATGGCGTTGTTCATGGCGAAATCCTGCAGCGGGCGCGCTCAAGGCCGTCATGCAGGCCGCCGGCAGCGGCGCGTGGAACGCGCGCAGGGCGGGGGAGCGGCAGGACGCGGCAACGTCAGTGGTCGATGGAATAACAAAATTCTGACATCACATTGCCCGCTGTGCAGCACCCCGCCATGCAACGCGCTGTCGCGCGACGGGTACTCAGCCGCGTGGCAGGTCGTTGCCCAGCGGATATCCCGAGAACGGTTTGACCTCGTCCATCAGGAAGTGGGAGACGATCTTCTCCACCCCGTAATCGCCGCCCAGCAGGGCGCGGGCGATGTCTTTCCAGTGGTGGACGTGGCGACTGGGCGCAGCTGCTCAGCACGCGCGGCTATGCGGTATTCCTGCCCAATCCGCGCGGCTCGGAAGGCCAGGGCCATGCCTTCACCGAGCTGGCCCGGCACGATTGGGACGGTGCCGACTTTCAGATGTTCTACCGCGCGCTGAAATTCAACGGCGCGCCGGTGGAGATGGTGACCTACCCGCGCGGCCCGCACTGGTTCACCGAGCAGGCCGCCGGCCGCGATGTGCAGCAGCGCGTGCTGGACTGGCTGGAGACGCATCTGCGCTGACCCGGCCGGCGCACCTGTAGAGCGGAGCTTGCTCCGCTGCTTTCCGGTCAGGTCGCCGGGAAAGCCCCAGCTGAGCAAGCTCGGCTCTACAGGGTGCAAGGCGGGTCAGCGCTCCGCCCCGGCTTATGGCGACCAGGTGAACGTCGCCAGGCTGTGCCCGGGCAGGGTGTAGTGGAACGTGGCATCGCCTTCGGCCACCGAGAACGTGCGCGGCACCGGCGCCGAGTTGGTCACCACCAGCACGCGCCCGCCGTCGGGATTGACGAAGGCCACGTTGTCCACGCCGTCCACTTCGCCGGTCGACCCCACCCGGTGCGCGCCCGGCGGCACGAAGCGGCTGGCGTGGGCCAGCGCGTAGTACTCGTCGGTGCGGGTGATCGCGCCGCTGCGCGTGTCGATGTCGACCACGCCGCGGCAGGTGTCGCAGCCGCCGGTGTGCGGGCCGCCGTCCTGGTCCAGCGCCAGGTTCCAGAACAGCACGCCGCGCGCGTCGTGGCGCACCGATTCGATGATCAGGCGCCGCGCCTGCAGGGTCAGCCCGCCGCTGATCAGCGGCGCCCAAGCGCCGCCCGAACATTCGGTCTGGTACACGTCCTTGTCCGGATAGGCCGCATGCACCGGCGACTGCGCATCGGGCGTGCCTTCATAGCAGTGCCAGGCCACGGCGTTGACATAGCGGTTGGCCTTGGGATCGTTCAGCACGCCCAGCGGCTCGTGCGGCTTGCTCCAGTTGTGGTCCCAGTCGAACAGCAGCGGCGCGGCATCGCCACGGGCCGCCAGCAGCGGGCCGAGATGGTCGCCGATGAAGCGTGCCCGCGCCGGCGCGTTGAAACGCATGCCCGGATAGCTGTCCGGCTCGAAATCCGGCTCGTTCTGCACGGTCAGCGCCCAGATCGGGATGCCCTGCGCCGCGTAGGCGTCGACGTACTTGAGCAGGTAGCGGGCGAAGGCGTCATAGGCGCCCGGCTCCAGCGTGCCCTGGATCAGGCTGCGGTTGGACTTCATCCAGGCCGGCGCGCTCCACGGCGAGGCCATGACCTTCAGATCGGGATTGATCGCCAGCGCCGCGCGGGTCACCGGCACCACGTCGGCCAGGTTGGGCGCGATGGAAAAATGCGTCAGCTGCGGATCCGGCGCATTGCCCGGACTGTCGTCGAGCGAATAGTGGCTGCGCGAGAAGTCGGAGGCGCCGATGGTCAGCCGGGCAAAGCTCAGCCCGATGCCATCGCCCTGGCGCCCGAACAGTTCCTGCAGCAGGGCTTCACGCTGCTCCGGCGCCATCTGCTGGATCAGCCACGCCGAGGCATCGGTGATCGAGGCACCAAAGCCCACCATCGTCTGCCGGGTATCGGCAGGGTCGACCGAGATGGCGATCGGCAGTGCCTCGCGCGTGCCGAACGTGGCCGGCGCCAGGCGCGCCAGCGCGTACTGATGGTGATGGGTGGTCAGCCACACCTGCGCCTGCCTGGGTGGTGCCGCCGTTGACACGCCGGCCACGCCCAGCGTCAGCAGCGCGAGCAGGCAACGGACAAATGCGACACGCACGGGACAGGGCATGGACACGGGGCCAGTCAAAAACGGACCGCCACCCTGCCGCAGGCGTGCGCCAATCGCATGCTGCAGCGCGACAAATCGGCAAAGGCGCATGGCGGACTGGTTCCGCTTAACGTCCATTTTACGTGGAATCGTTTTTTCATCCGGGAAAAACGATTGACACGCTCTGACATCGGCCCGTATGACAGCGCCGTCAGAACGCCCCGGGAGGGCTAAAAAATGACTTCATATTTCGCATGGAGGCAGCGCGCCTCCACCTTGCGTGCGCCTGTCGCACGCCGTCTGGTTTCCGCCTGCTGCCTGGCCCTGCTGTCGATGCAGGCCCAGGCCCAGCAGCAGACCGAAGCCCCCGCTTCGGCCACCGACAGCACTGCCCAGGACGCCGCCAAGACCTTGGACAGCGTCAAGGTCACCGGCATCCGCGCGGCCATCGCCAACGCGGTGGAAAAGAAGAACGAGGCGACCTCGATCGTCGAGACCATCTCGGCCGAGGACATCGGCAAGCTGCCCGACGTATCCATCGCCGATTCGATCTCGCGCCTGCCTGGCCTGGCCACCCAGCGCGTGGACGGCCGCTCGCAGGTGATCAACATCCGCGGCATGTCCGAGCAGTTCGCCGGGACCCTGCTCAACGGCCGCGAACAGGTCAGCACCGGCGACAGCCGCGGCGTGGAATTCGACCAGTATCCGTCCGAGCTGATCAACGCGGTCACCGTGTACAAGACGCCCGATGCGGCGCTGATCGGCCAGGGCCTGTCGGGCACCGTGGACCTGCAGACCATCCGCCCGCTGGACCTGACCGAGCGCCGCGTGGTGTTCGGCGGCCAGGGCGAATACAACTCGCTGGGCAATGTCAGCGCCGACGGCAAGGACAAGGGCTATCGCGCCAGCGCGTCCTATGTGGACCAGTTTGCCGACGACACCATCGGCGTGGCGCTGGGCGTGGCGCGCCTGAACTCGCCGTTCCAGGAGCAGCATTACAAGTCGTGGTGGTGGGCCGATCTGGACCGCGTGGACTGGGATGGCCCGTATCAGGCCGGCCGTCCGCTTAACGCCGTCGTCCTGGAAGGCGACGAGGCCTGGGTGAAGTCGCGCGATCTGCAGCGCGATGGCGTGATGGGCGTGTTCGAGTTCAAGCCCAACGACCGCTTCCACAGCATCCTGGACCTGTACTACTCCAAGTTCGACCAGGACGAGGTCACCCACGGCACGATGTGGAGCAACGACTCCTCGTTCTCCGGTGATGCCGGCAGCGTGACCTACAGCAACGCCCAGACCACCGACTTCAACGGCTATCCGGTGGTTACCAGCGGCACGCTCAACAATGTGCAGCCGATCGTGCGCAACGACAGCAACCAGCGCCAGGACAAGCTGTTCTCGGTGGGCTGGAACAACGAGTTCAAGGTGACCGAAGCAGGCACGCTGACCGCGGACCTGAGCTACTCGCGCGCCAAGCGCGACCAGTCCGCGCTGGAACTTTATGCCGGTCGCCTGGGGCCGCAGAGCATCGATTTCGACATCAGGACCACGCCGGGCTATTCGCACTTCACGATGCCGGACATGGCCGATCCGGACGCGGTCTACCTGTGGGATCCGCAGCTGTACAACCATGACGGCCGCCTGGAGATCTCCGAGCAGAAGGACACCATCAAGGCCGGACGCCTGAACTGGACCCAGCAGCTGGACAACGCGGTGATCCGCAGCGTCGATGTCGGCGCCAACTTCAACAAGCGCACCAAGGAGAAGGTTGCCGACGTGTACTTCGCCTTCCTGCCGGGCGAGGACCGCACCCCGACCCTGGTCGATCCGTCGCTGCTGTATTCGCCGACCTCGCTGGGCTTCGTCGGCATGGGCGACATCCTGAGCTTCAACCCGCGCGCGCTGCTCGACCAGTACTACGACGTCACCCTGAGCGAGAGCAACGACGACCTGCGCAAGGACTTCATCGTTGAAGAGAAGGTCAACACCTTCTACGTGCGCGCCAACATCGACATGGACCTGACCGACACGATCCGCGTGCGCGGCAATGCCGGCATGCAGTACATCACTTCCGACCAGTCCTCGACCGGCTTCAACGCCGCCAACGAGTCGGTGCTGGGTTCGCAGACTCTGGGCAAGCAATACAGCGACTTCCTGCCCAGCGTGAACCTGATCTTCGACTTCGGCGAGGGCTGGCTGATCCGCGCCGCGGCCGCCAAGACCCTGATGCGTCCGCCGATCAACTACCTCAGCGCCGATTCCAGTGCCGGGGTGGCAACCGATGGCGCCGAGGCGGGCCTGTGGTCCGGCAGTGGCGGCAATCCGCTGCTCGAGCCGTACCGGGCGATGGCCTTCGACCTGTCGTTCGAGAAGTATTTCGGCGAGGGCAGCTATGTCGGCCTGGCCCTGTTCCGCAAGAACCTGCAGACCTACATCTACCGGCAGAACCTGCAATGGGATTTCAGCGGCTATACGCCCGATCCCGACGCGCCGACCCCGATCTCCAACATCGGCAACTTCACCACCTGGGCCAACGGCACCGGCGGCTACATGCGCGGCGCCGAGCTCTCCACGGCTTTGGCCGGCAGCCTGATCAGCGACGCGCTGGACGGCTTCGGCGCCCAGGTCAACGTGTCCTACACCGAGTCGTCGATCGATCCCGATCCCAATGACGATTCGGCCGGTACCGACACCATCCCCGGCCTGTCCAAGATCGTCGCCAACGCCACCCTGTATTACGAAAAGCACGGCTTCGGCGCGCGCGTGAGCCAGCGCTACCGCGACGGCTACCGCGGCGAATACAGCGCCCTGTTCGGCCAGCGCCAGTACCGCAACACGCTGAGCGAGCGCACCACCGACCTGCAGCTGAGCTACGCCTTCGGCGACGGCAGCCGGCTGAAGGGTCTGTCGCTGCTGTTCCAGGTCAACAATCTCACCGACGAACCGTTCCGCACCTCGGTCAGCGAAAGCACCGGCACCGGCCTGTTCTTCCCCGAGGAGTACACCCAGTACGGCCGCCAGTACATGCTGGGCTTCCGCTACGAGCTGTAGGTCCTGTCTTGCCTGTGCCGAGGCAAGGCCGGCCTTGATCCGTCATTTCCACGCGTGCCGGCCATCACGTAGCCCGGGTAAGCGAAGCGCACCCGGGTGGGGCTTTCCCGGCAGAGTCCCCCGGGGTGCGGCCTTCGGCCTTACCCCGGGCTACGCTCCGCGATGCGTTCGCACGATGCAGATGGCATTGGGCCATCTGCGCATTCACATCAAAAATGCGCGCCTGCTGTGTTAATTGCAGCGGGCTTTCGTCGTGGTGGTCGATCCAGCGGCAGGCGGAAGCTCCCCGCCAACTCTCTCCAGGGAGCCAGCCATGTCCGCATCGGACGACGATACTTCGTCGGTCTCGCCTTCGCGACGCCGTTTCTTCCAGGGCCTGAGCCTGATCCCGCTGGCCGCGGCGCTGCCCGGCTGCAGCGATGACCGGCAGCCGGCAGCCGCCGCTGACGGCGCACCAGCCAAGCCGGACGACTTCAAACCCAGTTTCTTCAACGCCGCCGAATACGCCTTCGTCGTGGCCGCGTGCGATCGCCTGATCCCGCATGACCAGATCGGCCCTGGCGCGGTCGAATCGGGCGTGCCCGAATTCCTGGACAGGCACATGCACAGCGCCTACGCCTCCGGCGCGATCTGGTACATGCAGGGCCCGTTCGTCGAGGCGGCCAAGGAATTCGGCTACCAGGGCAAGCTGCCGCTGCGCGACATGATCCGCGTGGGCATCGGCGCGATCGACGCGCACTGCAAGAAGAATTTCGACGGCAAGACCTTCGCCCAGCTGGATCACGGCCAGCAGGAAGCCCTGCTCAAGGCGGCAGAGGACGGCAAGCTCGAGCTGGAGGGCATCTCCGTCAAGACCTTCTTCTCCTACTTCCTGGGCGAAGTGAAGAACGGCTACTTCGCCGACCCGAAACATGGCGGCAACAACAACATGGGCGCGTGGAAGATGATCGGCTATCCGGGTATGCGCGCCGACTACATGGACTGGATCACCGTGCGCGACAAGGCCTATCCCTTGCCGCCGGTCGATCTGGCCGGCAAGCGAGGCTGATGGCATGGCAACCGTGAAACCGAAAGTGGACGCCGTGATCGTCGGCATGGGCTGGACCGGGGCGATCCTGGCCAAGGAACTCACCGACGCGGGGCTCAACGTGGTCGCGCTGGAGCGCGGCCCGGACCGCGACACGCAGCCGGACTTCGCCTATCCGCGCGTGGTCGACGAACTGGAAGGCTCGGTCCATCGCCGCTACCTGCAGAGCCTGGCGCAGGAGACGGTGACCGTGCGCCACACGCCCGGCGACACCGCCGTGCCGTACCGGCAGATGGGCTCGTTCAAGCCGGGCACCGGCGTCGGCGGCGCCGGCAGCCACTGGTCGGGCTGCCATTTCCGCCCGCTGCCCGAGGACATGCGCCTGCGCAGCAATGTCGAGCAGCGCTACGGCAGGAAGTTCATCCCGCAGGACATGACCATCCAGGATTTCCCGGTCAGCTACGACGACCTGGAGCCGCACCTGGACATGTTCGAAAAGGTCTGCGGCACCTCGGGCAAGGCCGGCGTGCTCAACGGCGTGCTGCAGGAGGGTGGCAATCCGTTCGAAGGCTCGCGCTCCAGTGAATATCCGCTGGGCCCCAATCCCAATTACCTGGGCGCCGAGATGTTCTACGGCGCGGCCAGGCAGATGGGCTGGCACCCGTATCCGATCCCGGCGTCCAACGCCTCGGGCCCGTATGTCAATCCGTACGGCTGCCAGATGGGTCCCTGCAATGCCTGCGGTTTCTGCAGTGACTACGGTTGCCTGAACTACTCCAAGGCCAGTCCCAACGTCTGCATCATGCCGGTGCTGCGCCAGCGCAGGAACTTCGAGCTGCGCACGCACGCGACCGTGCTCAAGGTCAATCTGGACAACACCGGCAAGCAGGCCACCGGCGTGACCTACCTGGACGCACAGGGCCGCGAGTTCGAGCAGCCGGCCGACATGGTGCTGCTGTGCGCCTTCTCGCTCTACAACGTGCACCTGATGCTGGTCTCGGGCATCGGCCAGCCGTACGACCCGGAGACCAATACCGGCACGATCGGCCGCAATTACTCCTACCAGAACCTCAACCGCGTGGTCCTGTTCTTCGACAAGGACGTGCACGCCAACCAGTTCATCGGCATCGGCGGCGCCGGCACCACCATGGACGACCTCAACGGCAACCAGCTGGACAACAGCAAGGCCGGTTTCGTCGGCGGCGGCCTGGTGTGGGCGCGCCAGCCGGGCGCCGGCCCGATACGCGGCATCAACGTGCCCGACGGCACGCCCGGCTGGGGATCGAAGTGGAAACAGGCGGTGGCCGACAACTTCCGCCACTCGTTCTACTACGAGGTCCAGGGCGCGTGCATGTCCTACCGCCAGCACTACCTGAGCCTGGACCCGACCTACAAGGACGCCTTCGGCCGGCCGCTGCTGCGCATGACCTTCGACTGGCATCCCAACGAGATCAAGGCCTCGCAGTTCTTCGTCGACCAGGCGCTGCAGATGACCAAATTCCTCAATCCGCTCTCGACCTCGGGCGATGCGAAGAAGGACGGCAGCCACTACGACATCACCAAGTACCAGAGCACCCACACCTGCGGCGGCGCGATCATGGGCGACGATCCCAAGACCTCGGCCCTGAACCGCTACTTGCAGTCGTGGGACGTGCCGAACGTGTTCGCCATCGGCGCCAACGCGTTCCCGCAGAACAATGGCTACAACCCCACCGGCCTGGTCGGTGGCCTGGCGTACTGGGCGGCGCACAACATCCGCAGCCAGTACATCAAGTCACCCGGCCCGATGGTCCAGGCGTGAGGGCGCGGCGATGAAGAAATTCCTGCTGACCCTGGTGGCCCTGGCGGTGATCGTGCTGATCGCCGCGCTGGTCTACGCCTTCATTCCCACCAGGACGCCGGCCGTGGCCGGCGGCGAACCGGCCGCCAGCGACACCGCGCTGATCGAGCAGGGCAAGTACCTGGCTGCGGCCGGCGACTGCACCGCCTGCCACACCGCGCCCGGCGGCAAGCCGTTCGCCGGCGGCCTGGCCATCGCCTCGCCGATCGGCACGATCTACAGCACCAACATCACCCCGGACGCCGACACCGGCATCGGCAAGTACTCGCTACAGGACTTCGACCGCGCCGTGCGCCATGGCATCGCGCCCGATGGCGGCACGCTGTATCCGGCGATGCCGTATCCCTCGTACGTGCGCATGACCGATGCCGACGTGCGCGCGCTGTACGCGTACTTCAAGCACGCCGTGCCGCCGATCAGGGCCGACAACCGTGGCACCGACATCACCTGGCCGCTGTCGATGCGCTGGCCGCTGGCGATCTGGCGCAAGACCTTCGCGCCGGATCCGCAGCGTACCGGGTTTGATTCCAAACCCTACTCCGATCCGCAGGTCGCACGCGGCGCGTATCTGGTCCAGGGCCCGGGACACTGCGGCAGCTGCCACACCCCGCGCGCGCGGACCCTGCAGGAGGTCGCCCTGAGCGAACGCGACGGCGATGGCAGCGCGTATCTGTCCGGCGGCCAGGTGATCGACGGCTGGGTCGCGGTGAACCTGCGTGGCAACGGCGGCGACGGCCTGGGCCGCTGGTCGCAGCAGGACATCGTCGACACGCTCAGAACCGCACGCAGTCCGCATACCGCCGTGGTCGGCAATGCGATGGGCGATGTGGTGTTGCACAGCACCCAGCACCTGAGCGATGCAGACCTGGGCGCGATGGCCGCGTACCTGAAGACCCTGCCGGCCGCGGGCCAGGAAGTGTCCTCGTTCGCCGCCAATCCCGCGACGGCCAAGGCGCTGCAGTCCGGTGTCAACGACAGTCGCGGCGCCGAGCTGTACGTGGACAGCTGCGCGGCCTGCCATCGCACCGACGGTGAGGGCTACACCCATGCGTTCCCGAAGCTTGCCGGCAACCCGACCGTCCTGGCCCGCGATCCAGCCACCCTGGTGCGCCTGATCCTGGCCGGCAGCGAACTGCCTTCCACCCAGGCCGCACCTTCCAACCTGGGCATGCCCGGCTTCGCCTGGCGCCTGAACGATGAGGAAGTCGCCCAGCTCGGCACCTTCGTGCGCAACAGCTGGGGCAACAAGGCGCCTGAAGTGGCCGTGGCCCAGGTCAAGGCGGTGCGTGACAGCCTCGCCGAGGAAGGCACGGCCAAGCACGGCGCGCCGCATGACCCGACCCAGGCTGACGCCGGCGACAAGTAACTCCGGCTTCGACCACCCACGCAACGCCCGGTCCGCCGGGCGTTGTTGTTTTCCTACTGACGGAATTGTCAGCGCCGCGTCAGGAAGGCGATGGGCGCCGACCACCAGAATCGGCGTCACCCCTGATTGTCCAGATGGCTGCGTGCGGCGATGTTCGCGCGTGCCTGATTGGACGGGTGCCTGGCCCGGATCGCGGCCGGGCTGGACACCACGCCTGCTGCGTCCAGCGGCCGTGGATCGGATTTCCCACTGCCGCAGGCGCTTTCGCGCCTGTACGCCTGAATGGACCCACCGCATGAGCCAGGTCGCAACGCCGTACCATGACCCCATGAAACTGCTGATCATCGAGGACGAGCCCAAGACCGCCGGCTACCTGACCCGAGGCCTGGGCGAAGAGGGCTACAGCGTCGATCACGCCGCCAACGGTGTCGATGGCCTGCACCTGGCGCTGACCGGCGACTACGACGCGGTGGTGCTGGACATCATGCTGCCGGGCATGGACGGCCTGCAGGTGATGCAGTCGCTGCGCGCCCAGCGCGACACGCCGGTGATCATGCTGACCGCCCGCGACCAGGTGGACGACCGCCTGCGCGGCCTGGGCGCCGGCGCCGACGATTATCTGGTCAAGCCGTTCTCGTTCCTGGAACTGCTGGCGCGCGTGCAGGCCATCACCCGCCGCGGGCGCGCGCACGAAGCCACCCAGATCCAGGTGGGCGACCTGCACATCGACCTGCTGGCCCGCCGCGCCAACCGGCGCGGCCGGCGCCTGAACCTGTCGGCCAAGGAATTCGCGCTGCTGGCCGCGCTGGCCCGCCGCCGCTCGCAGATCCTGTCCAAGACGGTGATCACCGAGACGGTGTGGGACATCAACTTCGACACCAACACCAACGTGGTCGAGGTGGCGATCAAGCGCCTGCGCGCCAAGCTGGAGTATCCCGGCGAAGCCAAGCTGCTGCACACCGTGCGCGGCATGGGCTACGTGCTCGAAGTGCGCGAGGACCAGGTCGAGTGAACACCCGCTCCATCGCGGCACGGCTGGGGCTGATGTTCGGCCTGGCCGCCACGGTGGTGCTGGCGGTGCTGGCGGTGGCGCTGTTCCTGTTTCAGTCCTACGAGCTGCAGCGCCACAACCGCGAGGAACTCAACGCCCGCCTGGTGATCGTCGAGCGGCTGTCGCTGCGCGCCAACGACCCCGAGCACTGGGCCTACTTCCGCGACAAGCTGGCCGACTTCACCCCGGAAGACGGCAGCCTGTATTTCCTGGTGGAAAGCCAGGATCCGCGGTTCCGGGTGGGCAGCGGCTTTCTGGATCAGGCGCAGTTCGAAGGCTATGCCGAGGGCTTCGGCAACGCGACTCTGCCCAATGGCCAACGCTATCTGACCCTGGCCCACACGCTGCCGGCTGCCGGCGAACGGCCGGCGGTGCAGCTGATCGTGGCCGAGGGCCAGCGCGACATCGAGTCGGCCGAATGGCTGCTGGCGGTGGGCATCGTGGTGCTGTCGCTGGTGGCCATTGCCACGGTGTCCACCCTGGGCTGGTGGATCGCCCGGCGCGGCCTGGCGCCGGTGGACCGGTTGAGCGCCTACGCGCGCCGACTGGACGTGCGTGACCTCACCCTGCGCCTGCCGGCCGACCATCTGCCGACCGAACTGGATGGCCTGGTGGTCTCGCTCAACGAGGCGCTGGCCCGGCTGCAGCGCGCCTACGAGCAGCTCAACGCCTTCAACGCCGATGTCGCCCACGAGCTGCGCACGCCGCTGGGCAACATGATCGGCGAGACCCAGGTGACCCTGGCCCGCGCGCGTTCGGCCGAGGCGCTGGAGTCCACCCTGCAGTCCAACCTGGAAGAACTGGAGCGGCTGCGCAACATCGTCAACTCGATGCTGTTCCTGGCCCGCGCCGACCGCGGCGAATCGGCACGCGACCTGGTGGAAGTGTCGCTGCGCGAGGAAACCACCAAGGCCGCCGACTTCATGGACATGGTCATGGAGGATGCGGGCATGGCACTGCAGGTGGAAGGCGACGCCCGCGCCCGGGTGGAGGGATCGCTGTACGCGCGGGCCATCACCAACCTGCTGGACAACGCGCTGCGCCATGGCGAGCCTGGCGGGACCATCGAGGTCGTCATCGCCGAGACCGGCGACACCGTCAGCGTCACCGTGCGCAACCGCGCCGCGCCAATCGCGCGCGAGGCGCTGGATCACCTGTTCGACCGCTTTTACCGCGCCGATCCCTCGCGCACCGGCAGCGACCAGAACCACGGCCTGGGCCTGGCCATCGTCAAGGCGGTGGCCCAGCTGCATGGCGGCACCGTGTTCGCCCAGTCCGAAGACGGCTATGTCGCGGTGGGCCTGCGCCTGCCGCGGGTGGCGGTGCTGGGCGCGCCGGCGCAGACCGAGCGCGCCGCCGCGCGCCCGGGTCGGACCCCCAGGATCAGCCCGCAGCCTTCGGCCTGACCACTGCCGCGACGGTGGTCTGCGGGCCGCCGACACCGGTAAAGTGCCGGCAATCGCAGTGCTCTGCCGCGCCGTACGCGCCGGAGCGGGAGACCCATGCTCGCAGTCCTGTTGCCCATGTTCCTGGCCGCCGCGGCCGCCACCACGCCGGCGGTCGCCACCGTGCAGCTGCAGACCGCCGTGCCGGCACGCTGCATCGCCGTCTATCAGGGCTCGCCGGAAGGCTCGCACCTGCTGGTCCCGGGCGATCGCCTGGACACGCTGGCCAGGCTGGACGCCGAGGGCCTGCCGCTGGACGAACGCATGACCCGGATCATGGGCAAGCGCGCCAAGGACCTGCTGCAGGCGGCCAAGGACGCGCCGCGCGATGCGCAGGGCTGCCAGCAGGTCAGCCTGATCGAGGCCGGGGATGCGGGGCTGGTGCTGATTCCGTTGATCGAAGCCGGCCGCGTCGCGGTCTGGTCCGATGCCCGCCAGGGGCTGGTGCCGAGCATCCGCACCGAGCAGGGCGCCTGCAGCCTGGACCATCCGGTCGCCGGCTTCAGCGCCACGATCGCCGGCGAATCCAAGGCGTTCCTGGTCCTGATGACCTGCATCGTCTGACTCAGCTCAGCGCCGAGGTGGCGCGCTCAGGGCTTCGAAGTGCGGCTGCAGCAGCGCGTGCAGCCGGCGGATGACCGGCGAGAATTGCTTGCGGTGCGGGCACACCAGCTGGATCGGGAACGCTTCGCCATGCTGCGGCAGCAGCCATTCCAGGCGGCCTTCACGCACGTCCTGCTGCACGTCCAGCCACGACTTGTAGGCAATGCCGTGCCCGGCCAGCGCCCACTGGCGGGTGACATCGGCGTTGTTGCTGAGCAGGCCGCCGCGCATCTGCACCACCTGGCGCTGTCCGTCCACGTCGAAGCCCCAGCGGTCGTAGGCCCGTCCGCCCAGCATGTACAGCACCGCCTCGTGCCCGCGCAGGTCCTCCAGCGTGGCCGGGCGGCCACGGCGCGCCAGATAGGCGGGCGCGGCCACCAGCACGTGGCGGTTGTCCGGCAGCAGCGACAGCGATACGTAGCGCGCATCGTCGAAGCGGCCCTGGCGGATCGCCGCGTCCACCGGCTCGCGGAACACGTCGGCCACCTGGTCGGACAGCAGCAGCTGCACGGTCAGGCGCGGATGCGCGGCGCGGAACTCCTCCAGCCACGGCAGCAGCAAATTGCGGCCCAGGTCCGAAGGCGCGGCCAGGCGCAGGGTGCCGGTCAGCGGCGCGTCGTCGCCACGCAGGCGTTCGCGGCCGGCGTGCAGGGTGTCGAGGACCTCGCGGGCGGTTTCCAGATAGCGCTCGCCTTCGGCGGTCAGGCGCAGGCTGCGGGTGGAACGCACGAACAGGCGCAGCTCCAGCTCGCGCTCCAGCCGCTTGATCGCCGCGCTGGCCTGGCCAGGCAGCAGGTCGACCTCGCGCGCGGCCGCCGAAAAGCTGCCCAGCGCGGCGGTGCGGACAAACAGCGCCAGATCGTCCAGGCGGACCATTTTCTCTTCCGGAGTGAAAGTGATGCCCAATTCTGCCGCTTAACCGGACAAAACGGAGCGCGCAAGATACTGGCCTTCCCTGTCCTACATGGAGTGCTCATGAAAGCCGTCGCCTACACCCACGCCGCCCTGCCGATCGACGACCCGGCCGCGCTGATCGACCTCGACCTGCCCCAGCCCACTCCAGGCCCGCGCGACCTGCTGGTGCGGGTGCGGGCGGTCTCGGTTAATCCGGTGGATACCAAGGTGCGCCACCGGGCCGAGGTCGCCGAACCGCGCATCCTGGGCTGGGACGCGGTGGGCATCGTCGAGGCGATCGGCGAGGGCGTGACCCTGTTCAAGCCGGGCGATGCGGTCTTCTACGCCGGTTCGATCAACCGCCCGGGCAGCAATGCCGAGTACCAGCTGGTGGACGAGCGCATCGCCGCGCTCAAGCCGACCAGCCTGGACGACGCTCAGGCCGCCGCCCTGCCGCTGACGGCCATTACCGCCTGGGAGTTGCTGTTCGACCGGCTATGCATCCCCGAACACAAGGGCCAGGGCCAGGTCCTGCTGGTGACCGGCGCGGCCGGCGGGGTCGGCTCGATGCTGGTCCAGCTGGCGCGCAAGCTGACCGGGCTGACCGTGGTCGGCACTGCTTCGCGTCCCGAAACCCGGGCCTGGGCCACCGCGCTGGGCGCGCACCACGTCATCGACCATAGCCAGCCGCTGCTGCCGCAGCTCAGGGCGGTGGGGATCGAGCAGGTCCATCACGTGGCCAGCCTGACCCACACCGGCAGCTACTACACCCAGTTCATCGAACTGCTGGCGCCGCAGGGCCAGCTGGCCCTGATCGACGACCTGCCTTCCCTGGACGCCATGCCGCTCAAGCCCAAGAGCATCTCGCTGCACTGGGAATCGATGTTCACCCGCTCGGTCTACCAGACCCCGGACATGCAGGCCCAGCACAACCTGCTCACGCGCGTGGCCGCGCTGGTCGACGCCGGCACCCTGCGCACCACCTTCGGCGAACACTACGGCGCGATCAACGCGGCCAACCTGCGCCGCGCCCACGCCCTGATCGAAAGCGGCAAGGCCAAGGGCAAGCTGGTGCTGGAAGGCTTCGTCTGAGCCAGCGCCATCCGCGTCCCGGCATACTCGCTCCCTGGCACCACAGGGAAACACGAACGACATGGACCGTCGGCAGCAGCCACCTGTCTCAGGGATGCGGACCTATCGTGCGACGGCCTTGGCCCGCGCGGGCAGCGCTGTCATCGGGGTGCTGGCGCTGGCATTGGCCGGCGTCGGCCTGCGCCGCGACCAGTACGGGCTTTCGGTCATCGCCCTGGTCGTGGGCGCATTGCCGTTGCTGGTCACCCTGCGGCTGCGGCTGGAGCTGACCGCCAGACAGCTGCGCCTGCGCACTGCGTTGGATAGCCGCACGCTGTCGCTGGACCAGGTCAGCGCGGCCTGGATCGAAGCGCCACGCGGCGCGTGGTCCTACTGGCGCGCGCTGCCAATGCTGGTGTTGTCCGTGCCCGGCGCGCGACCGCTGGTGCTGAACCTGCGGACCCTGCCCGATGCGGCCGTGGTGGCATTGGGCCAAGCGCTGCAGCGCCGAGGTGTCGGGATCGGCGTTGCCGATTCACCGGCGGCACGCAGGACGGCGGCGCGCATCTGGCCACCGCCGCGCCGCTGACCGGGCGCTTGGGTGGGAGCTGATGGCTCTTCAACTCCCGCCGCGGCCTCCTTGTAGAGCCGAGCCTGCTCGGCTGCTTTCCGGCCGGATCGTGGGAAAGCCCCAGCGGAGCAAGTTCCGCTCTACAGGGTGGGAGCTGCTTCAGCGGCGACGGGGAGTCGCCGGGAAGGCCCTTCGCTGAAGCAGCTCCCACGACGTCAAGCTTGCAGCACGTAGCCCGGGTAAGGCCGTCAGGCCGCACCCGGGGCGCGGCCTGAGGTGAGGTCTTCCGATGACCTGCTTCGCTCCTGTCCCGGGTGCGCTGCGCTTCCCGGGCTACGGGCTGCTCAGCCCTCGGCGCGCGCGCCAGCCTGCTGCATGCAGCCCCAGCCGGTGCAGGCCCGGCATAGTGCTCGGCGACCTGTTGCAGGTACTGCTCGAAATGGGTGATCTCGGCATGGCGCGGCACCATGTTGGCCACCACCAGCACGCTCCACGATCCGTCCGGATCCTCGCCTTCGGGCGATTCCAGACGCTGCATCCGGCGCTGACCAGACATGCGACCGGGCTCAGCCATTGAGACGCCGGGGGCTAAACTGGGCGAATGAATATCGAGATCGTGGCCTCAATCGCCGTGCTGCTGCTGACAGTGGCGATCGTCCTGCTCATCGCGCTCTTGCGCCGCCCGTCCCACGGCACCGGCGATCACGATGAACGGCGCCGATTGGCGGATGAACTGGCGACACAGCGCGCATTGGCCCAGTCGAGCATGGTCGATGCCGGGCAGCTGCGCGGCCGGCTGCAAGCGCTGGAGGCGGAGCTTGAGGCAGAGCGTGCCAGGTCGGCGAGCCAGCAACAGGCCCTGGCCGAACAGACGGCGCGGAACGAGCGCGAAAGCGCAGCGTCGACCGAGCGGGATGTGCGGCTGCGCGAGCGAGAATCGGCGCTGGAAAAGGCCAGCCTGCGCATCAGCGAACTCGATACGCAACTCGAGCAGGCACGAGCGAGCTACCAGCGCCTGCACGGCGAACATACCCAGGCCGCCGCCGAGCTTCGCCATTCCCAGAAGGCCAATGACGACTTGCGCGCCTATCTGGAGGTCGCAAAGGAGAAGCTGTCGGGCGCCTTCGCTGAGCTCGCCGGCAAGGTGTTCGACGAGCGCGGCCAGCTGTTCGAGAAGAACGTCAGGCTGGTCACGGGACAGTCCCGGGCGGACATCGAGGGCCTGCTCAAGCCGTTCTCGGAGAAGCTGGGCGAATTCCGGACCCGGGTCGACACGCTCTATGGCGAGGAAGCGCGCGAGCGCGCAAGCCTGTTGGGTGCCGTGGGCGAGCTCAAGGGCCTGAACCAGCATATGGCCAGCCAGGCCGCGGCGCTCACCAATGCGCTCAAGGGCAGTGCCAAGGTGCGGGGCGACTGGGGCGAACTGATGCTCGACAACGTGCTGCGCGGATCGGGTCTGGAAGAAGGCGTGCATTACAAGCGCCAGGCGCATGCCGTCGATGATGAAGGCGCGCGGCTGCGTCCGGACGTGCTGATGCAGTTCCCCGACAGCCGCAGCGTGGTGATCGACAGCAAGGTCAACCTGATCGCCTGGCAGGAGGCGATGAATGCGGACAGTCCCGAGCAGCACGACGAGGCACTGCGCCGGCATGCCGTCGCGTTGCGACAGCACGTCAAGGACCTGGGCGACAAGAACTACCCGAAGGCGGTTGGCGGCGATGCGCTGGATATCACCATCGCATTCGTTCCGATCGAGGGCGCGTTGTCCGCGGCGCTTGGCGCCGACGCATCGCTCCAGACCTACGCCTTCGATCGCCGAGTGGTCTTCGCCTCGCCCAATACACTCATGGCCCTGCTGCGTGTGACCGAGCGGCTATGGACGCGCGACAAGGTTCAGAAGCAGGCCATCGAGATCAGCGAGGCCGGCGGCAGGGTGCTGGATGCATTGACCGCTTTCCTTTCCGACTTCGACAGCGTCGGGAAGAAATTGGAAGACGCGAGCAAGGCCTTCAGCAGCGCGCGCAATCGGCTCACCGGCTCGCCGCAATCGGCTTACGCCCGCGCGCGCAAGCTCGCTGAACTCGGAAGCAAGGCAAAGAAGGCGCTTCCTCCCGAACTGGAGCCGGAAACACTCCAGCAGCTGGCCTCGCCAGAACCCAAGTAGGCCCGCAAGGACGTGGCATTCAAGCAAAGTGGTGCCCGACCGCGTCGTTGCCCCAGCTGGGCGAACGGCCCTGGGTCGCCTGCGCGGGGGCGATGCGCTGTAAACATCCGGGAAATGTTTGGTCGCCGCTGTGCCTACGCACAGCCGTAACACCTTGCGGACAAATCGGCGTTTAGACTGCGCCGCCAGCCCTCCCACCCGCCCGCAGGTCCGCCATGACTTCCCTCTACGACATTGCGTTGAAGACCATCGAAGACCAGCCCACCACGCTGGCCGCCTATCGCGGCAAGGTGCTGCTGGTGGTCAACGTGGCCTCCAAGTGCGGCCTGACCCCGCAGTACGAAGGGCTCGAGGCGCTGTACCGCGCCAAGCACGATGCCGGCCTGGAAGTGCTGGGTTTCCCGGCCAACAACTTCAAGGAACAGGAGCCGGGGACCAACGCCGAGATCGCGCAGTTCTGCAGCACCAACTTCGACGTGACCTTCCCGCTGTTTTCCAAGATCTCGGTGGCCGGCAACGCCGTCCATCCGCTGTACCAGGCCCTGGTCGACGCCCAGCCGGTGGCCACCGGTGAAGGCCCGCTGCGTGAAAAGCTCAAGAGCATGGACATCAAGGTCAATCCGGCCCCGGGCGTGACCTGGAACTTCGAGAAGTTCCTGATCGGCCGCGACGGCCGCGTGGTCGCCCGCTTCGCCCCGGACGTGGCGGCCGACGATCCGCGCCTGGTCCAGGCCGTGGATGCGGCGCTGGCCGCCTGAGCCCACGGTCGCAGCGCGCATGAAAAAGGCCGCCTTGAACAGGCGGCCTTTTTCGTGGCGCGATCGCTGCGACCGGCGTGTGGCTCAGCCGCCGGCCGGGAACACCGTCGGGATGGCGTCCATCGGCACGGTCGGATTGTCGTCCTGGTCGCGCAGGTAGTCCGGCAGGTCGTCATCGGACCTGCCCTTGCGGCGGTTGCGTTCGCCCTCGTCGCTGATCTGGTAGTTGCGCCGCTGCAGCCAGCCATCGCGGAACAGGGCGTACTCGTCCAGCGCGCCTTCGCGCATCGAGTCGATTGCCATCAGCTGCGTGCGCACGTCGACCAGCTGCAGGCCCTGCAGGAAGATGCGGGCCTTGTCGTTTTCGATCCGCCGCACCGGCGACAACGGCGCATCGCCGACCAGGCCGAAGGTGTCGCGCACGGTGCGCGGACCGAACAGCGGCAGCTCGACGTAGCGCGAGCGCTGCCAGCCCCATACGCCCAGGGTCTGGCCGAAGTCCTCGCTGGTATTGGGCACCTGGTCGTGGCTGGCCACGTCGAACACCCCGCCGACGCCGGCGGTGGTGTTGATCAGGAAGCGGCCGAAGGCGTCCCAGGCTTCGCCGGGCTTGCCCTGCAGCAGGCTGTTGACCACCGTCAGCGGCTGGCCGAGGTTGTCGAAGAAGTTGTGCACGCCGTTGCGGACCGGACGCGGCACCACCCTGACGTAGGCGGTGGCCAGGGGCTTGGCCACACCGCGGTCGACCACATTGTTGAAGGCGTGGACCTTGCGGTTCCACTTCTCCCACGGGTCGTAGCTGGGCGGGGCGCCTTCGACCGGCGGCGGCAGGGTGGGATCGGCCACCGGATCGTACGGCGAGCCGCCATAGATCGAACTGAAGTCCTGCTCGGCGCCGGTCGGTGCGGTGCCGGCGGTCTGTGCGGGCGGCGCGTCGCCAGCGTCCGCCGCAGCGGGCGCGGCCGATGCCGGATCGACCGCAGGGTCGGCCGCGCTCGTGCCGGCGCTGGCCGACGGCGGGACGATCAATGTGGAAGCGGCCTGCGGCGAGGTATCGGCCGGCTTGCTGGAGGCACAGGCCGCCAGCAGGGCACTCGACAGCAGCAGTGAGGTCAGATGCAGCGTCTTCATTTCCAAAGTCCCTATGGGGAGCGGGCGCGCATCAGGCGCGCCGTGGGCAATCAGGCCGGCTGCGAGGCAGGCAGGTAATCCAGCGCCGACGTCAATCGATACGCAGCGCACAGCTCGGCCAGGCCGGCGGGCCTGCCATCCACCGCGACGGCGCTGGTGCCCGCGGCGCGCAGGCGCGAGGCCAGCGCCACCAGCAGGGCCAGCCCGGCGCTGTCCAGCGACGGCACGGCCGACAGATCCAGCCGCTGCGCACCGTCGAGCGCGCGCAGCGTGGCCGGCCACAGCGCCTGGGCCGCGGCACGGTCCAGCGCGCCAGTGAACACCAGCGCATCGCCATCGCGTCGGACCGAAGCCTGGCTCATATCGGGCTCAACGATCGCCGTTGGCGCCTGCGGCCTGCAGACGGCCGGCGCGCAGGTCGGCGGTGACCTGGGTGATCGACTTCTGCCGTAGCGGCGCGTCGAACTGGTTCTTGAAGGTCTGCACGTAGGAGATGCCTTCGATCATCACGTCGAAGATCTTCCACTGGCCACCGACGTTGCGCAGCAGGTAGTCCACCGGCACCGGGTCGCCGCTCTCGCGCAGCATCTCGCTGGCCACGCGCACGCCCTTGTTGTTGGGCAGCGGGGTCTCGGACTTGATCCGCACGCGCAGGCGCTGGTTGAAGTCCAGCAGCGACTGGCCATAGCGGGCGGTCAGGTTGTCGGCCAGCGCGTCGGCAAAGCCGTTGACCTCGGCGTCGGAGGCGCCGCGGCCGTGCAGGCCCAGCACCAGGCGGGCGGCGTAGTTGCCGTCGAAGGCCGTGTTGAACTCGTCCTTGACGAACGTCTTCAGCGCGGCCGGGTTGGATTTGAATTCGGCGCGGCGCTGTTCCAGCGTGGTCAGCACGCGGGTGGCATTGCCCAGCACCAGGGCGCTGGCCGAACCCTGCGCCGGCGCGGCGGCCGCCGCCTGGGCCAGGGCGAGGGTGGGGGCAGTCGCGGCCAGCACGACAGCCAGGGCGAGGGTGATCACGGAACGCTTCATGGGGTATCTCCATTGGGTGCGGCAGGGGCCGGTGCGGCTTGCGCGTCCGGAGCTGTCGCGGAATCGTCGTCGGCAGGCTTGCCACCGCCGCTGAACATGTATTTGCCCACCAGCTGCAGCAGGTCCACCGCCGGCTGGGTGTAGGCGATTTCCTCGCCGGGCTTGAGGCTGTCCGGGTCGCCGCCGGGCGACAGCCCGATGTAGTTCTCGCCGAGCAGGCCGCTGGTGAAGATCCCGGCCGAGGTGTCAGCCGGCAGATCCTGGTACTTGCCGTCGATGCGCAGGGTGACGATCGAGTCGAACTGCTTCGGATCCAGGCTGATGTCGCTGACCTGGCCGATGACCACGCCGCCGATCTTGACCGGCGCCTGCACGCGCAGCTGGCCCAGGTTGGTGAAGCGCGCCTTCAGTTCGTAGCGGCTGCTGCCGCCGAAGCCGAAGGAACGGTTGGTCGAGGCCAGCGCCAGCACCAGCAGCGAGGCCAGTGCCAGCAGCAGGAAGGCACCGACGGCGAATTCGAGTCGTGGTCCGCGAGCGGCCATTAGTTCACCTGTTTTCTAAAAGTGACGACGACCTGGGTCGCCGCCGGCTTTTTGTTGGATCCCCGCACAGGGATGTGCGGGCTCTTGCGAGGGACTCGCATCACTGGAACAGCAAGGCGGAAAGGACGAAGTTGAGCATCAGCACCAGCAGCGAGCCGTTGACCACCGCACGGGTGGTGGCCACCGAGGTGCCTTCGATCGTGGGCTCGGCATGGAAGCCGACATACGAAGCCACCAGCGCCGCGACGCCGCCGAACACGGCCGACTTCATCAGGGCCACGCCGAAGTCGTCCCAGATATCGACACTGCCCTGCAGCGCCGACCAGAACGTGCCGTTGTCCAGGCCCAGCACCTTGACCGCTTCGAACCAGCTGGCGCTGATCGCCAGCGAGCAGAAGAAGCCGGTGAGCAGCGGCACGGTCAGCACCGCGGCCCAGAAGCGCGGGGCGACGGCCTTGGCGATCGGATCGATCGCCATCAGCTCCAGCGCCTTGATCTGGTCGGTGGCGCGCATCAGGCCCAGCTCGGCGGCGATCGAGCTGCCGGCGCGGCCGATGAACAGCAGCGCGGTCAGCACCGGGCCCAGTTCGCGGTACAGCGACAGGCCCAGCAGCGTGGACAGCGCGTCGGAGGCACCGAAGGTGGTCAGCGTGCGGTAGCCCTGCAGGGTCAGCACCAGGCCGACGAAGGCGCCGCCCACGGCGATGATCGGCAGCGAGCGCGCGCCGATCTTGTAGATCTCGCGAACCAGCTCGGCCCAGAAGTCGCGGGTGGGTGCCGAGGCGCGCAGCACCGACAGCGAGAACAGCCCGGCAGCGCCCAGCGAACGGATCGAAGCGGCAAACGCCATCAGGGCATGCTCCTAAGCCGCCCGCGCCGAAGCGGCGCTGTCGAAGGGAATCGGGCCATCGGGCGCGCCGCGCAGGAACTGGCGCACCAGCGGATCGTCGCTGGCTTCCAGCTGCGCCGGGGTGCCGGAGAACACCAGCCCGCCGTTGGCGATCACCAGCGCCTGATCGCAGACCGGCAGGGTCTCGTGCACGTGGTGGCTGACGATGACGCTGGTCAGGCCCAGCGAATCGTTGAGCCGGCGGATCAGCGACATGATCACGCCCGAGGCGATCGGGTCCAGCCCGGTCAGCGGCTCGTCGTAGATCATCAGCGGCGGGTCCAGGGCCAGCGCCCGGGCCAGCGCCACGCGCCGGGCCATGCCGCCGGACAGTTCGCGCGGGAACAGGCCTTCGGCCGTGCGCAGGCCGACCGCGTTGAGCTTCAGGTCCACCAGCTGGCGGATCAGCGCATCGGGCAGGTCGGTGTGGGCGCGCAGCGGCAGGGCGACGTTCTCGGCCACGGTCAGGTCGGTGAGCAGGCCGTTGCCCTGCAGCAGCACGCCGACGTTCTTGCGCAGTTCGCGCAGGGCACGGGTGCCGCGCGGGATCGGCTGGCCGAACAGTTCCACCGTGCCCGCGGCCGGGACCAGCTCGCCGGTCAGCGCCGCCAGCAGCGTCGACTTGCCGCTGCCCGACGGGCCGAGCACGGCCGTGACGCTGCCGTGCGGCGCGGTCAGCGTCACCTCGCGCAGGATGGCGCGGCCACCGCGTTCGAGACGCAGGTCGGCAAGGCGGATGGTCGGGGTCGTGGAAGTCATCGGCAGGTGTGGGGTGGCCTGGTCGGTTCTGGTCGGCAGGGGGCGCCGCGGCAAAACGACGTGACAGCTTCGTCGTGTTGCCCTGAATAAAACCGCACTGGTCAGTACGCTTATTGTGACAGATTCGACCGCTGCCCCGGGATGGGCCGGAAGTCAGTGTCGGCGGGACACGCTGTTGCGCAGGTCTCGCCGGCTGCGACGGGCATGCCGCATCATGGTGCGCATGCAGGACGCGCGCCCGGATTTCCGCCTTTATCCCTCCAATTCGCTGGAAGTGCTGGCTGGTCTGCTGGCGGCCGAGCTGCGCCAGCCGGTGCCCGGACAGTCGCTGCTGACCCCGGAAGTAGTGCTGATCCCGCAGGTGGCGATGCGCCGCTGGCTGCAGGCCACGCTGGCCGCGGCGCATGGAGTGGCGGCGAATCTGGAGTTCCTCACCCCCGGCGAGTTCGTCGCCCGCGCGCTGGAAGCCAACCCCGGATCAAGTCCGGGGCAGGTTCTCGGCAAGGCCCGGGACGAACTGGACGCGGCCACCCTGCAGTGGCGCCTGTATGCGGCGCTGACCGACGATTCGCTGCTGGCCCAGCCGGCACTGGCGGCGCTGCGCGCCTACCTGTCCGGCGACGACGCGCTCAAGCCGTGGGCGCTGGCCGGCGAGCTGGCCGGCGTGTTCGAGAAATACCAGGCCTGGCGCCGCGACTGGCTGCTGCGCTGGGAAGCCGGGGCCGATCCGCTCGACCCGCAGGCCGTGCTGTGGCGCCACGTGGCCGCGGGTCGTGACTATCGCGCCCGCCGCATCCAGGACTACCTGGACCGGTTCGGCGGCGCCACGGCCGCGCTGCCGGTCGGTTTGCCCAGGCGCGTGTTCGCCTTCGCCACGCTCAACATCTCGCCCGACGTGCTGCGCGTGCTGGCCACCCAGGCGCGGGTCGGGACGATGCACTTCTACCTGCCCACGCCCACCCGGTCCTACTGGGGCGACCTGCAGACGCTGGCGGCCCGGCTGCGCCAGGGCGATGCCAACCCGTTCGGCGACCCGGCCGGCGAGAACCGCCTGCTCCAGGCCTGGGGCGCGGCCGGGCGCGACTTCATGGCGGTGCTGGGCAGCTACGAAGTGGTGCATCCGTCCGGCGAGATCGCCGCCTACGATGATCCGGAAGACCGCCCTGGCCGCACCGGCGGCGGTCTGGCCGACAGTCTGCTGCACCGGCTGCAGGCCGACCTGTTCCACCGCCGCGGCACGCCCGGCGGCGCGCTGCGCGACACCCTGGACCGCGACGATCCCAGCCTGCAGGTCCACGCCAGCCACACCCGCCTGCGCGAACTGCAGGTGCTGCACGACCAACTGCGCGGCCTGCTGGAAGACCCGCGCTTCGATCCGCCGCTGCAGCCGCGCGAGATCGCCGTGCTGGCGCCGGACATCGACCCCTACGTGCCGTATCTGGAAGCCGTCTTCGGTGGGTCAAAACCGGGGTCAGAGTCGACTTTCCGCAAGAAAGTCGACTCTGACCCTGGTTTTGCTGACCCCGGTTATGCACGCATTCCCTACGCGCTGGCCGATACCAGTCCGCTGGCCGGCGAACCGCTGGCCGAGGTCTTCGTGCGCCTGCTCGGCCTGCCGGTGTCGCGCTTCGGCCTGAACGAGACCTTGGACCTGCTGGCCAGCCCACCGCTGGCCGAAGCCGCCGGCCAGGATGCGGCCGCGTTCGAACGCCTGCACGGTTGGCTGCAGGCGGCCGGCGCGCGCTGGGGTCTGGACGCGGCGCACCGCCAGCAGCACGCTGCGCCGCGCGACGACGCCTACACCTGGCAGTTCGCGCTGGACCGGTTGTTGCTGGGCTACGCCAGCGGCAGCGGGGACGACATCGCCGGCGTGGCCCCGTGGCCTGCGCTGGAAGGCGGCGCGCTGTCTGCGCTGGATGCGCTGATCCGGCTGCTGCGCGTGCTGGCCCGGCACCAGCAGGTGCTGGGCGAGGCGATGCCGCCGCAACTGTGGCGCGAACGCCTGCTCGGCCTGCTCGACGCGCTGCTCCCGCAGACGCCATCGGCCCAGGGCACGCAGCGCGCGCTGGACCGGCTGCGCAAGCTGATCGACGACTTCGCCAAGGCCGCTGAGCGCGCCGGTTTCGACGCGCCGCTGCCGGCCGAGGTGGTGCGCTCGCATTTCGCCGGCGTGCTGGCCGAAGCCGATACCCGCGCGCCGCTGCTCACCGGTGGCATCAGCGTCGGCCGGATGGTGCCGATGCGGCTGCTGCCGTTCCGCGTGATCTGCCTGCTGGGCATGAACGATGGCGACTTCCCGCGCCGCGATCCGGCCGCCGGGCTCAACCAGCTCACCGCGCAGCTGGGCACCGACCAGCGCCGCCATGGCGACCGCTCCACGCGCGAGGACGACCGCTTCCTGTTCCTGCAGCTGTTCGCCTCGGCGCAGGATGTGTTCTACCTGAGCTATCTGGGCGCCGATCCGCGCGATGGCAGCGTGCGCGAACCGTCGGTGCTGGTGACCGAGCTGATCGCCGCGGCGGCCGACTATCACCTCGATCCCAAACAGGCGGCCGAGGCGATGACCGTGCGCCACGCGCTGCAGCCGTTCGCGCCGGCCGCGTTCGGCGCCGATGGCGATCCGCGCCGTTTCAGCTATCGCGGGCAGTGGCAGCCGGCGGCCGGTCGTCTGGGCGGCAAGCGCATGGCGCTGGGGCCGTGGTTCGATGCGGCCTTGCCTGCGAACGGCGATGCTGAAGCGCGCATCCCGATGGACGCGCTCAAGCGCTTTCTGATCGCACCGGCCGAGCAGTTCCTGGGCCAGCGCCTTGGCCTGCGCCTGGCCGACGAAATCGAAACCAGCAAAGACGTCGAGCCGCTGCTGATGCCTGGCCGCGGACTGGAGAAATATGCGCTGCAGCAGGAGGTCTTTGCTGCATTGTTGGACGATCGGGAAGCCGGCCTGGAAGCCCGCCTGCGCGCCCGCGCGCTGCTGCCGTCCGGCCCGCTGGGTCGCCGCGCGCTGGAAGGCTTGCTGGAGCAGACCCGGCCCTATGCGCAGGCGCTGAAGGAATGGCGCGGCACGGCCCAGCCCGATGCGCAGCGGCTTGAAGTGGAGCTGGACGGCATCGTGCTGCACGGCCGAGTCGGCGAAATGTATCCGCACGGCCTGGCCCGCAGGCGGCTGGGCGCCATGAACGGCGTCAGCGCGATTCGCGATGGCCTGGACTGGCTGCTGGCCAGTGCCGTCGGATTGCCGCAGCCGCTGGTGCAGTTCGACGACCGTGGCGAGGCGGGCGTGGGCCCGTTCGCGCGCGAGCCGCTGGATGCCGCCCAGGCCCGCGCGGTGCTGCGCATGCTGCTGCAGCTGCGCAGCGACGGCCTGCAGGCGCCGCTGCCGTTCGGCCCGGCCAGCGGCTGGGAATACTTCAACGCCGAGACCGCTGAACAGGCCGTCAAACGCGCCGCCGGCAAGTGGCGCGGCGGCGAACGCCAGTGGGCCGAAGGCGGCGCCGACAGCTACCAGCTCGCCCTGCGCGGCCGTGACCCCTTCGCCGATCCGCAGAGCCTGCAGCAGTTCGCCAATCTCAGCTTCGCCATCTACCAGGCGGTGACCCGCGGCGTGATCCACGAGGGCTTCGACGACGGCCGCATCTTTATGGCAGAAGTCAATGACATGGAGGCGGAGGCGTGAGTGCGGGCTTTTCCGGAATGAGGGGTCACGCGGCTGACCTCCCGTGCATCGCGCTACGCGTCGCACCTGCCATGGAGGCAGCATCCGCCAATCAAGAAAATCGTCATCCCCGCGAAAGCGGGGATCCAGTGCCTTTCCTCATTGCAAGCAAAAGTCGCTGGGTCCCCGCTTTCGCGGGGATGACGGCAGGGGTGTCGGCGGCGGCTTTTGAGCGTGAAAGCGCTTGCGCTGGTGTGTGGGCCGTCGAGCAGCAGCGCGGAGCATTCGCGTGAGTACGACCGATCCCTACTTGAACCTTCCCCTCACCGGCACCCGCCTCATCGAGGCCTCCGCCGGCACCGGCAAGACCTTCACCCTGGCCACGCTGGTCACCCGGCTTGTCGTCGAACAAAACCTGCGCATCGGCCAGATCCTGGCGGTGACCTTCACCGAGGCGGCCACCCAGGAACTGCGCAAGCGCATCCGCGAGCGCCTGGCCCTGGCCGCCACGCTTGTGCCGGACGCGGATGCAGTGGAAAAACCGGGGTCAGAGTGCAGTTTCCCCGAGTCGTCCGTCATACCTGCAGCGTCCATCCGGAAACTGCACTCTGACCCCGGTTTTGGGCTCCCACGGGAAGACCCGACCCCGGCCGAAGCGCCCGATGCGGCCATGAGCCGCGCGATCATCTCCGCTCATCTACACGCCAGCGAGGAATCGCCGAGCCAACTCAAGCGCCGCCTGCGGCAGGCGGCCGACGAGATCGACCTGGCCGCCATCTTCACCATCCATGGTTTCTGCGCGCGCGTGCTGCGCGAGCACGCCCTGGAAAGCGGCCAGACCTTCGCCCCGCCCGAACTGCTGGCCAGCGCCCGCGAGCTGCACGACGAACTGGCCGCCGACCTGTGGCGCGTCCACGCCGCCGATCCGCACACCGCCGATGCGCTGCTGGGCCTGTGGAAGGAAGGCCCGGACGCGTTGTCGCGCGACCTGAGCAAACTGATCGTCCAACCCGTGCTGCGGCCGCTGCCCGCGCCGCGCGACACCGAGAGTGATGCCGAGGCCGACCTGCACACGGCCGCACGCGCGCTGGCCAACGGCTTCACCGCGCACGGCGAGGCGTTCCTGGCCGACCTGCTGGCCGCGGTCGACAACAGGATCCTGCATGGCGGCAGCTACAGGGCGACCTGGATCACCGCGCTGTGGCGCGAGCTGGGCCAGTGGTGCAGCTCGCAGCAGTGGTCGGCCCCGCTCAGCGAGCGGCTGGCGCACCTCACGCCCGAGGCATTGGAAGCCAAGACCAACAAGGCCCATGCCGGACGCACGCCGAGCTCGCCGCTGTGCGCGCTGATCCCGCGCTACCTGGCGGCCGTGGCCGACTTCAGGGCGGCGGCCGAACGCGAACGCGTGCGCGTGCTGCACCAGGTCCGCGACGACGCCCGCCTGCGCCTGGCCCAGCTCAAGCAGCAGCGCCGGGTGCAGACCTACGACGACCTGATCGACGGCGTGGCCGATGCCTTGAGCGGCCCGCATGCCGACGCATTGGTGCAGCGCCTGCGCGCGCAGTACGCGATCGCGCTGGTCGATGAGTTCCAGGACACCGACCCGCGCCAGTGGAGCATCTTCCACACCGTGTTCGGCGACTCCGATGCCGCGCGCGCGCTCGGCCTGCCGCCGGCGCTGTTCTTGATCGGCGATCCAAAGCAGGCCATCTACGGCTTCCGCGGCGGCGACGTGCAGACCTATCTGGCCGCCGCCGCGGTGGCCGAGCCCGCGCCGCCGCTGGACCGCAATTTCCGCTCGCGTCCCGGCGTGCTGTCGGCGATCGAAGCGCTATACACGCAGGCCGGCGAGGGGGCCTTCATCGAGGAAGGGATCCGTTTCCACCCTGTCGCGCCCGGCACCCAGCGCACGGACGCGGACTACCTGCGCGATGGCCGGCCCGCACCGGCGCTGACCCTGTGGCAAGCGCCCGCATCGGAGGAGCAGGACGCCAAAGGCCAGTCGAAGCCGCACCGTTCGCCGCGTTCCCGCGAGCTGGCCACCGATGCCTGCGTCGCCGCCATCCACGCGGTGCTGTCTGACGCGCGCGCCGGCAAGGCGGCGATCCACGGCAAGCCGGTCCAGCCCGGCGACATTGCGGTGCTGGTGCGCACCCATCGCGAGGCCACGCGCATCCAGCAGGCGCTGGCCGTGGTCGGCATTCCGGCCGTGGCCGCGGGCAAGCAGAGCCTGTTCGCCACGCCCGAGGCGCACGACCTGCTGACCCTGCTGCTGGCCCTGCTGCACACCGCCGACGATGGCCGCCTGCGCGCCGCGCTGGCCACGGTGCTGCTGGGCGTGGACGCGTCCGGCATCGCCGCGCTGGAAGCCGATGGCGATGCCCATCGCGCCTGGCAGCTGCAGGCGCTGGACTGGCGCGAACGCGTGCAGCGCGGCGGTCCGCTCGCCCTGGTCAGCGACCTGTGCGCGGCCCAGGCCGAACGCCTGCTGGGCCTGCTCGATGGCGAGCGCCGCCTGACCAACTACCTGCAGCTGGGCGAACTGCTGCAGCACGCGCAGGCGCGCGCACTGGGCCTGCATGGCCTGGTCGACTGGCTGGCCCAGCAGATCAGTGAGGCCTACAGCGACGACGAAACCCAGCTGCTGCGCCTGGAATCGGACGCACGCCGGGTGCAGATCGTCACCCTGCACAAGAGCAAGGGCCTGGAGTACCCGCTGGTGTTCCTGCCGTTCGTGGGCATCGGCGGCAAGTCGCCCGATCCCGGCCACGCCTGTGTCGTGCAGGACGAAGCGCGCGACCGCGTGCTGCACTGGAAACTGCAGACCGAAACCTCCGGATGGACCGAGGCACGCAACCAGTGGATCGAGGCGCAGCGCGCCGAGGACGCGCGCCTGCTCTACGTCGGCCTGACCCGTGCCGAGCACGCGCTGTGGATCGCCATCGGCGATTTCTACAACGCCAGGCAGACGCCGCTGTGGCCGATGCTGCAGGACCGCCAGGCGCTGGCCGCACAACCTGGCATCGTGATCGAGGGCGGTGCATTGCCGACCGTGCCCGCCTGGCTGCCGCCGGAGGCCGAAGCCGCGCCACCACAGGCGCGCCGCGTCAAACGCACGCTGTCGCACGACTGGTGGGTCTACAGCTTCACCCAGCTGGCCAATGCCGACAGCGGCGGCGAATCGGCCGCCAGCGCCAGCACCGTGGCCGCGGCCGGCGGCAACGACGAGCCCGCGGGCGACGCAGATGACCTCGCGCCCGTGCCGGCCGAGGTGTTCGACCCGCGCTTTGCCGGCAACCGCTTCGGCGTGGTCCTGCATGACGCCTTGGAGCGCAGCGACTTCGCCCTGTGGCGGCACTGGCAGCCCGGCGATGCCGCACCGACCGCCGACATCGAGATCATCCGCAGCGCGCTGGAAGCCGGCGGCTATCCGGCCGGGGACATCGACGACGGCACCGCCGTCATCACTGCCCTGATCGGCCAGACCCTCACCGTCGCCCTTCCCGAAGGCGTGCGCCTGTGCCAGGTGCCGGCCGATGACCGCCGGCCGGAAATCGAATTCCAGTTCGCCCTGCAGCCGACCGGCGTCGATGCGCTGCTGCGCCTGCTGCACGCGCATGGCGTGGTCCGCGAGCGCAACAGCTTCGGCCTGCGTCGCCAGCTGGAAGGCCTGATGACCGGCCTGATCGACCTGACCTACCTGCACGACGGGCGCTGGTACGTGCTGGACTACAAATCCAACCGGCTCACCGCCTACGACGCCGCGTCGCTGCAACGCGCGATGGCCCACAGCGAGTACGACCTGCAGGCGCTGATCTACACCCTGGCCCTGCACCGCTGGCTGCGCTTCCGCCTGCCCGGCTACGACTATGCGCGTGACTTCGGCGGCATCCGCTACCTGTTCTGCCGCGGCCTGGATGCCACCCGCGAAGATTCGCCGGGCGTGCACGCGCAGCGCTTCGCCCCGGAGCTGATCGAGGCGCTGGATGCGCTGTTTGCTGGCCACCACGCGGAGGCCGCCGCATGAAAGCGTTCACAACCGAGTGGTCCGCTTCCCGAGCGGCGACAGCGCTTTTGGCCCCCTCTCCCCCGCTTGCGGGGGAGAGGGCTGGGGTGAGGGGGCAGGAACGAAGCAGCTTCCTTGGTCCGCAGGTCTTTGCTCACCGAAGTAGTCGCGGCCGCTTCCGGCCTTTGTCTGTCAGCAAGGTCTTGCGTTCCAAGACTGCACGTTCTCCCAGGGGCTTCCCCCTCACCCCAGCCCTCTCCCCCGCAAGCGGGGGAGAGGGGGCACAGGCAAGTGCGAGGACGTGCCGTCCATGACCCCCCCCAACCTCCTCGCCGCTCTCCAGCGCGCCGGCGCCCTGCGCACGCTGGACCACGCCTTCGCCCAGAGCCTGCGCCGGCTGGACCCGGACACGCCAGACGAAGTCCTGGCCGCCGCCACACTGGCCTCGCTCGCCGTGGCCCAGGGCCACGCCGGCTTCGATCCCGCACGTCCGCAACTGCTCACCGATGCACCGCTGGACTGGCCCGACGCCACCCAATGGCAGACCGCGATCGCCGCCTCTCGCTGGGTCGCCAAGCCTTCCGACGCCGCCGACGAAAGCGCCACCAGCGCCCCGCTGGTGCTGGAAAACAACCTGCTCTACCTGCGCCGCTATCGCGAATACGAACGCCGTCTCGCGGTGAACCTGCAGCGCATCGCCGCCCAGGCGCTGGGCGCAGGCGACACCCAGGCAGTGGCCGATGTGTTCGCGACGTTGTTCCCCCAGGCGCGTACCGGCGACGACCGCCAGGCACGCGCGGCAGCACTCGCGTTGCGCCGCGCGCTGCTGCTGGTCACCGGCGGCCCCGGCACCGGCAAGACCACCACCATCACCCGCCTGCTGGTGCTGCGCATGGCACTGGCACGACAGTCCGGCGCCACGCCGCCGCGCATCGCCCTGGCCGCGCCCACCGGCCGCGCCGCCGAGCGTATGGCCGAAAGCCTGCGCAGGGCCGCCGCCGCCATCGTCGCCAGCGGCGTGGACGCGGCGCTATGCGACGCGCTGCCCGACAGCGCCAGCACCCTGCATCGCCTGCTGGGCACCATCCCCGACCAGCCCACCTTCCGCCACACCGCCGACACCCCGCTGCCGTTCGACGTGATCGTGGTGGACGAAGCCTCGATGGTCGACCTGCCGCTGATGTGCAAGCTGGTCGAAGCGGTAGCCGACGGCACCCAGCTGATCCTGCTGGGCGATCCGGACCAGCTGCCTTCGGTGGAAGCCGGCGACGTTTTGGCCGCGATCCTGGCCGCGGCCGGCCCCGGCGATGCGCTGCAGGCCGACGATGCCCGCGCGCTGCAGCCGCTGCTGGGCGATGCCGTGCCCGTGGTCGCCCAGGCCGGCGGCCTGCACGGCAATCGCGTGCAGCTGCTGCGCGGCTACCGCCAGGATGCGGACTTCGACCTGTCGCCGCTGGCCCTGGCCGCGCGCGATGGCGGCGCCGAGCGCGCGCTGTCGCTGCTGCGCAGTGGCGAACTGCGTGGCGTGCGCTTCCACGAAGACGTGCTGGACCCGCTCGACGCACGGCGCGAGCTGTTCCTCTCGCACTGGCGCGCCCTGGCTGATGCGCCTGATCCGGCCACCGCCCTGCAGCTGGCCCAGCGCCTGCGCCTGCTCACCGCCGTGCGCGAAGGGCCGCAGGGCGCGCGTGGTTTGAACGCCCGCATCGAGGAATTGCTGTCCGGCCGCCGCATCGGCAGCGCCCCGGCGTACTTCCACGGCCGCCTGCTGCTGGTCACCGAAAACAGCTACCGCCACCGCCTGTTCAACGGCGACATCGGCATCTGCCTACGCGACGGCAGCGGCGCGCTGATGGCCTGGTTCGCCGGTGGCGAGGACGGCGGCGTGCGCCCGTTCCATCCGTCGGCCCTGCCCGCGCACGAGAGCGCCTTCGCCATGACCGTGCACAAGGCGCAGGGCAGCGAGTTCGACGAGGTCTGGCTGCAGCTGCCGCGCCATGACAGCCGCGTGCTGTCCCGCGAGCTGGTCTACACCGCCCTCACCCGCGCCCGCACGCGCCTGCACGTGGCCGGCAGCGCCGAGGTACTGCGTGCGGCGCTGGCACGGCACGCCGTGCGGATGTCGGGGTTGGCGTGGCGGTTGGGCGGGAAGGAAAATCGCACCGAACCAAACCAGATTCCAAAAGCAGTCGTTCCCGTCCAAGGCGCGCTGTTCTGATGCCACGACACGAGGAGATGGCATGAGCCAGGAAGATCAGGATGGGCCGAATTCGGAGTTGATCCTTTATCGCACCGAGGACGCCAAGACGCGCATCCAGGTTCGGCTGGAAGGCGAAAACGTCTGGCTGACGCAGGCGCAGCTGGCCGACCTTTACCACCACCCCGCAGAACATCACCCAGCACCTCAAAGCCATCTACGAGGAAGGCGAGCTGGATGAACAAGCAACTTGTAAGGATTACTTACAAGTTCGAAGAGAGGGCGCGAGAGATGTCCGGCGGGCCCTCAGGCACTACAGCCTGGAGGTCATCCTGGCGACGAGGCCTCCGAGTTCGCCAAGGTCCAGTTCGCCCGCTACAAACAGCAGAAGCTGTCCGAGCCTTCAGCGGTCGAGCGGGATTTCGAGGAAGCCACCCGCACGCTGAAGCAACTGGAGCGCGAACGGCGAAAGCCCGCACGCTGAGTAGGAGTTCGTCATTACCAGCCATCCGGCTGTTGAAGGCCCCGCGAACGCGGAAAGTGCTTCTCAACCGCCGCATGGCGGGTCAACCCAGTGCCCTTGCTTTCAGGCGGGTGATATCGCCGGGCTCCGATATACCCGCCCGCTCCTGGCCTACTTCCCTGCCGCCTTCATCTCCGCCGCCTTCTGCGCCAGCTCCTTGATCTTCAGCACGCGCGCATGCTCGGCCCGCTTGAGCCCTTCGCGCGCTTCCTTGATCACCTCATGGGCCAGGTTCTGGTTGGTGTGATACCGCTTGCCATCGATCGCCGCATCCAGGCGCTGCTGGGCAGACGCGATCCCCTTGTCGACGCGGTAGAGGGGATCGTGCGGATTGGTGACCAGCGGTGGGTCGTAGCGTTTTTTCATCGGAGTTCTTCGTGGTCAGGACGGCACGATAGCCAGCTTGGCCCGGCGCTGCACGTGCAGCGTTGCGATTAGCGCGACGCTGCACGCCACGAGTCCGGTGGCGGAACTGAGCTGAGAACCAGACCCCGCACTGGTTGCGTAGCCCGGATAAGGCTGTAGGCCGCATCCGGGATGCTCGCGGCAGCGTGGTCTATCGCGGCGGGTCGAAAGCCCCCGGGTGCGCGTCGCTTACCTGGGCTACGCCCTGCGCAACTACTTCGCCGGCACGCGCTGGTACTGGTCGCTGCCGGTGTTGAGGTGGCCGTTGGCCTCATCGATGGCAAAGCTGACCGTCTCGCCGTCGTTGTTGACCTGCAGCGCGCCGTCCTTGTACACGGCCGGATAGCTGTCGGTCTTGGGCTTGCGGCTGAAGAACTTCGGCGTGGTGCTGCGCACCATGAAGGACTCGCCGTTGCGCTCGATGTCGATCACGTCGTCTTGCGACTGCACGTTGACCCAGTGGCCCACGAACTTTTCACCTTCCATCTTTGCACAACCGGCCGCCACCATCGCCGTGGCCAGCGCGGCACCCATCCACTTACGCATCGTCGCCTCTCCGGTTCCAGAGCAGCGGCGAGGATGGAGGGTGGTAGATGTACGAGAGGTCAAGAGCCAGGCTGATTAAGCTAGCCGCACAAAAAAGCGTCGAGCTAGCGGCGCGGGTCGGTAGGACTGTGCCTGGATTGCATCTCAAGGCGCCGCGTGCACCCCGCCGATCTTTCAGCAGCGCACTGTATCAAGGGCCGCAGAACTGAGTTCGAACGGCCCACTACCGATACTAGACTCAAGCATGGGACCTGGAACCACCAGGAAGCTTGCGCACATCGATTCCCAAAAGCTTGCATGCGCTATCACGAATTCCCCTTTCCGGTGGCTCAAGATAGAAGCGGCGTGCTACGGCAGCGGATAGGACCGAGACCGGAATAACATTAGATGATTTCAAGGATTTAATGAAATCCTCGACATCTTCTTTGGGATACGTCTTATCCCCAATAATCCTTGCAACAAGAATTATAAGCTGCGTCTCTTGATCAATTTCGCTTTGCTCAAGCTTAAGAAGTAGGGGCTTGAGCTCTGATGAAGCTATTGCATCGGCGGATCTGCTAACGCAGAGGCGTGCTATTCCACACACAATGACTCCAATCATTGAATTGGCAATCGTGACAGCCTGCTGCCTATCGATTTTGAAAGACTCCTCAAAGGCGCTTGATGTTGAGTGAACTATTTCCTCTGCGTTGTCTTGTATTAAATCATAAAGAAAACTCATAAGCCTTCTTGATGTAGAAATCATTGCCTCAGCGATCTTAACTTTTTGATCGGCAGGCAAGCTGGTTGCGCGACTTTTAAGTATTTGGCCCAGGGTGTTGATGGCCTTCAAGGTGGTATTGAGCTTTAGAGAGTCTTCGACGTTATTCTCATCTTGGGCTCCTCTATTCGTATCAATTCTATCTTCTCTGCCGTGCGTTTCGTCGCTAACTTGATGGGCCGGTCCCTGGAGTAAGTAAGCCCGCTGTGTGTTGGTTCTAAACCTTAGAAGTAGGCTGGAGTAGCTGGAGAACTCGCACTCAGAGCTATCTGAAAAAAGTGACTCGACAAGCGGAATTAGCCTCTCTATCACTGGCTTCTCGTGCTTTAGGTGGGCGACAAACACGAGTACGTTTGACGATCTCTCCGTGTGTATGAGCGAGATCAGTTCATCCAATGCCTGCCCTGAGTTATCTTCTCCGCAGCGATCGCAGATCCATTTGGCAAGATAGTAGTAGAATAGATAGGGGTAGCGGAACCTGAGCGTTCCGCCGTCCTCTATGAGTATCCTGGCGTCATAGAGTTCTTTGAGTAGCCGCTTTGAATCAATTTCTACCAGTTCTGCAAGGAAGGAGTTGATGATATTATCGACGCCTCCGAATGAAATGGGGCTTCCATTCCGCAAGTGAATCTCTCTAGCAAGGTCGGCAAGAAAATCATTGACAGTGCTGATTTCATGACTTCTAACGTTCTTGTCAATAGCCTGATTAATGAGTGCTTCAAACAAGTAGCCGTGTGAGCCATTTGCGATCGCTGTTCTGCTGTCTTTCATTCCCTCCAGCTGCTGCATAAGTACCAGCACAAAAAGCGGATATTTTGGGAGTGAGCTCTTCCCAAGGATTTTGTCCAGTAGTGTTTTTGTTTGCCGAACTTCGGCTTCAATTGCTATTGCATCGTCAAGTGGGTCGCGCCCAATTGAAACCCATTTTCTAATTAATTCGCCGCGCCGTTTGTGGCCGAGCGGAAGTAACTCAAAGGCGCGGGCTCCTTTCCAATAAATAGGTTCATCAGTGGATGTCGTGGCCGCCAGCATTGAAAATGCTGGATTTTCAGAGGTTAGCAGGCAAACCTTTTTTGCCTTGGAGTCGATGAATTCTATGATGGATTGATAACCATCAGGTCCGCCTGGAAGGTTTTGGATGTTGTCTAGAAATATAATTGATTCATCCGGTGGGAGTTGTTCAACCGAGTCTGTAGAGTCCTCGCAAAATTGCTTTTTTATGGCTGACTTGTACCAGCCGCGGACTTCGCCTCTGTTGGAGCTACTAAGATTGCTTCCATCGAGATAGATTGGACTCTTATGGCGCGATTTTGTGTATCCGAGCGCATACTTCGCAAACGTCGTTTTCCCGGACTGCTCGGTTCCAAAAATGACGATCTTTCCCGGCTTCTCACAAATCCACTTGCAGAGCTCATCTATTCCGAAATTTCCATCAACTCGTTCGTTGTCGCTTTTGTCAGTACGGAATTCTCGAAAGTCAGGCGCAACAAAAATATCCTGCATTTCTAGCGGCCGGTTAACCCTAGGATGCAGATAGCCCGCTCCAGGATCACTGAGGAAAGAGCGATGAGCTTCAGAGAAGCGCACGATTCCCGCATTCCTTGCGCTGTTTCGATGGAGCGGCTCTGTCTTTTTTTCGCTAATGCGCACTAAGTTTCTTCTGTCGAAGGTTCCCTCGAAATGTGTGACATCTTTTGTTGCGATGTTAATTCGCATACAGAGGAAGCCGCATTGTTCGGTCTCGTCCTCCAAAGGAAGTCCAATCTGATGGGCGACGATAGAGCCGGCTCTTTCTCTCGAAACACGGAACTGGTCTATGCGATGTTCATGGCCAGTCATGACTAGGTCCGCATTGCTGTCGAGCCATTCAGATAGACGAACCGCGTCGCTTGGAACGAACCAATTCAGAGGATGATGGGCCAGAATTGTGCAGAAATCCGTGTCGCGAGTGGCTGTCGGGATGGCGGATGCCGGCATGCGCAGACTGCCAGGCTTTTCGCCAATGCTTGACGACCAAGATGTGTTCAAAGATAAAAATCTAATATTAAATTCACTGAGCTGGATAATCGTCTCAGAAACTAGAGGGGATAGCTGAGATTGCTCTTCGTCTGAGACATTGGACGAAAATTTGTAATAACTTCTTTGGGCGCAGCTCAGTGAGTTGATGATTTCATTGGCTGCGGGTGTTTCTATCGCGCTGGAGGAAAGTAGTGCGTCTCTTGCGGCCTTTGGCATCGCTGAGAAATCGCAGTCGTGATTTCCAGGCGAGGTTACAAAGTGGATGCTGTGTGGGTTCCACTTAAGCAATAGTTCCTTTAGCTCTTCTAGGCTTCGAGTGGCCGCGCTGTACTCTTCTTCAAGCCCGGAGAATGCTATATCGCCAGTGAGAGCTAGAACTATCGCCGTCTTGGACTCTAAAATGCTACCTAGCGCGGATGCTATCAACGGAATTCGTGTTGCTCCCGTGGAGTTTGAATTTTTTATATGAAAATCTGTTAATTGGACAATAATTACAGACTGAGGTGAAGCGTTATCTTTGGTATCGATCACTTGGGTGCTCTACTATTTCTGTGATTTATTTGGAAAAACGGGGTCAGGTTCACCTACGCGGTTCCCCTGCACTTAGGGAACTGGCTGCAGCCAAGGAAGTGTTCGCTGGTGCGCCGGTTCGTTCGCTGTACCAGTGCGCTGCCGCAACGCGGCAGTTGGGTTCCGCGGTGGCGATAGCCGGCGTGGGAACAAGCATCGGTTCGGCACGCGGCGAAGGCGTTGGTGACACGGCAACGTCTTGCTGAGCCAGCCGAATCATCTCCAGCAGTTGCCCGCCGCCAATCAGCTCAATCGGTTTTCCTTGAGCGAAGCGTTCGGCATCCTTGGTGTAGGCGCCGATGCAGACGATCTTCACCGCGTGGGCCTGGTGGCGGGCGAGCAGGCCGGCCATCTCGCGCACGACGCTGACGCCGACCTGCTGGCGCTTCCACTGCTTGCATTGCGCCAGCGTGCGGCGGACGCCCTTGCGCAGGATCAGGTTGATGCTGCCATCGGCGCCGCCCAGGCCGGTTTCATCTACGGCATAGCCCTGGCGGCGGAAGGCTTCGCCGACCAGGTGTTCGAACTGGCGCCAGCCGCCGGCGGCCAGGCTGTCCAGATCCGTGCGGGTGTCCAGCAGCTGGCGGCGGTGCCGCGTGCGCAGGAACGAAAACAGCGCCGCCATCCAGCAGACGGCCAGCAGCAGCCACGCCAATGGGGCGAGAATCGCGCCCGAATTCCTGGTGAACCCCTGCGCCAGCAGGCCGCCGTGGTGTGATAGCCACCAGACAACGCCATGACGCACTGCGATAAAGCCGGCGATGCCGGCGACAAGTCCGAGCGGCCACGGCAATGCGACCAACGTCTCGAACCCGCTTCCCCTTCTACGCCCCATGCGAGAACCCCCGTTCCTGGCAGCAAGATAGCTGTCGGCGGGGGGCTTGTCAGCGGTGAGCGGAATTGTCCGGGGTGAGTGCTCGGCGCTGCTTGGCCCGCTGTTATCCGGATGGGTCTTTCCGTTGCGGCGCTCCGGCGCTCTGCAAAGAAAATTCGGGGATGTGGTGACGCAATTCGGGCTTTGCGATGTCGCTTGGCGCGACAGCAAGTGCACGGGCGCGACAAGGGAGCGCTCCAGCCGCCCTTAAAGCGGGCCAACCGAGCCCGAGCCCGGTTCGTGCTAGCGTGCGGCCGCGGTCCGGCATCGTGGGCCGAAGGAGCGGGAGATGCGTGCTGATCCGATTCGTCGCGTGGTCGATCCCCGCCGCTCCGGCCTGGCGGTGCGGCTGGGCTGGGGACTGCTGTGGCTTGCCCTGGCCGCGCTGGGCTTCGAGTTCCTGCATGCCGCCTACCTGAAGTACGCCTCGCTGGACTCGCCCGCGTACGCCATGTTCCTGTCGCGGCGCGGCTGGCTCTGGTGCCATCTGGGCGGCGGGGTGCTGGGCATCGTGCTGGGAACGCTGCAGTTCGCCACGCAGCGGTGGCGGGGCCATCTGCAGGTGCATCGCTGGATCGGCCGGGTGTACTTCGCGGGCATGCTCGTGGCGATGTTCGGCGCGGCCGGGCTGATCGCCACTTCGCCAGCACCGTGGGTCATCCGCCTGGCGTTCACCGCGACCAGCCTGGCCTGGCTGGTCACCGCGGCGATGGGGCTGGTGGCCATCCGGCACCGCCGGGTGGAGGCGCACCGGCGCTGGATGATGCGCGCCTATCTGGTGACGCTGGCGCCGGCGGTGTTTCGCCTGGCGCTGGCCGGGGCCGTCAGCCACGGCATCGCGCCGTCGCCGGACACGATCGCCCTCCTGCTGTGGTGCAGCTGGGTGCTCCCGCTGCTGGTCCATGCGCTGGGCCGTCGCGTGGCCGCCGCCGTCACCGCCGCCGCAGGCCGCCAAGCCTACGCCCGCCCGCAATGACCGGTGGCGCGCGCCGCAGCGGCGATGCCGCTTGGCCTGCGGGCACGGGCAAGCGAGGGATGGAAGCCGGGTCAGCGGCATCGCGGCCGGCGCGCCGGCGGCACGGGGCCGCGCGATCGCGGATGCGCTAGGCTTCGCGCCAACCACGGGAAGGGGATGGGCATGGCCGCCGCAACGCAGGACCTGGAACGTTTCGTGCGCGATGCGCTGTCGCAGGGGCAGCCGCGCACGCAGATCGAAACCGTGCTGGCGCAGGCCGGCTGGCCGCCCGAGCAGGTGCGCAGCGCGCTGTCGGTATATGCCGACGTGCCCTTCGCCGTGCCGGTGCCGCGCCCGCGGCCGTACCTGTCCGCGCGCGAGGCGTTCTTCTACCTGGTACTGTTCGCCACGCTGTACATGTGGGCGTTCCAGATCGGCAGCCTGCTGTTCGACCTGATCAACCACGCCTTCCCCGATCCCAGCAAGGACTCCGGCTTCCTGGCGCGTGGAGGCGAGTCGATGCGCTGGTCGGTGGCGTGGGTGCTGATCGCCTATCCGGTGTTCCTGTTCGTCGCGCGCAAGCTCTCGCGCGAGCTGGCGCGCAGTCCGGTCAAGCGGCTCTCGGCGGTGCGGCGCTGGCTGACCTACCTGACGTTGTTCATTGCCGCCACCACGCTGCTCAGCGACATGGCGGTGCTGGTCTACAACGTGCTGGGCGGCGAGCTGAGCGTGCGCTTCGTGCTGAAGGTGCTGGTGGTGGCGGTGCTGGCCGGCGGGACGTTCAGCTACTACCTGCTGGACCTGCGCCGCGAAGAGGTGGAGGCATGAACGCACAGGCCCTGGGCCGCGGCCTGCTGGTCGCCGCCACGCTGGTGGTCGTCGCCACCGTCGCGGCGGCCATCGTGGTGATGGGCACGCCGGCCCAGCAGCGGGCGCTGCGCCTGGACCAGCGCCGCGCCAACGACCTGGACCGCATCGTCGAGACCGCGCGCGAGCACGCCGACCGTACCGGTACGCTGGCGCCGGACCTGACCACGCTGGCCACGCGGCCCGGCCTGCGCCTGGCCATCACCGATCCGGAAACCGCATTGCCATACGAGTACAAGGTGCAGGGCGCGCGTGAGTTCCAGGTCTGCGCGACCTTCGCCACCGATACCGCGGCCGACGACACCAATGCACGCGCGTCGCGCAGCGAGGACTGGCTGCACCCGGTGGGCCGGCAGTGCTTCAGCCGCATCTGGAAGCCGGACCCCAAGCAGGCCGAAGCCACCGCGCGGCTGCGCGAGGGCTGAGTCCGCTGGCAGGGCGATCGCCGACAAGCGGTTTGGGTTGATGTCTTGTGCCGCTAAGCAGCCCGATCAGTGAAGTCGGCGATGCGGCTTTCCGTTGGCTCTGTTCGTGTTGCATCGTGTGCTAAAAGCGCTCGTGCACCGCAAGCCGTAGGTTGGGGCCACGCCCCCGACGGATCGTTCAATCCACCGGAGACACGTCGGCCGCGTGGGCCGACCTAGTGCTTCCCCTGTAGAGCGGAGCTTGCTCCGCTGGGGCCTTTCCCACGAACCGAACGAAAAGCAGCGGAGCAAGCTCCGCTCTACAGGGAGGCTGCTACGAGATGTGGGGAGACAGTTGCTCCTGCGAGAGGTCATGCACGCTCCGGCACATCCTCATTCGACGCGCACAGAACCTGTTCGTTGCCGGCAATCAACGCCCCGAATTGTCGTCCGGCATCATCAGCACCAGGGGCGTGCAGGCCGCGGCCGAGCAACCGAACGTCCGCACGATATCGCCGCTGGTCCAGGTCGCGGTGGCCGCGGCATTGATCTGGTAGTCCCAGGTCCTGCCTTCGGCCTGCAGCTGGCCGCTGATGGTGCATGGCAACGCGTAGAAGGCGTCCTGGGTGCCATCGGGATACTCGCGGCTTGCCGCGAAGAAGCGCGCGACGCCTGCGCGGTCCAGCGTCCAGGCCTTGCAGCTGGGTTCCAGCGCGGCATCGGGCGCTTTTCCTGCATCGGGCTTGTAGACGGCCGGCCCGACGCTCTGGACGACCAGGCCGGAGCCGGCGGTGGTTCGCTGCGCCGGGCTCGGCTCAGCGGATCGGGCCGCCGGGTTGCTGCACGCCGCCAGCAGCGGCAGCGCCAGGCACGTACAAGCCATCGCCTTCGCCCTGGGTCTTGTACGAGATGGTGTCGTGCTTGTAGATGTCATGGTCGTCCAGTCCATATTGCTGCTGCAGGAGGCCCACCAGTTTGTTGATCGAGGCGGTCTGCTCGGGCGTGGGCCTGTCCCAGGTCTGGATCCCTTGTCGTACGCGCCGACGACCTCGATGCCGATGCTGTCGCTGTTGTTCGGGTAGCGGACCGGGTAGGGGTTGGCATTTTCGTGCGTGTTGATCGCCGTCGGCTTGAAGCCGGTCCGGTCGTGCCAGGATTTGTCCGTTTCGACCAGCGTGCCTTCCTCGGCACCGCGCGAGCGGATCTTGCCGACGTGCCAGGTCTGGTGGTCCAGGCTGGCGGTCTGGTAGATGGTGCCGTCCTTGTCGATCAGGAAGTGCGCGCCGGCCGGCTAGCCGGCCTTGTAGCCATCCAGCGTGCCCTGCGCCGTCGAGGATTCGGTGCGATGCATCACGATCGCTTCGGGCGAGGCCAGCGTGCCGTGCTCCAGCGTAGTGACGCGTTCGTTGCGGATGGCCGGATCGGTCAGCATGCCGTCCCTGTCGAGCCGGGATGGCGGCAGCGCGAAGGGGCGCAGGCTGTCGCTGGCCGGGGTCTGCTGGCTGGAGACCGGCACGCCTGCGCGCATCGCCGGCGCATCGTAGGGTGGCTCGTACAGCGCGAATACCGACGGCACCGGCGCCGTCTGGTCGCCGAGCACGATCCGGCTGACCTGCTCGGGAAACCGCGGGTCCGCCTTGATCTGTGCGTACAGGGCCGCGGCGACGTCGCGTTCTGTTCGCCCTGCCAGCGATGGAGGCCTTCCACGCCCTGCAGCAGTTGCTAGTAGAGGGCATGATCGGGGTGGGATGGATCGCTCGGGATCCGGTCTTCCGAACCTGCCATGACAGCTCCCTGGATGACGCCACGAGGATGGCCGATGCTAGTCCAGAAACCACGGCGTTCGTCCAGCGGGCGTGGGGCGGACCCGGGGCGCCGGTCCCGGATCGCCTGGGCTCCCACATGTAGAGCGGAGCTTGCTCCGCTGGAGCTTTCCCCATGATCTGTCCGAAGAGCAGCGGAGCGAGCTCCGCTCTACAGGATGGCTGCTTCGGAAGAGCGGCGGAGCAAGCTCCGCTCTACATGCGAGTGCGGTGAAGGGATAGATCACCTGGATGCTTACCGATACGGCCCCGGACCCTTCCACACCAGCTGCCCCTGCTTGTAGACCTGGAGCATGGTGATGATCTCGCGGGAGTCGCCGATGGCCTGCATCTGCGGGTCGTCGGGATCGAGCGCGCGGCACTTGCCGGAGCCGCGCTTGAGCACGATGTCCAGGGTGCAGACCATGTAGTAGCGCGTGCCCGGCAGCGGGATGAAGAATTCCTTCATGCCCTGGGCAATCCAGGCGCGCACCTTTTCTTCGGCGCGCGGCTCGTAATAGGCGTGGTAGCCGCCGATCTCCAGGCTGGGGCCGCTGGCATCGAGGTCGCGGCTGTTGCCGCGATTGGTGGACGCGCTGTCGGCCAGCCCGTCGTCCATGGCGGTGTCGCGCTCCAGCATGCCCGGCGGACGGCCCCAGGTGGCGGCGCGGTTCTGGCTGGGCGGCGGGTTTCCGGGCGGCTGGGTCTGCCGGGTGACGCGCTGGGACTGGTTGGGCATCGACCAGCTGTCATCGGCGGTGGTGGCCGGGATGGTGGCGGCCTCGTCGGGCACCGCTTCGGCGGCCTGCTCGACCAGCGTGGTCTGGACCGGCGAGGTCGCGGGCTTGCGCTGGACGGTGGGTTTCTTCGGCGTGGTGGCGGGCGGCGTGGCCGCGCGCGTCGGCGGCGGGCTCGGCGGCGCCTGGGTGGCCGGGTCGGTGGTCTTGCCGATGAACTCCATTTTCATCCGGCCACCGCTGGCCGCGCCTTCCGGCGTGGTGAAGGTGGGCGGCGGGTCGTGCAGCAGGAGCAGCAGCACCAGCAGATGCAGCAGTGCGCTCAGCAGCGCCGCGATCCACGGCTGCAAGCGTTCGTTCCTGGGATCGGCCCTGGTGCCCGCGTGGGTCGACGCGTTGCTCATGCCATCGGTGCGTCGATGTTGCGGGACTTCATGCGGTCTCTACAGCGTGCTGCCGGCGGGGTGTGCGCATCGTAACGCGGACGCGCGTCGGTTCACTTGTCATCGGCTGCCGCGTTATTGCGCGGTCAGATGCCGACATTGGCCCAGCACCAGCTCGCGTAGCCAGCGGTGGCCGGCATCGGTGTGCAGGCGCGGGTGCCACATCTGCGAGACGGTGATGCCTTCGACGGCCACGGGCAGGTCGAAGCAGTGAAGGGTCGCCGTCCCCGCCTGGTGTGGCGATTCCAACTGGCGCAGGGCGTAGGACGCAGGCACCAGCGCGATCAGGTCCGAGCCGCGGGCCACCGCCAGCGCCGCGGGAAAGCCGGGCACCACCGCGACGATGCGGCGCTGGAGGCCCAGCCTGGCCAGCGCGTCATCGACCGGGCCGGTGTCGTGTCCATGGCGCGAGGCGACGACATGGCCATGGGCCACGTACTGCGCGGCGCTGACCTCGCACAGTTGCGCCAGCGGATGGCCAATGCGGACCACGCCGACGAAGCGGTCGCGGAACAGCGCCTGCACGCGCACTTCCGGACCCATCGTGCCAAGCACGCCGATTTCCAGATCCGCCCGGCCCTCGCGCAGCGGCGTGGCGGTCTTTTCAGATTTGGCCGCGAACTGCAGGCGCACGCCCGGTGCGGCTGCGGTCACCGTGGTGATGAGCGCCGGGCCGAAGGCTTCGATGAAGCCCTCGTTGGCGCGCAGGGTGAAGGTGCGCTGCAGGGTGGCCAGGTCCAGCGCCGCGCGCGGCGGATGCAGGACCGCGCGTGCGTCCTCCACGGCGCTCCGCGTGCGCTCGCGGATGTCTTCGGCATGCAGTGTCAGCACCATGTCGCGGCCGGCGCGGACCAGCAGCGGATCGCCGGTGGTGTCGCGCAGGCGCGCGAGCGTGCGGCTCATCGCCGACGGACTCAGGCCGAGCCTGCGCGCGGCGCCAGCGACGCTGCCGGCGGCCAGCAACGCATCCAGCGCGATCAGCAGGTTCAAGTCGGGTTCGGACATGGCCGTGGTGTTATCGCGCGGTGCGCAGCGTGCGTCGCGCGCACTATATCAATGCAGTGCGCGCGCCTTCCGCATGTGTGGGTGGGGCACTAGGTTGTGCCGCACTGGCGCATCGTGCGGCGTTGTCCGCGCACCGCGCCGCAAGCGGAGTTTCGACATGAACACACAGACCCAACCCAGGACGGCGCTGCTGATCGGCGCCTCGCGTGGTCTCGGCTACGCCATGGTCGAGGAATACCTGGCGCGCGGTTGGCGCGTGATCGCCACCGGGCGCGCACGTTCCACCGACAGATTGCAGCAGCTGGCGCAGCGACATCCCGACGCGCTGCGCGTGGAGACGGTGGACATCACCGAGCCGGAGCAGATCGCCGCACTGCATGGACGACTGGAAGGCGAAGCGGTCGACCTGCTGTTCGTCAACGCAGGCGTGACCAACGCCGATGACGACGCGATCGTGGCGAAGGTGTCGACCGACGAGTTCGTACGCGTGATGGTGACCAATGCGCTAAGTCCGCTGCGCGTGATCGAGGCGCTCCAGGCGCTGGTGCCGCCGACCGGCACGATCGGCGTGATGTCCTCCGGCCAGGGCAGCGTGGCCAACAACACCAGCGGCGGACATGAGGCCTATCGTGGCAGCAAGGCCGCGCTGAACACGTTCATGCGTAGCTTCGCCGCGCGCCACGCCGACGACCCGCGCACGCTGCTACTGATGGCGCCGGGCTGGGTGCGTACCGACATGGGGGGCCCGGACGCGCGCCTGACCATCGAAGACAGCATTCCCAATCTGGTGGACACGATCGCCGCGCAGGAGGGAAAAGCAGGATTGCAGTATCTGGATTACCTGGGCAAAACGGTGCCGTGGTGAATGTTTCGGATTGAGGCGCGTCGCTTCCGCTTCCTGCAGAGCGGAGCTTGCTCCGCTGCTCTTCGGTCAGATCGTCTGGAAGCCCCAGCGGAGCAAGCTCCGCTCTACAGGGGAGTGGCGCGGTTACGCGGATCGTCGCACCTAGTGCCACCGCCTTCCTTGCGGAACTGCATGGGCAGGCCGCCGGCCCGACGCCGCAGGCGACGGCCCGCGCGGCGTACGGTTGAACCGGACACGCCCGAGGACACGGGCGGTCGGGTTGCTTCAGGCAACGGGCACGGTCTGCTAGTTTTCGCTAATCGTTGCGGTGCGGAGGTCGGTTTCCGTCATGGACAAGGGATCCAGCGCAGTCCGTTTCAAGGCCAGGCTCCTGCAGCCTGCCGAGCCCAAAGATGCGGCATGGAGCTTTCTCGTGTTGCCGGCCTCGGCCAGCGCCAGGCTGCCCACACGCAGCATGGTCACGGTGGACGGCACGCTGGCCGGGCATGCGTTCCAGGTCACGCTGGAGCCGGATGGGCAGGGCAGTCATTGGCTGAAGGTGGAAGAAGATTTGCGCCAGGCCGCGGGCGTTTCGGTCGGCGACGCGGTTGCGCTGGCGATCGTGCCGGTGGCCGAGGAACCCGAACCCAGGGTGCCTGCCGACATCCGCGAGGCGCTGGACGATCATCCCGCCGCGCGCGCGACCTGGGACGACATCACCGCCATCGCCCGGCGCGACTGGATCCACTGGATCGTCTCGGGCAAGAAGGCCGAAACGCGCGTCAAGCGCATCGCCACCGCCTGCGACATGCTGGCCAAGGGCAAGCGGCGCGCGTGCTGCTTCGACCGGTCGGGGATGTACAGCAACAGCCTGAGCGCGCCGAAGGCGGCCTCTGGTTGAGCACGGCGGCGCTGCACCCGGCCCCGCTCAGTCGCCGGTCTGGATCCGCAACGTCGCGCCGCGGACCAGCGCGGCGTGGTCGATCCACGGCAGTGGCGTGTCCCGGCTGTCCACGTCGACCGCGGTCACCGCATGGCCGTCGCCATCGCGTTCGATGGTGATCGTGCTTCCGGCGTCGGGATGGATGCGGATGCGCGGGAACGCCGGCACCGCGGCGACCACATAGCGCGGCTGTCCCAGCACCAGCGGATACAGGCCCAGCGAAGCCCACACGTACCAGGACGACATGCAGCCGGCATCGTCGTCCATGCCATCGGCGAGGCCGACCGGATCCAGCGCGAAGCTGCGCCCGTGCCAGGGCGTCTTGCGGTTGCCCTCGTTGGCGTAGGCATGGTCGATGGGCTGGGTCAGCAGGCGCTCGACCAGGGCCTGGCCGCGCTGCGGCGCGGCGGTGATCGCATACAGCGCCGGCACCTGGATGTCGGGCTGGTTGGTCATGTTGTAGCGGTTCTCGTCGAAGAACCGCTGCAGCTCCGCGTCGAAGCGCTGCGGCCCCAGCGCTTCGTTGCGCAGCCAGTCCAGGTCGAACACGCCGGCCCAGCGGTACTGCCACAGCGTGCCCTGGTACAGGCCGCGGGCGCGCACGGTGTCGAAGTCCAGCGCGATGTCGTGGAAGACCTTCAGCCACATCGGCCGGTACGACAGCGCGCGCTGCCGGAAGTCGCGCGCCAGCGGCTTGTCGCCCAGGTCTTCGGCCAGCTGCCACACGGCCCAGTCGTCGTAGGCGGCCTCGACGATCTGGTCGGGCGTTTCGCGTTGCAGGGTCGTGCTGTCGGCCGCCATGCGCGGCAGCAGTGCCCTGGCGTCGACGCCGCCGATGCCCTTTCGCAGGAAGTCGAGCAGGGCGATGCCGGCATGCTCGGTGCGCACGGTGACGAAGGGCTCGGTGCGCGTGGACCACTGCGGCTTGCCGATCGCGTACAGCTCGGCCAGCGAGGCGGCGACATCGGCCGCGCGCTGCGGATCGACCAGCGCCAGCAGCGGCAGCTGGGTGCGGTAGTTGTCCCATACCGCCCAGCCGGAATAGCGGTGGTGGCCGTCCGCGACCTGGCGGATCACGCCATCGGCGGCGCGATAGCGGCCGTCCACATCGTCGATGCGCGAAGGCGACTGCATGGCGCGGAACAGGGAGGTATAGAACAGGGCGCGGCGCTGATCCTGCCCGCCGTCCAGTTCGATGCGCGACAGCGCGGCGGTCCATGCCGCGCGCGTGGACCGCTGGATGTCTTCGAGCGATTGCCTGCCCAATTCACGATCGAGCACGCGCTCGGCCGAAACCGCATCGACAGTGGAGAAGGCGCTGCGCAGTTCAACGGTATCGCCGGCCTGCACGTCGAGGGTGATACGCAGGCGGCGCTGCGCGTCAGGCTGCACGGTCTGCGCCAGCATCTGGCCGTTGTGCCGCAGCGCGCTGGCGAACCACAGTCGGTATACGCCTTCGTCGCAGACCGTGCCGCCTTCCAGTGCGCCGCGCAGGGCGTCCACGCGCGTCGACTCCCAGCGCGCGTCGATGCGCTTGGCGTAGGCGTGCATCGGATCCAGCGTCACCACCACCCGTCCGGCACGGGGCAGGCTGAAGCGGGCGATGCCGGCGGCGTTGGTCGCGGCCAGGTCGGCGGCGATGCCGGCAGCTCCGTAGCGCAGGTGGTAGCGGCCCGGCGATGCCGATTCGCTGGTCTTGTCGATCGTCGTGGGTCGGTCCTCGTCGCCGGCATAGTCCACGCGCACCAACAGGTCGCCGCCGCCGCCACCGCAACCCACGCCTACCGCACGGGTATGCGAGAAGCCGCGCAGCAGGCCATCGGCAAAGTCATAGCCCATGTGGTTGCCCGGCTGGGTGTCCGGCCCTAGCAGCACCAGCCCGAACGGCGCGCCCACCGCCGGGGTCAGCTGGCCGTGGTCGCCCTGGGTGCCGACGAAGGGATCGACCAGATCGACCGGCGTGGTTGTGGCCTGCGCGGGGATGAACGCCAGGGCCAGACAGGCCAGCAGGCAACAGCGGACAAGGGACAGGGGCATCGGTCTTCGGGTCGGCGAGGCGGGGATGGGACGTGGCGCGAGGAGGGTACCGGTGGCCCATCGTCGCAGATCGATATTGCACGTCCCAGGCAAGCCGGGCGTTCGGAGCAGGCCTGGGCGCCGATGGCGGGTGCCTGTTGTAGAGCGGAGCTTGCTCCGCTGCTCTCCGGCCGTGCGCAGGGAAAGCCTCCAGCGGAGCAAGCTCCGCTCTACATGGGGGGCGTGCGCCCAGGTGTTTGCAAAGCATCCAGGGCTATGTGTGGCTTGTCTGGCAGCGCAGGCCGAAGGTGCAGCGCGCTCAGGGAGCCTTGGCGGCCTCTTCCACGATCCGGTAGAAGCGCAGGATGGTGTCCATCTCCTGCGCCGACAGCGCGCCGAAGGTCTGCTTGCGCAGTTGGGCCAGCTGGGCTTCGAGCTGCTTGAGCAGCACCTGGCCTTCATCGGTCAGCCACAGCAGGTTGGCGCGACGGTCGTTGGCATCGCACTCGCGGCGCACCAATCCCGACGCGGCCAGCTTGTCCAGGATCCGCACCAGCGAGGGGCCTTCCACCCCGATCAGCTGGGCCAGTTCCACCTGCCGGATGCCGCCGCCGGAGCGGCCGATCATCAGCAGCGGAGTGGTCATGGCGTTGGAAATGCCGTGGCCGGCCAGGGCCGCGTCCACCACGCGCTGCCACTGCCGCCCGGCCAGAATCAGGCCGGAGGACAACAGGAACCGCTGGTGGTCAGGGCTGGACATCGGTCCATGATGTGCGGCAACCAATGAACATGCTATTGATTTATTGACCGAATCCGCTGAAACCGCGCTGCCCGTGCGGGACCCGGACCACTGCGTTCCGCACCGCCCGCGCTGACGCCCACGGGTCAGTCCGGTACGATGCCGGCCCTCTTTTGCCGTCGAACAAGGCTGGGTCCATGAGCGATTCCGACAACACCCGCGGGGGCGTCAGCCGCGACCAGGCCGAGGACGCGGTACGGATCCTGCTGCGCTGGGCCGGCGAGGACCCGACCCGCGAGGGCCTGCTGGATACGCCCAAGCGCGTGGCCAAGGCCTATGGCGACTGGTTCAGCGGCTACCGCAACGATCCGCGCGAGTACCTGGCCCGCACCTTTGAGGAAGTGGCCGGCTACGACGAGCTGATCGTGCTGCGTGACATCGAGTACGAAAGCCATTGCGAGCACCACATGGCGCCGATCATCGGCAAGGTCCACGTGGGCTACCTGCCCGCCGGCAAGGTGGTGGGCATCAGCAAGCTGGCGCGCGTGGTGGACGCCTACGCGCGCCGCTTCCAGGTCCAGGAAAAGATGACCGCGCAGATCGCCCAGTGCATCCAGGACGTGCTGGCACCGCGCGGGGTGGGCGTGGTGGTCGAAGGTGCGCACGAATGCATGACCACCCGCGGCGTGCACAAGCGCGGGGTCAGCATGGTCACCAGCAAGATGCTCGGCGCGTTCCGCGAAGACGCGCGCACCCGCGCCGAGTTCCTGCGTTTCATCGAGGTCGGCGGCGGCCGCTGACGGCTTCGTCAGCGCGCGCCGGTGCGCGCGCTGGCTAAGATCGGGATTCCCCCAGATCACCCAGGCCTTCCATGACCCAGGTCATCCCCGCGCGCTACAGCCGGCGCGCCCGTGTGCTGCATTGGCTGACGTTCGTCCTGGTCGCGGCTGCCTATGCGTCCATCAACCTGCGCAAGGTGTTCGAACGCGGCAGCGACGAACGCCTGCTCGCGGTCGAGTCCCACTTCATGTTCGGCATCGCGGTCCTGCTGGTGGCGGTGCCGCGATTGCTGTCGCGTTTCGGCGAACACGCCCCGCCGATCGCGCCGCCGCCGCCACTGTGGATGCTGCTGAGTGGATGGATCACTCATGGCCTGCTGTATGCCTTCCTGATCGTGCAGCCGGTACTGGGGATCGTGATGCGCCTGGCCGAGGGCAAGGGCATCGGGCTGCCGTTCACCGAACGGGTCATTCCCTCGTTCTTCGGCACCCACCAGGCGTTGGCCGAGATACTGGAATCGGCGCACGTGTGGCTGGGCGAAGCGTTCTACTGGGTGATCGGCCTGCATATCCTGGCCGCGCTGTTCCACCTGCCGGTGCGCCGGGACAACGTGGTCCAGCGTATGACGTGAACGCCTGTGTATACTGCGCGCCCCGCACGGCAATGCATCGCCGCTGCGCGGGATCTCCTTGGGGAGTAGCCAGCCTGTCTGAAGCACGACAGGCGTAGCCGTCAACATACTTGGCCTCCATCGGCCATGGCGGATGCAACCACACCGGTTGGCGAGACCAACGAGCAGCCAGACGCGGCATGGGCCGGCGCGTCGGCTCGTTCGTTCGTCCGCGTTTCCGGCCGTGGTGACCCGTAACTCATGAATCCGATTTCCATCCTGCTGCTCGGCCTGGCCATGTCCACCGATGCGTTTGCGGCGGCCCTGGGCAAGGGCGCGGCCATGGCCAGACCGCAGTGGCCGCAGGCCCTGCGCGTGGGCCTGATCTTTGGCGTGGTCGAAGCCATCACTCCGTTGATCGGCTGGCTGCTGGGCTCGGCCGCATCCCAGTACATCGAGGCCTACGACCACTGGGTCGCCTTCGGCCTGCTGGGCGTGCTCGGCCTGCACATGATCTGGAAGGCGCTGACCGAAAAAGATGATGAGGATGACGAAGACGCCGTCGGCGGTGCACGCCACGGCAGGCTGCTGACCCTGGCGCTGACCGGCCTGGCCACCAGCATCGATGCGATGGCCGTGGGCGTGGGGCTGGCTTTCGTCGATGTCAGCATCTGGGCGGTGTCGGCGGTGATCGGTCTGTGCACCTTCACCATGGTTACGGCCGGCGTCATGGCCGGACGCGTGCTGGGCAGGATGATCGGCCGCCGCGCCGAGATCGTCGGTGGCGTGATCCTGATCCTGGTGGGTACGGCGATCCTCTACGAACACCTCAGCGGCGCGGCCAGCTGAGCGCGCGATCCGCGCATCCTGCACCGGGACCAAGTGATGAATCGATCGCCCAAGGAATGCCCCTGCGACAGTGGCTTGCCGTATGCACGCTGCTGTGGCCCGCTGCATGTCGGCGGGCCCGCGCCGGACGCCAGGGCGCTGATGCGTTCGCGCTACAGCGCCTATGTCCTGGGCGATGCGGATTACCTGCTGGCCAGCTGGCACGGTTCCACCCGTCCGGCCGAACTGTCGCTGACAGATGCGCCGGGCAGGCGCACGGTGTGGCTGGGACTGAAGGTGGAATCGCACACGATCACCGGCGAAGACACAGCCGAGGTGAGCTTCACCGCCAGCCTGCGCGTGGGCGGCGGGTCGGCCCAGCGCATGCATGAGCGCAGCCGCTTCGTGCGCGAGCACGGGCATTGGTTCTATGTGGACGGCGAGGTGTCCTGACGCATCCGGCGCTGCCGGGCATGGCGCTGCAGTGGCATCGGCAACAGGTTGACGCAAAGCGTCGGCCATCACTTGCGCGCGCCGATGCAGATCGATGCCTGCGAGCGCATGCCCAGGAACGATGTGACCCATCGCTTCGTGATGGGTTGGCCGATCTGGACAAGCCCGCGCAGGCAACGCTCAACGACAGGCCAACGCGCGGCTGGCTAGACTTGGCTGACCGATTTCGCTTCCGTCCGTCGCCATGACCTACACGCTGACCGAGACCACGCTGCACGGACTTGCCGTGCTGTGCGTGCAGACCCCGCTGTGCACCGCCGCGCTTTCGCTGTACGGCGGTCAGCTGCTGTCCTTCGTTCCGGCCGGTGGCAGCGAGGTGTTGTGGGTCTCGCCGCTGGCCAAGGGCGCCCCTGGTGCGATCCGCGGCGGCGTGCCGGTGTGCTGGCCGTACTTCGGCAGGGAGAACCAGCCCGACCAGGCGCCCCAGCACGGCTTCGCCCGCAACCGGCGCTGGCAGCTCGAAGACCCGCGCGAGGATGGCGACGGCAACCTGCATCTGGCGCTGACCCTGCCGGCCGAGGACAGCACGCCGCTGCGCCTGCGCCAGACCCTGGTGCTGGGCAGCGGCCTGCAGCAGGCGCTGACCACGCACAACCCGTCCGCGCGGAAGCTGTCCATCACCCAGGCGCTGCACAGCTACTTTGCCGTTGGCGATGCACAACAGGTGAGCGTCGAAGGCCTGGATGGCCTGGACTACGCGGACAAGTACAGCGGCGAGACCTTCACCCAGTCCGGCGACTGGACCTTGGCCGATCCGCGCGATCCGGGCCGCAGCGACCGCATCTACCACGCCGCCGGCGGCCACTACGTGCTGCACGATCCGGCAATGGACCGGCGCCTGCGCATCACCACCACCGGCAGCCATGCGGTCGTGGTATGGAACCCGGGCCAGGCTGGCGCACAGACCATGGCCGACGTGCCCGATGCGGACTGGTACCGGTTCGTCTGCGTCGAAGCAGCCAATGCCGCGCGCGATATCGCCACGCTCGGCCCCGGCGCCACCCACACCCTGGCCCAGGCGGTGGAAGTCCTGCCCGCGGCCTAGCGCTCAGCGCTCGGCCAGCCACGCGCTCTGATCCGGCATCTCGGCGCCGGGCAGCGTGGCCTGGATATCGCGTGCGCGCACCGCAAACCTGCCGTGATCACCTTCCGACTGGCAGGCGGTCTGGCCATATCGCGCGCGCATGCGGTCAAGCCGGCCGTAGCCGGCGGTGGGCGCGACCGTCTGCTGGTCCGCATGGCCCTGGAGTGCGCACACCAGACCTTCGCTGGGGCTGGGGATCATGCTGACCGTCGCCACGCGCGGCGGCGTTGGTGGCGTCGGCGGGTGCGGCGTGTAGCCGGCCAGCAGGACCATGCCCAGCAAGGGAAATCCGATCGTATGAATCGGTCTGCGTGCGTGATGCCGTGTGCCATGCATCGTCGAATCCTTCCCCATCGCGGCGACCAAAGCGGATCACCAGGACTTCAACAACCGTAGGTTGCGGCACGATGCGGCCACCGGTTGCGCAGTGCGCCGACCGGGCCGCGGCATGCTGGCCGCTGCCGCCGGGCTTGCGCAGGTGGCTCGCCGGCGCTGCTACGCGTATGACCCGCATTCCTGTAGAGCCGAGCTTGCTCGGCTGAGCTTTCCTGGCACGGCCCCAGCCGAGTCCAAAAAAGGGGATCGCCACAAGCTCGGCTCTACAGGATCCATCTTCGTTACACCGGCGATCGCCAAGCGCGCGTTCTACCGCCCGCGCGCTCCTAGAGCCGCGCGTAGGCGTACCCGCCGAGCTGCTTGAGCTTGGCCAGCGAGGTGTCGCGTTCCTGTTCGTCCAGCGCGTCGGTGAGGAACACCAGCGTCTGGCCGTTGCGCGCCAGCGAGAGCACCGACATGTCCGCCAGCACCCCGGCCTGCGGGTCGCGCGCCTCGACCACGGCGGTGGCGTAATTGCCCAGGCCCTGCAGCGGCACCAGCCGCACGCGCTGGGCGGCGCCGGGCCGGCCTGGGTCGATGAAGCCGGCCACCAGGTCGCGGACTTCCTCCTGCGGCGTGTGGCCCTTGGACGCCCACTGCTGGATCAGCAGGCGGCCGAACTCGCCATTCCACTCGCAGGCGGCGATGCCGAAGGCGTTGTGATGTTCCGGGGCGCTGCTGGCCACGCCAGGGAACACCGTGCGCAGTTCCTCCTGGGTGATCAGGTCGCAGGGCGTGCTGACGCCGGCCGTGGCCGGCGGGTCGCTCGACGCCACGGCCGGCGCGCTGGCGGCGGGAGCCGACGGCGGTGCCTTGCCGCAGGCCGCCAGCGACAGGGCCGTCATCGCCCCCAGCAACATGCTCAGGGCGCAAGACGCACGCAGGCAACTGTCGGGGACGCGACCCTGGAGCATGTTGGATCCGGGAGGTGCCGGTCGGGGGAAAGCCAGCTTCTTGCTCTACCAACCCCTTTTGCAGCCAAACCAGGACACGGCGCACGTTCCCTGCATAACGCCAGACGCAGGCAGGCCGCCTCGACGGGCGGCCTGCGTTCTTGCAGCGATCGATGCGCCCAGCGCGGCGCGTGCGCCGTCAGTCGTTTTCGACGTGCAGCACCGAACCGTCCTTGGGACTCAGATGGACCTTCACGTTCTTGCCGTCGCTGCGCTCGGCCTTGGCCTTCCACAGCCCATCGTCGAAGTCGACGTCATGCACGTTGGAATAACCGGCCGCAGCCAGCTTGGCCTTGATGTCGTTCTTGCTGAGGTTGGACACCTGCGCATCGGCATAGACCTGACCGCTGGCCGGATCGATCCGCACGTCGGTGCGGTTGCCGTCGGCGCTGGTGGCGTCGGCTTGCCACATGCCGTTTTCGAAATCGAGGTCGTCGACCTTGGTGTAGCCCTGTTCGGTCAGCAGCTTGCGGACCTGTGGTTCGGTCAGCCCGCTCTTCGGGGCATCGCCGGCGCTGGCGATGCCGGCCGCGGCCAGGGCCAGCATCAGGGTCGTGGTCTGGAGGATGCGCATGGTCGTGCTCCTGTGTGTGATCGGGCGATCACTGGGCCAGCGTCGGCGTGCACGCAAGGTCAGCATTTGCATGCGGGCTGCTGAACAGTCCGGCCAAACGCGCGGGTTGGGCGCCCAAGGCCGCGCTGCACAAGGATTTCCGCGTTCACTTGAACCTGAACACGATCCCGACCGGCACACAGAACGCATGATTTTGCTGCGTCGCGCACATGCCGATTCCGCAAGCCGCGATGCAGCGGCAGATGCGCCGGCCTCATCCAAAGAACACTGGCATCGCCTGTGCGGCGTCCCGGTTTAATTGGTCATTGGCGCGCGCGCTGCTAGGCTCGCCCTCCGCTCGGGTTTACTGCCAGAAGGCACCCGGCGCCATTTCTGGCTTCCACCGATCGCGCATGTCCCAGGGTCCCCAGGTCGAACCGCAGTCCGCCGCACGCTTCCTGCGTGAGGCCACCGCGCAGACGCATGCGCAGGTCGAGGCACTGCCGCACATGGCCGACCTGGCGGCCGGCGCGCTGACGCCGGAGCGCTACGGGCAAGTGCTGCGCTGTCATCTGGCCATCCTGGCGCCGTGGGAACGCACCCATGCGCCATGGCTGGACACGCTGGCCGTGCAGGGCTGGCGCTATCGCCGGCGTGCCACCGCGCTGCGCCATGACCTGGCCGCGCTGGGCCTGGCCCAGGACGTGGCCGCCGGGCCCGCGCCGCAGGCGGCAGGCGCGGCACAGGCCTGGGGCATGCTGTATGTGGTCGAAGGGTCGATGCTGGGCGGACGGATCATCGCCCGCCAGCTGCGGCTGCGGCAGCCAGCCCTGGCACCGGCGCTTGCGTACTTCGACCTGGGCAGCGCCGATCCGGCCGCCTGGCGCCGGTTCCAGGGCTGCCTGGACGCCGCGCTGCCGGATGCCGCAGCGCGCGAGCAGGCGGCCGCCGGCGCGGCGATGATGTTCGCCCGTTTCCATCACCATCTTTCCGTTGGAATTTCCGCATGAGTGCAGTGGTCGACCCCGTGGACATGGACGCCTGCGCGCGTGAGCCGATCCATATCCCCGGTTCCATCCAGCCCTACGGCGCGCTGCTGGTGGTCGACCCGGCCAGCGGCCAGATCGTGCAGGCCAGCGGCACGGCCGCCGCGCTGCTGGGCGTGGCGCCAGAGGCGCTGATCGGCCAGCGCTGGGACGCGGTGCTGGACCTAGGCACGCGCCTCCTGCCCGCGGCCGACCCGGACGCCGAACCGCTGCACCTGGCGCATGCGCCGGTGACCTTCCCCCGGCGTGCCCAGCCCACGGCCGAGCCCTACGTGGCCGCCTGGCACCTGGCGCCAACCCAGTGGCTGGTGGAAATCGAGCCGCGCGAGTCTCCCTCTTCCGACGCCGCCATGCACGATGCGCTGCCGGTACTGCGCCTGCTGGAACGCGATACCTCGGTGGCCGAAGCGACCCTGCGCGTGGCCCGCGAGATCCACACCCTGCTCGGCTATGACCGGGTGATGGTCTATCGTTTCGACCACGAGTGGAACGGCGATGTGATCGCCGAAGCCAGGCAGCCGCACCTGGAGGGCTACCTGGGCCTGCATTACCCGTCCACCGACATCCCGGCACAGGCGCGGGCGCTGTACCTGCGCAACCGCGTGCGCCAGATCGCGCAGGTGGGCTACCGCCCCTCGCCGATCGAGCCGGTGCTCAACCCGCGCAGCGGGCAGCCGGTGGACCTGAGCGATGTGACCCTGCGCAGCGTCTCGCCGGTGCACCTGGAGTACCTGGGCAACATGGGCGTGTCGGCCACCCTGGTCACCTCGATCGTGGTCAACGACGCGCTGTGGGGACTGATCTCCTGCCACCACTACAGGCCGCTGTTTGCCAGCCATGTGATGCGCGACGTGGCCGATGCGCTGACCCGCGGCCTGGCCGCCCGCATCGGCGCGCTGCAGGCAATCGAACGCGCCCGCACCGAGTCGGTCCTGCTGACCGTGCGCGAGAAGCTGATCACCGCGTTCAACGATGCCCACACCATGACCCCGGACATGCTGGCGGACATGGCGCCGGAGCTGATGGACGTGGTCGATGCCGACGGCGTGGCGATCTTCCATGGCGAAGGGATCACCCGCTATGGCCGGCTGCCCGCGCCGGATCAACTCAGCCGGATCCGCGCCCAGGTCGAATCGTGCGATGACCAGATCCTGCGCGAGGGCGTGGCCGGGGCGCTGCACACCGATGCCATCGGCAGCAACTTCCCGGAGCTGGCCGACCTGGCGCCGCTGGCGGCCGGTTTCATCTTCGTGCCGCTGATGCCGCAGGCGCGCAGCGCCTTGCTGTGGACCCGGCGCGAGCAGGTGCAGACGGTCAACTGGGCCGGCAACCCGCAGCTGGCCAAGCTGCCGGACATCCCCAACTCGCGCCTGTCGCCGCGCAAGAGCTTCGACCTGTGGCAGGAAACCGTGCGCGGGCGTTCGCGCCCGTGGTCGGCGCTGCATCTGGAATCGGCGCGCAGCCTGCGCGTGCTGATCGAGCTGATGGAACGCAAGCGCTACCAGCAGGACTTCACCCTGCTGGAGGCGTCGCTGGCCCGGCTGCACCAGGGCGTGGCGATCATCGAGCGCGGTCCGGCGGGCGTTGCCCAGCTGGTGTTCGCCAACGACGCGTTCGCACGCCTGGCTGACGCGCATGCCTCGGACATGATCGGCCGCGACATGCGCGAACTGCTGGATCCCTCGGTCCCGCCCGAGCAGCTGGCGCTGCTGGAAATCCAGTTGCGCCAGGGTGCGCCTAACGGCGCGGTCCTGCCGCTGCGGGTGGACAACGCCGATCCGGTGTACCGGCAGTGCGATTTCGAACCGCTGCCGGCGCGGGCCGGCGAGCCGGTCAGCCATTGGCTGCTGCAGCTGCGCGAACCGGACTGAGTCGGCCCGCGCAGCATCGCACCGGCTTACCTGCCGGTGACGGCGCGGGCGTGCAGCGACAGCACCGTCATCTGCGGCTTGGCCGCGCCGGATGAGTCCGGCTGCACCGAGAAGGTATAGGCGGTGTTCCACCAGGCGCCGGCGGCCCAATAGGTCCAGCCCAGCCACACATCGTCGTTGGCGTCCATGTAGGCCAGCATGTTGTCCAGCGCGCTCATGCAGGTGGCATCGGTGCCGGCGGCGAACTCGCCCAGAAAGCCGACCTTGTGGTTGGCGCGCAGCCAGTCGGTGAAGCCCTTGAGCTTGTCGGCGCCGATGGTTTCGCTGACGCAGGTGTAGGCGGTGCCCGAGTAGTCCTTGTCCAGGTACTGGTGCACTTCAAAGGCCAGGTTGTTGGCTGGATCGACCAGGTTGGCCAGCGCATCGCCGTTGGAGACCCCGCCCCCGGCGGCGGCGCTGTTCCAGCTGCGCGCGCCGGTGTAGGCCACGCCCGGCACCAGCACCAGGTTGCGGGCGCCGCTGGCACGGATGGCGTCGATCCCGGCCTGCGCGGCGCTGGCCCAGGTCAGCGAATCCAGGCCGTTGGGCTCGTTCATCAGGCCGAAGATCACCGCGTCATCGTTGGCGAACGCAGTGCCCAGCTGGCGCCACAGGTCGGCGAACACCGCGTTGGGCACGGCGCCGCTGCCGAGGCGCTGGCCGTTGTACTTGGCGTAGTTGTGCGGGTCCAGGATGATCTTCAGGCCATGGTTCCTGGCCCGGGTGACCGCGGTGCGGATCTGTGCCAGCTGGGCGGCATCCAGGCTGGCGCCGGCCGCCGGCTGCAGGCGCTCCCACAGGAATGGCAGGCGGATCACGTTCATGCCCTGATTGGCGTAGTACGCAAAATCCGCATCGGAGGCGTACATGTAGTCCTTGAACAGCACGCCCGGCTTCTTGGACGAATTGAACTCGGCGCCGGCCAGGTTCACGCCGGCGTATTTCAGCGCGGTCTGGGCGTCGGCGGTGGACGAGCAGGCCAGGGCGGCAGCCAGGGCCAGGGCGGTCAGCGGGGCGGTCATCGAATTGCGCATGGGGGATCTCGTGGTCGTGCGGACACATGGCGTGTCGCACCAGGTGGAAGTCACTGGGGGAACCGGCGGCTGGAGTTGCGTCCTGCGCAGGGCCGGCAGGTGCTGTCCTGGCGTACCGTCGAGGTGAACGGCGGCGCCATGGGGGCAGGTACGTACAGGGTTGGAACAAGGGCGCCGCGATCCTGCGCAGGCGCCATGCTTGGTCCGGCTTGACCTGCCAGGCGTGGCCCGCTGCAGTTGCAGCGTCTGCGGCGTATGGATCAACGGCCCCCTGATGCCACGCTCGCCAAGTCGCAGGAGATGTCGCAAGGCGCATGCCAGATTGCGTTATCAGCGCTACGCATCGCGCGTGCTGTGACAGGCTTCCAATGCATCACGTGATCGGAAGCGGGTGCGTATTGGCGCGATCGCCGCAGATACGCACCCTGCCCACAAACGCGGCGCGGCCAGCATGCGGCGCGCACAAAAAAGCCGCACAGACGTGCGGCTTTGAGGGTGCCGAAACAGGTCGGTTTCTGCCCTAGTCGGCGTGCTTTTCCTTCTGCGTGATCCGGCGTGCGTACTTGGACAGCACCGCCATCTGCGGCTTGTCGTTGCCCGCCTTGTCCGGCTGCACGTTGAAGGGATAGCTCGGCGGCCACCACGCGCCGGCGGCCCAGTAGCTCCAGCCGCGCCACACATCGCCGTTGTCCTGCATGTAGGCCAGCATTTTTTCCAACGCCGCCATGCAGGTCGGATCGGTGCTGGCGCCGAATTCACCCAGAAAGCCGGTCCTGTGGTTCTCGCGCAGCCAGCGGGTGAAGCCTTCCAGGCGGCGCACGCCGACCTCGGCGTCGCTGCACTCGGGCTTGGTGCCGGACGAATCCTTGTCCAGGTACTGGTGCGCCTCGAACACCAGCTGCTTGGCCGGATCGTGCAGTCTGGCCAGTGCGTCGCCGTTGGAGGTGCCGCGTCCGGCCGCCGCGCTGCCCCAGCTGTGCGCGCCGCTCCAGGCGGTGCCCGGTACCAGCACCAGATTCCTGGCACCGGCGGCGCGGATCGCATCGATCCCGGCCTGCGCGGCCTTGGCCCAGTCGGCTGCGCCCATGTCGTGCGGCTCGTTCATCAGGCCGAAGATCACCTGTTTGTTGTTGGCGAAGGCTTTCTCCCTGGCCAGCCGCGACCACAGGTCGGTGAAGTCCGCGACCGGCACCGCTTCGCTGCCGATCTGCTGCCCGTTGTACTGGGCGTAGTTGTGCACATCCAGGATCACGCTGATGCCGCGCGCCGAGGCGCGTTCCACCGTGGCCTGCAGCTGGCGCAGCTGGCCGGGATCGAAGTCGCCGCGGGCCTGCGGCTGCAGGCGCTCCCACAGGAACGGCAGGCGCACCACGTTCATGCCCTGCGCGGCGAAGTAGTCGAAGTCCTTTTCAGACGGATAGGTGTAGTCCTTGAACAGCGTGCCCGGCTTCTTGCTGGCCTTGAATTCGGCGCCGGCCAGGTTGACCCCGGCGTACTGCAGCGCGTGCTGTTGGGCGAACAGGGTCATCGGCGCCAACGCCAGCAGCGTGGCCAGGCCCAGGCCGGCCGTTCGGGAAAGCGCGGTGCGCATGGACGTCTCCGCAGGTTGGGACCATCGCCGTCGCACCGCACGCCGCGCGCAAGCGTCAGCGGGACAGGCGCCGGCACGCTGCCTGGATGGCACGGGTGGGGGAAAAAGCGGCCTCGCGATCACGAGCCTATGCCATCCAACCCAATCCCGGGATGAAGCAGCCCGGGCCGGCGCCTGACCATCGCGTCATCCGCCAGCGTCCACGCCTCAGGCGCGCGTGCGCGACCGCAGCACCAGCAGCACGGCCACCCCGCCCAGCAGCCCCCAGAAGGCCGAGCCGATGCCGTGCACGCTCAGCCCCGAGGCGGTGATCAGGAAGGTCACCAGTGCGGCTTCGCGGCTGCCTTCGTCCCTGACCGCGCCGCTCAGGCTGCTGCCCAGCGTGCCGAGCAGGGCGATGCCGGCGATGGCCATCACCAGTTCTCTCGGAAACGCCGCCAGCAGCGTCACCACGGTGGCGCCGAAGATTCCCACGACCAGGTAGATCACCCCGGCCCAGACCGCGGCCATGTAGCGGCGCGCCGGATCGGGATGGGCTTCCGGGCCCATGCAGATCGCCGCGGTGATCGCGGCCAGGTTGAGCGAGAACGCGCCCAGCGGCGCCAGCAGCACATTCAGCACGCCGGTCCAGCCGATCACCGGCGACACCGGCACCTGGTAGCCGGACGCGCGGATCACCGCCACGCCGGGCACGTTCTGCGAGGCCATGGTCACCACGAACATCGGCAGGGCGATGCCCAGCAGCGCGGAAACAGAAAATGTCGGCGTCACCCACACCGGCCGGGTCGGGCTCAGCGGCACCTCCGGCAGCCGCAGCAGTCCCGCCGCCGCCGCCACCGCGATGCCGACCAGCAGCGTGGCGATCACCGCATAGCGTGGCCACAGCCGCCGCGCCAGCAGGTACGCCGCCAGCATCGCCAGGACCAGCAGTGGCTGGGTCCCGAGCGCGACGAAGGTGTCCAGGCCGAAGCGCAGCAGCACGCCGGCCAGCATGCCCGCCGCCAGCGGCAGCGGCACCCGCTCCAGGGTCTTTTCGAACACGCCCGAGAAGCCGGCCGCGGCCACCAGCGCCGCGCACATGACGAAGGCGCCGATCGCGTCGGCCAGCGGCAGGCCGGTGTTGGTGGCCGCCAGCATCGCCGCCGCGGGCGTCGACCAGGCGGTCACCACCGGCATCCCGTAGCGCAGCGACAGGCCGATGCAGCTCAGGCCCATGCCGATGCCCAGCGCCAGGATCCACGAACCGGCCTGCGCCTGGCTGGCGCCGACCGACTGCGCGGCCTGGAACACGATCACCGCCGAACTGGCGAAGCCCACCAGCACGGTGACGAAGCCGGCGGCCAGCGTCGAAAGCGAAGCATCGCGGCGCACGCGCGCGGGAGAGAAAACGAACATCGGCAACCTGTGGGGAAGGCGTCATCGCCAGCTTAGCCGCATGTCCTCCCTGCATATCAGCTGGAATACCCCACGGACGCGATGCCAAATCCGGTAGGAGCGCACCGCAGGGGCGCGATGGAGCTTTCCCGGCGATGCCCCATCGCGCCCCTGCGGTGCGCTCCTACAGAGGCATACGCCCGTCCCTTCCGCTCCGACGCCTGCAGCAGGTTGATCGCTCCCTGTTCCCGGCTTGAGATACAGGGTCAGCCGCCGCCGAGTGCCAGCAGGTCGGCCAGTGCACCAATGGTGGTGGCCGACAAGGACATGGCGACGTATAGGATCTGTTGCTGGCGCTTCTGCGAAGCCGCGCGGAATGACTGCAGCAACACGTCTTCTTCATGGCTGAGCGCGCCTGCCGCATTCGCTTTCGAGGCGGATTCGGGTTTCATCGCGCCTTGTCCGGTTGCAAGCCATTCGAAGGTGACTCCCGTTGCGCGGGCGAGCCGGGTCAGGCGCGCGGTACTGGGATGGGCGCGGCCGCATTCCCAGTTGGCGACGGCGCTGCGGCCGATACCGAGGGCCTGTGCAAGCTCGGCCTGGGAGCGCCGGGCCAGTTGGCGTGCCACGCGGATGCGCAGCGTGAGGTCGTCCTGATGCATCGTGATAGGTTCTTGCCACTTACCTGCGCATTCTTGGCCGATACGGCTTTTTTTGCAATGCAATACGGGGCGTCAGCGATATTGGCAACGCAGCGCACATGCAGTCGTACGGCCCATGCCTGTGTTGTTCAGCCCGACCCGCGTTCGCGGGTGTCATTGAAACTGGCGCCCGACGCCAGTCTCAGGCGTTGACTGCGTATAGACCTTTGCGCCACAACTTCGCCACGCCCACAGGCACTGCAGGGCGCGATGGACTGGCACGCAGGGAGAGCAACAGGATGTCGGATTCGCTGTTCCGCAGGGAAGTATTGGAAGCGTGCCGTGCAAGCAGGCTCGGCAGTATCTCGCTCGCCCAGCCGCTGCCCACCCGCTGGCTGACCGCCGCGGCTGTGCTGGTCGCCGCAATCGTCGTGGCCTTCCTATGCGTGGGCAGCTACAGCCGCCGTTCCAGCGTCACCGGGCAGCTGGTGCCGAGCAGAGGCCTGGCCACCGTGCTGGCGCCGGCCACCGGCGTGATCAGTCGTCTGGAAGTGGACGAGGGCGCGCGCGTCCACGCGGGCCAGGTCCTGGGCGTGCTGTCCGTGCCCAGCGCCACCCTGACCAACGGCGACACGCAGGCCGCACTGGTCCGGCATCTGTCCAAGCGTGTGCAGGGCCTGCAGGCCGCGCGGACCGCGCAACTGGCCCAGCTCGACGAGCAGGCGCTGGGCCTGCGCGCGCAGCTGGCGCTAGTCCGGCGTGAGCTGGACCACCTGGGCGACGAGATCGCCACGCGACAGCATCAGGTCGACCTGGCCAACGAAGTGCTGGACCGCTACCGCAAGCTGCAGGACAGCCGCTACGTCAGCGTGTTGCAGATCCGCCAGCAGGAGGCCACCGCGCTGGAATACACCAGCGACATGCAGGCCCTGCAGCGCGCGGCCTTGGACCAGCGCCGCACCATCGACCAGCTGCAGCAGCAATTGGCGGCGCTGCCGGGCCAGCGCGAAGGCGTGCAGGCCGACTACCTGCGCGACAGTGCCGCGGTGGGACAGGAGCAGGTGCAGGTTCAAGCCAATGGCGCGCTGGTGATCAAGGCGCCGGTAGACGGCGTGGTGGCCACGCGGATGATCAAGCCGGGCCAAGCCATCCAGGCCGGCCAGCCGCTGCTGAGTGTGTTGCCGGGCGACGGTCGTCTAGAGGCCGACCTGCTGGTCCCCAGCCGCGCCATCGGGTTCATCGAACCGGGTGATACGGTGCTGCTGCGCTACAAGGCGTACCCGTACCAGAAGTTCGGCCACCAGCGCGGCACCGTGGCGCAGATCAGCCGCAGCGCACTCACATCCAGCGAATTGGGCGCCCTGATTGGGAATGCGCAGCAGAGCGAGTCGTACTATCGGGTGACGGTTGCGCTGGCCAAGCAGGTCATTACTGCTTATGGAAAGCCCGAATCGCTGAAACCGGGCATGCTGCTAGATGCAGATGTCTTGGGGGAAAAGCGACGATTGGCAGAATGGATATTCGAGCCAATTTATTCGATTAATGGGCGAATGAGTGATTGAAGATAAGCTTGGTTCTGAGAAATTTCATGCAGGAGATAAAAACATGAATCTTAAGATTCTTATGAAGTGCTTAATGGTCTATGGGGTGACGAGTGTCGCCGTGGCATCAGTAATATGCGCCGTTATTTATAATGCCGTGGGCGGGGTCATTAAGTTCCAAGATTTTTTGGGTGACGCTTATGTAAAAAGCATTCCCGCAGGCTTAATCGCTTCCATTTTATTTTACGCTGCTTGCCGGAGAAAAGAGGGGGGGGAAATAGTATAATTATGCTCTAATTTAAAAATTTCTAATGCAATTATAGACAAGGAAAGGCAATGAGAGACGTAACCTCTGACGAAATTTTTTGTGTATATGGGGGCATGGTGCAAGGTCCTTCAGCGCCAAAGCCTCAGCCGAATCCGGAGCAAGCCCAGGCATGCGCCAATGATATTGAAGGCGCTAGCGGATGGGGCGCGACGTTGGGTGGGCTCATTGGTGGCGCTATTGGCTCCGTTGCAGGTCCCGGCGGAACTGCGGCGGGCGCGTTCTTAGGAGGCATGGCTGGTGGCGCACTTGCTGGTGGTGCTGCCGCAGGTAGCAGTCCGAACTGCAAGCCCTGAGTAAGCAGTGACGTAATTCCCCGCAATCGATTTGCATGATTGCGGGGAATTTAATCGATGTCGAAAAGCCAGTGGAATCTTCTAGGTTTATATTGGTGTGGCTCAATCAAAGCCATAAAGTGCCACTCGTTATCAAGTCTGAATCCTCTGAATCCTCTGAATGCGAGGATCGAGCAATACTCGCGATGGTCGAAGAAATTTTCGCGTATGGAACGTGAATTCTTCTTGGAAGCTGGGGTGGATGGGATACTTTCCGATTCGGTTCTGGTGGCCCGCAAAGAGACGTGGTCTCTGCGTCCTCGGTTTTTCTTTCGACGGGATGACGGGCGAATATTCCGAGTCGGTGATGACCGGATTGTGGATTCCGACGTTCAAGACCATACAGGCGTACAACATCGACATGCATCACTTCTATGCCGAATATGACGCCAATATTCCGACGTCAGTTCAACGGTATCTTGTCGGGGCGCATTATACGAACAAGGGGCTTTGACCACGGTGACTCGAAAAGATCGCCCGGGCGTCGAAGGACGAGGGTTCGGCAGAACATGAAGGAGATGACTCTGATCCTATGAGCTCAATCATGCAATCCGAGGCTGCTGAATGCAGCCTGGCCTCGCTGGCCATGGTGGCCGAAGTGCACGGCATGCGCATTGGCCTTCCGGAACTGCGCCGCCGTTTCCCGCTGTCGCTCAAGGGTGCCAAGCTCGGCCAGTTGATCCATATGGCTCAGCAGCTCGGCTTCTGTACTCGACCGCTGCGACTGGACATGGACGATCTGGGCAAGCTCACGCTGCCTTGCATTCTGCATTGGGATCTGAATCACTTTGTCGTGCTGGCGAAAGTCGGTGCGTCCAAGATCACGATCCTCGACCCGGCAGTTGGAGAGCGGCGGCTGTTGCAGCGCGAAGTGTCCGACCACTTCACCGGCGTGGCGCTGGAACTGACGCCGAGCGCCGAGTTCAAACAGCAAAGGGCGGGTCCGTCCATTTCCACGCGCCAGCTGACCGGGCCGGCACGCGGTCTGTGGCCGGCGCTGGCGCAGATCGGGCTGCTGTCGGTGGCACTGCAGGTGTTCGTGGTGCTGGTGCCGTTCTACCTGCAGTGGGTGGTGGACCAGGTGCTGGTCTCGGCCGACAGGGATCTGCTCACCGTGCTGGGACTGGGCTTCGGGCTGGCGCTGATGCTGCAGGTGGGCATCGGCCTGCTGCGCGGCTGGTCGGTGACCTACCTGTCCTCGCGGTTGGGGCTGCAGTGGACGGGCAACGTGTTCGCGCACCTGCTGCGGCTGCCGCTGGACTTCTTCGAGAAGCGCCATCTGGGCGACATCACCTCGCGCCTGTCCTCGGTGCAGGCCATCCAGCAGACGCTGACCACCAGCTTCGTCGAGGCCATCATCGATGGGCTGATGGCGATGGTCACGCTGGGGCTGATGCTCTACTACAGCTGGAAGCTTGCGCTGGTGACCTTGCTGGCGGTGGTGCTATATGCAGGCATCCGCTCTGTGGCTTATCGGCCGGTGCGCGAGGGCACCGAACGACAGCTGGTGGCTGCGGCGCGGGAGCAGAGCCACCTGCTGGAGTCGCTACGCGGCATGCAGAGCCTCAAGGTGGCCGGCGAGGAGCCGCACCGCCGCACGACCTACGAGACCCTGATCTCCGAGACCATCAACCAGCGCGTGCGGCTGGCCTGGATGGGGCTGGGCTTCAGCGGCGCCAGCCAGCTGGTGTTCGGCGTCGAGCGCATCGCGGTGATCTGGATCGGCGCGCTGCTGGCACTGGACAACGTGTTCTCGGTGGGCATGTTGATCGCGTACTTGGCCTACAAGGACCAGTTCGCCCAGCGCATGGGCAGCTTGATCGACAAGACGGTGGAATTCCGCATGCTGCGCTTGCACGGCGAGCGGCTGGCCGACATCGTGCTGGCCGAGCCGGAAGACGCGCTGGATAGACCCGAGGCGCTGCCTCCGCAGGACGTGCGCATCGAGGTGGAGAACTTGGGCTTTCGCTATGCCGACGGCGAGCCCTGGGTGGTGAAGGACTGCAGCTTCGCCATCGCGTCGGGCGAATCGGTGGCAGTCATCGGCGCGTCAGGCTGCGGCAAGACCACGCTTATCAAGCTGCTGCTGGGCCTGCTCAAGCCGACCGAGGGCACGATCCGTATCGGCGACCACGACCTGCATAAGCTCGGTCCGCGCAATATGCGCGCCATCGTTGGCGCGGTGATGCAGGATGACCAGCTGTTCGCCGGCAGCATCGCGGACAACATCGGCTTCTTCGACCCGGACTTCGATCTGGCGCGCATCGAGATGGCAGCGCGGCTGGCGGCGGTGCACGAGGACATCGCTGCGATGCCGATGGGCTACTACAGTCTGATCGGCGACATGGGCAGCTCGCTGTCCGGCGGGCAGAAGCAGCGCGTGATCCTGGCCCGCGCGCTGTACAGGCATCCGAAGCTGCTGTTCCTGGACGAAGCTACCAGCCACTTGGACGTGATACGCGAACGTCAGGTCAACGAGGCAGTCAAGCGCCTCCAGCTGACCAAGGTCATCGTGGCACATCGCCCCGAAACCATTGCCAGCGCCGATCGTGTGCTGGTGATGGAACAGGGGCGCGTCGTGCAGGAACTGCGCCCCCAGCAGGCGCCATCGCCTGCAGAAGAACAGGCGGCCTGAATCCGGCGGAGCCGGATACTCAGCATGTAGCCCGGGGTAAGCGCAGCGCACCCGGGACGGGCTCTATCGAGAAAGCCTCCCCCGAGTGCGCCGCGCTTACCCGCGCTACGCCCGGCCGCTGCGGCGATCGCGGAAAACCTCAGCCCAGCAGCAGCTCGGCGATGCTGGCCGCCGCGTCGCGGCCTTCGGCCACGGCGGTGACCACCAAGTCGGCACCGCGTACGGCGTCGCCGCCGGCGAACAGCTTCGGGTTCGTGGTCTGGTAGGGCAAACGGTCTTCGCCGCCGGCGACGATGCGGCCGTTGCCCAGTGCCTCCACGCCGATCGCCGACAGCCACTCGGGCAGGCTCGGCGAGAAGCCGAAGGCGATGATCACTATTGATAAATGCGTCGCTGCCCATAATGTTCTAGCGGGCTGCACGGGCCTTGTCAGATTTGGCATCTGAGTATCGATGTTGACTGCATGGGAGGCGCTTGAAGTCGTGATGTTCGCTAATGCAGGCGTGGTGAGTGAGATGGATAGTGGTAGTGGTTTGCTAGATTGGCTGTTTGGTGGTTTGTTGCCACGCCAGAAAGTGCTCGATGCGCTGAGGCGTCAATGGGCTAGGCCAGGCGATAAGCGCGAGCCATTTTCCGACCGTTGGTTTAGATTGACTCGGGCGGATCGGCCAGTGGTGGATGACAAGACGTGGGAAGATTTGGAGCTCCTCAGGGTCGTTCGCGATCTGGACACAACGGTCACTCCGCTAGGGAGTCAAGTCCTACATGGACAGCTACGCGAATACATTGATGATGCTTCCGCACTGAGGGAACGTCACGAGATCCATCTTCAACTCAGGGATGACGCTGGGTTCCGGGAGCGAGTTCAACTTGCCCTCCAGCCCTTGCGCGATCCTCAGCACGCGCACATCGTTGACTCGCTCTTTGGCGATAGTCCTGACGCACCAGCCAAACGGGCCTTGCTCACCCTATGGGGAATCGCCTGTCTTATCGTACTGGTTTGCGTCGCATCGTCCATACTGCCGATCTGGATCATGGTAGTGATGATCGTTTCCAATGTTGTAGTTGTTTACCGTCACAGTCGGCAGACATCTCGGCAGACTGAAATGTTGGGCGGATGTCTGACGATGCTGAGCGTGGCCGAGAAGCTATCCAAAATCCCCCCTGGCAACGCGCTCACCAGAGAGCTTCGTGACGAGGCCGTCTCACGCAGTTCGGTCAAGCGCGGACTGTGGCCGATGCTTGCCTATCAATGGACCCGCCATGGCTTGCGTTGATCTTTAACTTCGCCTTTTTGCTCGAATTGATTTTGCATGTCTGGTCGGTGGATCGGTTCTACCGTATTCGAGGCAAGCTCCACCGTAGCTTTGAGCTGGTCGGTGCGATTGACGCCGCCACCGCCATGGCATCAGCACTTGCGATGTATCACAACCATTGCCAGCCTGAACTGAGCAGCGTAGCTGAGCTTGAATTGATTTGTGGGAGGCATCCCCTGCTTCGCGAAGGCGTTTCGAACTCCGTTTCACTGAGGCAAAGGTCTGCCTTGGTGATGGGTTCGAACATGGCGGGAAAGACCACTTTCGTGAAGATGCTCGCACTGAATGTCATCTTGGGAAGGACGATGGGCTTTTGCTTGGCGTCCCGAGCAGTCCTGCCTTGTGTCCCGGTCATGGCCTCCATTCACGGCAACCACTCAGTTGCCTCGGGTAAGAGTCACTACTTCGCAGAAGTGGAAGCAATCAGGGGCTTTATCGAAAGTCAGCGTGATACAAGAGGAGGGCTCTTTGTCCTGGATGAGCCTTTCAATGGAACCAATACGCAGGAGCGCATCGCTATCGCCTACGCTGTGCTCCGCGCACTAGGGAAACGGTCGCTTGTCCTTGTGACGACCCACGATGTGGAGCTTCAGGGGATGCTGAAGGATCACTACGATCTCTACCATTTCCAAGAAAGCCCCGATGTCGAGGGATTCTTTGATTTCAAGCTTCGGTTGGGCGCCACTGTCGAGCGGAACGCGATCAAAATTCTGGCTCGAATGAACTTTCCGGAAGATGTGGTCGATGTTGCTCTGCAGACTGCAGCATTGGATTTTCCCCAAGCGTGAGTCTGTAAATTGAACTGTGTACCTGCCCTTTGAGAGGATGCGGCTGAGCCGCGAGGAGCAGAGACATTGGATATTGTCCCGCCTCGGAGCCTGCAGCGGACTGAGGAGCCTGCAGCGGACTGATCAGCCCAGCAGCAACGCGGCGATGCTGGCGGCCGCGTCGCGGCCTTCGGCCACGGCGGTGACCACCAGGTCGGCGCCGCGCACCGCATCGCCGCCGGCGAACAGCTTCGGGTGCGTGGTCTGGTACGGCAGGCGCTCGCCGCCACCGGCGACGATGCGGCCGTTGGCCTGGCCTTCCACGCCGGCCGAGCACAGCCACTCAGGCAGGCTCGGCGAGAAACCGAAGGCGATGATCACCACGTCCGCATCCAGCAGCGACTCGCTGCCTTCGATGATCTCGGCGCTCCGGCGGCCGCGCGCGTCGGGCTCGCCCAGGCGCGTCTCGGCCACGCGCACGCCGGACACCTTGCCGTCCGGGCCGGCGTCGATGGCCAGCGGCTGGCGGTTGAACAGGAAGCGCACGCCTTCCTCGCGGGCGTTGGCCACCTCGCGCGCGCTGCCGGGCATGTTGGCCTCGTCGCGGCGATAGGCGCAGGTGACCTTGGCCGCGCCCAGGCGGATGGCGCTGCGCACGCAGTCCATGCCGGTGTCGCCGCCGCCCAGCACCACCACGCGCTTGCCGGTCAGGTCGGGCAGGGCAATCCGGTCTTCCCAGCCGGCGATCGGCCGGCCCCAGGTGTCGCCGCCGGTGACGATGCGGCTGTTCTGGACCAGGAACGGCAGCGCCGGCAGCACGCCCTCCAGATCCTGGCCGGTCAGTCCGCCGTCGGTGTAGCGGTAGGCGCCGGTGCCCAGGAACACCGCGTCGAACTCGTCCAGCAGCTGGTCCAGGGTGAGGTCGCGGCCGATTTCCACGCCCAGGCGAAACTGCACGCCCATGCCTTCCAGCACCGCGCGGCGGGTGGCGATCACACGCTTGTCCAGCTTGAAGCTGGGAATGCCGAACTGCAGCAGGCCGCCGATCTGCTCATAGCGGTCGAATACCACCGCCTGGATGCCCACGCGCGCCAGGCGGTCGGCGCAGCCCAAGCCGGCCGGGCCGGCGCCGATCACCGCCACCCGCTTGCCGGTGGCTTCGACGCTGCTCAGGTCCGGGCGCCAGCCGGTGGCCAGGGCGGTGTCGACGATGTACTTCTCGACCGCGCCGATGGTCACCGCGCCGAATTCCTCCAGCGTGCAGCTGCCTTCGCACAGGCGGTCCTGCGGACACACCCGGCCGCAGACTTCCGGCAGCGGATTGGTCGAGTGGCACAGCGTGGCCGCTTCGTGGATGCGGTTTTCCTGGACCAGCTGCAGCCACTGCGGGATCGCGTTGTGGACCGGGCACTTCCAGCTGCAGTACGGATTGCCGCAGTCCAGGCAGCGCCCGGCCTGGTACTGGGCGTCGGCCTTGTCGAACTTGCCGTACAGCTCACCCCAGTCGCCGGAGGTGCGCAGTTCCACCGGGATGCGCTGGGGCATCTGGCGGGGCAATTCGAGGAACTGGAAGGCGTGCTTGCGGCTCATGGTGATCTCGTGGTCTTCGTGCGCCCGGCAGCGGGGCCGGGCGGTGCGTGGCAGCTGTTCGGTGGGAGCTGCTTCAGCGGCGAAGGGCTCTCCCGGGAAAGTCCCATCGCCGATGAATCGGCTCCCACCCTGGATGCGCCGGGCGTCAGGCCGCCCTGCGCAGCGCGTCGGTCAGCGATTCGATGCTGGCCGCTTTGGGTTTGACCAGCCAGAACTTGCCGATGTAGTCGCGGAACTCGTCCAGGATCTGCTGGGCCCAGATGCTGCCGGTGAGTTCGCGGTGGCGCTGGACCAGCGTGTGGATGTGCTGGCGGTAGTTCTCGAAGCCCTCCGGGCTGATCCGGTGGATGTCGATCAGCTCGTGGTTGTAGCGGTCAACGAAGTCGCGATCCAGGTCCAGCACGTAGGCCAGGCCGCCGGTGAAGCCGGCGCCGAAGTTCAGGCCGGTGCGGCCCAGCACCATGACGATGCCGTCTGTCATGTATTCGCAGCAGTGGTCACCGGCGCCTTCGACCACGGCCAGCGCGCCGGAGTTGCGCACCGCGAAGCGCTCGCCGGCGCGGCCGGCGGCAAACAGCTCGCCGCCGGTGGCGCCGTACAGGCAGGTGTTGCCCAGGATCGCAGTGCTGCGCGCCTCGAAGCGCGCGCCGCGCGGCGGACGCACCACCAGGCGGCCGCCGGCCATGCCTTTGCCGACGTAGTCGTTGGCTTCGCCTTCCAGTTCCATGTTCAGGCCGCCGGCGTTGAACGCGCCGAAGCTCTGCCCGGCCGTGCCGCGGAAGCGCAGCTGGATCGGCGCGTCGGCCATGCCGTGGTTGCCATGCGTGCGGGCGATGGCCCCGGACAGGCGCGTGCCGATCGAGCGGTCGGTGTTGTGGATCAGGTGGCGATGGTCGCCGCCGGCCTTGGTCCGGATGGCCTGGGCCAGTTCCGAATCCAGCTGGGTGGCCAGGCTGTCGGGCGATTCGTACAGGCGCTGGGCCGCGCAGCTGCTGCCGTCGACCTGGGCGCCGGTGAGCAGGCGCGAGAGGTCCACGTGCACGCCTTCGCGCGGGCTGTGCGCCACCTGCTGCAGCAGGTCGGTGCGGCCGACGATCTCGTCCAGCGAGCGCACGCCCAGGCGCGAGAGCCACATGCGCACTTCCTCGGTGAGCAGGCGGAAGAAGTTCTCCACGCGCTCGGGCAGGCCGGTGAAGTATTCGCTGCGCAGGCGCTCGTCCTGGGTGGCCACGCCGGTGGCGCAGTTGTTGAGGTGGCAGATGCGCAGGTATTTGCAGCCCAGCACGATCATCGGCGCGGTGCCGAAGCCGAAGCTGTCCGCGCCCAGCAGCGCGGCCTTGACCACGTCCAGGCCGGTCTTCAGGCCGCCGTCGGTCTGCAGGATGGCGCGCTCGCGCAGCTGGTTCTGGACCAGCGCCTGGTGCGCTTCGGCCACGCCCAGTTCCCACGGCACGCCGGCGTAGCGGATCGAGCTGATCGGCGAGGCGCCGGTGCCGCCGTCATGGCCGGAGATGGTGATCAGGTCCGCGCCGGCCTTGACCACGCCGGCGGCGATCGTGCCAACGCCGGCATGGCTGACCAGCTTCACCGACACCAGCGCGGTCGGGTTGACCTGCTTGAGGTCGAAGATCAGCTGGGCCAGGTCCTCGATCGAATAGATGTCGTGGTGCGGGGGCGGGCTGATCAGGCCGATGCCCGGCTTGGCGTAGCGCAGCCGGGCAATGGTCTCGTTGACCTTGTGGCCGGGCAGCTGGCCGCCTTCGCCGGGCTTGGCGCCCTGGGCGACCTTGATCTGCAGCACCTCGGCGTTGACCAGATACTCGGGCGTCACGCCGAAGCGGCCGGAGGCGACCTGCTTGATCTTGGAGCGCTTCTCGGTGCCGTAGCGGGCCGGGTCTTCGCCGCCCTCGCCGGAGTTGGAGCGACCGCCCAGGCGGTTCATCGCCACGGCCAGCGCCTCGTGCGCCTCGGGCGAGAGCGCGCCCAGCGAGATCGCCGCGCTGTCGAAGCGGCGCAGCACGTCGGTGGCCTCGGCCACCTGGTCCAGCGGCAGCGGCGTATCGGCCAGCTTGAGCTGCAGCAGGTCGCGCAGGGTCGATGGCGGACGGCCGTGCACGGCCTCGGTGTAGGCCTGCCAGTCCCTGGCCTCGCCGCTGCGGGCCGCGCGCTGCAGGGTCATGACCACGTCCGGATTGAACATGTGGTACTCGCCGCCGTGCACGTACTTGATCAGGCCGCCGACCTCCGGCCTGCGCAGGTCGTTCCAGGCATTGCGCGACAGCTGCCGGGCCTCGGTATCCAGGCGCGCGAAGCCCACCCCGCCTACCCGCGAGGCCGCGCCGGGAAAGCACAGCTCGACCACGTCGCGGTCCAGGCCGACGATCTCGAACAGCTGCGCGGCGCGGTAGCTGGCGATGGTGCAGATGCCCATCTTGGAGATGATCTTGGACAGGCCCTTGTAGACGCCCTTGCGGTACTTGCGGCCGATCTGGGCCACTTCGCCGCCGGCCTTGAGCAGCAGGATGCCGCGCCGGCCCAGGTCGAACAGGGTCTGGTAGGCCAGGTACGGATAGACCGCGGTGGCGCCCACGCCCAGCAGGCAGGCCATGTGGTGCGGGTCGCGCGCGGTGCCGGTCTCGATGATCAGGTTGACGTCGCAGCGCAGGCCGACGCTGGACAGGTGGTGATGCACCGCGCCGGTGGCCAGCAGCGCATGCACCATCGGCCGGCCTGCTTCCGGGTAGCGGTCGGACAGCAGCAGCATGACCATGCCTTCGCGCGCGGCCGCCTCGGCCTGGGCGCAGATGCGCTCGATGCCGGCCTTGAGGCCTTCCTCGATCGAGTAGGACAGGTCGATCAGCCGGTTCCTGGACGCGTACTGGTCCATCTTCAGCAGCTGGCGCAGCTTGCGCTGGCTCAGCACCGGCGAGTTGAGGATGACGTGGTTCACCGTCTCCGGCCCGGCGTGGAAGATATTGGTCTCCCGGCCCAGTTGGGTGGACAGCGACATCGCGATGCCTTCGCGCAGCGGATCGATCGGCGGGTTGGTGACCTGTGCGAACGCCTGGCGGAAATAGTCGTACAGCGGCCGGGTGTACTGGCTCAGCACCGCCATCGGCGTGTCGTCGCCCATCGAGCCGGTGGCTTCCTGCTCGGTCTCGGCCAGCGGACGCAGGATCTGCTCCACTTCCTCGGTGCTGAGCTGGAACAGCTTGTGATAGCTGCGCAGGGTCTTCTCGTCGAAAGGTTCCTCGACCAGCGACGGATCGATCAGCTCGGTCTGCAGGTAGGTCACGCCCTGCTGCAGCCACTGCTTGAACGGCGCGCGGCCGCGGTTGATGCGGTCGATCGCCTCGCTGTCGAGCAGGTCGCCGCGCTTGAGGTCGATGGCCATCATCTCGCCCGGGCCCAGCTTGCCCTTGCGGGTGATGCGCTCGGCCGGCAGTTCCCACACGCCCGCTTCGGAGGCGACCAGGAAATGGCGGTCGGAGGTCAGCATCCAGCGCGCCGGACGCAGGCCGTTGCGGTCGAGCATGCATGCCGCATAGCGGCCATCGCAGGCCACGATCCCGGCCGGGCCGTCCCACGGCTCGGTGTTGAGGCCGTAGAACTCGTAGAACGCGGCCAGGTCGGCGTCCTTGAACTCCAGCGCGGCGGTGGCCGGCGGCACCAGGATGCGCAGCGCCTGCAGCAGGTCCATGCCACCGCTGGTCAGCAGCTCCAGCATGTTGTCCAGGCTCTGCGAGTCCGAGCCGTGCATGGAGATCACCGGATCGAACTGGCCGATGTCGAACTTGGGCGTCTTCCACACCTTGCTGCGCGCCTGCGCCCAGGAGCGGTTGCCTTCGATGGTGTTGATCTCGCCGTTGTGCGCCAGCAGGCGGAACGGATGGGCCAGCGGCCAGCGCGGCAGCGTGTTGGTCGAGAAGCGCTGATGGAACACGATCGCGCTGGAGGTCAGGTCGCTGCGCTGCAGGTCGGTGAAGAACACCGGCAGCTTGTCCGGCAGCACCATGCCCTTGTAGCCGATCGAATGCGGCGACAGGGTCACCACGTAGAAGTCGGCGGTGGTCTGGCGCAAGGCCTGCTCGGCGCGGCGGCGCGCCAGGAACAGGGCCAGGGCGAAGGTTTCGATATCCTGGCCATCGCCGGACTCGACGAAGATCTGCTCGACGCGCGGCAGGGTGGCCTTGGCCAGTTCGCCGCAGACCGAATCATCGGTTGGCGGCACGCGCCAGCCGCATACGCGCGCGCCGGCGTTGACCAGCTCGGCCTCCAGCGCGGTGCGGCAGTCGTGGGCCAGGTCGCCATCCAGCGGCAGGAACACCAGGCCCGCGGCGAAGGTCGCGCCCACTTCGATATGCGCCTCGCGCGCCAGCGCGCGCAGGAACGCGTCCGGTTTGCGGATCAGCAGGCCGCAGCCATCCCCGGTCAGGCCATCGGCGGCGACGCCGCCACGATGGGTCATGCGCGACAGCGCGGCGATGGCGGTATCGACGAGCTGGCGCGACGGCTGGTCATCCAGCTGCGCGACCATGCCGAAGCCGCAGGCATCGCGTTCGTCGTTGGGGTCGTACAGCCCGTGGCGGTTGCGGGGGGCCATTGGTGCTACCTCAAAACAGGGAGGGTGAGGCGGCACCCCATGCCCTTCATTGGGCGGCGCAGATGTGAAGGAGGTGTCACCGGACTTGCGATAACACCACAAGTTGGTGCGCCGCCGCAACGGCGGCGCCAACACGGTACGCAGACGGTTTCAGGGGCAACAAAAACGCGCCGCGCGCGCTGCCGGAAAGTCGTCGGATTTGCGGATTTTTGATGGACGATTCAGCCGCAGCGCACAGATACCGCCACGCCTTTCTCATCGACTTCAATATTCAGCCGCGCGGCGTTGAATTCCATCGTCACCGCCTGGTCGGGCTTGAGCACGCGCACGCTGGTGGCACGCGCATCGCCCTTGGCCTGTTCGGTGTCGGCATCGGTGGGCGTCTTGCCGACGATCCACTGCGCCTGGGTTGCGTCGCAGGCGTTGGCATCGACCGGCGATGCGGCATCGGGCGCGGCCTGGGCTTGGGCCTGGGCGCGCTGTTGGGCGATGGCCTGCTCCTGTTCGTCCGGCGGCGGCGCGCCACAGGCGGCCAGGGACAACAGCAACAGGGACAGCGGCAGGGCGATGCGTGACATGCGGAAGGACTCCATGACCGATATGCGCCCATGTTAACCAGCGTGGCGCTTGGCGCGGCGGTGCTTGACGGGGATTTCATGGCGGGCACGACACCGTGGCCGGCACATGGCCCGATCGACCCGCACTGCATCCTCCGCGCCCGCCGCCTCACACAACACGCAGGTGCCGCCCGAAGCGGCGGGCATCGCCAAGCTGGCCGGGCTGGTCTACGTCAGCGACGCCGATCCGGGCTACACGCGTCGGCGGGTCGGCAAGGGATTCGGCTATCGCGATCCTGGCGGGCAGGCGGTCCGCGATGCGCTGACGCTGGCGCGGATCCGCGCGCTGGCCATTCCTCCCGCCTATACCGATGTGTGGATCTGCATGGACGCGCGCGGCCACCTGCAGGCCACCGGTCGCGATGCGCGCAAGCGCAAGCAGTACCGTTACCACGCCGACTGGACCGAGTTCAGCGGTGCCGGCAAGTACGACCGCATCGTGCAGTTCGGGGCCACGCTGCCACGCCTGCGCAGGCGCCTGCGCCAGGACCTGACGCTGCGCGGATTTCCGCGCGAGAAGGTGCTGGCGATCGTGGTGGCGGTGATGGCCGACACCTTGGTGCGCATCGGCAACGCCAGCTATGCGCGCGACAACCGCTCCTTCGGCCTGACCACGCTGCGCAACCGGCACGTGGCATTCGCCCGCGATCGGGTACGGCTGAAGTTCCGCGGCAAGGGCGGGCTGGAGCACGACATCGGCATCGACGATGCGCGCCTGGTCAAGCTGATCCGCGCGGTCCAGCACCTGCCCGGGCAGGCGCTGTTCCAGTACCACAACGACGAAGGCGAACTGCAGCCGGTGGATTCGGGCGAGGTCAACGCTTACCTGCAGGAGGTGATGGGTGAGGACTTCACTGCCAAGGATTTCCGCACCTGGGGCGGCACGCTGGCGGCATTCCGCCTGCTGGCGGCCACGCCGGTGCCCGATCCGCCCAGCAAGGCGGCGCTGACCAGGGCCAAGAACGCGGTGATCAAGGAGGTGGCCGACGCGCTGGGCAATACCCCGGCGGTGTGCCGCAAGGCCTACATCGACCCCTGCATGTTCACGGCCTGGGAAGACGGCCGCCTGCAGAAGCTGGCCGAGGGCGCGCGCGGCGAGCGTCAGTGGGAGCAGGCCGCGCTCAAACTGCTGTCAAAAGTGCACAAGGTGTCGTTGCGCAGCGCGCGTCAGGCGGCGGCAACGTAAGGTCCCGCCCGCTGGCCCTGGCGGTGCGGCCGTGCAAATGGGGTTTTCCTTCCAAGAATAAGACCCACTGGTAGGCGTCATCCGGATTGGATAGGGTGAAACAAGCCCTTTGCAAGGAATCAGCTTATGCGTCGCATTGGCCTCACCATGGCACTTTTGGTCGCATTGGCTGCTCCGGCCGCATCGGCAGATCATGGTTCGCAAGGCGGTTCGGAGTCGGTGCCGATTGCCGATCCGCTCGATGCGGTGATCGCTGCACCAGCAAGCCATCACGTCGTCCTTGAAAATGACCGGGTGCGCATTCTGAGCGTGAGGATAGCGCCGGGCAAGACGGAGCCGGTTCATACCCACGCATGGCCAAGCATCATGCGGGTGGAGGCGCCGCAGCCCCTGACTTACATTGCGTATGAGCTCCGGGACGGAAAGCTGGTGGAGACCGGAAGGAAGAGCCAGCCGCTTCGATCTCCTGCCGAAGCCGAGTGGATGGAGCCTGAGGGTCCACATGCGGTCGAGAATCGGGGATCGTCTGAATACCGCGCATTAAGGATCGAACTGAAGCCCGATCGCTGAGCGTGGACGATGCTGAAAGCCGACCGAGTGCCCCACGCCACGTTGGCCCAGCGCACCGTTCTCCTGCAAAGAGCCATCTCCACCGTTAAATCGATGCCGAAGCGATCGGTCGTCTGCAGCGGCCACGGAACATCTGCCCGTTCCGCCTGCATCATGTTCGACCGATCACCTGGTCAACGGAGGTTCCTAATTCGCTGCGACCTGTGTGCCGCTGCAGGTGATCGCGGTGATGGCGTTGTTGTCGCCGACTTGGACATTGACCGACGAACCGCCTTCGGTCACGCCTTCCTGGGGCTGGTCAGTGGTGAGCGCGGTGCTGTCGCTATCCACGCGGATGCGCTCGAGCGTCGGTTGCGCAGCGGCCAGACCGACCGCGCCCTTTACCATATCGGTGTGACAGGTGCCGGAAATTGTGCCGTCCAGCGGCTCGAAGGCCAGCGGTGCCGACGCACAGGAAGACAGGGCAAGCGGCAGAACAACGGCAACGGCGGCAAGGGCAAGGCGCATGGAGCTTCTCCGGTGGGACGCGAACGGCCTTGAGCATTGCCTTTGCCGTGTTGAGGCGTGATGAAGTCTGCTGCCGGCATTGCCATGAAGCAGCGGCTTGCTTTGCAGATCCGCATTCGTCCCATGCGTCGGCGATATGCGGATCGCGCTTCAAGGCAACCGCATGTCGCTTCCGAACGCTCAAGTGCCGCCATGCACCTGTGCCAGGCGGGCCTGGCGGTGACGGGCGACAGGTTTCGATCCAACAGCGCAACTGCGCGTCGGCGCCACAGGTCGGTTTTTTTGCTGGCGCGAACTGGCAACAGCGGCTCAGTGCTGCGGACAGCCGCCCATCAAACCGTTCGTCAGGAATGACCTCCGGCAGGGTTGACGACACGTGTCGTCACCGCTAGCTTTGCCTACAAGTGTAGTCAAAGGAGGCGGGCATGCGTCGCAAGAGCATCGGAGATCAGGAACTGGCACTGCTCCAGTACGTCGGAGAGCGGGGCGGGGCAACGGTGGGCGAAGTGGCCGCCGGCTTCGGCGAGGCGCGTAGGCTGGCGCGCTCGACCGTGCTGACCATGATGGAGCGCCTGCGCACCAAGGCCTACCTGCGCCGCGAGCAGGTCCATGGCGTGTACCGCTACACCACCACCGCCGGCCAGGACGATGTGGTCCAGGGCGCGGTCGCCAGCTTCGTGGAAAAGACCCTGCAGGGCTCGGTGTCGCCATTCGTGGCGTGGATGTCCCAGCGCACCGAGGTCAGCGACGACGAGCTGGCCGAACTGGAAGCGCTGGTCGTCAAGCTGCAGTCGCAGCGCAGGGAGGGCTAAGCCATGGAGACCTTCGTGTCCGAACTGGTCACCCGCCTGGCGACCACCAGCGTGCAGACCGCGCTGCTGGTGGCGCTGGTCTGGGCGCTATGCCGTGCGCTGCCGCGGCTGCCCGCGTCGACCCAATGCTGGCTGTGGTGGGTGGTGGCGCTGCAGGCCGTGGTTGGCCTGATCGCCGCACCGCTGGAGCTGCCGTGGCTCCCGGCCCAGATCAGCGCGGCGCCGACCGCCGCCACGCTGATGCCGCTGGCCGAAGCCGCCACGCCGCTGAGCTTGGCCACGTCCTCATCGCCTGCGTGGCATCTGCCGACCTGGCAGGGCGCGGTCCTGGTCTTGTGGCTGGCCGGCATGGGCGTGACGGCCGTGCGTACCGCACTGGCCTGGCGGGCCAGCCGCGCTTTGGTGCGCACCTCGCAGCCCTGCCGGGACGGCGTGCTGGTCGGAGCCCTGCGCATGGCCGCCGAGGCCCACGGCCTGCCCGCCGCACCGCCGCTGCGCCTGTCGCGCCAGATCACCTCACCGCAGCTGGTGGGCGTGCTGCGCCCGGTGCTGCTGCTGCCCATGGCCGGTTCGATCATCGCCGACGACGACCTGGACATGGCATTGACCCATGAACTGGTCCACCTGCGCCGTCGCGACCTGTGGTGGGGGCTGCTGCCGGCGCTGGCCCAGCACCTGGCGTTCTTCCATCCACTGGTCCATTACGCGGTGCGCGAATACGGCGTGGCCCGCGAGGCCGCGGTCGATGCCGCAGTGGTGGCCGGCAGCCGCCATTGCCGCGGCGACTACGGCCGCCTGCTGGTCCGCCTGGGCGTGGCCCCGCGTCCGGGTGCAGGCCTGGCCAGCGCCTCGCCGTCCTTCCTCAGCCTCAAACGGAGATTGCTCATGCTGCAGAACACCTCGTCGTTCCCGCGCCTGGGCGCGGCCCTGATCCTGGCTGCGGTCGGCGTAGTCGGCGTGACCCCGCTGCGGCTGGTGGCCCAGACCGCGCCGGCGCAGGCCAGCCCGGCGGCGGAAGCCACGCCCGCTCCCGCCGCCTCGCCCGCACCTGCAGCGGCCCCCAAGCCGGCCATGGCGGTCGCCCCGGCCGCCCCCGCCGTGGTGCCTGCGCCGCCGGCCGAATCCGCTGTTCCGCCGCCGCCGGCCAAGCACGTTCCGCCCGCGCCCCCGGCGCCCCCGGCGCATCCGGCGCCGCCCGCAGCGCCTGCACCCCCGGCTCCACGGGCGTTGCCGAAAGCGCTGGCCGAGGCCGAGCGCCTCTCCAACAACAAGCAGAAGTTCTTCTGGATCCAACGCGACGACAAGACCTACCTCATCCGCGATCCCGCTACGCTCAAGCAGCTGGACGCTTTGCACGCGCCACAGCGCGCGCTTGGCGAGCGCCAGAGCGCGCTGGGCAGGCAGCAGGCCGAACTGGGCCGGCAGATGGGCCAGGCGAGTGCGCAGATCTCGGCCCAGGCCGCGGCCCAGCGTGCACTGGCCGACGCGGAAAAGGCGGAGGCGGATGGCACGAAGCACTACGAGAAGATGTTCTTCTTCACCGACGTACAGAGAGACCAGCTGCGCGATGCAGCCACGGTAGCCGAGCAGGCGGCCAAGGCACAGGTCGATTCCGCCGTCATCCAGCGCCAAGTCGATCAGTCCTTGGGCGACGCGCGTCGCAACGGGCAGGGCGAGAAGATCGAAGCGATGGCGCAGCAACAGGCAGCGCTGGCGACCAAGCAAGCCGAGATGGCCAGGCAGCAGGCCGGAGCCAGCCGGCGCGCGCGGAAGGAAGCCGACGCCGTCATCGACCGCGCCATCAAGGAAGGCCTGGCCCAGCGGATCGACGGCTGATCCACAGCGATCGGCGCCGGCCATGCACCGGCACCGCGATCAGGCGGTGCCAATCATCGGCATCATCGGCACGAACCAGCGCGCCGCCGCACGCAGCAGGTCGTCCACGTCCGGCGCCGCCACGCTGGCCCAGGCGACGAAGCCATCGGGCCGCACCAGCACCGCGTGCAGGTCGAGCTGATCCACCGCGCGGCCGGCCACGTAGCGGACCTGATTGCCCCAATGACCATCGAGCGCCCGCAGCGGCGCGTCGGCATCGAAGTCCAGCAGCAGCGCGCGTCCATTGCGCAGCAGTTCGCCCAGGCGCAGGCCGCCTTCGAGCACGAAGTCCGGGCAGCTGCGGCCCACCAGTGGATGCGCATCGCCCAGGCCGTAGCGCAGCGATACGCCCCACACCCGTTCGGCGAAATAGGTCGCGCCATCGCGCGTATGCATCAGGTCGCGGACGACCGCCTGCAGCGCGGCCGAGCCTGGCCGCATCAACGCCACCTGCGCGCGTGTCCAGTCGAGGATGCGCGCGCCGATCGGATGTCGCTCAAGGGTATAGCTGTCGAGCAGGCCGTCGGGCGCCTGGCCGCGCAGGGTTGCGGCCAGCTTCCAGCCCAGGTTCATCGCATCGCCCAGGCCCAGGTTCAGGCCCTGCCCGCCCAGCGGCGAATGCACGTGCGCCGCGTCCCCGGCCAGCAGCACCCGGCCCTTGCGATACGTGCTCGCCTGGCGGCTGCGGTCGGTCCAGGTCGACGCCAGGTGCAGTGCGGTGAGGGTCACCTCGGTCCCCGAGACGCGTCGCAGCACCGCCTGCACGTGCGCAGGCGTCAGCGGTTCGAGCCGATGCGCCGCGCCGCCATCGAAGTCGGCCAGGGCGACCACGCCCGGCTGCCACTGGGTGACCATGCCGTGCGCCGTGTAATGGCGTCCCTGCGGCAACAGCGAGGGATCTTCGAAATCAGCCTGGATCGAATAGCCGGTGAACTCGGGCTCGGTGCCGACGAAGTCGAATCCACCCAGCTTGCGCACCGTGCTGCGGCCGCCGTCGCAGCCCACCAGGAAACGTGCGCGCAGGCGCTGTCCGCCGGCTTCGACGACCACTTCCTCGTCCGAGGTCTGGAAGCCTTCCACCTCGCAGCCGCGCCGGATCTCGACGCCGGCCGCCAGCGCGTGGGCGGTCAGCACGCTTTCGATGTGGGCCATGCTGACCCCGGCCCGGGTATCGGAAGGACCGGCCAGGCGATAGTCCCAGCGGGTCGTGTCGATGTGAGCCAGGTCGAACTGGAGACCGGCGAAATGGCCCGCCGGGCCGCGGGGCTGCGACGGCCCGGAGGCGATCGAGGCCGGCGGTCGCGGCTGACGGTCGCTGGCTTCGTCCGGCGACGGCGAGGTGATCGCCTCCAGCAGTCCACGCCGGTGGAAGGACTCCATGCTCGGCCCCCACAGCCCGCGCAGCCCGAACGGCAGTTGCTTGAGCGGCGCATCCGGCGATTCGGCGCGTTCGAGCACCAGCACCGACAGGTTGGCCAGCCGCAATTCGCTGGCCAGGAACAGGCCGACCGGACCGGCGCCCGCAACGATGACGTCCCAGATGAGGCCATCGGAAGACGGCAGATCCATATCAGGTCCAAAAATATACTCAGTACAATAAATGTACCGGGTATACTATCGGCATGTCAACGCCGCCCGACCGCCGCTCCCGCAAGCGCCTCGCCACCCGCGAGGCCATCTCCGATGTCGCCACGCAGCTGTTCATCCAGCGCGGCTTCGACAAGGTGACCATCGACGAAATCGCTGCTGCGGCCGACGTCGGCCGCATGACGGTCTTCAACCACTTCCCGCGCAAGGAAGACCTGTTCTTCGACCGGGACCATGAAGTGCGCGCGCTGCTGCGCGAGGCCGTGCAGCAGCGCGCGGCCGGGGTCGCGCCGCTGGAGGCGCTGCATCGCTTCGCCCATCGCCTGGTTGCGGACAAGAATCCCCTGGTCGAGTTCTCTGCCGCCAGCCAGGCCTTCGTCGCCACCACCGAAGCCAGCGAAACGCTCAAGGCACGCGCCCGTGCGATCCGCGACGAACTCGCGCAGGTCGCCGCGATTGCATTGGCCGAGAGCGTCGGGCGCGCCGGCGACGATCCCGATGCCCGCCTGGCCGCCAGCCTGCTGCTGGCGACTTGGACCGTGGCCCTGGCCGAAGGCCACCTGACCTTCCGCAGCACGCACAAGGTCAAAAGCGCCACCGCCGCCTTCCTGGCGCGCATCGACCAGGGCCATGCCGGCCTGAAGGCCGCCATGGCCGGCACGCCCTACGCCTAGCGCCTCTCCTGTAGAGCGGAGCTTGTTCCGCTGGGGCCTTCCCAGGGACTTGGACGAAGAGCAACGGAGCAAGCTCCGCTCTACAAGGAACGGGAATGGCTTGGTGTGGCATATGCCGGGCGCCTGCGAGAACGCGAACACCTCGTTCTCACTGGCCGCCTTGGGCGTCGTGTTGAAGCCCACGGTCTTTTGCGCTTAGATGCGGTCGAGCCTGCCTGGATCGGGCAGGCGCCTTCACTGCCAGGGACGTTGCCAATGAAGACTGCATCGGCCATCGCGCTTGGCTTCTCCATGGCGCTTGCCGCCACCTCCTGTGGATCCATCGCCATGCAGAGCCAGGTCCCACGCACGCACGTGGACGTCAAGGACAACCAGCCACCGAAGCCGGTCATCCAGCGCAATCCGCATCCAACCGCATATGAGGTCACCTTGGCGATCAAGGATGCGCCAGGCCCGTTCGAGGTGGTCAAGGCCGCAATGCAGTACGAGGTGTTGGACAAGCAATGCCTGCCCGATCTGGGAGGCATGGCCGGTACCCGCGCCTCTCTGCTGGAGTGGGTGCAGGTCGAGCTGTCGAAGCAGGCCGATGGCACCTATCGCGGCGAGATCTACGATGGGTTGCTGAAAGACGAGGATTACTACGGCCTGGGCGTCTGCCACTGGTCGCTGGTGACGGTACAGTTCAAGCTGCAGGCCCATGACAACGAGGAAGACGCGCGCTTCTCGCACCACATCTTTCATGATGACATCAGGGTGGGCGCGGACATCCAGGCGTATTTCTGGAATGGCAGATATCCGAAGGGTGCGTTCCCCGGAATGACGGTTCCCAGCGAACTGGATCTGGAGAAATTCAAACCGTCAGTGCGCGACCAACTGTTCAGCCTGGATCTCAAGCTTGCTAAGGAGTAGCGAGTCATGGTCATTTCGACGGACGACTATGCAGTGCTTGCAGCGGACGCATACCGCTCTTATCCACCATCGGAGTGGGAGAACGGCGTCACCGTTGGCGGTGTGCAGTACCGCATCATCGATCAGGCCTCAGCGCCGAGCGGTTATCAGGGAACGATTTATCAGAATGTCCAGTCCGGTGAGCTGGTTTTGGCCCATCGCGGAACGGAATTCGATCGTGAGCTCGTCAAGGATGGGATAGCCGCCGATGGCGGAATGGTGCTTCTTGGATCCAACAACCAGGCTGGCGACGCAAGAAAGTTCACCCAGTACGCCATGGAGCGGGCGGCAGATTTTGGCCAAGACAAAGGGCCTGTCCCACTGACGGTCACCGGCCACTCCCTCGGCGGCACGCTCGCCCAGGTCACCGCGTACGAATACGGCCTCAAAGGCGAGACCTTCGATGCTTATGGCGCTGCCGGGCTGACGCGCCACATCCCGCAAGGCGGTCATGACGTCATCAACCATGTCCGCGCGACTGACTTCGTGAGCGCAGCCAGCCGGCATTACGGAGAGATCCGCACCTATGCCACCGAGCAGGACATCGCCGCGCTCAAGAACCATGGTTATGCCAACGACCACCGATTCCTGACAGACGTGCGTCATCCGCTCGGCGTCGCCTTTGGCGTGGGCGTAGCGGCGCACTACAGCAGCAACTTCCTGCCGGACAATCCCGATGGCAGGGGGTCGATCATCAATGCCGAAAACCGGGCGCGTTATGCCGGGTACCAGCCGATGATCGACAAGTACCGCGGTGACGTTCATATCATTCACCAGGGTTTGGCCCTTCCGCGCAACGTGGTACACGGGGTCGCCGATGTCCTGGGACACGGACGCGGCGCGCACAGCTCAACCGCCGCAGGCGAGGTCGAGCCAGTCACAGTGTCCATGCCGAGTCGGCAGGACCTGCGCCTTGATCCGATGTTTCAGCAGATCCAGGGCCATGTGGCGCAGCTGGACGCCGGGATGGGCCGTATCCCGGACGCAGCCAGCGAGCGCATGAGCGCCAGTCTGTACGCCAAGGCGGTGGAATCCGGCATGAGCCGCGTGGATGGGATTTACCTCAGCATCGACAGCGGCCAAACGCGCGCGGGCGAATATGTGTTCGCCGTGCAGGGCAGCCCGACCGATCCGGCGCATCTGCGCACGTTCCTGCCCACGCAGGACGCGGTCCAGGCGCCGGTTGAAACCTCGTTCGCACAGGCCGAGCAGAGCCGCGCGCTGCAACAGCAGCTTTTTACTCAAACGCAGCAACCCGTGCAGCAGGAATCGATCGGCGCCCTCGGTCGCTGACCGCCGCTTTTTCTGTAGAGCGGAGCTTGCTCCGCTGCCCTTCGTCAAGACCGCGGGGAAAGCTCCAGCGGAGCAAGCTCCGCTCTACAGAGGGCGTTCCAGCCATCGTGTACGCCGGCTACGGCGCTTCTTCGAACGTCAATACCTCGCGCGCTTCTTCCTCGGCCGCGACCAGCCGTTGCAGCAGCAGCGCCAGCGTCACCACGTCCTGATGGTTGTGGTGGGCCACACGGCGCAGGTTGCGGGCGCTGCCGCCGCGCAGGTAGGTGAGCCACGCGGCGGGGGCTTCCGAACCGGGCAGGTCGTCCTCGCGCACGATGTGCAGCAGCTGGCGTTCGATGGTGGCCAGCCTGCAGTTCTCCCAGGTGCCGCGATAGCGCCGGCGCGTGGGGTGCAGCAGGTCCACATGGTCCAGCGCGGTGATCGGCTCGGGCAGGCGGGCCAGCCGGTAGCGTGTCTTCAGCAGCGGCGCGTCGTAGCTGCGGCCGTTGTAGCTGCACAGCACCGTCCGCGGAGACAGCCAGCCGGCGAATGCGCGCAGCATCGCGCCTTCTGCCGCCATCGTGGAGATCATCAGCTGGCGGATGCGCAGGCCCGGTCCGCGTTGCGTGCAGTCCAGCCAGTCCGCCGCGCCGACCATGAAGGCGCGGGTGCCGGTGCCGCCGGCCAGGCCGGTGGTCTCGGTGTCGAAGAACAGCAGATGTCGCGGCTCGACCACTTCATCCACGCGCTTGGCGAAGGCCAGCGACAGCGCCGCCGGAGGAATCGCCTGCGGCAGGAACGCCTCGATCAGGTGCAGGCCGGGCGACAGCTCGATGCCGGGCAGATGCCGATCCAGCGGCCCACGCGTACGCGCGACCGCAGCGGCGCCGGTCATCGGTTTGCGCTCGCGCGTGGCGATCAGCCGGCGCAGTGCATCGACGCTGGTGGGCTGCATGCCACGACGCGCGCCGTCATTGGCCGCGGGCATCGATGGCGGATCCATCCAGTCCAGCACGGAGCGCTCGCCGGTGCGCCTGCTTTCGGGTGCAGGCAGCGGACGGCGCTGCAGGCCTGATGCGGGCGTGCCTGGACCTGGAGCAACCGGGTCAGGTTGATTTCGTCGCCCACGCGGCGCCAACGCCCCATGAGCAGCGCCTTCTGCGGGTGGCTGCGACGGGTGACGGGTGCCGCCCGATTCGACAGCGTCGCCAGGCGGCGTAGAAGCCGCCTCGCGCACCGTCGTATCCCCGGCCTGCTTGCGCAGCGCGCGCAGGCGATCAGCGCTGATGCTCATGCGCGGGCGCCTGGCGTGAGTGGGAGCTGCTTCAGCAGCGATGCCTTTCCAGGGAAGGCCCCATCGCCGATGAATCGGCTTCCACGACAGCCGCGCCGGCGCAGGCGCCATCCACGAGCGGGCCGTCCGCTCACGACAACGCATCCAGTGCCGCGCGGTCGTCATCCAGCGCATGGTGCTTGGCCGTCAGTGCGGCCTCGATCGGCGCGAACACGCCGGTCGCGTCGAATCCATCATCACCACGCACATCAGCCCCGAGTTCCGACAGCAGCGCCAGGACCTTCAGCGCCAGTGTCTTGGGCGACTGGCCATCGCCTTCCTCATGCGATGCCAGGACCGGCCCCACGCAGGCCGGGCAGCCGGCCTTGCAGTCGCAGCGCTGCACCAGTTCGCCCGCGCGCTGGACCAGTTCGCTCTGCCGCAGCCACAGCGGCTCGCTCAGGCCCACGCCGCCGGGGAAGTTGTCGTACAGGTAGACCGTCGGCACGAACGCCTGTTCCAGCGTCACCGTGCCCTCGTCGCCTTCCACGCCGCGCAGCTGGCCGCGCCCGGTCTGGTCGGCGACCGCGAACCACGCGCCGTCGCCATTGCCGACGGCTTTCTGCAGGTCGCGCGCGTCGGCCATCACCGCCACCGTGGCCACCACGTGCAACGCGTACGACGCACCCAGGAATCCATCCAGCGCGTCCTGCTTCGACGCGAACGCCCTGCCCAGCGTCGCCTGCGGCAACTGCCACCAGACCGCGGTGGTGTGCAGCTCCTGATCGGGCAGGTTGACCGGGCCGTAGCCGATGTTCTCGTGCGTGTAGTAGCGGATCTTCTTGTAGCCGCTCACCCGCCGCACCACATGCACCTCGCCGTGATGGGAGTCACCGCGTCCGGCCGGGCCGCCGTCGAACCGCTCCAGCACCTTGAGCTTGGTGTAGTCGATGCTGTCGGTGTAGTAGTCCACGTGGGTGCGGGTGACGTAGGCCTTGCGACCTTCCCAGTCCAGGCGCTCGACCTGGTACGGCGTGGACTGCACCATGTGGATCGCGCCTTCGTACAGGGTCAACGCCGCGGCCGAGTAATCGACCTCCGCGATGATGTTCTGCTTGCCGTCGGTCTTGTCGACCACCACGAAATTGCCATCGGCCACCGAACGCAGGCTCACTGCGTTGGCCGGATAGCTGTCGGCGATCCACTCCCAGCGTTCGCCCTCCTGGTGGACCACCTCGCTTTCGGCCAGCGCTTCCAGGTACACCAGCGGATCGATGGGGCCGAACGGTTCGCCCGCAGTGAACGGCAGCTCGAACGCCGCGCAGCGGATGTGGTCGAACAGGATCAGCGGCTGGTCCGGCGCGGTGCGCGCGTGCTCGGGCGGGGCATCGGCGAAGAAATCCGGATGCCGCACCACGTACTGGTCCAAGGGTTGCGAACTGGCCACCAGCACGCCCAGCGCCGGCTGCTGGCGACGGCCGGCGCGGCCGAAGCGTTGCCATGTGGCCGCCACGCTGCCCGGGTATCCGTTGAGGATCACCACGTCCAGGCTGCCGATATCCACGCCCAGCTCCAGCGCCGAGGTGGACACGATGCCGTCGATGCGGCCGTCGCGCATCGCGCGTTCGGCCTCGCGTCGTTCGGTCGGCAGGTAGCCGCCGCGATACGCGCGGATGCGCGGGGCCTTGCGCGGATCGTGGTCGAAGATGTCCTTCAGGTATTTGGTCAACACCTCCACCATCAGCCGGCTCTGCGCGAACACCAGCGTCTTCAATCCGCTCTTGATGGCGATGCGCGCGATCCGGTTGCTCTGTGACCGCGCCGAGGCGCGCAGGCCCAGGTCGGCATTGACCACCGGCGGGTTCCACAGCAGCACGTGCTTGTCGCCGCTGGGCGCGCCGGACTCGGTGATGGCATGCACGCGGTCTTCGATCAGCGCTTGCGCATGCGCCTGCGGATTGCCGATGGTGGCCGAGCACAAGATGAACTGCGGATTGGCGCCGTAGAACGCGCAGATACGCTTCAGTCGGCGCAGCACGTTGGTGACGTGGCTGCCGAACACGCCGCGATAGGTGTGGATTTCGTCGATCACCACGTACTGCAGGTTCTCGAAGAACTGCGCCCACTTGGTGTGGTGCGGCAGGATCGCCTGGTGCAGCATGTCCGGATTGCTCACCACGATGTCGCCATGCAGGCGGATCGCCTGGCGGGCATCGCCCGGGGTGTCGCCGTCGAAGGTGAAGGCCTTCACCCCAAGATCGCCCGCCCGGTTGAGTTCCAGCAGTTCGGCCACCTGGTCCTGCGCCAGCGCCTTGGTCGGGAACAGGTACAGCGCCTTGGCCTTGCGCGTCATCGCCGCACTCACCACCGGCAGCGTGTAGCACAGCGATTTGCCGCTGGCCGTGGGCGTGACGATGGCCACGTGCTCGCCGCGCCGGGTGGCGGCCCAGGCTTCGGCCTGGTGGCTGTACAACTGCTCGATTCCGCGTGCCTTCAGCGCCTGTGCGAGCGCGGGCGGCACGTCATCGGGAATCGGCGCGTAGCGGCCCTCGCGACCGGGCAGGGTGAAGCTGCCGGTGATGCGGTCCTGGTAACGCCGCTCCAGGCGCTCGGTCAGCAGTGCGCCGTCCCTGGACGGCTGGCCGTCGGTGGTGGCCAGGGCGCGCTCGGCGTCCTCAGTGCGGCGTGCCAACGCGTAGGCCATGTCGTGTCATCCCCCAAAGACGCACAGGGGAACCGATGCCGGTCTCAGCGCGTGAGACGCCTTTCCAGGCGGGCACTTACATTCGGACGGCGTCGCGCCAATAGCACACGGGCACCCGAAGGTGCCCGTGCTTTCACTTCAAAACGTCGCTGGCGCGTGGATCAGAACGCGTACTCGGCGGTCAACCCAAGCAGCGCGGTGGAGCGCTTGGGGCCATCGAACTTGTCGCCCGTCGCCGGATCGCGCAGCTCGCCCGACTTGGCGCGGAAGTAGTCGTAGTGCAGGCCGACGCTGAAGTGCTCGGTGGCATTCCAGCCGGTGCCGACACCGGCGTACCAGCTGTTGCGGCCGTCGCGGCCGCCGCTCTTCAGGCCAAGATCCTGACCTGCCGAGTTGTAGTAGTTGGCGTTGTTGTCCGAAGCGCGGAAGAAGCCGCCACGCGCACCGATGTACCAGGCCGGGGTCAGGTTGAAGCGGGCATTGCCGCCCACGGTCCAGCCACGCAGCGCGTTCTCGCTATGGCGCTCGTTGACCGGATCGTCGTTGAAGGCGTTGCTGACCTCGAGATTGCCAAGATCGGTGTAACCGCCTTCCACGCCCAGTCCCCATTGCGGACCGAGCTTCCAGCGATATCCAGCATCGAGCTGGTAGCCGGTGCGACGGCCATCGCGGCTATGGAAGGTATTGAAATCGCCGCTGCCAAAATGGTCGGCAGTGCCGCCGTCGGTGCGGCCAACGGTGCCGGAAGCAAACCAGTTGCCCTGGCCGGAGGCCAGATCGGGGCGGTAGGTGTCACCGCTGGCGCTTTGGGCAAATGCGGCCGGGGCGACAAGAACGGCCGCGACGGCGGCGGAGAGCAAGATTTTTTTCATGGGGATTTCCTTTTGAACTTGGGCGTACATGCCAAACCACAGACGGCATGTCGCGATTGAACGCCGAGCGGGGGAATGCATCAGCGGCGTGGCGTCAGTAGAAGGCTTGCGACCTGAAGCTCATCGAAATATTCACGTTCTTCAAAGGGTTGACTAACATCATGTTCAAAGCAGGTTTACGCGCATGAGTGCAGCGCGAAATTGCGATGGTGATGCATCGGCGTTGCGCGATCAGCCCTCACGGTCGGACATCAATGCAGAAAGGAAGACGTGCTGAGTACGCTCGCACTTGGCGCTTGACCCTTGCACCGCTGTCGTTGATCCAAGCGATACTTGCTCTGCCGAGTTGGTCCTGCGAAGCGCGAGCGCCACGCCATCCACCGTTGCATGACCGGGCACGCGCTGGAGCCAAGCGTTCACTCGCCGGCAGCGTCCGACGCCGATCAGGGAACCATGCAGCGCTTTCGTGGTCAGCGATTGCGGACGACAAGGAGCAACACAGGTTGGCAAAGATCAGGAAGACCGCGTGCAGCCCGTGGGCCGGAATGCTGCTGGCATTGGCCGGACCTGGGGCCGCCCAGCAGACCGACGAGCCGCCGCAGGTCGCATCCGCGCCGCCGCTGGTGCAGACCCTGGAAGAAGTGCACGCCCTGCCGCCGGACGAGGAAGAGGTGCTGGATCTCTACAGGTTCGACAACCCCATCAAGGTCCAACCCAACACCTTCAACAAGAGTTGGAGTCCGCCACCCTCGCCCAAAGAGATCAGCGAGAACGGCGGCTACCTGCTTTATGGTCTGGGCAAACTGGCGGAGTTGGCGACCAAGAACATCCAAGGCATCCCCGGCCTCAAAGGCCAGGTCCAGCCCGCTGTTGCGCGGCCACCCCCGTTGAGCCTGGAGCAGATGGACCGCGCCGCGCGGATCAGCGCAGGCGGCGGCTCCATCGACCGCGACGCCCCGCAAGAGGCGCCACCACGTGAGTGAGGTTGGCGGGTCCAGGCCGCGCGCTTTCCTGTCTCTGCTCGCCTGCACGCTTCTGGCAATCACCCCTGCCCACGCGCAGCAGGCCAGCACAGCTTCTTCCCCGCCGCCGGCTTCGCAAACTGGTGCACCCCCGGACATGCCCACCCTGGACAAGGTGCAGGCCCTGCGCCCGGATGAGGACGTGCTGGACCTCTACAGTTTCGAAAACCCCATCACGGTCGATCCCAACCGCTTCGACCAGGCCTACGACCCCGGCATCACCCCGGAAGAGATGGCGCTCCACTACGGCGGCTACGTCAACTACGGCATCAACCTGGGCCTGCTCAAGACCTGGCAGGGCATCAAGAAAGTCACCCGCATGCGGCCCTATGAGCAGCCCGCCATCGCAAGGCCGCCGCCATTGAGCGAGGCACAGCTGCGGCGGGCGGTGCAGGCATCGGAAGGATTGGAAGATCTGGAAGGGCAGTGAGTGTGATCCCGGCGCTCCGGATCCTGACTCCGACGCCGGCTTGTGCATCCGGCGTATCGAGCGATGCCGAGCCGGCTGCAGGAAAGGTGCTGCTGGCGACGCTATGGCAGGAGCGCACCATGAGGGCGCGATCAGGCTTTGCGGGAAGCGCCATCGCGCCCTGCGGTGCTGCGCGGGGGCCTTGTAGGAGCGCGCGCCGCAGGCAGGCGCGATGGCGTCACCGGGGCGCGGAGCATCGCGCTCCTGCGGTGTGCTCCTACAGGCGCATGGCGGTGACCATCGCGGTCCGGAGCGCAGGCGCCGTCGAACGGCCGCACAGAAGCCCATGGCCGCGATGGGCTTCGCCAGGCGCGCGTTCTACCGCCCACGCTCCTGGCTCAGCCCAGGCCGGTGTCCATCACCATCATCAGGCAGAAGCCCAGGGTCAGGCCGATGGTGGCCGAGGTCTCGTGGCCGTTGCGGTGCGATTCGGGGATGACCTCATGGCTGACTGCGAACAGCATCGCACCCGCGGCAAATGCCAGGCCCCACGGCAGCAGCGTGGAGAATGCGCCCACCGCCAGCGCCGCGACCATCGCCCCGACCGGCTCGACCAGGCCCGACAGCATGCCGATCAGCACCGCGCGGCCGCGCCGTACACCGGCCGTGGCCAGGGACAGGGCGATGACCAGGCCTTCGGGGATGTCCTGCAGGGCGATGGCCAGGCTGAAGGTCTGGGCGTCGGGCATGCCCGAGCCCGAGGCGACGCCCACGGCCATGCCCTCGGGAATGTTGTGCAGGGTGATGGCCAGGACGAACAGCATCACCCGCGGCGGCAGCCATTGCGCCAGCTGGCCGGTGACACTGCGGGTGGTATGGCCGGCCTGGTCCAGATGCGCATGCGGTATCGCCCGGTCCATCAGCAGCATCATTGCCACGCCCAGGCAGATACCCACGCTGATCACCATTCCGGCCTGCAGCCCGCCAAAGCCCTGCTCCTTGGTGGCCTGCAGGCCCGGCACGATCAGCGAAAACGCGGTCGCCGCCAGCATCACTCCGGCACCGAAACCCATCAGGCAGTCGGCCAGGCGTTGCGGCAGGCTGCGGATCGCCAGCACCGGCAACGCCCCCAGTGCGGTGGCGCCAGCGCAGATCAGGCCATCGCGCAGCGCCTGGCGCAGGCCAGGCTGCAGGTCCCAATGCGCGGCCACCGCCTGGACCAGCCAGGCGCCCAGCAGCGCGGCCAGCAACGCAAACAGGATCGGAGCCGCACGGCGCAGTGCGGAGGGACCAGAGGAAAAGGCGTTGTCGTGCATGGAGGGCTCTTCGTGGACGGGACCCGCATTCGGCGCGATGGGTGCCGTCGCCGCTGGCACAAGGTGCCTGACCAAGATCGGACACTGGCGGGGAAGGCCGCGTCAACTCCTGACCGGCCGGCTCACTGGCGCTTACCGGCAATGCTCCACGGGTCAAACCCCGTGAAACCCCCGTCGCGCCTAGCTGCCAAAACAGGCACTACATTTAGCGTTGACGCAGCCAGATGACCCCACTATCTTGGGGGCCGTCGGTTCCGTGGACTTGCTCGTCGCGGATCAAAAGGGAAGTCGGTGCGGCCTTCAATGCCTAGTCCGACGCTGCCCCGCAGCGGTAATTGGGAACGAATCCGCCACATCAGCACTAGGCCTGCACGGCCCGGGAAGCGGCGGAGGAGGAGAAGGCTTCGCCTTCGCGCCCATGAGCCCGAAGACCTGCCGACAGCCGCGCGCAAGCACATCGCGCGGTGCCGGCCGCGGAGTCTCCGAGGGGGAGATGGCTGGTGAAGCTTCGAGTCGCCGCCGGTTGCCCGGACGTCGCGACTGCTGCGACGCCGCCTTCCCACACTCGAATCCCAACGCCGTTCCACGCCTGGTGAGGGACAGGCGCGGGCGTGCATCACGCATGGAGAACCAACACCGTGACCCAGACCGATTCCGCCGTGGCCCAGCGCCCGGCCGACGCAGAATTCCTGCTGACTCCGCCGCCCACCGCCACCGCGATGCGCGTGAAGAAGCGCAACGGCGGCGATGAGGCCGTGGACCTGAACAAGATCGTGCGCGCCGTCCAGCGCTGCGCCGAAGGCCTGCATGCGGTCGATCCCATGCGCGTGGCCACCCGCACCATCTCCGGCCTGTATGACGGCGCCACCACCCAGGAACTGGACGAACTGTCCATCCGCACCGCCGCGCTGCTGATTGGCGAAGAGCCCGAATACGGCCGCCTGGCCGCGCGCCTGCTGGCCAACTTCATCGCCAAGGAAGTCTCCGGCCAGGAGATCCACGCCTTCTCGCAGTCGATCGGCCGCGGCCACGAAGTGGGCCTGATCAACGACCGCCTGCTGAACTTCGCCCAGACCAACGCGCGCAAGCTCAATGATGCGATCGACATCAGCCTGGACAAGGAGTTCGAGTACTTCGGCCTCCGCACGCTGTACGACCGCTACCTGCTGCGTCATCCGCATACCCGCAAAGTGATCGAGACCCCGCAGCAGTTCTTCCTGCGCATCGCCAGCGCGCTGAGCGAAGACGTGCCCGAGGCGCTGGCGCTGTACCAGCGCATGGGCAACCTGGATTACCTGCCGTCCTCGCCGACGTTGTTCAACTCCGGCACCACCCACGAGCAGCTGTCGAGCTGTTTCCTGCTGGACTCGCCGCAGGATTCGCTGGAGTCGATCTATTCCAAGTACGGCGACATCGCACAGCTGTCCAAGTTCTCCGGCGGCATCGGCGTCAGCTACACCCGCGTGCGTGCGCGCGGCTCGCTGATCAAGTCGACCAACGGCCATTCCAACGGCATCGTGCCGTGGCTCAAGACGCTGGATTCGTCGGTGGCCGCGGTCAACCAGGGCGGCAAGCGCAAGGGCGCGGCCTGCGTGTACCTGGAAACCTGGCACGCCGACCTGGAAGACTTCCTGGAGCTGCGCGACAACGCCGGTGACGATTCCCGCCGCACCCACAACCTCAACCTGGCCAACTGGGTACCGGACCTGTTCATGAAGCGGGTCGAGGCCGACGCCGAATGGTCGATGTTCGACCCCAAGGCCACGCCGGAACTGACCGACCTGTATGGCGAGGCCTTCGAGCGCGCCTACCTGCAGGCCGAAGCGCAGGGCAAGGCGTCCAAGACCACCCCGGCACGCAAGCTGTACGCGCGGATGATGCGCACCCTGGCCGAGACCGGCAACGGCTGGATGACGTTCAAGGACAAGTGCAACCTCGCCAGCAACCAGACGTTGCGTGCGGGCAACGTGATCCACCTGTCCAACCTGTGCACCGAGATCCTGGAGGTCACCTCCAACGACGAAACCGCGGTATGCAACCTGGGTTCGATCAACCTGGGCCGGCATTTCGATGCCCACGGCGATTTCGATTTCGACAAGCTGGCCGAGACCGTGCGCCTGGCCGTGCGCCAGCTGGACCGCGTGATCGACCTGAACTTCTACCCGATCGAAACCGCGCGCCGCGGCAACCTGCGCTGGCGTCCGGTCGGTCTGGGCTGCATGGGCCTGCAGGACGTGTTCTTCAAGAAGCGCCTGGCCTTCGACAGCGCGCAGGCGCGCGCGATCTCCAACAAGATTGCCGAGACCATCTACTTCCACGCGCTGGAAACCTCGTGCGAGCTGGCCCAGGAGCGCGGCAGGCACCCGTCCTTCGCCGACACCCGTGCGGCCAATGGCGAGCTGCAGTTCGACGCCTGGAACGTGGTGCCCGAAGACGCCGCGCGCTGGGACGCCCTGCGCGAGCGCATCAAGCAGCATGGCCTGCGCAACTCGCTGCTGATCGCCATCGCCCCGACCGCGACCATCGCCTCGATCGCCGGCTGCTACGAGTGCGTGGAGCCGCAGGTGTCCAACCTGTTCAAGCGCGAGACCCTGTCCGGCGACTTCCTGCAGATCAACCGCTACCTGGTGGACGAGCTGAAGAAGCTCGGCCAGTGGACGCCGGAAATGCGCGACGCCATCAAGATGGCCGAAGGCTCGATCCAGGGCATCGCCCAGATCCCCGAAACGCTGCGCCAGATCTACCGCACCACCTGGGAAATCCCGATGCGTTCGCTGATCGACATGGCCGCCGGCCGTGGCGCCTTCATCGACCAGTCGGCCTCGCTCAACCTGTTCATGGAAAGCCCGAACATCGGCGCGCTCTCGTCCATGTACATGTACGCGTGGAAGCAGGGCATCAAGACCACCTATTACCTGCGCTCGCGCCCGGCCACCCGCATCGCCAAGGCCACCATCAGCCATGGCGCGTCCGAAGCCCCGGCACCCAAGCCGGCGTTCACCCCGGACGAGGCGGTGAGCTGCTCGCTGGAAAACCCGGAAGCCTGCGAAGCCTGCCAGTAATGCTTCAAGCCCCTCTCCCGCCGGGAGAGGGGTTGGGGTGAGGGTACGGCGGAGTCATGAAGGCTCCAGGCCGCTGCCTTCGCCGAACCCTCATCCGCCCTTCGGGCACCTTCTCCCGAGGGGAGAAGGGAAAAGAAAAGGCAACACACCATGTCCGCCCAACCCCGCCAGATGCTGCTCGATCCCGGTTTTGAACTGACCCTGCGCCCGATGCGCTATCCGCAGTTCTATGACATGTACCGCGACGCCATCAAGAACAGCTGGACGGTGGACGAGATCAACTTCCAGATCGACATCACCGATCTGCACGCGAAGATGACCCCGGCCGACCGCCACCTGATCCACCGGTTGGTCGCCTTCTTCGCCACCGGCGATTCGATCGTGTCCAACAACCTGGTCCTGAACCTGTACCAGCACATCAACGCGCCCGAAGCGCGCATGTACCTGTCGCGCCAGCTCTACGAAGAAGCGCTGCACGTGCAGTTCTACCTGACCCTGCTGGACAACTACCTGCCGGACCCGGGCGAGCGCATCAAGGCGTTCGCCGCGGTGGAGAACATCCCGTCGATCAGGAAGAAGGCCGAGTTCTGCTTCAAGTGGATGGACACCATCCAGGACCTGAGCCGCCTGGAGACGCGCGCGCACCGCCGCCAGTTCCTGCTCAACCAGATCTGCTTTGCCGCCTGCATCGAGGGCCTGTTCTTCTTCGCCGCCTTCGCCTACGTGTACTACTTCCGCTCGCGCGGGCTGTTGCCGGGCCTGGCCTCGGGCACCAACTGGGTGTTCCGCGACGAGAGCTGCCACATGAATTTCGCCTTCGAGGGCGTGCGCGTAGTCCGCGAGGAAGAGCCGGACCTGTTCGACGATGAAATGAAGCAGCAGGTCTACGCGATGCTGGAAGAGGCGATCGAGTGCGAACTGCAGTTCGCCGAGGACGTGCTGTCCGGCGGCGTGGCCGGCATCTCGACCCGCGACATGCGCCAGTACCTGCAGCACTGCGCCGACAACCACTTCGCCAAGCTCGGCATGGAGCGCCGCTACAACGTGCGCAACCCGCTGCCCTTCATGGAGCTGCAGGACGTGCAGGAGCTGACCAACTTCTTCGAGCGTCGGGTCTCGTCCTACCAGGTCGGCGTGCAGGGCGAGGTCGGCTTCGACCACGCGTTCTGACTATCTCCGGGCCGGCGCGCTGAACACGACTGCGGTGGCTGGCTGAACACGAAATCCGGCAGGACGTGCGTGTCCTGTGGGTTTCGAGGCGGGAGGCGCTCAAGTGGAGCTGTCCGTGGCCGTTAATCTGGAGGACGACCGTCCCCAGACCCGCTGCCAGCCGCCCGCCATGCATGCCCCACGCGCGATATCCGCGCGTTCCATCGCCGTCCACCTGTGCCATCGCGTGGCTGGCGTGCTGGCCGCTGGCCTGTTGCTGCTGGTCGGCGTGCCGGCGCTGGCCCAGGTGGCCTCGCTGCGCACCTACGGGACCGCCGATGGCCTGCGCAGCCTGGGCGCGGACTGCCTGGTCGAGGACGGCCAGGCCAATGTCTGGGCCTGCACTTACGGCGGCCTGTACCGGTACGAGGGCGAACGCTTCGAGCGCGTGGGCGCCGGTGCCGGCCTGGCCGATGCCTACGTCATGAATGTCTCGCCCACAGCCGACGGCCATGGCCTGTGGGTCGCCACGGCAGGCAACCTGTACTACTGGGACGGACAGGCCGCCACCCGGGTGGTGGATGCAGCCGGGGCATCGGTGCCGTTCGTGGTCGGGCACAGCATCGCCGCCCTGGACGAGGGCGCGGTGGCGTTGAGCAAACGGCAGGCCCTGCGCATCAAGCGCAGCGCCGATCATCGGGGCTGGCAGGTACAGCCGCTGTTCGACGCCGCCAGCCAGGCGGCACACCTCGAGCTGCAGGATCTGGGCGCGGTGTACCGCGACCAGGCGATGCTGTGGTTCGGGTGTGGGCAGAAGATCTGCCGTCGGGCTCCCGACGGTGGCGTGCGTGTCTACGACACCCAGGACGGCGTGCCGCACGATGCCTGGACCACGTTCCTGCGCGACCGCCACGGCGTGCTGTGGGCACGCAGTCCGCAGCACATCCTGGCGCTGATGCCGGGCGTGGTGCGCTTTGTCGAGCGCCCGGTCCCGCCGCCGTCGGTGCTGGCCACCACCACCCGGCATCTGGACCTGACCCAGGACACGCAGGGCCGGGTGCTGACCCGCAGCGACGTCGGCATGCTGCGCTGGGACGGTATGCGCTGGCAGCGCCTGAACGCCCGCAACGGCCTGCCCGATGCCCCGCCCTACGCCATGCTGGCCAGCAGCAACGGCGAGCTTTGGATGTCCTATCCCGGCCTGGGCGTGCTGCGCTGGCGCGGCTATCAGACGGTGGAGAACTGGGGTCCGGCCAGCGGCCTGGACGGTACGCCGAACTGGACGCTGGGCCGCGACGCGCAGGGCGGCATGGTGTTCGGCAACGAACGCGAGGTCTACCGGCTGGCACCGGGCAGCGAGCGGATCACCCGGTTGCCGCTGCAGATCGGCACCCCGGTGCGCGATGTCCTGGCGCTGACCCTGGGGCCGGACCATGCCGTCTGGGTCGCGCTGTACCGCGGCCAGCTGCTGCGGATCACCGACCACGGGACCACGGTGGTCACCACCCTGCCACACCGGCCGCGCCGGCTCCTGTTCGACCGCCGCGGCCGGCTGTGGCTGTGCACCACCCGGGGCGTGTATGTGATCGACGACCCGGCGCATCCGGTGGCGCAGCGTTTCACCGCGCTGCCCGAAGTCAGCTTCGGCGACATGGAAGAGGACGCCCGGGGGCGGCTGTGGTTTGCCGGCAAGAACGGCCTGATGCGCCTGGAAGGCAGTACTGTCACCACGATCCGGACCCAGGGCGATGTGCCCAACCAGCTGTTCGACAAGCTGTCGATCGGCCGTGACGGCACCCTGTGGGTGAGCGTGGACGATGCCGGCCTGTTCCGCGGCCCCATCGATCAGGGGGACGCCATCACCCTGAAAGCGGTCGATGACCCGCTGCTGCGCGACTCGCTGCCGTATTTCATCCGCCATGACCGTGCCGGTCGCCTGTGGGTGGGCGGCAGCATGGGCCTGGACGTGCTGCAGGATGGCCATTGGACGCGCTTGAACGAGACCAGTGGCCTGATCAGCGAGGACATCTCCGAAGGCGCGTTCTTCGAAGACGACGACGGCTCGGTCTGGGTCGGCAGCTCGCGCGGGGTCAGCCACGTGCTGCGCCCGGACCAGCTGCTGGCCAAGGCGCCGGTGGCACTGCGGATCGACCGGGTCGAGCGCGGCGGCCAGCGGATCGCGCCCGGCGCGGTGCTGCCGTGGGAACAGCTGCCGGTGCGCCTGACCCTGACCACGCCCGGCAGCATCGCCGGGCCGGACATGATGCGCTTCCGCTATCGGCTGCTCGGCCGTCAGGACGCGTGGATCGAAACCAGTTCGCGCACCCTGGACTTTCCGTCGCTGGGGTCGGGCAAGCAGGTGATCCAGGTGCAGGCCATCGATCTGGCCCGCCGCAGCCAATCGGAGGTGGTGAGCTTCGGTTTCGAGCTGAAGCCACCGTGGTGGCGCAGCACCCTGGCGCTGCTGCTGTGGGCCGGCCTGGCACTAGTGCCGATCGCCGGCGTGTGGCACTGGCGGATGCGCGCCATCGTGGCGCGCAAGCGCGAGCTGGAGCGGCTGGTGGCCGCGCGCACGGCCGAGCTGGAAGCGGACAAGCGCACGCTGGAGCTGGCCCGGACCGCACTGCAGGTGCAGGCCACCCACGATGGCCTGACCGGCCTGCGCAACCGGACCAGCATCCTGGAGCTGCTGGACCTGGAAGCACACCGTGCCCACGCCCAGGGCACCACGCTGGCGATCGGCCTGCTCGACCTGGACCACTTCAAGCAAGTCAACGACAGCCACGGCCATCTGGTCGGCGACGGGGTGCTTTCGGGCATCGCCGATCAGCTGGCCCGCAGCATGCGCGGCTCGGACACCATCGGCCGCTACGGTGGCGAGGAGCTGCTGGCGGTGATGCCGGGCCTGCTGCCGCCGGCCGTGCAGCGGCTGCAGGCGCTGCATGACGCGGTCGGCGCGCGGCCGCTGACCGTGGACGGGCTGAGCCTGGTGGTGACCTGCTCGATCGGCGTGGCCTGGCTGCGCCCGCACGAGTCGCCGACCGATCTGCTGCGCCGGGCCGACGCGGCGCTGTACCGCGCCAAGCGCGAAGGCCGCAACCGGGTGGTCGTGGACGTGGTCCACGGCGCCGCAGACGGCGCGCCTGCGCGGACATGACGCGCTGAACGCGTCGCGCAGGCGACAATGCCTGCCTGCCCGGAAGCTGCCGGTGCCATTCTCCCCCTGGAGCGCCACCATGTCCGAAGTCCCCGCCAGCGAAGCGCGTCCAGTCCAGGCCCGTCTGCTGCACATGGTCTTCCCCGACCACACCAACCACCTGGGCACGCTGTTCGGTGGACAGGCGCTGGCCTGGATGGACATGGCCGCCTTCATCGTCGCCTCGCGCTATGCGCGCACCACCGTGGTCACCGCACGCTCGGAGCAGGTCGACTTCAACCAGCCGATCCGCAAGGGCGACCTGGTCGAAGTGATCGCCACCATCGTCAAGGTCGGACGCAGCTCGATGAACGTCGATGTGGAAGTGATCACCGAAGACCTGCTCAGCGGCGAGCGCAAGCTGTGCACGCGCGGGCGTTTCGTGATGATCGCGCTGGACCCGCTGGGCCGGCCGACCGCGGCGCCGGCGTTGCCGGAAGCCTGAAACCTGTCGGCCGCGCGTGCGTGCCGCGTGCGGAACCAGACCTCTTCGATGCTGCGTGCGCCCGCTTCGGACAGGCCCGGCTCGCGCAGGTCCAGTGCCTGATGCCGGATCCGGAAGGCGTCCTCGGGCAGTTCTGCCCTTGGACGCAGGGCGTTACGGGCCCGGCGTGTCGATCGCCGTGCGGACCACGTCCAGCAGCGCCTCGCCGTCGTCCTGGCGGTATTCCCAATACATCACCCCGCCCAGTCCGTGCTGGCGCACATAGCGCACCTTGGCCTGCAGCGCCTGCGGATCGTCGTAGCTGATCATCTGGCCGGTGGCCGGATTCCACAGCCACGCCGCCTGCGCGTCGGCATCCCAGTAGCGGATGAAGCCGTGCTGCAGCAGCCTGCCCTGCACGATTTCGCCATAGGAGATGAAGCCGCCATCGCTGGCGAAGGGCTGGTACAGCCCGTGCCGGGCATCGGTCACCTGGCCGAAGCGGCGGCCGTAGAAGGCCATCCCCAGGTTGATCTTGGCCGCCGGCACCCCGGCATCCAGGAAGTACTGCGCTGCAGCCGCGCCGTTGCGCGCATGGCCGGGGTCGAGTCTGGATGCGCCCAGGCCTGCCGCATGCCCGGTGGTCGGGGTCAGGCTGCCGTGGAAGTCGTAGGTCATCAGGTTGATCCAGTCCAGCAGCGGCGCGATCCGCGGCAGGTCCAGGCCGGAGGCAAACCGGCCTTCGGCCGCGGCGATGCTGAGCAGGTACCGGCGATGGCGCGTCGCGCCTTCGGCATCCAGCGCACGCCGCAGCTGGCCCAATAGCGCGGTGAAGTTGGCCTTGTCGCCGGGGCTGGCGCTGATGCCGGCGTCGTCCAGGGTCGGGTATTCCCAGTCGATGTCCAGGCCATCCAGGTCGTGGGTGCGCAGCAGCGCCATCGCGCTGTCCACGAAGGCCTGGCGCGCTGGCGCCGTGGCGGCGGCTTCGGAGAAGTAGCCCGCACCCCAGCCGCCGATCGACAGCACGATCTTCAGCCGTGGATTGTCCTGGCGCAGCCTGACCAGCCCGTCCAGCATGCGCGGCCCGTCGGCATCGGGCAGGGAGACGCGATGCTGCGGATCGACCACGGCAAAGGCGAAGTTGACGACGTCCAGCTTGCGCGCGCTGATGGCGGGGAGGGTCGCGCCGTTGCTGACATAGCCGATCAGCTTCAACGCCGGTGTTGGCGGCGATAGCGGTGGCGGATCGACGGGCGGGAAGCCGGCGCTAGCGCAGGCGGCCAGCGACAGGACGGCGCAGATCAACGCGGCGCGCAGGAAAAAGGTCACAGGCAAGGCTCCGGGATGTGGCAAGGAAACAGGCGCGCAGCAGGCGCAGTTCAACGCGACTTGCTCTGGCGCAGGGCGCGCACGCTGGCCGGCGGCTGGAAGGTATCGGCGCGCGCGTCAGCCCAGAACTGCTGGAACACCGAGTGCTCGGGGAGATTGCCGTTGAGCAGCGCACCGGGTTCGATGAAGCGATAGAGCGCGGCCAGCGAGCGGATCTCCACTGGCGAAACACGCCGCAGCACATGCTCGGGACCGAGCTGCGAGGGATCCTCCAGCCCGGCCGCGCTCAGCAGTTCGCCCAGCGCCCGCAACGTGTTGGTGTGGTACTGGTGCACGCGCGTGGCCTTGTCGGTCACGTCCAGATGACCCCAGCGCCTGGGGTCCTGGGTGGCGATGCCGGTCGGGCAGCGGTCGCTGTGGCAGCTCAGGGACTGGATGCAGCCCAGCGAGAACATGAAGCCGCGCCCGGCGTTGCACCAGTCCGCGCCCATGGCGATGGTGCGGGCGATGTCGAAGGCGCTGGTGATCTTGCCGGCGGCCCCGAGCTTGATCTGCTCACGCAGCGACAGCCCCACCAGCGTGTTGTGGACCAGCATCAGCGCTTCGTTCATCGGCACGCCAATGTGGTCGACAAACTCCACCGGCGCCGCCCCGGTGCCGCCTTCGGCACCATCGACGACGATGAAGTCCGGCAGCAGGCCGCTTTCATGCATGGCCTTGGCGATGCCGAACCATTCCCAGGGATGGCCAATGGCCAGCTTGAAGCCCACCGGCTTGCCACCGGAGAGCTCGCGCAGGCGCGAGACGAACTGCAGCAGTTCCAGCGGTGTGGAGAACGCCGAATGGCGCGAGGGCGATATGCAGTCCACGCCCAGCCGCACGCCGCGCGTGGCCGCGATCTCAGGGCTGACCTTGGCCGCCGGCAGCACGCCGCCGTGGCCGGGCTTGGCGCCCTGCGAGAGCTTGATCTCGATCATGCGCACCTGGTCCAGCGTGGCGTTGGCGCTGAAGCGCTCCGGATCGAACCGCCCGTCATCGCCGCGGCAACCGAAGTAGCCCGAGCCGATTTCCCACACCAGGTCGCCACCGCACTGCAGGTGATAGGGCGAGATCGAGCCCTCGCCGGTGTCGTGGTAGAAGTTGCCGCGCCGTGCGCCCTCGTTGAGCGCGCGGATCGCGTTGGCCGACAGCGCGCCGAAGCTCATCGCCGAGATGTTGAACACGCTGGCCGAATACGGCTTGACCCGGCCGGCGCCGATGGTCACGCGGAAATCGTGGTCGTGGAGATCGGTGGTGGCCAGCGAATGGTTGATCCATTCGTAGTTGCTGGCATAAGCGCTGCGCAGCGTGCCGAAGGGCACCACGTCCATCACGTTCTTGGCCCGGCGGTAGACCAGCTCGCGCTGCTGTCGCGAGAACGGCACGTCCTCCAGGTCGCTCTGCACGAAATACTGGCGGATCTCCGGGCCGATCGATTCCAGCCCGTAACGGAAGTGCGCCAGCACCGGGTAGTTGCGGCGCAGGGTGCTGGTCCGCTGCGACACGTCCACCGCGCCAAGCACGCTGGGTACCACGGCAACGGCCGCCACCCACCACCAGCCTGGCCAATGCAGTGCCAGCGCGGCGCTCAGTGCCAGCACCAGCAGGGCGGCGATCCAGCCCAGGTAGCGGGTCATCGTGACAAGCCTGCGGTAATGGTCATGCCGGCAAGTCTAACCAGACTGCGTGGCACGCCCGCGCGGGGTCACTGGGCGTCTTTCGGTCTGATCGACAGGGTGGCGGCTTCGCTGGCACAGTCGCGAGAGCGCAGCGATGCGGGATCGCGCCTGGCCTGGTCGCGCCTGGCGTGCTGCAGCTCGCGCCGGGCTCCGTCCAGGTCCTCGCCGAATCCGGGGTTGTCGTGCAGGCGCGCGACCACCGCCGCGCCCAGCATGCGACCTTCGACCACGTCGCTGCTCCAGTGCACGTTGCACACCAGCCGGCTTTCGCCGTAATTGCGGCCACGCACGGCCAAGGCGTCGGCGTGGGCAGGATCGATCTCGCCCAGGATCAGCGCCCAGGCCCAGCCGACGGCGCTATGCCCGGACGGATAGGAACCGCTGGTGCGCAGGTGGGCTTCTTCGGCCGGTGAGCAGGTGGGTGCCTGGTTGACCAGGAACGGCCGCGGCCGCCTGTAGCGATCCTTGGCCGCCCGGGTGGAGGCGCTGACATCGATCCGGCTGCGCTCCAGCAGGCGATACAGATGTGGCGTGGCCTTTTCGGTCACGTCCAGCCCAAGGGTGCAGGCAAACTGGTTGGCGCCGGCGGGAAAGCCCAGCTCCACATCGGCGCCGGCCTGCCTGAAGCGCGCGCTGTCATGCAGCGCCAACGCCTGCTGCATGACCACCCGATCCAAGGCGAATGCGGCGCTGTCTTCGGCAGGCGGCGCGGGCAGCAGCGCCAGGCTGTCGGGCACCGCGTCCTGGGCCAGGTAGCCGACCGCCTTGGCCGGGCCGACCTCGGCCGTGGCGGCGCGCGGCTCAGGTACGGCTGCGCAACCGGCCAGGGCCAGCAGCAGCGATGAAAGGGTTAGGCGGACAGCGGATACAGGCATGCGGCAACAACATCGGGGAGCGCCCTTCAGTCTAGCCGCTGCGGTCTGTCCTCCGGTTCGTGGCGGGGCAGAGCCTGCGCGGGGAACGGCAGCACTACGCCCTGCGGCGGCGCCGGCCGGTCCCACAGGACCGGCACCTCGCGCGGCGACGGCGGCTCGAGCATGTCGGCGTCTTCGTCCAGGGCCTGGGCCTCTTCCAGCTCCCAGCTGTAGCGCTTGCGCGGCAGCGGCGGATCGCTGCGCCGGAACCACCAGGCCGCGACCAGCCCGGCGACCGCCCCGCCCAGGTGCGCCTGCCAGGACACACCCGGCTCGCGCGGCAGCACCGTCAGTAACATGCCCCCGTAGAACAGGAACGCGATGAAGCCGGTGGCGATCGCCGCCCGGTCGCGACGCAACACGCCCAGCCCGATCACCAGGAACATCAGTCCATGGCCCAGGCCGCTCGCACCCAAGTGGCGCGTGCCGGCATCGCCCAGCCACCACGCGCCCAGGCCCGAGCCAAGCCACAGCAACGGCAGGCTGCGTACGGTCGCCTTCGGATACACGCTGCCGGCCAGCGTGCCCAGCATCAGCAGGGCGATGGCATTGGAGGTGATGTGTTCGATCGAGCCATGCAGCAGCGGCGCGGTCAGCAGGCCGACCAGCCCCTGCACCGTGTGCGGCGCGATTGCGAAAGGCCGCCAGTCGAAACTGCCCTGAGCCGAATACGCCAGCGCCATCAGCACGATGAAGCCCAGCGACAGGTTGAACGCCCGCAACAGGCGTCGCCGGTCGGTCCGCGCCTGCGCGGCGGCATCGAATCGCGGATCGTCGGGGTGATGAGCGTCCATGACCGCTTCGATGGCGCCATCGGCCGCCCAAAACAAGAGCGCCGCGACGTTCCGTGTGTGGAACGCCGCGGCGCGGTGCCACTTGGCTTGAAAAGGCCTTATGCGTGCGCGTCAGGCTTGGCAGGGCGGGCCAGGCTCAGCCACACGGTCAACGCCAGGATGGCGAACACCACGCCCAGCGAGACCAGCACCGGGATCTTGATGAAGTCGATCACCAGCATCTTGGTGCCGATGTAGACCAGGATCACCGCCAGGCCATAGGGCAGCAGGTGGAAGCGGTCGGCCATGCCGGCCAGCAGGAAGAACATCGCGCGCAGGCCCAGCACCGCAAAGACATTGGAGGTCAGCACGATGAACGGGTCGGTGGTGATGGCAAAGATCGCCGGGATCGAGTCGACCGCGAAGATCACGTCAGTCACCGCGATCAGGATCAGCACCATGAACATCGGCGTGAACCAGCGCTTGCCGTCGCGCTTCACCGACAGGTCGTTACCCACGTAGCCATCGGTCAGGCGCAGGTGCCTGCGCATGAATTTCAGGGCCGGGTTGGTTTCAAGGTCGGGCTCGGAACCGGCCGAGAACCACATCCTGATGCCGGTGAACAGCAGGAACGCGCCGAACACGTACAGCAGCCAGTGGAACTTGGTCAGCAGCACGGCCCCGGCGAAGATCATGATGGCGCGCAGGAAGATCGCCCCCAGCACGCCGATCACCAGCACCCGCTGGCGCTGCTCCTCGGGTACGGCGAAGTAGGTCATCACCATCAGGAACACGAAGATGTTGTCGACCGCCAGCGATTTCTCGACCAGGTAGCCGGTCAGGAATTCCAGGCCGATGCGGTTGGCGCTGGCGATGTCCAGCGTCTCGCGCAGGTACCACCACAGGCCACCGTTGAAGGCCAGCGCAAGCGCGACCCAGCCCAGCGACCACCACACCGCTTCGGCGAAGGTGACCTTGTGCGGGCCGCCGTGGCGCATCAGCACCAGGTCGGCCAGCAGGGCGGCGATCACCACCACCACGAATCCACCCCATAGCCAGGGGTTTGCAATTGTCTGCATCACGTTTCTCCACGCATCAAAGGGACGGAGCGACGGAGTCCAGTCTGCGCGGGAGGAATCTTTGGGAGATCCGGGGCACACACCTTCGCCGTTGCGGCGAAGGTCTTGCTCACAGCCGGCGTGGATCAGGCCGGTTGCCGCTGGACCGGGGCACTTAAGCCCGTCATGACGATCACAGCGCGTGGGAGCTACTCCCCTTCTGTCGGGGATTGTCGCGGCGCAATGCGCGGCGGGTCAATCGAACGGCTGAGCCAATGGTTCAGAAAACCCTGGAATGACGGCATTGTCACTCCGCCGCGTCATCGTGCGCCGCGGAGAAACTGAAGCCAGCGGCCGAGCCCGAGCCGCCGCGGCGGCCATAGCCGTATCCACCGCCATAACCGCCGTAGCCGTACGGGCCATAGCCTGGGCCGTCGCTCTTGCTGACGTGGATGTCCATGCTCATCACACTGGTGCGGCCGGAGTCGCTGGTGAAGGCCTTGCTGACATTGAGGTCCGCGGCGTTGTAGGTGCTGCTGCCGTAGCCTTTCGAATAGCCCACGCCGGTGGTGAACGCGCCATGCAGGTGGGCCTTGCCGTCGTCCAGCTCCGAACGCGGGCGATCGCTGTCCTTGGGCGCAGGGCCACTGTGGTCGCCGTAATAGGCGCCTGGCGGATCGCCGCTGAAAGGCGAGCTGGTGTCCTTCAGTTTCAGGTCCAGCGGTTCGGTCTGCGCCAGCGCGGTCAGCGGGGCGGCCAGCAGCAACAGGGACAGGACAGTGGCGGCGTTCATGAGGCGACAACCTTGAGTCAGGCGCGCCGAGTGGCGCGAGGCGTGTCGCCCTGAACAGGCTTCTGGACCGGCGGCACCCCACCAAGCTACCAGCCGCGCGTTAAACCCACGCTGGCCGGGACGATGGCGCGTCATGGCCGTGGCGGTACGAGGCACCATGTCGTAGTCAATGGCCGAGCAGGCCGTCGGTTTCGATCTGGCTGACCAGCACGTCCAGCAGCATCAGGCCCTGGGTCGGCTCGCGGGCGTCGAACGGCACCACCGGCAAGGTGTGGCCGGCCTGCGCGAGTGCCGAGGTGGTGGCCGCCATGTCCCAGTCCGGATGCAGGTCCACGCGCGAGATCCCCAGCACCGCCGGCAGTGCGCTGGCCGGCCCGGACAGCAGGGCCAGGCAGGCCTGCAGCTGGGCCGCGGCGTCCTGCGCGGCGGCATCCACCAGGGCCAGCACGCCATCGATGTCGTACGGTTCCAGCGTCACGTTGCTGTCGATGCAGCGCACCTGCAGCGTTTCGCCGCCGGCCAGGATGACCTGCGCACGGGTCTCGTCGATGCGGGTTCCGCCGACGCTGTCGCACAGGCTGTCCAGCAGCGCCTGCTTGCCGGCGCCACGCGCGCCGACCACGACGATCCGGGTCTCAGTCATCGCCCTGTCTCCTGCCGCCACCGCGCATGCCGCGCCACAGGCGGGCCAGGCGCGAGGGTGGACGTTCCGGCGCCGCCGCGGGCGGCGGCAGCGTACTGATCTGTTCGGGCGCCGCGTAACCGCTGAGGTAGGCGGCGTTGAAGAACGCGCGCGCCGCACCGGGATCGATCTGCAGCAGATCGGCCGCACTGCTGGCCGTGCAGGCCTGCTTGAGCAGCAGCGAGCACAGCCGGAAGTCGTCATGCCGGTGCGCAAGCACGCGGAAGTCGGGCCACTGGGTCATGCGCAGCGCGGTGGACTCGGTCAGCGGTTCGATCAACGTCGGCACCATGCGCATGCGCAGCGCGGTCTGCCACAGCAGCGGCGTCAGCGGCAGGCGCGGTGCATCATCGTCCGGGGCTGCGCCATCGCCCATGCGCAGGACCAGCCGGTCGAAGCCAGGCCCCAGCAGGCCTGGCACGTTGTCGGTCTGGCGCGCGCTGTGCAGTGGCCGCGCAGTGGCGGTGGCGAAATCCAGCTGCAGCACCTGCACGCCATCCAGCGACAGCACGGCCTGGCCGGTGCGCGCGGCCAGGTGCGCGCGCAGCTGCTCGGCAAAGGGCGGCTGCGGCGACCGCGCCACCGTCCTGGCACTCGATGCGTGTGGCGCGAACAGCGATTGCAGAGTCGCGCGGATCGCGTCCTCGCTCAGCGGTGCGGGCCCCTGGCTGGGATCGGACAGTCGGCCACCGGCATCGATCAGCCACAGCGGGCGCCCGGGATGTGCATCGCGCAGGCGCGCGCTGGAGTCGCGCAGCGTCGGCGTGTCCTGCACGATCAGCAGGTCGCAGGTTTCCGGCTCATAGCCCATCGCCAGGCCTTCGGCCGGCAGCGCGGCAATGCGCTGCAGGCGGCGCATCAGCGCCACCTCGGTCTGCACGTCAGACCCCATGATCAACACCCGGATCACACTTGCCCCTGGTCGCGTCGCCCCGCGTCGGGCGAACGTAAAGCCTGCAGCCTACGTGTCCGTGCTGCGGCACGACAGGGGCACACGCGCAAAGGGTGAAGCCGCGCGCGCTTTTTTACTGTTCGCGCCTACGGACCGGCGCGTGGCGGGTCGCCGACCGGCAGGCTGACGTTGGTGATCGACGGATCGTCCGGATCGGGCTTCAGGCTGAAACCCAGCTGCCGGCACATGGTCAGCATGGTCCGGTTCTCGCGCAGCACCTGGCCTTCGACCATGCGCAGGCCCTGCCAGTGCGCGTACTCGATCATGATCCGCATCAGCTGCCAGCCCAACCCCGCGCCCTTGAGGTCCGAGCGGATCAGGATGCCGTATTCGCCGCGGTCGTAATCGGCATCGGCCAGCAGCCGCACCGCGCCCAGCATCTCGCCGCGCGCATCCAGCGCGACCAGCGCGATCGAGCGCGCGTAGTCCAGCTGGGTCAGGCGGGCGATGAATTCGTGGCTGAAATGCTTCACCGACTGGAAGAAGCGCAGGCGCAGATCCTCGTCGGTGACCTTGGCGAAGAACGCGCGGAACAGCGCATCGTCTTCCGGTCGCACCGGCCGCACGAACGCCGGGCTGCCATCGCCCAGGGTGAGGTGGCGCTCCCACTCCTTGGGATACGGGAAGATCGACAGGCGCGGATGGCCGCGGCCCTTGTGCAGCTGGCGCGAGCGGGCCACGGCGATGCGTGCATCGACCGCCACCACGCCACTGGCGTCGGCCAGCAGCGGGTTGATGTCCAGCTCGCGGATCTCGGGGATGTCGGCCGCCAGCTGGGCCAGCTTGACCAGCACCAGCGCGACGGCGCGTTCGTCGGCGGCCGGCACGTCGCGGTAGGCCTTGAGGATGCGCGACACGCGGGTGCGGCCGATCAGCTCGTGGGCCAGGCGCAGGTCCAGCGGCGGCAGCGCCAGCGCGACATCGTCGATCACTTCCACCGCGGTGCCGCCACGGCCGAACACGATGACCGGTCCGAACACCGCGTCGTCGGCGATGCCGGCGATCAGCTCGCGCGACTTGGGCCGCAGCACGGTCGGCTGTATCACCACGCCATCGATGCGCGCGTCGGGGCGCAATCGGCGCGCGCGTTCGATCAACGCGGTGGTCGCCGCATGCACGGCTTCGGCCGAGACCAGGTTCAGGCGCACGCCGTCGACGTCGGACTTGTGGATGATGTCGGGCGAGAGGACTTTCACCGCAACCGGCAGGCCTTCGTCCAGCAGCGGCTGGGCCAGCCTGACCGCTGCGTCGGCATCGGCCGCCGCCCAGATCCGCGCGGTGGGAATGCCGTAAGCGCGCAGCACGTTGCTGGCGGCGATCGGGTCCAGCCACTGGCGGCCATCGGCCAAGGCGGCTTCGACGAGGGCGCGCGCGGCGGCGGTATCGACGACGAAGTCTTCCGGCAGGCTGGGCGGAGTCTCCATCAGCGCGGCCTGCGCTTCGCGATAGCGCACCAGGTGCATGAAGCCTGCGACGGCATCGGATTCGGTCGCATAGCTGGGGATGTGCGCGGCGTTGAGCGTGGACAGCGCGGTCTCGCCGCCACCCAGCCAGACCGCGAACACCGGCTTGGCCCGGCTGTGGCGTGGCCGCTGGCCCGCGCTGTGCACCAGCGCGCGCGCGGCATCGGCCGAGGAGGTGAACGCGGTCGGCACGTTGACCACCAGCACCGCATCGTTCCCGCTGTCGGCCAGCAGCGCCTCGATGGCCGCGGCATAGCGCTCGCCATCGGCGTCGACCACGATGTCCACGGGGTTGCCGCGCGACCAGTCCGGCAGCGCGCGGTCCAGCCGCGCCACGGTCGCATCCGAGAGCGCGGCCAGAGTGCCGCCGAGCGCGCCCAGCTGGTCGCGCGCCAGCGCGCCGACGCCGCCGCCGTTGGACAGGATCGCCAGGCGACGTCCGGGGAAGGTGCCCAGCCGGCCCAGGGTCTGGGCTGCGGCGAACAGTTCGTCCAGCGCGCCCACCCGCAGCAGCCCGGCGCGGCGGAACGCGGCGTCGTAGACCGCATCGGGCCGGGCCAGGGTCTGGGTGTGGGTGGCGCCGCCGCCGCCGGGCGCGCGGCCGGACTTGACCACCACCACCGGCTTGCCGCGGGCCGCGGCGCGCGCGGCCGACATGAACTTGCGCGCGTCGCGGATCGATTCGACGTAGAGCAGGATCGCGCGGGTCCGGTAGTCGGTGGCGAAGTGGTCCAGCAGGTCGCTGAAGTCCACGTCCAGCGCATCGCCCAGCGACACCACCGCCGAGAACCCGACCTGATGGGCCACGCCCCATTCCACCAATGCGGCGGCGATCGCGCTGGATTCGGAGATCAGGGCCAGGTCGCCGGGCAGCGGCGTATGCGCGGCGATGCTGGCATTGAGCCTGGCATGCGGCGCGATCACGCCCAGGCAGTGCGGACCGAGGATGCGCAGGCCATGGGCGCGCGCGGCGCGTTCGGTCGCCTCGGCCAATGAGCCAGGCCCTTCGCCCAGTCCGGCGGTGAGGATGATCGCCGCGGCCACGCCGCGCTGCGCCGCGGTGGCCACCACCTTGGGCACGATCGGCGCTGGCGCGGTGATGATGGCCAGGTCCGGCACATAGGGCAGGTCGGCCAGCTCGCGTACGGTGGCCATGCCGTCGATCTGTCCGTAGCGCGCGTTGACCCAGGCGATCTTCCCGGGAAACCCGGACGCCCGCAGGTTGCGCACCACCGCGCGTCCGGCCGAGCGCTCGCGCGGACTGCCACCGATGATGGCGATCGACTGCGGAGCGAACACGGACTTGAGGCGGTAGGTACTCATGCAGTGGAGGCAGCGCGCGCCAATGGAGTCGCCGACACGTTACACGGCCGGGCGAGGCGGTCGCATGATGCGCCGCGCGAGTACGGACTTTGCCACCCCCGACTGCTCCACCAGCCGTTCGTGGGAGCGCACCGCAAGGGGCGCGATGAAGCCTTGCCGGGAAGCCTCATCGCGCCCCTGCGGTGCGCTCCTACAGCAGCGTGCCGCGCAGGATCGCCAGGGCGATGCTGAAATAAATGACCAGCCCGGTCACGTCCACCAGCGTGGCCACGAACGGCGCCGAGGCGCTGGCTGGATCGAAACGCAGCCGCTGCAGCAGGAACGGCAGCAGCGAGCCGGACAGCGAGCCGAAGGTCACGATCCCCACCAGCGCCGCGCCCACCGTCAGCCCGACCAGCGCCCAATGCGGGCCGTAGTCGTAGATGCCGGCCTGCTGCCACACCGCCACGCGGATGATGGCGATCACGCCCAGGATCGCGCCCAGCAGCAGTCCGGTGGGCAGCTCGCGCAGGGCCACGCGCCACCAATCACCCAATCGCAGTTCGCGCAGGGCCAGTGCGCGGATCAGCAGCGAGGTCGCCTGCGAGCCGGAATTGCCGCCCGAGCTCATGATCAACGGGATGAACAGCGTCAGCACCAGCGCCTTGTCCAGTTCGCCTTCGAAGTGCTGCATGGCGCTGGCGGTCAGCATCTCGCCGACGAACAGCGCGCACAGCCAGCCGGCGCGCTTGCGGATCATCCGCCAGAAGCCGATCTGCATGTACGGCGCCTCCAGCGCTTCCATGCCGCCGAACTTGTGCACGTCCTCGGTGCCCTCGGCCATCATCGTGTCGATGATGTCGTCCACGGTCACGATGCCCAGCATCCGCTGCTGCTCATCGACCACGGCAATGGACAGCAGGTCGTGCCGGCGGATCAGGCGCGCCACCTCCTGCTGGTCGGTCAGCGGCGAGACGGTCACCGGCGGATTGACCTGGGCCACGCTGAGGATGTTGGCGCCGGGCTCGCCGGTGATCAGGCGGCGCAGGGTCACCACCTGCTGCAGCACATCGCTGCCAGGCGCCAGCACATGGATCGCATAGACGGTCTCGCGCTTGCGTTCGACTTCGCGCACGTGGGCCAGGGCCTGGCCCACGCTCCAGTCGGCCGGCACGGCCACGTATTCGGTGGTCATCAGGCTGCCGGCGGTGCGCGGCCGGTAGCGCATCAGCTTCTGGATCGCGTGCGCGCTGGCCGGCGCGTGCGCGGCCAGGTCGGCCAGCACGGTCGCCTGGGATTCCAGATCCAGTGCCTGGACCAGGTCGGCGGCGCGGTCGTCGGCCATGCCTTCCAGAACCTGGGCCTGGCGGGCGCGCGGCAGCGCCAGCAGCAGTGACGGCGCGCGCTGCAGTTCGGGTTGTTCCAGCACATGGATGGCGCGATCGTCGGTCAGCCCGGCAAAAGTGGCGCAGGCCAGCGCGGGTTTGAGCCGGTTGAGCCGCTCGACCACATCGGCGGTGTTGAGCAGGAGGAAGGACTGCAGCTGCAGGGCCGCCTGGTCGGCGGTCTTGAAGGAAAAGCGGGTCAGGTGCATCGGGACGGCCTGGTTGGGCATGCCGCAACGGCAGCCCGGCCGAACCCGCACAGGCTCAGCGCACAGCCACCGTTGACGGCAGACGAGATCGACTGGAAGGGTCGCTGGGCATGGAAGGGAGTCCTGCGGAGTGAGACCGGCGCGCTGGGCTGCGCCGGTGTGGCGCAATTTTCCGACGCGATCGTGCGCGGGTCAATCGCCGAAGCACTCGCTGGCGGGCATGACATGCGGGCGGTTCAGGCCACGCGCAGGCTGGGCGGGTAAGGCGGCGTATCGGGATAGCGGCCCTGCGCGAGTTCCGCCTGCAGCGCCCGCCACCAGCCGGCATCGAACAGCTGGCCGTGCACCGCCTGCAGCGTGCGCGACAACGCCTGCGGCAATCCCATGAACTGGGCGAAGCGTTCGGGGAACACGTCGCCAGGCGAGACCTGGAACCACGGCTCGTCGGCCATCTGCTCTTCGAAGCTTTCGGCCTTGGGCCAGTCGCGGAAGCGGCAATCGGTGATCAGCCGCACTTCGTCGTAGTCGTAGAACACCACCCGCCCGTGCCGCGACACGCCGAAGTTCTTCAGCAGCATGTCGCCGGGGAAGATGTTGTTGCGGGCCATGTCGACGATGGCCTGGCCATATTCCAGCGCCGCGGCGCGCGCGGCCTCGGCCGGCTGCTCGCGCAGGTACAGGTTCAGCGGCCGCAGCCGGCGCTGCACGTAGCACAGCGCGATGATCACATCGTCGCCTTCGAAGGTCAGGCTGCCGGCGCAGGTCTGGCGCAGCTCGTCCAGCAGTGGCGGTGCGAAGCGCGCCAACGGAAAGCGCAGCGAGCGGTACGGCTGCGCATCCAGCAGCCGGCCGACGCGATCGCGGTTGAACACCAGTGCGTAGCGGTCCTGCACGTCCTTGCGGGTGACCTGCTTGCTCTCGGCGAAACGGTCGCGGATCAGCTTGAACACCAGCGGATAGCTGGGCAGGGTGAACACTGCCATGACCAGCCCCGGCGTGCCCTCGGCCTGGGTCAGCTGCTCGTTGGGCCGGTCGTTGAAGTGGTGGAAGAAGGTGCGGAAGCGCTCGGTCTTGCCCTGCTTGGCCCGGCCCAGCACGGTGTACAGCTCGTCGATCGGCTTGTGCGGCAGCAGCGTGCGCAGGAACACCACCGCATCGCCCACCGTGGACAGGTCGGCGTGGAAATAGCTGCGCGCGATGCCGAACAGCTGGGCCACGTCCGCGCGCCGGGTCAGCACCGCGTCCACGCGCAGGCCGGCCTCGTCGTTGACCAGCGCGATCACGCACGGCGAGAAGCGCGATTCGCCCAGCACCCGGCCGACCAGGTACGCGCGCCGTTCGCGGTAGAACACCGTGTCCAGCAGCTCGATGGCGCGCACCGGATCCTGGCCCCAATGGGCCAGGTCGTCCTGCAGCCGCACCGCCACGGCTGCGGCGCAGCGGGTGCGGTGCGCGTAGGGAATCGAGAACGCATAGTCGCCCAGGACCCGCTCGAAGGTCTCGGTGGGTCGCTTCACCGAGACCGCATAACTGTGGCGCGCGACCGGATGGGTGATCGCATCGGTGGGGGCGATGTCCAGCGCGACGAATTCGACCTGCGCGTCCACGCCGCGGGTCTGGAAGAAGCGCCGGCTGAGCGTGTTGTAGAAGGTCTTGTACAGCTCGCGGTCGATCTGGCCGTCGATCAGGCTGGCGTAGCGGTCGCGCACCGCCTGCCACAGGGTGCGGTCGAAGGCGCGGTCCTGCAGCATCGCCTGCAGCCGCATCCGGCACTGGTCCACGCAGGCGTCGTACAGCGCGATGCGTTCGGACGCGTCATCGCGCGCGCCGTTCCAATCGCGTTGTTCGAACCGCAGCCGCGCGCGCTGGGTGATCGCGGCGAACTGGGCGTGGTAATCGGCGAACGCCTCGGCGATCAGCTTGGCCAAGGCAGCGGCATCGCTCATGCGGGATCTGCGGACGGCGGTGGGAGCCGAAGCGTACCGCGCATCCTGTGGGCGCTGCTGACAGTGAAGGCCGGCCTTTGCGTGGGAGCCGCTGAAGCGGCTCCCACAGGACATCGCTTATTCCTGGTCTTCCGGCGGCGGGATCAGGCCGTCCGGGTCGACCGACAGACGCCCGGCCATCAGCACCGCCTGGGTGCGGTTGGTCACGCCCAGCTTGCGCAGGATGGCGGTGACGTGGGCCTTGATGGTGGCTTCGGACACGCCCAGGTCGTAGGCGATCTGCTTGTTGAGGCGGCCGGCGCCGAGCATCTGCAGCACCCGGAACTGCTGCGGGGTCAGGTCGCGCAGGCGCTGGGCCACTTCGGCCTCGTCGCGGCCGATCGCAGGGGCGTTGTGCGCTTCTTCCGGCGCCCAGCGCTCGCCGTCAAGGACCTGGCCGATGGCCTCGCCGATGGTGTCCGAATCGACCGACTTGGGGATGAAGCCCATCGCGCCGTGGTCCAGGGCGCGACGCATCACCGCCGGCTCCTCGCGCGCGGACACCACGATCACCGGCAGTTGCGGGTGCAGGGCGCGCAGGTGCACCAGCGCGTTGAAACCGTGCGCGCCGGGCATGTTCAGGTCCAGCAGCAGCAGGTCCGCGTCGGGATTGGCCTCGACCAGCGTGTACAGCGCATCGACGCTGTCGGCCTCATGCAGGTTCACCCCCGGCAGCACCCGTTGCACGGCCCCGCGCAGGGCCTCCCGGAACAAGGGGTGGTCGTCGGCGATGAGCAATGTGGTCATGGATGCGGGGGCCGTGGGAGTGGGGTCGTACGCCGGCCCGCCATCGCGCTCGGGCGACGGCGAATCCAGGTGGGCACGGTTGGCATAGTGCCAGACCAGGCGATCGGCTTTTGACGCTTCACTGCTCACGGCCTGCGCCTCTCCTTACTGAACCTTGCGCTCGGACACCAGCGAGTCGACCACCGACGGATCGGCCAGGGTCGAGGTGTCGCCCAGCTGGTCCGGCGCGTTCTCGGCGATCTTGCGCAGGATCCGGCGCATGATCTTGCCCGAGCGGGTCTTGGGCAGGCCCGGCGCCCACTGCAGGTGGTCGGGCGAGGCGATCGGCCCGATCTCCCTGCGCACGTGGGCCACCAGTTCCTTGTGCAGCTCGTCGGACGGCTGCTCGCCGGCGATCAGGGTCACGTAGGCATAGATGCCCTGGCCCTTGATGTCGTGCGGGAAACCGACCACCGCCGCCTCGGCCACCTTGGGATGCGAGACCAGCGCGCTCTCGACTTCGGCGGTGCCGATGCGATGGCCGGACACGTTGATCACGTCATCCACCCGGCCGGTGATCCAGTAGTAGCCGTCGGCGTCGCGGCGGCAGCCGTCGCCGGTGAAGTAGCTGCCCGGATAGGTGCGGAAGTAGGTGTCGATGAAGCGCTGATGGTCGCCGTAGACCGTGCGCATCTGGCCCGGCCAGGAATCGGTGATGACCAGATTGCCTTCGGCCTCGCCTTCCAGGATGGCGCCGTTGACATCGACCACCGCCGGCTGCACGCCGAAGAACGGCACCGTGGCCGAGCCGGGCTTGAGCGCGGTGGCGCCAGGAAGCGGGGTGATCAGATGACCGCCGGTTTCGGTCTGCCACCAGGTGTCCACGATCGGGCAGCGGCTGTCGCCCACCACTTCGTAGTACCAGCGCCAGGCTTCGGGATTGATCGGCTCGCCGACCGTGCCCAGCAGGCGCAGGCTGGCGCGCGAGGTCTTCTTCACCGGCGCATCGCCATCGCGCATCAGCGCGCGGATCGCGGTCGGCGCGGTGTAGAACAGGCTGACCTTGTGCTTGTCGACCACTTCCCAGAAGCGCGAGTTGGACGGGTAGTTGGGCACGCCCTCGAAGATCAGCGAGGTCGCGCCATTGGCCAGCGGCCCGTACACGATGTAGCTGTGCCCGGTGACCCAGCCCACATCGGCGGTGCACCAGTAGATGTCGTCTTCCTTCAGGTCGAACACCACCTCGTGGGTGTACGCCGACCACAGCAGGTAGCCGGCGGTGGTGTGCAGCACGCCCTTGGGCTTGCCGGTCGAACCGGAGGTGTAAAGGATGAACAACGGGTCCTCGGCGTTCATGCGCTCGGGTTCGCACTGGGCCGGCTGCGCATCGACCACGTCATGGAACCAGCGGTCGCGCGGGGCCTGCATGGCCACCGCCCCACCGGTGTGGCGCACCACCAGCACGGTCTCCACCGTGGTGGTGCCGGGCAGCTTGAGGGCGGCGTCGACGTTGGCCTTGAGCGGGATCTTCTTCGAGCCGCGCAGGCCTTCGTCGGCGGTGATGATCAGCTTGCTGCCACAGTCGATCACGCGGTCGGCGATCGAGTTGGGCGCAAAGCCGCCAAACACCACCGAATGCACCGCGCCGATGCGCGCGCAGGCCAGCATCGCCACGGCCGCATCGGGAATCATCGGCAGGTAGATGGTGACCCGGTCGCCCTTCTTGACGCCAAGACTGCGCAGCGCGTTGCCCAGCTTGCACACGCGCTCGTGGAGTTCGCGATAGGTCACGCCGTAGCTTTCGCTGTCCGGGCTGTCAGGCTCGAACAGCAGCGCGATCTTGTCGCCGCGCTTGTCCAGCTGCCGATCCAGGCAATTGACGCTGGCGTTGAGTTCGCCATCGGCGAACCACTTGATGCGGAAATCGTCCACATCAAAGCTCACGTCCTTGATCTGGGTCGGCGCCTTGATCCAGTCCAGCCGCTGCGCCGCCTGCTTCCAGAACGCCTCGGGTTGCTCGATCGAAGCCTGGTAGTCGCGGGCGTAGGCGTCGGCATCGACCAAAGCCTGCCTGGCGAATGCGGGATCGACGGGATACAGATCGGACATGGAGCCTCCTGGTTGAAACATGCTGCGAAATAAGCGCGCCGGATCGAGAGAAAACCAGTGGCGACGCGGGGACCCGAAGTTTGACCGATCCGCTGTTTGCGCAACGCAACAACCCTGTTAGACCTTGGTCTTAAAGCGTCTTTGCTTCGACCAAAGGGGAATGGTGAGCACTGTCACGCACCCCGCACTCTGCTGCGGTCGCGCTTCGAGGGGAGGCGCAACCTGCGTGCACATCACGGACTTCTTGGGAGAGGGGAAATGACCACACGCCTTGCATCGATGACGCGTCGGCCGCTTGCGGTTGCGATGGTGTTTGCACTGCTGGCGCCAGGGGCTGCGCTGGCCGAGACGAAAAAGGAAAAGGAGCTGGAAGCCCGCGTGGCCCAGCTGGAAGCACAGGTCCAGGCGCTGCTGAGTTCGCAGCAGCAGCAGGCCACCCAGCTCAGCCAGACCCAGAGCCAGGTGACCCAGACCCAGAGCCAGGTCAGCCAGGCCCAGACCCAGCTCGATGAAGTCCGCACCACCACGGCCAAGCTGCCGGCCGGCAAGCCGCCGATCCAGGCGCAGTCGATCGTGTCCGGGGCCATGCCCAATACCACCTTCACCTTCGGTGGTTTCATCAAGATGGACGGCATGTACACCGAGACCTCCGACGGCCGCATCGCCGACGGCTCGTCCGGCCGCCTGTTCTACGTGCCCAGCGCCACCCCGGTGGGCGGGGCGGGCGCGGACGGCGGAGATGGCTACACCGATTTCCACGCGCAGTTCTCGCGCTTCAACCTGTCGGCCGACACCGTCACCGACAACGGCGACAAGCTCAAGGCGTTCTTCGAGGTGGACATGTTCGGCGGCGGCAGCAACACCTTTGCCGGCAACGAGACCTCCACCAATACCTATGCGCTGACCCTGCGCCACGCCTACGTGAGCTGGAACAACTGGCTGGCCGGCCAGACCTGGTCCAACTTCATGAATGCCGACGTGCTGCCCGATTCGGTGGACTTCCTGGGTCCGGTGGACGGCATCGCCTTCGTGCGCCAGGCGCAGCTGCGCTACACCAGCGGCGGCTTCTCGGTGTCGGTGGAAAACCCGCAGACCACCATGAGCGCCTACCAGACCGGCGTGCGCTCCAACTCCGGCGACAACGCGCTGCCGGACATCACCGCCAAATGGCAGACCAAGGGCGACTGGGGCATCTTCAGCGTCTCGGGCCTGCTGCGTCAGTTCAAGTCCCTGGACGAAGACGAAACCGGCGCGGCGCTGAGCGTGGCCGGCAAGTTCAACCTGGGTACGACCGACGACATCCGCTACCAGGTCAACGGCGGCAAGGGCATCGGCCGCTACATGGCGCTGGGCCTGGCGCCGGACACGGTGGTCGATGCCAATGGCGGCCTGCACGCCGAGAAGGCCTACGGTGGCTGGGTGTCCTGGCGCCACCTGTTCTCGCCCAAGCTGCGCAGCAACCTGTACTACGCTCTGGCCGTGCTCGACAACGACATTCGGTATACCGGCTTCGACGTCACCGAGCGTTCGGAGTCCTGGCACGCCAACCTGATCTATTCGCCGTTCCCCAAGCTCGACCTGGGCGCAGAAGTGAGCTGGGGCCGTCGTGAGCTGGAAGACGACCGGTCCGGCGACCTCAAGCGCATCCAGACTTCCGTGAAATACAGTTTCTAACCGGAGACACCCATGTCAACGACTGCTTCTACACAGCCCGTCTCGGGCACGCTGACGTCCGGGCACAAGCGCGTCATCTTCGCGTCCAGCCTTGGCACCGTCTTCGAGTGGTATGACTTTTTCCTGTATGGCTCGCTGGCGGCGATCATCGCCAAGCAGTTCTTCAGCGGCGTCAATGAAACCACCGGCTTCATCTTCGCCCTGCTGGCCTTTGCGGCAGGCTTCTTCGTGCGGCCTTTCGGCGCAGCCTTCTTCGGCAGTCTGGGCGACCGCATCGGCCGCAAATACACCTTCCTGGTCACGATCCTGATCATGGGCCTGTCCACCTTCCTGGTGGGCGTGCTGCCGTCGTACGCCAGCATCGGCGTGGTCGCGCCGGTGATCCTGATCGTGCTGCGCCTGGCCCAGGGCCTGGCGATGGGCGGCGAGTATGGCGGCGCCGCCACGTATGTGGCCGAGCACGCGCCGGTCAACAAGCGCGGGTTCTATACCAGCTTCATCCAGTGCACGGCGACCATCGGCCTGTTCCTGTCGCTGCTGATCATCCTGGCCTGCCGCTCCGCGCTGGGGAACGAGGCATTCGAGGCCTGGGGCTGGCGCATCCCGTTCCTGGTGTCCATCGTGCTGCTGGGCGTGTCGGTGTGGATCCGCCTGCAGCTGAGCGAGTCGCCGCTGTTCCAGCAGATGAAGTCCGAGGGCAAGGGCTCCAAGAAGCCGTTCCGCGACAGCCTCAAGGGCGGCAACCTCAAGCTGATGTTGCTGGTCCTGCTCGGCGCCACCGCCGGCCAGGCGGTGGTCTGGTACGGCGGCCAGTTCTACGCGCTGTTCTTCCTGACCCAGGCGCTCAAGGTCGATGCCACCACCGGCTACCTGCTGATCGCCGGCGGTCTGGCCCTGGCCACGCCGTTCTTCCTGTTCTTCGGCTGGCTCTCCGACAAGATCGGCCGCAAGGGCATCGTGCTGGGCGGCTGCCTGCTGGCCGCGCTGTTCTACATCCCGCTGTTCAAGGCGCTGACCCATTACGCCAATCCGGCGATCGAGGAAGCCCGCGTCAATGCGCCGGTGGTCATCAACGCCGACCCGGACACCTGCAGCTTCCAGTTCGACCCGATCGGCAAGAAGACCTTCACCAGCTCGTGCGACATCGTCGCCACCGCGCTGACCAAGGCCGGCGTGCCATATACGGTCAACAAGGCCGCGCCGGGCACCCTGGCCACGGTGAACGTGGGCGATGCCCGGATCGACTCGTATGAAGGCAGCGGCCTGTCCAAGGAAGAAGGCAAGGCCAAGGGCGATGCGTTCACCAAGGAGCTCAAGGACACGCTGACTACCGCTGGCTATCCGGAGAAGGCCGACCCGGCGCGCGTCAACAAGCCGATGGTCATTGCGGTGCTGTTTGTCCTGGCGATCTTCGTGACCATGGTCTACGGGCCGATCGCGGCCTGGCTGGTCGAGCTGTTCCCGACCCAGATCCGCTACACCTCGATGTCGCTGCCGTACCATATCGGCAATGGCTGGTTCGGTGGCTTCCTGCCGACCATCTCGTTCGGCCTGGTCGCCGCCACCGGCAACATGTATTACGGCCTGTGGTATCCGATCGGCATCGCCTTGATGACCCTGGTGATCGGTGCGATCTTCCTGCGCGAGACCAAGGGCGTGGACATCACCAAGTAAGACAACCCTGGGAGGGGCGCCACGGGCCGGGGCGGAGTTCGCCGGCCCCACACCGACGCCGGTCCCCTGGGGCCGGCGTCGCTGTTTGTGCGCCGTCCGGCGGTGCCGCATCCAGGCCGCGGGCGAAGCGGCGGTTATCATGGCGTCATGCCAAGCCCCGCATTCCCCACTGAATCGACCACGCTGCTGCTGGACGGCCCGGCCGGCGCGCTGGAAACCGCCATCGACCTGCCCGAGGGCGAGGTTGCGCCGCTGCCGGCCATCGCCGTGGTCTGCCATCCGCTCTCCACCGACGGCGGCAGCCTGCACAACAAGGTCGTGACCATGGCCGCGCGCGCGGTGCGCGAGCTGGGCGTGGCCACGGTGCGCTTCAACTTCCGCGGCGTGGGCCGGTCCGAAGGCGCATTCGACGACGGCGTGGGCGAGCTGGAAGACCTGGCTACGGTGGTGGCCTGGGTCCGCAGCCAGCGCCCGGAGGCGGTGCTGTGGCTGATCGGTTTCAGCTTCGGCGCATACGTGTCATTGAAGGCCAGCCAGGCCTTGCAGCCGCAGGTGCTGGTCTCGATCGCGCCGCCGACCGGGCGCGGCTGGGATTTCGCTGGCGTGCAGCCGCCACCGCGCTGGCTGGTGGTGCAGGGCAACGACGATGAGATCGTCGACCCGCAATCGGTGTTCGACTGGCTCGATAGCATCGACGCGCCGCATACGCTGGTGCGCATGCCCGATACCAGCCACTTCTTCCATCGCAAGCTGATCGACCTGCGCGGCGCGATCCAGCACGCGGTCAAGGGCTGGTTGCCGGCGGCGCAGGCGTGAGCGCAGCGCAGGCGGAGCTGCTGCCCTCGCAGCGCTATGCGCAGGGCGCGCGCGAAGGCCGGTGGAGCGACGACCGCGCCCAGCATGCGGCCCTGGCCGAACTGGACCGCATCCATGCTGGCCTGTGCGACGACGAACAGGACGGATTCCTGGACCGGCTGTCGGCGTTCTGGAAGAAGCCGCAGGCCGTGCGCGGATTGTACTTCTGGGGCGGCGTGGGCCGCGGCAAGACCTTCCTGGTGGACCTGTTCTACGACGGCCTGCCGGTCAGGCAGAAGCGCCGTACCCATTTCCACCGGTTCATGCGCGACATCCACGACAAGCTGCGCGAACACGCTGGCCAGAGCGATCCGCTGGCGCGCATCGCCCAGGACTGGAAAGACTCGCTGCGCGTGCTGGTGCTGGATGAATTCTTCGTCACCGACATCGGCGATGCGATGCTGCTCGGACGGCTGCTGGAGCGGCTGTTCGCCCAGGGCGTGACCCTGGTGACCACCTCCAACACCGCACCGGAAAACCTGTACAAGGACGGGCTGCAGCGCGAGCGCTTCCTGCCGGCCATCGCGGCGCTGCAGAAGCATTGCGTGGTGCTGTATGCCGAAGGCGAGCAGGACTACCGCCTGCGTGCGCTGACCCGCTCGCCGGTATACCGCGCGCCGCTCGACGATCAATCCGAGCCGTGGCTGGCACAGCGCTGGCAGGAACTGGCCGGCGAGCCGGCGCAGCCGGGCCGGATCGAGATCGACGGGCGCGCGATCGCGCTGCGCGGGCGCGGCAAGGACATTGCCTGGTTCGATTTTGCCGAGCTGTGCGAGGGTCCGCGCTCGACCACCGACTACATCGAACTGGCGCGCGAGTTCCACACGCTGTTGATTGGTGGCATCCCGCGCTTCGACCGCAGGAACGAGGACGCCGCGCGCCGGTTCGTCAACCTGATCGACGAGGTCTACGACCGCCACGTCAAGCTGGTCTGCAGTGCCGACAGCTCGCCGGTCGAGCTTTACACCGGCACGCGCCTGGCCGGTGCGTTCGAGCGTACGGCTTCGCGGCTGATCGAGATGCAGAGTGCCGAGTATCTGGGGGCGCCGCACCGCGGGTGAGCGAGGCGTCCGCTGTGCGCGCTTTTGCGCTGGCTTTCGGTTTGCCATGCTTTTGATCTTGCTGAAGATCAAAATCTGGGCAAAGGCAAAGGCAAAGGCAAAGGCAAGAGCAGCCGAGCAAGCTCGGCTCTACAGGGAATCGGGGTGCTGAGGATGTTGGTAGAGCGGAGCTTGCTCCGCTGCCTCTGCGCTATTTGCCTGGGCGATCAATCCACTGATGAAGATCAAAGACCATCACAACCGCTCAAAGTAGCGTGCTTACGCCTGCTTCCTGCACGGTGCAAACAAGTCCCGCGACGGGTCATAGAGGGAGGTCTTCACATCCAGCAGCCCCAGCACCGACGGGAACAGGTTGTCGTGACTGGTCGGCTGGCTGGCGTGCCGACGCAGGCACGTCACGTCCAGGCCTTCGTCGCGGGCGAATTGGTCGCCGAACCACATGATCATCGGCACGTGGGTCTGTTCGCGCGGGGCGATGGCGTAGGGCACGCCGTGCAGGTACAGGCCCTTCTCGCCCAGCGATTCGCCGTGGTCGGACACATACAGCAATGCGGTGTCTTGGTCGATACGCGCGGCCAGCTTGCCGATCGCGCTGGCCAGCACGTGGTCGGTGTAGCCCACCGCGTTGTCGTAGGCGTTGACGATCTCCTGCTGTGAACAGCGGCCCAGATCGGGCACCTGGCAGGCTGGCGCGAACCGGGCGAAGGCTGGCGGGTAGCGCTCGTAATAGCTCGGCCCGTGATTACCCAGCATGTGCAGAATCAGCACCTTGTCGCCGCCCCGGGTGCTGGCCATGGCCAGCGCGTCGTCCAGATCCTCGAGCAGGATCCCGTCCCAGCAGCGCTGGCTATTGCACAGCTCCGGGTCCTTCGCATCAGTCACCGACTGGGTGGGCAAGCCATCGCAGACTCCCTTGCAGCCGGCCTGGTTGTCGCGCCAGACCACGCCGATGCCGGCACGGTCCAGTACGTGCAGCAGCGACTGGTGTGCGCGGATCTTCCGTTCGTTGTAGTCATGGCGACCCCAAGGCGAGAACATGCACGGCAGCGAGACTTCGGTGGCCGTGCCGCACGAACGGGTATCGGTGAAGTTGATCACTCCGGCCTGGCGCAGTTCGGGCGTCGTATCGCGGGCGTAGCCGTCCAGGCCCCAGTTCTGCGCGCGCGCGGTTTCGCCGACCACGATCACCAGCAGCCGCGGCCTGGCGCCAGTGGGGCGGACCGCGTCGGTGCCGATCGGCAGTTTGGCTTGCCTGGTGCCCGGCGGGCCGGCGAAGGCGACGCTGCCCAGCGAGATCATCCAGTTGCCCGGCGTGGCCAGGTAGCGCAGATCGTGCTGGTTGCGCATCAACGCGGCCAGCGGCTGGTAGCCGGCCAGTGCGGCGATGGCGCTGGCGGCCAGTGCACCGCCCAGCAGCAGGGACCGCGCACCGACGGCTTTTTTCAGCGGGCGCCGGACCAGGTCCACCCGCCACAGCAGCGCCACCGGGATGCAGCCCAGCAGCAAGGGCGGCAGCAACGCCCAGGTCAGCAATTCAGAAGATTCGCGCCGGTCGGTGGTCAGCACGTTGCGGATCATGTCCGCATCCAGGAACAGGCCGAAGGCGGTCATGTAATGCGAAGCGGCCGCCGTCACCAGCACAATCGCGCTCAGCAGCGGCCTGGCGGTCCAGCGGTTGACCAGCATGCCCAGCAGCAGCGCGTGCAGCGAGACCAGCAGTACCAACAGCGCCAGCGCCATCGGCCACTGCTGGGCCGGCGCGGTCAGGGCCGATGACCAGAACCGAGCATTGCTGAAGAGGGCGAAGTAAACGCTTGCCAGCAGCACCAGCGCCTCGCTGCTGAGCTGCGGGCGCTGGCGCAGCCAGGCCGGCAGGCCCGATGCGCCTGCATGGGGCTGCCGGCGTGGCATCGGCAGATGGGTGCTCATGGCTGGGCCTCCTGGCACCCAGGCAGCATCAGTCGCTGCACGATCCAGGCCATGCCCCAGCACACCGCGAACGCCGCCACGTCGTGCGACAGGAAATGCGCGCCGCGCAGTTGCTGGCCGATGCCCAATATCAGGCCTGCCAGCAGGCCCAGGCCCAACCCGTGCCAGCGCCAGCCATGCCTGACCGCGCCCAGGCCGAAGAACAGCGCCACCCAGCCGTAGCGAGCGCTGGCGTGGCCCGCGGGAAAACAGTGGCCAGCCCCGCCACCGGCCCGGCGTGCCTGCAGCAGTGCCACGTAGGGATGGGTGCCGCCGTAGCGGGCCAGGTCCCACGGGCAGTCGACGTCGGTCCAGGACTTCATCCACGACACCAGCAGCGGACCGGCCAGGCTGGCCACCAGCAGGTAGTCCAGCGGCCGCCACCAGGCGCGCGTGCGGGCATCGCGCGACAGCACGATGCGCGTGCAGGCCAGCAGCAGCCAGGCGGCGACGTCCAGGCGTTTGCCCCAGTGATGGACGAGTGCTTCGGTGACCCAGGCGTGCTGCAGTGCCCAGCGCCCGCCTTCGGCCGCATACAGGCGATCGGCCAGCCACAGGTCCGCGCCGGCGCCCTGCAGCAGTGCGACGGCCGCGGCCGCCGCACACAGCGGAGCCCACAGCAGCAGGAAGTCGGGACGTCTGCGCAGGAGGCCGGACACAGGCACAGGGCTGACAACGGAGATCTGCATGGACAGGCGTCGGGCATCACGAAGAACGCGGCGGATGCTGTGCCGCCCGGTGTCGGAGCTGCGTCGGAAATCACGCTACGCACATGACGCCATTCAGCCGCCGGTGGCTATGGGAGAATGCGTCGCCGCCGGTTCCAACGCGATTCCGACATTGGCATCCCAACCATGGGCGTGGTCACGGCGGCTGCGCGGTGGCACCTGAGACGGAGGAAGCACGGCCATGCGCCTGCTGGTGATCGAGGACAACCGCAACCTGGTGGCGAACCTGTTCGGCTACTTCGAACCGCGTGGCCATGCCCTGGACGCGGCGCCCGACGGCGTGACCGGTCTGCACCTGGCGACCACGCAGGTGTTCGACGCGGTGCTGCTGGACTGGATGCTGCCGCGGATGGATGGGCGCGAAGTGCTGCGCCGGTTGCGCGAGGAACACGCCAGCGCGGTGCCGGTGATCATGCTGACCGCGCGCGACGAACTGCCCGACAAGATCGACGGGTTCCGCACCGGCGCCGACGATTACCTGACCAAACCCTTCGCCATGCAGGAGCTGGAAGTGCGGCTGGAAGCACTGCTGGCCCGCGGCCATGGACGCAACCGGCGGCGCGTGCTGCAGGTTGCCGACCTGAGCCTGGACCTGTCCACCCTGGAAGCCAGTCGCGCCGGCCATGCGCTGCATCTGTATCCGGCCTGCCGCAAGCTGCTGGAAGTGCTGATGCAGGCCAGCCCGGCCGCGGTCACCCGCCAGCGCCTGGAACACGCGCTGTGGGGCGACGAGCCGCCCGATGGCGACATGCTCCGCTCGCACATCTACGAACTGCGGCGCAGCGTCGACGGGCCGTTCGAGACCAAGCTGATCCAGACCCTGCCGCGGGTCGGCTACCGCCTGCATGCCGGTGGTGCGTCCGATGGCGCGTAGGTCGTCGCTGCGCACGCGCCTGCTGCGCTGGGCGCTGATCTATCTGGCCGTCGTGACCGGGGTCGTGCTGCTGGGTGGCGAGGTGGTCAACGAACATGCCGAGCGCCAGGTGTGGCGCTCGCTGATGCGCTCGGACTTGATGCACTTCGTCGAACGCCGCCAGGCCGACGCCGGCTACAACTGGATCGACGATCCGGCCGAGCACATGTACTTCGTGCAGACCGATCCGGGCGTGCCGGCCGACCTGGCTGCGCTCAAGCCCGGGCTGCACGACGATTTCGTCATCGACGGGGTCAACCACGTGGTGCTGGTGGAGGACACCGCACTGGGCCGGTTGGCGCTGGCGCTGGACCTGACCCGCTTCGAAGGCGTGGAAGGCTGGGTGACCTTCAGCACGGTCAGCACCGCGGCGGTGGCCATTGCCGTGTTCGGCCTGCTGATGGCCTACGGCCTGGGTCGCGCGGTGCGCCCGCTGAGCACGATGGCCGGCGAGATCTCTGGCCTGCGCCCGGACATGGGCCAGGCGCGCATCACCGTGGCCAGCGACGCCAGCGAGGAGCTGCGGGTGATCGGCGAGGCCTTCAACGACTACCTGGAGCGCAACGCACTGTTCGTCCAGCGCGAGCGCGCCTTCATCGACAGCGCCAGCCATGAGCTGCGCACGCCGGTGGCGGTGATCGCCGGCGCCAACGAGCTGGCCCTGGAACAGCCGAACCTGCCGCCGGCCGCGCGCCAGCCGCTGCTGCGCGTGCGTCGTACCGCGCGCAACGTCGAGCAACTGATCTCGCTGCTGCTGGTGCTGGCCAAGGATCCCTCGCGGCTGGCGCGCAGCGCCGACGTGGTGGCGCTGGAAGACCTGCTGCCCGAGGTGCTCGCCGACCATCGCCACCTCACCGAAGGCCGCGACCTGGAGCTGGTGCTGGCGCCGCTGCCGCCGTGCGTGATCCGCGCGCCGCTGGCCATCGTCCAGGCCGCGATCGGCAACCTGCTGCGCAACGCGGTGGAAAGCAGCGACCGCGGCCGGATCGAAGTCGGCCTGGAACCCGGCGCCACCGTGGTCATCCGCGACCCCGGCCACGGCATGTCGCCCGAGGAGATCAGCGCGGTATACGGCCGCATGGCCCGCGGCGGCGGCAGCCGCGACGGCGGAGGCATCGGCCTGGAGCTGATCGCGCGCCTGTGCGAACACCTGGGCTGGCAGCTGCGGATCGAGTCCGATCCGGGCCGCGGCACCGTGGCACGGCTGAGCTTTGCGCCGGCACAGGCCCTGTAGAGCGGAGCTTGTGGCAATCCCCTTTTGGGGACTCCGCTGCCCTTCGGTCAGATCGTCGGGAAGTCCCCCAGCGGAGCAAGCTCCGCTCTACAGGAGCGTCATGCGCGCGGCACGCGCTTTCCCTGCGCCGTAAACTGCAGCGCACCATGCGGCGCCCGGCGCGCCGCGCCATCCGCGCGACGACCAGGGGACATGATGATTTCAGGCTGGGTGCTGCTGGGGATTTCGATCGGCTATGCGGTGCTGCTGTTCGGCATCGCCTGGTTCGGCGACCGTTACCCGCTGTATCCCAACCGGCGCTGGCTGCGCCCGGTGATCTACAGCCTGGCCCTGGCGGTGTACTGCTCGTCGTGGACCTTCTACGGCGCGGTCGGCAGCGCAGTGCGCAACGGCATCGGCTACCTGCCGATCTACCTGGGGCCGCTGCTGCTGCTGCTGTTCGGCTGGCGCATCATCGAGCGCCTGGCGCTGGTGGCGCGCAGCCAGAACACGGTCTCCATCGCCGACTTCATTTCCTCGCGCTACGGGCGCTCGCGCCGGCTGGCCGCGCTGGTGACGGTGATCGCGCTGGTCGGGGTGATTCCCTACCTGGCGCTGCAGTACAAGGCCGTGGCGATGAGCCTGGGCGTGCTGACCGGGTACAACCCGGAGACCACCGGCTTCTTCCACGACCCGGCGCTGTACGTGGCGCTGCTGATGGCGCTGTTTGCTGCCTTGTTCGGTACCCGCCAGGTGGATGCCACCGAACACCACCACGGCATGATGCTGGCCATCGCGATGGAATCGGTGATCAAGCTGGTGGCGATCGTCGCGGTGGGCGTATTCGCCTGGCGTTGGCTGGGCACGCGCGAGCACGCGCTGGGCGAGTCGGCCCGCACCCTGTTCGAGAACGCCCCGCCGGTGGGCTTCTTCAACCAGACCCTGCTGGGATTTCTGGCCATCCTCTGCCTGCCGCGTCAGTTCCACGTGGCGGTGGTCGAATGCGGCGACGTGGGCGACGTGCGTCGCGCGCGCTGGCTGTTCGGCGCGTACCTGGTGGTGATCTCGGCGATGGTCGTGCCGATCGCCACGGCCGGCGCGGAACTGTTCGGCGGGCGCGGCGCGCAGGCCGGCGACACCTACGTGCTGGCGCTGCCGCTGGCCATCGGCCACCAGGGCCTGGCCATCGCCGCCTACATCGGCGGGTTCTCCGCGGCCACCGGCATGGTGATCGTGGCCAGCATCGCCCTGGCCACCATGGTCAGCAACGACCTGGTCATGCCGCTGCTGCTGCGTCGCGGCTGGGGCGAACGCCACGACGCGGCCGACGTGGCCTCGCGCGTGCTGTGGATCCGCCGCGTCGCCATCGTGGTCCTGGCCCTGTGTGCCTACGCCTACCACCGCAGCAGCAACGGCGACAGCACCCTGGCCAGCTACGGCCTGATCGCCTTCGCCGCGGTGGCCCAGTTCGCGCCGGCGCTGATCGGCGGACTGTACTGGCGCGGCGCCAGCCGCCACGGGGTCGAACTGGGCATGGCCGTGGGCTTTGCCACCTGGGCCTACACCCTGCTGCTGCCGACGCTGTCGGCCTCGGGCTGGCTGGGCCCGGAATGGCTGACGACCGGGCCGTTCGGTCTGTCGTGGCTGCGCCCGCAGCAGCTGTTCAACCTGACCGGCTGGGACCCGCTGACCCATGGCACGTTCTGGTCGCTGCTGCTCAACACCGGCACGATGATGATCGTCTCGGCGCGCTGGCGGCCCTCGCTGGACGAGCATTTCCGCATCGTGCCGTTCTTGGACCCCTACGCGCAGCGGCGCACGCTGGCGGCCGCCAGCGAATGGCCGGGCAATGTCCGCATGGCCGACCTGGTCTCGCTGGCCCAGCGCGTGGTCGGCGAACGCCATGCCGGCCGCGCCTTCGCCGAGCAGGCCGCCGAACTGGGCCGCGACATCAAGCCCGACGCCAACGCCGATCGCGCCTGGGTGCAGTTCACCGAACGCCTGCTCGCCTCGGCCATCGGCGCGGCCTCGGCGCGGCTGGTGCTGACCGGTGTGCTGCGCGGTTCGGGCATGGAGCTGGGCGAGGTGGTGGCGGTGCTGGACGAGGCCGGCCAGGAGCTGCGCTTCAACCGCGAGATCCTGTCCTCGACCCTGGAGAACATCAGCTCCGGGGTCAGCGTGGTCGACCACGAGATGCGCCTGGTCGCCTGGAACCGCCGCTACCAGACCATGTTCGACTATCCCGAAGGCATGCTCTACGTGGGCCGGCCTGTGGCCGACCTGATCCGCTACAACGCGCAGAAGGGCGAACTGGGCGGCGGCGACGTCGAAGAACAGATCGACAAGCGCATCGGCTACATGCGCGCCGGTTCGCCGCACGTGTTCGAGCGCGTGCGCAGCGATGGCCAGGTGATCGAGATGCGCGGCCAGGCGCTGCCCGGCGGCGGCTACGTGACCAGCTACAACGACGTGACCGAGTTCAAGCGCGTGGAAATGGCGCTGCTGGAATCCAACGAAACCCTGGAACAGCGCGTGGCTGAGCGCTCGCGCGAGGCCGAATCGGCGCAGCAGTCCAAGACCCGCTTCCTGGCCGCGATCAGCCACGACGTGCTGCAGCCGTTGAACGCGGCGCGGCTGTTCACCTCGGCCCTGCGCGAAAGCGGCGGCGATGCGGCCGAGCAGGTGCGCCTGGCCGAGCGCGTCGACGCCTCGCTGCGCGCGGCCGAGGAACTGCTCGACGGCCTGCTCGACGTCTCGCGCATGGACGCCAACCACCTGCGCGCGGAACTGACCGATTTCGATGCGGCCGAAGTCCTGCGCGAGCTGGCCGCGCAGTACGCGCCGGTGGCCGGCGGCCGCGGTCTGCAGCTACGCGTGCACGCCCGCGCCAGCGCGCCGGTGCGCAGCGATCGCCGGCTGCTGCGCCGGGTGCTGCAGAACTTCATCGCCAATGCGCTGCGCTACACCCGCTCGGGCCGGATCGTGCTGGGCATGCGCGGGCGCGGCAAGCTGCTGGAACTGCAGGTCTGGGACACCGGTCCGGGCATCCCGCCGCAGCACATGCGCCAGATCTTCGACGAGTTCCAGCGCTACCAGCAGCCGTTCGACTGGGGCGAACAGGGCCTGGGGCTGGGCCTGTCGATCTGCCAGCGCATCTCGCGCGTGCTGGATGCGCCGCTGCACGCGCGCAGCAACGTCGGCATGGGCAGCATGTTCTCCATCACCGTGCCGCGTGCGGCCGGCATCACCGAGCCGGTCGTGCGCCCGCGCCGTGCCCCGGCCAGCGATTCGCTCGCCGGCCTCAAGGTGCTGTGCGTGGACAACGACCAGGAGATCCTGGACGGCATGCGCATGTTGCTGGGCCGCTGGGGCGTGGACGTGATCACCGCCAGTACCGTGGACCAGGCGCTGGAGCGCGTGGCCGAAAGCCCGGTGGTGATGCTGGTCGACTACCACCTGCACGATCGCCTGGAAGGCCTGGACACGCTCGATGCCCTGCGCGATGCCAGCCCCGGGCCGATCGCCGGTGCGCTGCTCACCGCCGATGGCCGCGGCGAGCTCAAGATGGAAGCGCGCGAGCGCGGCTATCGCCTGCTGACCAAGCCGGTCAAGCCGGCCTCGCTGCGCTCGTTCCTGGCCGCACACAGCGTCCGCAGCCAGCGCGACCGATGAGCCGCGCGGAACCCGCGCTTTTCCGGCCGTATCGTACGGTGCTCGCTCGTTTGGGGTCGCTGAAGACCAGAAGGCCAAGGCAGCCGAGCAAGCTCGGCTCTACAAAAGCAGGGCTCATGCGTTCGCTGCCTCGACCCAGGCCATCAACCCGGTGAGCGTTCAGCACCAGCAGAGGGGATCAACGCCGCCAACGCAATCTCCTTGGCCTGCACCCGCAATTCCGGAATCGCCAGGCTCTCCCATAGCGACCCGATCCGCAGGCTCCCCAGCGCGAACAGATCGTCCTGGGCCATGCCATCGGCATCCACCACGCGCCCGCCTTTGGCGGTATCCAGGCCGATGCCGTGCGGGCCTGGCCGGGCCAGGCCGCGGCCGGCCAGTTCGGTCAGCAGCGGGTTGCGCATCGCCTGCACGCGCAGTTCCACGCCGGTGGCATTGACCACGCAGGCCGATTCCAGCGCGAGCGGGGCACCATGCAGGCCGTGGGCGTGCAGCTGGACGCAGCGCTCGCCGGCGATGGTCGAATCCAGGCGCGCGCGATGGCGCTTCAGCTGCCCGGTGTCCTCCGCCTGATGCAGGCGCTGGTGCACGGCCGGCGCAATGCGGTGGCGGTGCACGTCCCAATGCCGGACCACGTGGCGCAGGAAGCGGCGCTGATCGGTGCACGACAAGCTGGTCCACAGCCGCTGCACGTGCGGACGAAGCGCATCGACCACCGACTGCCAGGCGATGCCGGCCGCGGCGGCCTGCGCCACTTCCGCGCGCAACGCACGCATGCGACCGCGCAGCGGCAGGACGGCAAACGCATCCACGTCCAGCGCATAGGCAGGTTGCCCGTCGAGGTGCGGCAGCGGCATCAGGCCGTGACGCGACAGGACATGCAGGGTGCCGCGATGGCCGGCGGTGAGCAGCGCCATCGCGGTGTCGACCATGCTCAGGCCCGACCCGACGATGCTGACCTCGGCATCGGCGGCGATGCTGTCCACGGCCACCGTGTCCCAGGCCTCGATCCGGCGCGCGGCTGGCAGCGAGGAGGCGCCGCGTGCCGGCAACGGGCGCGGTGCGTTGCCGGTGGCCAGCACCAGTTTGGACGCCGACAGCGTGTCGCCGTCTTCCAGTTCCAGGCGCAGGCCGGCGGCCACGCGCGCCACGCCGATGGCGCGGGTCTGCAGATGGACCAGGCGACCGGCGCTGCCCGACTGTGCATCCTGCAGGCGCTGGGCCAGATAGTCGGCGAAGGCGCGGCGCGGGACGAAGCGCGCCGCCAGTTCCTCGCGCCCGGTCTGCGGCTCGCCGGCCTGCAGCCAGTCGACGAAATCGTCCGGGGCGTCGGCGAATGCGCTCATGCCGCCGGCGCGGACGTTGAGCAGGTGTTCGGCGTGACGGGTGGCATGCGCGCCGCCGCGGCCCAGGTGCGCGCGCGGCTCCAGCACCGCGATACGCCGCGGTGCGCTCGCGCCGCGCAGCAGCTGGATCGCCAGCAGGGTGCCGGCGGCGCCGCCACCGGCGATGGCGATGTCGTAATGGGGTGTCGAAGCAAACATCGGGTTCCTACGCGGCCTCGGTCAGTTCGGCCATCGCCGCCGGGCGCGCGCAGCTGCCGTCGGCAAAGGCTTCGACCAGGAAATCGATGAAGCTGCGGACCTTCGGCGCCAGGTGGCTGCGGCTGGCGTACACCGCGAAGATCCGCACCGGCGGGATCTGGTACTGCGGCAGCAGCCGCACCAGGCGGCCATCGGCGATGGCCTCGCCGACGATGAAATCCGGTTGCAGGGTGATGCCCATGCCGGCGATCGCCGCCTCGCGCAGGATGTCGCCGTTGTTGGCGCGCAGCCGCTCACGCACGCGCACGCTTTCTTCGCCATCAGGGCCTTCCAGGCGCCATTCGTCGCCGCCGGCCCAGTAGCGATAACCCAGCACGTCGTGCTCGGCCAGCGCCGCCAGGGTCTGCGGCGTGCCGGCACGGCGCAGGTACTCGGGCGAGGCGCACACGGCCAGGCTCGATTCGGCCAGCGGCCGGGCGATCAGCGAGCCGGCCGGCTGCCGGGTGATGCGGATGGCCACGTCGTAGCCCTCTTCCACCAGGTCCACCAGCCGGTCGGACAGGTCCAGGTCCACCGTGACCTGCGGATGCAGCTGGCCGAAACGGGCGACCAGGTTGCCCAGCCGGGCGATGCCAAAGCTCACCGGGGCATTGACCCGCAGCGTGCCCGAGGGTTCCAGCGACTGGGCGGTGACCGCGGCTTCGGTGGCGGCGAACTCGGCCAGCAGCTTCAGGCAGCGCTCGTGGTAGGCCGCGCCGGCGCTGGTCAGGCTGACATGGCGGGTGGTGCGGTTGAGCAGGCGCGTGCCCAGGCGCTGTTCCAGCCAGGCGATGTGGCGGGTGACGCTGGGCGTGGACATGTCCAGCGCGTCGGCGGCGGCGGAAAACCCGCTGCGCTCGACCACGGCGGCGAAGACCCGCATGGCTTCGATCGTATCCATTGTTTCTTGCCCCGCAACAAATTCCGGCTTGCCGTGGAGTTTATCCGCTAATGGCGAGGCAATAGGCTGGGGTCGCGTTCTCTTCCGAAAACAGGTGCTTCCATGGATACCGCCCGCCTGCCCTCGCTCTACATCTCCCACGGCTCGCCGATGACCGCCCTGGAGCCCAAGCAGGTCGGCGTGCGCCTGGCCGAACTGGCCCGCGATCTGCCGCGGCCCAAGGCGATCGTGGTCGCCTCGGCGCACTGGCTGGCACGGGCGCCGCTGGTGGGCGGTTCCGCCCAGCCTGGGACGATCCATGACTTCGGCGGCTTCCCGCAGGCGCTGTTCGACCTCCAGTATCCGGCGCCGGGCGCGCCGGAGGTCGCGCTGCGCGCGGCCCAGCTGCTGGACGCGGCGGGCCTGGAGCCGCACATCGATCCGCAGCGCGGCCTGGACCACGGTGTGTGGGTGCCACTGCGGCTGCTGTATCCGGATGCGGACATCCCGGTGGTGCCGGTCTCGATCCAGCCGCTGGCCGGCCCGGCGCACCAGCTGGCCGTGGGCCGCGCGCTGGCGCCGCTGCGCGACCAGGGCGTGCTGGTGATCGGCTCGGGCAGCATCACCCACAACCTGCACGACTGGCGCAGCGACAGCGAAGGCAGGCAGGCGCCATACGTGCAGCCCTACATCGACTGGGTGGAGCGCAAGCTGGCCGGGGGCGACGTGGCGGCGATGCTGGACTACCGCCGCCAGGCCCCGGACGCCGAACGCGCCCATCCCACCGACGAGCATTGGCAACCGATCTACGTGGCCATGGGCGCGGCCGGCGACCATTTCCGCGCCACGCGCATCGATGCCGGCATCGACATGGGGTTCCTGGCGATGGACATCTATCGCTTCGACGACGCCGAACCGGCGCAGGCAACCGTGTGAGCGCTGCACTTGACCAGACCCGCACCGCCGGATGTCCACGGCTCGGCCGCATCGGCCGCCCGAGCCTTGCGGGCAGGAAACCGATCCAGGTGGTTTGAGGAAATGATTGCGTCACGATGCAAGGCCCTCGGCCTGCGGACGCCGTCGATGCCAAAAATCAGATGCCCGCACGAGGCGGGCACCTGCCAGCGCAATCAGCGCGCCAAAAAATCCGTGTCGTCATCGTCGAAACGATGAAACCGAGGCAGGGTAGTGCACGCCACCCCACTGCAGGCCAAACGGCTGATGCGCCCGCAAGACGGCTAATGCCTGCGCTTATGGCCTAAAGCGCATATCAGTGGTCCTGATTGCCATTTCACTGGCGCGGCGGGCCTGCCTAGGGTGGGCAGCCCTGCACAGGGACGTGCGGGCTCCTTCCGTGCCCAGGTGAGCGCTCATGGCCACTGCCGCATTTGCTGTCCCCGTTGCGTCATCCGCTATCGACGAGGTCCGGATCCTGCCGTTCGATGCCCCGCTGGGCGCCGAGGTCATTGGCCTGGACCTGTCGCGTCCGCTGGACGCGGCCACCTTCAGGCGCATCCACCGCGCGCACCTGGACCACCACGTGCTGGTGTTCCGCGACCAGCGCATCACCCCGGCCCAGCAGGTCGATTTCAGTCGCCGCTTCGGCCCGCTGCAGATCCACGTGCTGCGCAATTTCCAGCTGGCCGGCCACCCCGAGGTGCTGGTGGTGTCCAACATCAAGGAGAACGGCCAGCCGATCGGCCTGGGCGACGCCGGGCACTACTGGCATTCGGACCTGTCCTACAAGCAACGGCCCAGCCTGGGCTCGCTGCTGCATGCACAGGAGCTGCCCAGCGAAGGCGGCGATACCCTGTTCGCCAACCAGCACCTGGCCTGGGACACGCTGCCCCAGCACCTGCGCCAGGCCGTCCACGGACGGTTGGCCGAGCACAGCTACCTGGCCAAATACGAGGAGCTGCGTGCGCGCAATCCGTACCGGCCGGCGCTGACCCAGGCGCAGATCGACGAGGTCGTGCCGGTGCAGCATCCGGTCGTGCGCACCCACCCTGAAACCGGCAAGCGCGCGCTCTTCGTCAGCGAGCACTTCACCACGCGCATCGTCGGCCTGCCGCAGGACCAAAGCGACGCGGTGCTGGCCGAGCTGTTTGAACTCAGCACGCGTCCGGCGCTGGTCTACCGTCACCAGTGGCAGCCGCACGACCTGGTGTTCTGGGACAACCGCTCGGTCATGCACCTGGCGGCCGGCACGCCCGACCACGAACGCCGCCTGCTCTACCGCACCACCATCGAAGGCGACGCGCCGTTCTGAGCACGCCGCCGCGTCCGACTCCTTCCCCACGAGCCACCCCATGCCCCTACGTTCCTTGTCCTCCCCGCGCCGCGCGCGCGGCCTGCTGCCGTTGCTCGCCGCGACCCTGTGCACCGTGCTGCTGGCCGCCTGCGGCGGCGCGCAGCCGGAGCAGGCGCGCGAGCCGCAGAAGGCCACCCTGCGGATCGGCCAGCAGTTCGGCATCGTCTACCTGCTCCTGGACGTGGCCCAGGAGCGCGGCCTGATCGTCCAGCAGGCCAAGGCGGCCGGTCTGGAGGTCACCATCGAAAGCCGCCAGCTCTCCGGCGGCTCGGCGATCAACGATGCGCTGCTCAGCGGCGCCATCGACATCGCCGGAGCCGGCACCGGCCCACTGTTCACCATCTGGGACCGTACCCGCGGCCGCCAGGAGGTGCGCGGGGTGGCCTCGCTGGGCAACTTCCCCTACCAGCTGATCAGCAACGCGCCCAACGTGCACAGCATCGACGACCTGGGTCCCAGCGACCGCATCGCGGTGCCGGCGGTCGGCGTGTCGGTGCAGGCGCGCATCCTGCAGTACGCCTCGGCCCAGCGCTGGGGCGATGGCCAGGCGCTCAAGCTGGATCCGCTGCAGGTCGCGCTGCCGCATCCGGATGCGGCAGCGGCGCTGATCTCCGGTGGCAACGAGGTCAACACCCATTTCTCCACGCCGCCCTACCAGCAGCAGGAGCTGGCGCGCAATCCGAACGCGCACGTGATCCTGGATTCGTACCAGGTGCTGGGCGGGCCGTCCTCGGCCACGGTGCTCTATGCCACCGCCAAGTTCCGACAAGACAATCCCAAGCTCTACCACGCCTTCCTCGCGGCGCTGGACGAGGCGGCCAAGTTCGTCACCGCCCGTCCGGACGAGGCGGCCGACATCTTCGTCAAGCGCAATCCCAACACCGACCGCGCGCTGGTGCTGCAGATCCTTCGGGACCCGCAGGTGCAGTTCAAGATCGCGCCGCAGAACACGCTGGGCCTGGGCCAGTTCATGCAGCGCGTGGGCGCGATCAAGCAGGCACCGGCGGCGGTGGGCGACTACTTCTTCGACGATCCACTGATCGCGGGCGGGAGCTGAGCATGGGCGTGCGCGCGCTGCCCACGCCGCTGCTGCAGGTGGACCAGGTCAGCCTGGAATACGCCACGGCCGACCGCATCGTCCGGGCCACCCACCGGGTGAGCTTCGACGTGCACGAGGCCGACCGCTTCGTGCTGCTGGGACCGTCCGGCTGCGGCAAGTCGACCCTGCTCAAGGCGGTGGCCGGCTTCCTGATCCCGCGCGAAGGCCAGATCCGCCTGGATGGCAGGGTGGTGCGCGGGCCGGGGCCGGACCGGGTGGTGGTGTTCCAGGAGTTCGACCAGCTGGCGCCGTGGAAGACGGTCCGCCAGAACGTGGTGTTCGGCCTGCGCGCGGCCGGCAAGGTCGACCGTCGCCAGGCCACGGCACGCGCCGACGAGGCACTGCAGCGGGTCGGGCTGCTGGAGTTCGCCGACGCCTATCCGCATACGTTGTCCGGCGGGATGAAGCAGCGCGTGGCCATTGCCCGCGCGCTGGCCATGCAGCCGCGTGTGCTGCTGATGGACGAGCCGTTCGCCGCGCTCGACGCGCTCACCCGCCAGCGCATGCAGGCGCTGCTGCTGGAGCTGGCCGAACAGCTGCGCTTCACCCTGCTGTTCGTCACCCATTCGATCGCCGAAGCGCTGATGGTCGGGACCCGCGTGCTGCTGCTGTCGCCGCATCCGGGCCAGGTGCGGGCCGAGTTGAACGCGCACATGTTCGATGCCAGCAGCGGCGCCAGCGTGGCGTTCCAGCAGGCCAGCCAGCGGATCCACCGGCTGCTGTTCGAAGCACCGGACGACATCACCGCCCCGACGCCGCTGCGGCCTCGCCAGGAGGCCGTGCCATGAGCCTGGCCGCCACTCCGTTGCGGCGGCCGCCGCCGGTGCGGCCGGAATACGAATGCGCCGTGGTTCGCGTGCAAGCCTCGCTGCCGGCGGCGCCGCATGCGCGTCACTGGCAGCTGCCTGACGGCACACGCCGAACCCTGGTGCTGCTGGTCCTGGCGATCGCCTGGGAAGCGGCCGCGCGCCTGGTCAACGACGACCTGCTGCTGCCGGGCTGCCTGCAGACCGCGCGCGCGTTCTACGAGGGCTTCGTCTCCGGCGAACTGCCCAGGCGCACGGCGGCTTCGCTGATCGTGCTGGCGCAGGGTTATGCGCTCGGCGTGGTCGGCGCGTTCGCGTTGACCGCGCTGGCGGCGTCCACCCGGACCGGCCGCGACGTGCTGGTCACGCTGGTGGCCATGTTCAACCCGCTGCCGGCCATCGCGCTGCTGCCGCTGGCACTGCTCTGGTTCGGCCTCGGCAACGGCAGCCTGGTGTTCGTGCTGGTGCACTCGGTGCTGTGGCCGCTGGCGCTGAACATCTTCGCCGGGTTCCAGTCGGTGCCCGAGACGCTGCGCATGTCCGGCCGCAACCTGGGCCTGCGCGGCCCGCGCTATGTCGCCCAGCTGCTGGTGCCGGCCGCGCTGCCGGCGATCCTGTCGGGCCTGAAGATCAGCTGGGCCTTCGCCTGGCGCACGCTGATCGCAGCCGAGCTGGTGTTCGGCGCCACCTCACGCCAGGGCGGGCTGGGCTGGTACATCTTCCAGAACCGCAATGAGCTCTACACCGACAAGGTGTTCGCCGGGCTGGCGCTGGTGATCCTGCTGGGCCTGCTGGTGGAGGCGGTGGTGTTCCAGGGCCTGGAGCGCATCACGGTGCGGCGCTGGGGCATGCAGCGCGGCTGAGGCGCCACGTTTGGCCTGGAAACGAACAAGCCCGCGCAAGGCGGGCTTGTTCATTTCTGTGCGAGCGGATGCTCAGAGTTCGATCACATCGAACTTCACGTCCGGATCCACGTCGGCGTCGTAATCCACGTCATCGCGCTCGAAGCCGAACAGCTTGAGGAACTCGTGCTTGTAGCTGGCGTAGTCGGTGGTCTGGAACAGGTTCTCGGTGGTCACGGTCGGCCAGATCGCCTTGGCCGCGTCCTGCACTTCCGGCTTGAGCTCCCAGTCGTCCAGGCGCAGGCGGTTCTCTTCGTCCACCTCCGGCTTGGTGCCATCGGCGCGATACAGGCGCTCGCGGAACAGCCGGTCCAGCTGCTCGATGGTGCCTTCGTGCAGGCCCTGTTCCTTCATCACCTTGAAGGCGATGGAGATGTACAGCGGCATCACCGGAATGGCGGCGCTGGCCTGGGTCACCACCGACTTGAGCACCGCGACGTTGGCGCTGCCGCCGGTGCCCGCCAGCTTGGCATTGAGCCGCTGGGCGGTGGCATCCAGGTCGACCTTGGCCCTGCCCAGCGCGCCATGCCAGTAGATCGGCCAGGTGATCTCGGTGCCGATGTAGCTGAAGGCCACGGTCCTGGTCGCCGGGGCCAGCACGCCGGCATCGGCCAGCGCATCGATCCACAGTTCCCAGTCCTGGCCGCCCATCACGGTGACCGTGTCTTCGATCTCCTGCTCGGTGGCCGGCTCGATCGAGGCGTGGGTGATGGCATCCTTGTTGGTATCGATGGCGGTGGAACTGTAGGGCTGGCCGATCGGCTTGAGCGCCGAGCGCTTGAGCTCACCGGTGGCCGGCAGCTTGCGCACCGGCGAGGCCAGCGAATACACCACCAGGTCGACCTGGCCGCCCATCTCGGTCCTGATCAGCTCGACCACCTTGGCCCGCGCCTCGTCGGAGAACGCATCGCCGTTGATCGACCTGCTGTACAGGCCTTCGGCCTTGGCGAACTTGTCGAAGGCGGCGGCGTTGTACCAACCGGCGGTGCCGGCCTTCTTGTCGCTGCCGGGCTTTTCGAAGAACACGCCCAGGGTGTCGGCGCCGAAGCCGAACGCGGCGGTGATGCGCGCGGCCAGGCCGTAGCCGCTGGAGGCACCGATCACCAGCACCTTCTTCGGGCCGTCGCTGCGCTGCCCTTGCGCGCGCGTGGCGGCGATCTGGTCGCGCACGTTGAGTTCGCAACCGAGCGGATGGGTGGTGGTGCAGATGAAGCCGCGGACCTTGGGATGGATGATCAAAACGAATGCCTCGTTGGAATGCCGTGCGCGCGGCATCTTAATCCCCAGGGCGCCATACGGCCACGTGCGCGGGCGTATGGCGCGGGCGTGGCTGACAAGATCGCGTCGCATCCATCTGCTAATTTCGCCGGCTCTTTCCGCTGCCTGCGATGTGTGCGATGTCCCAGCTGTTACCGGCGCCCGTCCTGCTGTCCCTCGTGCTGGCCGGTGCGCTTGCCGGGTGTGCCAGCCCCTCCACCCGGCCCGATGTGCCGCTGGCCGATGGCGCCACCGCGCAGGTGGCGATCCTGGAGACCACCGATGTGCACTCCAACATCCTCAGCTACGACTACTACAAGCAGAAGGAAGACACCTCGCTGGGCTACGAGCGGGTGGCCACGCTGATCCGCCAGGCGCGTGCCGAGTTTCCCAACAGCTTCCTGTTCGACAGTGGCGACACCATCCAGGGCACGGTGCTGGCCGATTTCCAGGCCAAGGTGCAGCCGGTCAAGTGCGACCAGGAGCTGGGCATCTACCAGGCCTTCGACGCGATGGGCTATGACGGCGGCACCGCCGGCAACCACGAGTTCAACTACGGCCTGGGATTCCTGTCGCAGGTCAGCGGCACGCCGATGAACGTCGACGGCGGCACGACGCAGCAATGCAGGGGTCCGGACTATCCGCTGGTGCTGGCCAACGTCTTCAGCACGCGCGACGACCAGCCGATCTTCAAGCCGTGGACCGTCGTCACCAAGACCATCACTGTGTCCGGCGCCGACGGCAAGCCGCAGACCGTGCCGCTGCGGGTGGGCATCATCGGCTTCACCCCGCCGCCGATCATGGCTTGGGACAAGCAGAATCTGGAAGGCAAGGTCAAGGTGACCGGCGTGGTCGAAGCCGCGCAGCGCTACCTGCCGCAGCTGCAGGCGCAGCATCCGGACATCGTGGTCGGCATCCTGCACGGCGGACTCAACGCCGCGCCGTACACGCCGGACATGGAAAACGGCGGCTGGCACCTGGCCGGCATCGCTGGCATCGACGTGCTGCTGCTGGGCCATTCGCATACCGAATTCCCGGGGCCGCGCTACAAGGACCTGCCCGAGACCGATGCCACGCGCGGCTTCGTGCGCGGCAAGCCGGCGGTGATGGGCGGCTTCTTCGGCAAGGACCTGGGCGTGATCGACCTGCAGCTGGTGCGCCAGGATGGCCGCTGGACGATTGACCCGGCCACCACCCACAGCGAAGTGCGCCCGATCTGCAAGACCAAGACCGACTGCGTGCCGGCCGATCCGGCCATCGCGCCGCTGGTGGCGCAGGCGCATGCCGCCGCGCAGGCCTACGTCAACACGCCGATCGGCAGGAGCCAGGTGCACTTCACCACCTACTTCACCGATCTGGGCAACAGCACCGCCCTGGCCGTGGTCAACGCGGCCCAGCGCGACTACGTGTTGCGCGAACTGCCGCGCCTGCATCCGGAACTGGCCGACGTGCCGGTGCTCTCGGCCGCCGCGCCGTTCCGCAGCGGCTTCGGCGGCGCCGACGACTACACCGACGTGCCGGCCGGCGTGCTGACCCTGCGCAGCGCGGCCGACCTGTATTTCTACCCCAACACCCTGAGCGCGGTGAAGATCGACGGTGCCGGCGTCAAGGCCTGGCTGGAACGCTCCGCCGAGCGCTACAACCAGATCGATCCGGCCAAGTCCGGCGCGCAGGCGCTGATCAACACCCGCTATGTGGACTACAACGTCGACCAGCTGCAGGGCGGCATCACTTACACGATCGATGTGACCAGGCCGGTCGGTGCGCGCATTACCTCGCTCTCCTACCAGGGAACGCCGATCAAGCCCGAGCAGCCCTTCATCGTAGTGACCAACAACTACCGCGCCAGCGGCGGCGGCGACTTCCCCGGCCTGGACGGCAGCAACGTGGTGCTGGCCGCGCCGGATGGCAGCCGCGAGATCCTGGCCGCCTGGCTGCAGGCCATGGGCACGGTGACGACGAAGGACATCGAGCCCACGTCTTGGCGCTTCGCCCCGGTCAAGGCCGCCGGCCCGCTGACCTTTGCCTGCCCGCCCGGCAAGCTGGACATCGCCAGGGCACAGCAGCTTCCGCCGATCCGCGAACTGAGCCACGACGGCAATGGCACTGCGCAGTGCGCGATTGATCTGTCGGGGAAGTAGCAGCCCGCTTCATTCGTTCTGCAGTTTCGTAGCGCGGGTAAGCGCAGCGCGCCAGCGTTTTCCGCGAAACCTCCCCGGGTGCGACCAATGGCCTTACCCGGGCTACGTCCGCCGGCCTCGTGACGCCGCGCCAGCCGGCCTGAAGCCGTCACTCCCGCGCAGGCGGGAGCCCAGCGACTTTGCTGCGATCCTGACGAAAGACGCTGGGTCCCCGCCTGCGCGGGGATGACGCATCCAGGCAAGGCCGAGGTCTGTCGTGCATTCGCGTGATCCGCGTAGCCCGGGTAAGGCGGAGGCCGCACCCGGGACGCTTTTGACGTCTGCTAAGGCATCCCGGGTGCGCTTTGCTTACCCGGGCTACGTCAGCCAGCCTCGTGTGACGCCACGCCACGTCGGCCCGCCTGAACTCGTCACTCCCGCGCAGGCGGGAATCCAGCGACTTTGCTGCAATCTCCTTACGAAACGCACTGGATCCGCGCATGCGCGGGGACGGCGGAATCCAGGATCGTGCTGATTTCAGTAGCCGTGACCCGTCCCACGGGTCAGGCCATGCGTGGCCTTCCTACTGCCTGCCCAGCACCGCATTGCGCCGTCCATACGCCACATACGCGAGCAGCCCGATCACGTTCCAGATCGCGAAATAGAGCTGGGTGCGGCTGGGCAGGCTGAAGAACAGATACAGGCAGCCGCCGATCGCCAGCGGCCCGACGATCCACGCCAGCGGCGTGCGGAAGGTGCGCATGCGGTCGGGTTCGCGCCTGCGCAGGACCAGCATGCACGCGGCCACGGCGGTGAAGGCGGCCAGGGTGCCGGCGTTGGCCAGCGCGGCGATCTCGTCCAGTCGCGCCACGCCGGCCAGCGCGGCGACCAGCACCGCGGTGAACAGCGTGGTGGCGATCGGCGTGCCGGTGCGCGCGTTGACCTTGGACAGGCCACGCGGCAGCAGCCCGTCGCGCGACATCACGAAGAAGATCCGGCTCTGCCCGTACAGGAACGCCAGCAGCACGGTCGGCAGCGCGATCACCGCCGCCGCGCCAATGATCCACGCGGCGCGCGGCGAACCCAGCTCGCGCAGGATCATCGCCAGCGGCTCGGCGCTGTGGCCGAAGATCGTGTAGCTCATCGCGCCCACCGCGGCCAGGGCGACCAGCACGTAGATCAACGTGCAGCCCACCATCGAGCCGACGATGCCGATGGCCAGGTCGCGCTCGGGCTTCTTGGTTTCCTCGGCGGCGGTGGAGATCGCATCGAAGCCATAGAAGGCGAAGAAGATGATCGCCGCCGCGGCCATCACCCCGTGCTCCACGCCATCGGCACCGACCGACTTGGCAAAGCCGTACGGCATGAACGGCTGCATGTGGGCGGTGTCGAAGTGCGGCAGCGCGATCGCCACGAAGATGCTCAGCGCGATGATCTTGACCACCACCAGGATCGCGTTGAGCGTGGCGCTTTCCTTGGTGCCGGCCATCAGCAGGCCGGCCACGACGAAGGTGATCACCACCGCCGGCAGGTTGAGCAGGCCGCCGGCATGCGGGCCGGCGGTCAGCGCCAGCGGCAGGTCCACGCCGACGCCCTTCAAGAAGCCCACCGCATAGCCCGACCAGCCGACCGCCACGGTGCTGACCACCAGCGAGTACTCCAGGATCAGGCTCCAGCCCACCACCCAGGCGATGGTCTCGCCCAGCGCGGTGTAGCTGTAGGTGTAGGCGCTGCCGGCCGCGGGCATCATCGTCGACATCTCGGCGTACGCCAGCGCCGCGCAGGCGCAGACGATGCCAGCGGCCAGGAACGAGATCAGCACCGCCGGGCCGGCCAGGTTGGCGCCCACCCCGATCAGCGTGTAGATGCCGGTCCCGACGATGGCGCCGATGCCCAGCGCGATCAGATGCGGCCAGCTCAGCGTGGGCACCAGCTGGCGCCCGGCCTCGTGCACGGTGACGGTGTTGATGTCCTTGCGGCGCAGCCAGCTCGACATGCGTGTGCCTCGTTCGATAAACAGACCGCAAGTGTGGCCGATGCCGCGCCTGGATTGCACGCCATGGTGCGGCGGAGGCGGATGACGAGCGCGCGCATGCGGCATGCGCGGGGAGGAAGCGGCGGCGTGAAACCGGGTGAACGGATGCGGCGCCCCTGTCGATTTGCCGCGCGCTTGTGCGTCGTGACAGGAAAGCCATCCCGCATCACCCACCCGCCACGCGGGCCACCAGGCACCGCCGCCTGATCGAAATGGACTGGAGCTGCCGATGATCCCGACCATCACCGCATTTGCCACCTCGCCCGACCGCGGCAAGGGCCTGGCGCGCGACATGCGTGTGCGCTGGGCGTTGGAGGAGGTCGGCCAGGCCTACCAAGTGCGTCTGGTCACCTTCGTCGAAATGAAGCAGCCGGCGCATCTGGCGCTGCATCCGTTCGGACAGATCCCCACCTACGAGGATGGCGACCTGACCTTGTTCGAATCCGGCGCGATCGTGCTCCATCTTGCCCAGCAGCACGCCGGCCTGCTGCCACAGGATGCGCACGCCCGGGCGCGCGCCGTCAGCTGGATGTTCGCCGCGCTCAACACGGTGGAGCCGCCGATCGTCGAGCGCTCGATGGCCTGGCTGTTCGAACGCGACGAACCTTGGTACGCGCAGCGCCTGACGACGCTGGACGCACGCGTACGCCAGCGGCTTGGCGAATTGTCCCACCGCCTGGGCGAGGCGCCATGGCTGGATGGCGCGTTCAGCGCGGGCGACCTGATGATGGTCAGCGTGCTGCTGCGCCTGGCCAGTTCCGGCATCGTCGACGAATACCCAAACCTGGCCGGCTACGTCGCGCGCGCCACCGCACGGCCGGCCTACCAGCGGGCGTACGCGGCGCAGGAAGCAGTATTCCTTCAGTCGCAGCAGGATGGCGCAGCGTCGTCAGCCTGTTGAGGATCTGCTCGAAGCTTGAGTGGTGCATCGAATAGTTGGGAGGCTGTTGCGAGCGTACCCAGGTGAGGCATTCCCGCGAAGGCTCCCCCAGGCGCGGCCGATGGCCTTACCCGCGCTACGGCTGCTGCTGGGTTGTCGGGTCGGGACGGGATTGCGTGCGTAGCCCGGGTAAGCGCGGCGCACCCGGGTGAGGCCTTCCCAGAAAAGTCCCGCCGGTCGACGCCCTGTTGCAGGGCATCGCAGTACGATGGGTTTCGCACTGCAGGAACACCCATGAAGAACAAGACCTCGCTCAAGCCCGATGCCGACGACGAACAGCAGCGCCTGGCCGTGCTGATCGATGCCGACAATGCCCAGCCTTCGGTGATCGAAGGCCTGCTGGCCGAGGTAGCCAAGTACGGCGTGGCCAGCGTCAAGCGCATCTATGGCGACTTCACCAGCACCCGCATGACCCAGTGGAAGGCCGCGCTGCTCAAGCACTCGATCGCGCCGGTGCAGCAGTTCGCCTACACCAGTGGCAAGAACGCCACCGACAGTTCGCTGATCATCGACGCGATGGACCTGCTGTACACGCACCGTTTCGACGGCTTCTGCCTGGTCTCCAGCGACAGCGACTTCACCCGCCTGGCCCAGCGCCTGCGCGAGGAGGGCCTGGTGGTCTATGGTTTTGGCGAACGCAAGACGCCCGATGCCTTCGTCCAGGCCTGCGACAAGTTCATCTATAACGATGTGCTGCGTGCGCAGCCCGCTGCCACCACGTCCGAGATCCCGCCCCCGGCGCCCCCGGCCAAGCGTGCTACCAAGAAAGCCGCGCCCAATGCGGTAGTCGCGCCGGCGACCGTGCCCGAGCCGGTGATGCCCAAGGGCAATACGCCGCCGCTTGGGCTGCTGCGCCAGGCCATCGAGGAAGCCTCCGACGAGGAAGGCTGGGCGCCGCTGGGGCCGGTCGGGAGCTACCTCAACAAGATCCGCCCGGATTTCGACCCGCGCCTGTACGGGCACCGCAAGCTCAGTGACCTATTCCGCAACCAGCCCAGGCATTTTGCCGTGCAGGAGCGTCCGGGCAACGGCAGCGGCGGCGCGCGCCTGTTCGTGCGTGCGTTGCCATAACGCCACGCATACATGCGCTAGCCGCGGGCCTCACACCCGGCTCACTACGGTGCAGATGTGCCGACTGGTTGCACGCAGTTCCGTAAATGGAAGGAGATATCCATGCAGATTCCCCAGGGTACCCTGGTGGTGGTGGCCGACGGCGGCTCGGCACGCGTGTTCACCAATGTCGGCAGCGATCGCGAACTGACCTTGAAACAGGAGGCATGGATGGAAGGCCAGAACATCAACGATGAAGGCCCATCCGGTTCCATGCCCCACGAATCCACCCAGGCCCAGCTGGACGAGGCGACCTTCGCCAAACAGCTGGCCGGCGAACTCAACGACGGCGCATTGAAGAACCGCTATGCGCATCTGGTGCTGGTGGCCGACCCCAAGACCCTGGGCCAGGTGCGGCCGCTGCTGCACAAGGCCACCATCGACCGGCTATTGGCCGACGTGCCCAAGGATCTCACCAACATCCCGCTGGAAGGCATCCAGCGCGCCCTGTCCTGACGCCATGGCGTTCACCGGGCGCTATGCCGAGACCGAACCCAGCCACGCCCAGGTCGAGGCGATGCCGGGCATCGTGGCGCTGGAATTCGGCACCGCCTGGTGCCCGCACTGCATTTCCGCGCAGCCGTTGCTGCAGGAGGCGATTGGCGCGCGCGAGGACATCGCCCACGTGAAGGTGGAAGACGGCCGCGGCCGTCCGCTGGGGCGCGCGTTCCGGGTCAAGCTGTGGCCCACGGTGGTGCTGCTGAAGGACGGGCAGGAAGTGGCGCGGCTGATCCGTCCGCGCGCCGCCGAGGAAGTGCAACGGGCACTGGCGCTGCTGCCTGGCGCATCGTCGTAACAGAGCGGTGGCGTCCTTCAAGTAAGGCTCCGACGCGACCGTTGGTCCGCTCTGCAAGGGACCTCTCCGGGTGCGCTTCGCTTACCCGGGCTACTTGGGCGACGGGTTGCGACGCTGCGCCAGGGCGCAGAAGAAGTCCACGTACTGCGCGTGTCCGCCGGTGAACACCGCATCCAGCCGCAGCGGATCGTCCGCGTCGGTGATGCCGCGCGCGGCCTCATGCGCCGGCAGCGTGGTATCGGCCGCGCAGCGGTGCAGATGCTCGCGGTCCAGCGCAGGACGCAGCACTTCCCCACTGCTGCTGTCGATGTAGAGCACGCGGTTGTCGGTGCCGAAGGCTTCGCCCAGCCGCTGGATCAGGGTGAGGAAGCCGCGGTCGCTGCCGCCACGCAGCCATTGCGGACCACCGGCTTCGGTCCGCGCCACGCTGGTGACCGTATCGCCGACGCCAGCGATGCGCGGCATGTCGGCCGGATCGATCTTCTCTCGCGCCAGCGTCACCAGTGCGTCCAGTTCGCGCGGCGCGGTGCGCACGTTGAAGTCCTCGCCCAACGGCCAACGGCCCGTGCGCTGGTGGATGTGCTGGTTGAGCAGGGCCAGCACGCCGGTTTCCTTGACCGCGCCGGCCAGCATCAGCTGGAAATCGGTGGTGCCGGCGCTGTGTGCGTCCGCGGGCTTGAGGCGTTCGTTGCCCGCCGCGTCGCGGCCCAGATTGGGCGCGTAATGAATGAAGAACGCGCCAGCCAGGCCTTCCGCTTCGGCATCGTGCAGCAAGGATTGCAAGAAACGCCGGGTCTGCTGCTGCAGCTGCGCGTACAGCGCGGGCTGATCCTGAAACTGGCGATGCAGCGTATTGAGGTTGAGCGTGGGCGAGGCCGGGTTGTCCAGCACTGCTGCGTGCACCAGCGACGCCAGCCGATGCGGTTCGATGTGGTATGGCGCGGCCAGTAGCAGCGCGGACAGGAAACGCGTGGCGCGGGTCGGCACGGCCTGCAGGAACGCCAGTTCTTCCTCGCTCACCCCCGGATGGCGCACCCGGCCATGCCGGTCCTGGTGCTGCACGCCGCCAGCGGCCAGGCCCGGCAGGTAGCGGCCATGTGCGCCCTTGCCGCTGCCGTCGGCATCGAACGCACGATCGACGATCGCATTCACTCCACGTGGGCCGATGTGTTCGCCATTGGTCAGCACCTGGAAGCTGCCCTCCAGCGCGTGCGCGGCCTCCAGATAGCGGCGTTCGATCCGGCGGGTCAGCGGGTCGCGCACCAGGCCCATGCATACGCCGTCCAGGTCCTGGATCAGCAGCAGGTTGGGCGTGGCGGCCAGCGAAGCGAGCAGGATGTCGTGGTCCTGCGAAAACGCAGGGTGTTTCGGTTTCATCGGCACAGGATAAGCGGGCGCGGTGGCTGCGGCGGAACAGCGCTCGTCGTGCGTGGATTCGGCTCGGCGCTCCTATCCGGGCTGGTGACAGACCGATCACGCGCGGTGCGCCAGTCATGCGTGCCGACGCCGATCCAGGGCCGTGCCCCCGATTGGCGCGGGCTACGACCGGCGCCTGTTCAGCCTGATGGAACATTCTCTTTACGGGGCGCGGGTCATTTTTAGGTTGGTATGCCTTTGGATGCTGCGCCGCGAAAGCGGTGTCCGGAGTCTCCACAGGATCACGTAGTGATGCAGGCGTTGGGTCGGCGACCCGATGCCGACGCTGCGGTTTGCTTGGCAAGTCGCGCTTCCGCTCTGTTCTGTCCTTTCCAGGACAAGGATGCAATTCATGGACATGCCCATGTCACCCCACCGCACCATCAACGTCCTGCAGGCCGGCCGCGCGCTGGCCGCGCTGGCGGTGGTGTTGATCCACATCACCATGCCGACCAATCATCTGGTGCAGCCGATTCCCGCTTCGCTGAACGCGGTGATGGAACGCGGTTATCTGGGCGTGGATTTCTTCTTTGTGCTGTCCGGTTTCATCCTGTACTACGTCAACCATGACAGCAGCCAGCGGCGCGGCTGGACGGCGCGCTATCTGGAAAGCCGGCTCACCCGCATCTTCGTGCCGTACCTGCCGGTAGCCATTGCATTGATCGCGGCCTATGTGCTGATGCCGCAGCTGTCCGAGTCCGGCCGCACCTGGAGCATCCCGGCCACGTTGACGCTGATCCCGTTCGGTTCGCAGTCGGCGCTGGGCACGGCCTGGACATTGACCTTCGAACTGCACTTCTATCTGTGGGCGCTGGTGTTCTTCAAGCTGCGCGCGCCGCTGCTGCTGGGCGCGGTCTGGACGCTGGCGATCATCGTGCGCATGCTGCTGAGCGCGCCGTTCCAGCTGCCGGTGGACATCTCGCTGGCCTCGGTGTTGCTCAATCCGCTCAATCTGGAATTCGTGTTCGGCATGTACGCCGCGTGGCTGGTGCTGCGCGGTCATCTGCAGCGTGCCTGGCCATTTCTGCTGGCCGCGGCGGCATGCATGGCGGTGTTCGCCTTGCGTGGCTATCCGCGCGGCAGTTCCTACATCTTCGGCCTGGGGCTGGCCTGTCTGCTGGTGCCGCTGGTGCGGATGGAATGGCGCGGCCAACTGAAGGTACCCGCCGCGTTGATTCTGCTGGGCAATGCCTCCTATGCGCTCTACCTGCTGCACATGCCCTTGATGTCGGCCGTGGCCCGGGTCAGCGCCCGGGTGCCGATGCTGCACAGCTGGGCCGCCAACGTGGTGGCCAGCCTGATCGCGGCGATCGTCGCCGGCCTGGCCTATCACCTGGTCTACGAAAAGCCGGCCCTGGCGCTGGTGCGGCGCGTGCTCAAGCGCCTGTTGCCCGCGCCGCCCGCGCTGATGGCCGCCGCACCGGGCGCGGCCGCCACCAGCCATCGACAGCCTTGATCCGGATTCAGGCCGCGTCCTGCAGCGCGTCCTCGCGATAGGCCGCGCGCGCCTGGCGGATCGCGTCATGGTGCTGGTCGGCCCACTGCACCAGCGCTTCGACATGCGGCAAAAAGCTGCGGCCCAGCGCGGTCAGGGCATATTCCACCGCCGGCGGCTTGCTCGGGAACACCGTGCGCGTGACCAGCCCGTCCTCCTCCAGGCCGCGCAGGGTCTTGGCCAGCATCCGCTTGGAGACGTCGTCGATCCGCCGCTGCAGCGACGAAAACCGCAGCGGCGCCGGCTTGAGCGCCTGCAGCACCAGGGTGCTCCAGCGGTCGCCCAGGCGATCGAGCACGTCACGCACCGGGCACTGCGCGGCGTATGGGGCGTTGGAACGGTGCAGGGTCATGGGCTGATGCTCAGGCAGGCGTGGGCGGTTACACGGCGGTCACCAGGACACGTGCCAATCCCTTCTTGGCAGGACTGGTCCGGGCGCCCATGATGCCATGGTTCCTTTTCGTAACCACTGGAGATCCACCATGGCATCCATCGCTTTGATCGGCGGCACCGGCAATGTCGGCCGCCGCATCCTGGCCGAGGCCCTGCGCCGCGGCCACACCGTCACCGTCGTGGCCCGCACCCCGGCCGCCGACCTGGCCGGCCCTGGCGTGTCCTTCGTCCAGGGCGACATCACGACTGATCCGGCCGCGCTGGGCGCGCAGCTGGCCGGCCACGACGTGCTGGTCAGTTCGGCGCGTTTCAACACGGTGACGGCCGACCAGGTGCTGGCCGCCGCCCGCGCCGCCAGGATCCCGCGCCTGGCCGTGGTCGGTGGCGCCGGCTCGCTGGAAGTGGCCCCGGGCGTGCGCCTGATCGACACGCCCGAATTCCCGGCCGAATACAAGTCCGAAGCGGTGCCCGGCGCGGCCTTCCTGGACCAGCTGCGCGGCGTGGACGACCTGGACTGGACGTTCCTGTCGCCGGCGGCGTTCTTCGGTCCCGGCGAGCGCACCGGGACCTTCCGCCTGGGCGGCGATGCCTTTCTGACCGATGCCAAGGGCGAGAGCCGCATTTCCTACGAGGACTACGCGGTGGCGCTGCTGGACGAACTGGAAACGCCACGCCACGTACGCCAGCGTTTCAGCGTCGTCTACTGAGCCTGTTGTCCGAGGCGCCGCGCAGGCGCCCCGGCATCACGCCTTGCGCGCTCGCCTGGGCGTGGCCGGCTGGACGATATCCAGCGCGAAATTCCAGATCCGCTCGGACAGGGCCATGCGCTGTCCGAGCGGGGCAGCGCAGGCGCCGAACAGGGTCAGCAGCACCAGGATATCGCCCGGCACCAGGTCGGCGCGGCAGCGGCGCTCGGCCACGGCACGCCGCACGATCGGTTCGAAGATCGACACCAGCCGGGTCACCGCGGCCTCGATCTCCGGCCGGCCGCGGCCCACGGTCTGCCAGTACTCCACCAGCGGCGCGCGCACCATCACCCGCTCCAGCACGTGGTGCAGCAGCTGCAGCAGCGCATCGGGCGCACCTTCCAGGCGCGCAGCTTCGGCGGCGATGTTGTCTACGCCACGGTCCAGCAGCGCCAGCACCAGCGTCTGCCGATCCGGGAAATTGCGGAACAGCGTCGCCCGGCCCACCCCGGCGCGCTTGGAGACCGCCTCCAGCGGCGCCTGCACGCCCAGTTCGGTGAACACCTCTTCGGCTGCCTGCAGCAACAGCGCGCGGTTCTGCGCGGCATCGGCGCGGCGTTTGATGGGCGGAGCGGAAGCGGACATGGGATGGAGTGCGGGAGATCCAGGGCACCTTATCGTCAAACGTCGGACGTCGGGTCTGCAGGCAACTCAGGCGTGTCGATCCGACCACCGCGCCGGCGCGTGGCATGACACGCCTCTAGCCAATCACCCGCGCGAACGGCGGCAGCGCATCGATGATCTGGCGGCCGTAGCGACGGGTCAGCAGGCGCGAATCGAGGATGATCACCCGGCCGGTGTCGGTCGAGGTGCGGACCAGGCGGCCGGCGAACTGGGTCAGCATGCGCAGCGCGTGCGGAATGGCGATCAGGTTGAAGGCGTTGTGGCCGCGGCTCTCCAGCCATTCGCTCAAGGTCGCGGTCTGCGGATCGGTCGGCACCGCGAACGGGACCTGGGTGATGACCACCGTGGTGCAGGCCTCGCCGGGCAGGTCCAGGCCCTCGCCGAAGGAATTCAGGCCGAACAGCACCGAACCTTCGCCGGCGGCGATGCGGCGCATGTGCTCGCCGATGATCTGCGACTTGTTGCCTTCGCCCTGGACCAGCACGCGGTTGCGCTGGGCGATGGGCAGCAGGTCGGCGACCTTCTCCATCTTCCAGCGCGAGGTGAACAGCACCATCGAACCCTTGCCCCAGTCCAGCTCGCCGACCAGGTACCTGGCCACTTCCTTCGGATGGCCTTCGCGGTCGTCGGGCGCGACCGGGAATCTGGGCACCACCAGCTGCGCCTGGGCGGCCAGGTCGAAAGGCGAGCTCAGGCTGACCGTTTCGGCGTGCTCGGGCAGGCCGGTGTCGATGGCCAGTGCCTGGAAACCGTTGCCGCCGGTCAGCGTGGCCGAGGTCATCACCACCGAATCGACCTCCTTCCACAGCAGCTGGCGCAGCACGTGCGCGGCCGACACCGGCGAGCAATGACAGACCAGGTCGCCATCGCGGTCGCGGGTCATCCAGCGCGCCATGGGAGGCACGCCATCGGGGTCTTCGCGCTTCCAGCCGGCCCACAGGTCGTACTGGGCCTGGACCATTTCCAGCGCCATCCCCAGGTTGCGCTGCACGCGTTCCTTGGTGGCGTCGTCCTGCTTGGATTTGTTGACCAGCGGCGTGGCGGCGGTGATCCAGTTGAGCAGGTTGCGGGTGTCGTCGGCCAACGCGTCGATGGATGGCGACCATTCCGCCGGCAGGCGGCCATTGGGTGCGCGCCACTGCGGCTCGCGCTCGCCCGGGTCGGGCGTCCAGGCCGCATCCAGCGCATCGCGGAAGGCCTTGAGCTGGCGGCTGACGTTGACCGCCAGTTCGATCGCCTCGTTGGGATGCAGCTGGCTGATCGTGTCCTTGTCCACCATCCGGTAAGTGGCCGCGATCAGCGTCTGCAGGCGGCTGGTGCGCCGGCTCATGTCGTCCATCGGCAGCCGCGCCGCGCCCTGGCCGATGGCCACGCCGGCCACGTGGTGGCCTTCGTCCAGGACCAGCAGCATGTCGCCAGGTGGCGCGATCAGCGGCTGGCCGTTTTCGTTGTCCCCCAGGGATAGCGTGGAAAGGAGCAATGCGTGGTTGGTCACCACGATCTGCGCCTCGCGCACGTTGCTGCGCGCCTTCAGCACCGGGCACTGGTTGGCGTAGGAGCACTTGCGGCCCGCGCAGCCGGCGGCATTGGTGGTGATCCGCGCGCGCAGGGTCGGGGTGACCTGTTCCGGCGCGGCGTCCAGGTCGCCATTCCACTGGTTGTCGGTGAACAGTCGCGCCAGCCGGTTGGCCAGGGTGGTGTCGGCCGGGGTCAGGGGGCGGTCGTACAGCGCGCCCTCGTCGCCAAACATCGACTCCTGGCCGGTGACCTCGCCCTGCAGTTCGGCCACGTTGCGCGTGCACAGGTAGCGGGTGCGGCCCTTGGCCAGCGCGACGGTGGCTTGGATGCCGGTGGCCTTGAGGAAGGCGGGGATGTCGCGCTCCACCAACTGCGACTGCAGCGCCACGGTGCCGGTGCTGATGACCAGCTTCTTCTTGGCCGCCAGCGCGATCGGCACGCCGGCGGTCAGGTAGCCCAGGCTCTTGCCGACGCCGGTTGGCGCCTCGATCACGCCCACCCCGCCGCTGGTGCCCAGTGCGCGCGAGGCCACGCCGATCATCTGGCTTTGCGAACGCCGGGTGGTGAAGCCCGGGGTGGCCTCGCGCAGGGCAGTGTATGTCTCGCGGATGCGCGTCTTGAGGGCCTCATCGAGGCTGCGCCCCGCCTCGGCCGTGTCCTTGCTTGCTGCTGGGCCGGTGCCGTCACTCATGTGGGAATTTTCGCACGGAGGTGTCGCGTGGGCCGAGATACGGGATGGAGGCCTGCTGTTTGGCTGCGTCCGAGCGATTAAAGTCGATGCTCCTGCAGGTTTGATGAAGCGAAGGCTTTCACGCCGCTTCGCGGCGCGAGCTACTTTTGTCTTGGCAAAAGTAGCCAAAACCGCCAGCGCCTGTCCCTCGCCGGGCCTTTGGCCCCGTGCCTGCGCTCCTCGCTGGACGCGGCACGGCGCGGAACTCGCTGCGCTCAGACATCCGCGCATCTTCGGCCGCGTCCAGCTGCGGCGCTCGGCTCGCTTTGAAGGCGCTGAAGATCAAGGGCGGAGCAAAATCAACAGCAGCCAAGCAACCCGGCTCCACAGCAAGCGATATGACTGACGGTTTGTAGAGCGGTGCTTGCTCCGCTGCTTCTGCCTTTGCCCTCAAATCCCCTTGAGGCACGGCGAAGGGACGAGATGAAGACGCGCGGGGCGCCCATACATGGATGCGGCGTTTCTGGAAGGGGCCGGGATGTCCCTTCCAGAAATCCGTCGGGCCGTAGCGAACCTGCACGACGCGCCTGTCTTCAGAGAAACATCAAATTGCCAACGGGAAAGAAGCTGTGCGAAAGCCTTTGATCCTGCACATTGCGTCGGCAAAGACCGACGTCAGGCAAGTCCCAAAACCTCAAGCCGCCTTCGGCTCCGGCGTCTGCTGCCGCAGCAGCGCATACACCGCATCGGTCTCCGGGCGCACCCCGTGCCACACCTCGAAGCTCTCCGCCGCCTGCTCGACCAGCATGCCCAGGCCATCGACGATCGTGCGCAGGCCGGCGGTGCGCGCCCAGGCCAGGAACGGAATGGCGACCTCGCTGTAGTTCAGGTCCACCGCGGCGGTCATGTCGCTGCACAGCGCGAATGGCAGAGACAGGGGCGTGGCGTCGTGGCGACCGGCCGAGGTGGCGTTGATGACCAGTTCGAAGTCGCCGATGTTGGCCAGGTCTTCCCAGTAGCGGGTATGGGCGCGGGCCGGCTCCCCCAGCACGTCGGCCAGGGCGTCGGCGCGTTCCGGACTGCGGTTGACGATGACCAGTTCGCGCACGCCCGCGTCCAGCAGCGCCGGGGCGATCCCGCGTGCGGCGCCGCCGGCGCCCAGCAGCAGGGTGCGGCGGCCGCGCAGGTCCAGGCCGTGGCGGCCGGTGAGGTCGCGGATCAGGCCGGCGCCGTCGGTGTTGTCGCCGTACCACTGGGCCTCGTCCAGGCGCAGGGTGTTGACCGCGCCGGCCCTGCGGGCGCGTTCGCTCAGCTGGGTGCAGCGGGCGAAGGCGGCTTCCTTGTGCGGCACGGTGATGTTGGCGCCGCGGCCACCGCCGGCGGCGAAGGCGTCCAGGGCGGCGCCCAGTGCCTCGGGCTCGGCATCGATGGCGGTGTACTCCATCGGAATGCCGGTCTGGCGGGCGAACGCGCCATGGATCAGCGGGGACAGCGACTTGGAAACCGAACGGCCAAACAGGGCGTAGCGACTCATGCGGGAACTCGCGTGGAACCAAAGTGGCCTAGTGTCCCACGCCCCGCGTCGACGGGTCTGCACGCCTTGGGCGGCTTAACCCAGGCTGCGCGCGGCCGCCCTGGCGGTGCGCAGGAAGCCGCTGGCCAGCAGGCAGATCCCCACCACCGCGACCACGCCCAGGCCCATATGGACCAGGCCGATCACCAGCTGCGCCTGGCGCAGGCCATCGCCGCCGCCCGACAGGCTGTGCTGGAGCAGTGACATCTGGCCAACGCTGACCGCCAGCGCGCCCAACTGGCCAAGCAGCATCAGCGCCGTGCCCCAGCGCGCCAGGCCGCGGCCTGGCACCTGCGGAGCCACCAGCGCCACCACCAACGCGAATGCAGTGGCGCAGACCATCGGCAGGCCCAGCAGCGCCTGCATCGCCATGGCGGTGTCCATCGCGCTCAGCCGTGGATCTGGCGGATCCGCTTCGCCGCATCCAGGGCGAAGTAGCTCAGGATGCCGTCGGCGCCAGCGCGCTTGAACGCGGTCAGCGCTTCCATCACGCACTTGTCCTGGTCCAGCCAGCCATTGGCGAAGGCGGCCTTGAGCATCGCGTACTCGCCACTGACCTGGTAGGCGTAGGTGGGCACGCCGAACTCATCCTTCACCCGGCGCAACACATCCAGGTAGGGCATGCCCGGCTTGACCATGACCATGTCCGCGCCTTCGTCCAGGTCGGCGGCCACCTCGTGCAGCGCCTCGTTGGTGTTGGCCGGGTCCATCTGGTAGGTGGCCTTGTCGGCCTTGCCCAGCGCGCCGGCGCTGCCGACCGCATCGCGGAACGGACCGTAGAAAGCGGAGGCGTACTTGGCCGAATACGCCATGATCCTGGTGTGGATGTGGCCATCGTTTTCCAGCGCGTCGCGGATCGCGCCGATGCGGCCGTCCATCATGTCGCTGGGAGCGACGATGTCCACGCCGGCGCGCGCGTGCGACAGCGCCTGCTTGACCAGGACTTCGATGGTGACATCGTTGATGACGTAGCCGGTGTCATCGATGATCCCGTCCTGGCCGTGGCTGGTGTAGGGGTCCAGCGCCACGTCGGTCATCACCCCCAGCTGCGGGAAGCGCTGCTTGATCGCGCGCACCGCCCGCTGGCACAGGCCGTCGTCGTCGTAGGCGGCGACCGCATCGAGCGACTTGGCCTCCGGCGCGGTCACCGGAAACAGCGCCAGCACCGGCACGCGCAATTCGGCGGCCTGTTCGGCCACTTTCAGCAGTTCGTCGATCGACAGGCGCTCCACGCCCGGCATCGAGGCCACCGGCGCGCGGCCGGCCAGCTCGTGCACGAACACCGGGTAGATCAAGTCGTCGGCGGTGAGCACGTGTTCGCGCATCAACCGGCGGGAAAAATCGTCACGGCGCATGCGGCGCGGACGGTGGGTGGGGTAGGGCATCGAAGGACTCCAGCTGAGCCCGCCCATGATACGCCGGCGCCGGTGGCCGGCTTTACGTCAGCACGTGGTGCTGCGGCTGCAGTGGCGCCGGCAGCGGCGACACGCCCAGGCTGGCCAGCAGTTCGATTTCGACCGTGCGGGTGATCGCGTCCAGCGGCAGGTCGTTGGGCTCCAGGCCAAACGGGTCTTCCATCTGGTCACCCAGCACGTCCAGGCCGAAGAACGCATAGGCCAGGATCATCGACAGCAGCGGCGTGGCCCAGCCCAGCGAGCCGGCCAGGCCGAACGGCAGCAGCACGCAGAACAGCAGCGCAGTCCGGTGCAACAGCAAGGTGTAGGCGAACGGCAGCGGCGTGCCGGCGATGCGCTCGCAGGCCGCCTGTACCTGGCCCAGGCTGTCCAGCGGCGCGGCCAGGGTCGGATACAGGAACCGGTCCAGCCGGCCGGCACGCAGTTCTTCGCCCAGCAGCGCGTTGAGCCCGTGCAGCACGCCGTCGACCGGATTGGGCCGGGTCGCGGCGTCCTGCAGCGGTCCCTGCAGCCAGGGCTGCATCGCCTGCGCCTGGTCGCGCCGGCGCAGCCGCGCATTGAGGCCATGGGTGAAGCCGATCACGCCACGCAGCAAGATGTCTTGCAGGAAAGCGTCGCCGGGCAGCAGCGCCTGAACATGGCGCGCAAAGCCGCGCGCGTCCACGATCAGCTGGCCCCATTGCTGGCGGCCTTCCCACCAACGCGCATGGCAGGCGCTGTTACGGAAACTGAGGAAGATCGACAGCGCGGCGCCGACCAGCGTGAACGGTGCCATCGAAACTCCGGCAAAGACGGCCGGATATGCCTGGGCCACCGCGGAGACCGCGACCGCCAGCAGGCCGATGCCGAGCACCCGCGGTGCCACCTGTGGAACGATCGAGCCACGCAGGATGAAGAGCAGCTGCCAGGTACGTGGGTGGGGGCGGATGATCAAGCAAGATCCTCAGGAACTGGCTCGACGGCGATCGTTTGCGCCGGCATCGTCGATCGCACGTGCGATTTCAACTTTCGAGCGCGGCGCAGGATCGCCGATGTCCGCGCTGGGATTGATGCGAAACCTTGAGCGGTGCCGGGACGTCACCCGGCCGGCTGACGCCAGGTGTGATTTGCACTGTCTTGATCCTGGCGTGCTTTCGGACGATCGAACGGCGCCTGGCAGATCGGCAGCCAGTATGGCCGTTGTCGCGGCGTCTAAAGGCCACCGGCATTCCTCACGCGGCGATGCCGCAGGCTGGGGCATCGTCGCGTCGGGTCGGATTCAGTGCACTCGCCTGATCATCCGGCCCAGGCGTTCCGCCACTCGCTGCCCTGATAGGTGTGTCATGAACCTGCGTCCCGTCCTTGCCACTGCCCTGCTGTTGTCGCTGGCCGCCTGCGCCGGCACCTCCAAGGTCATGCTGTCCGAGGCCCGCCCGCCGGTGGATCCGGCGACGGTGCGGGTCTACACGGCGGTGCCGCCGGGGTCGATCCAGATTGCCCAGCTCGATGCCAAGAGCGCGGTCGGGTTCGGCACCCAGGGCCAGACCGATGCGGTGGTCCAGCGCCTGAAGAACGAAGCGGCCAAGCTGGGCGCCAATGGCATCGTGCTGATCGGCGTAGGCACCGGCGCCCGCTCGCCCGGCGGCGTGTCGGTGGGCGGTGGCAGCTATGGCGGCCATGCTGGCGGCGGGATCGGCATCGGCATTCCCACCCAGCAGAAGCAGGGCGCCGGCGTCGCCATCTACGTCCCGCCGGGCGCGGAGCTGGCACCCGCCGATCGTCCGCAGGCGCAGCCGCCGCGCACGGAGTAAGCGCGCGCACACCACGCCGCTGTTGCTCTTGTGTAGAGCGGAGCTTGCTCCGCTGGAGCTTTTCTCAGGATCTGGTCGAAGAGCAGCGGAGCAAGCTCCGCTCTACATGAGGCCGTCGCATCGTCGATGCCGCGCGCGATGGTGTCACCGGGAAGGGCGTCGCGTCCCTTCGGTGCGCTCCTACTTTGGCTGGCCGAACATGTGCTTGCGCTGTTCGTCGGTCAGCGGCGCACCCAGCGCCGGATTGACCTGCGGCGCCAGGGCATAGGCCTTGATCGTGGCCGCGCGCGCACCAATCGCCTCGAACCAGCGCTGCACGTTGGGGAAGTCCGCCAGGTCCATCTTCTGCTTGGCGTGCGGCACGATCCATGGATAGGCGGCCATGTCGGCAATGGAGTAGTCGCCGGCGATGAAGTCGCGGCCGTCCAGGCGCTTGTCCAGCACCCCGTACAGGCGCCGGGTCTCGTTGGTGTAGCGGTCCATCGCGTAGGGAATCTTCTCCGGCGCGTACTGATTGAAGTGGTGGTTCTGGCCCAGCATCGGGCCCAGCCCGCCGACCTGCCAGAACAGCCACTCCAGCGCCTGCACCCGTGCGCGTGCGTCGGTGGGCAGGAACTGGCCGGCCTTTTCGGCCAGGTACAGCAGGATCGCGCCGGACTCGAACACGCTCAGCGGCGCGCCGCCGTCGGCCGGGGCATGGTCGACGATGGCTGGCATCCTGTTGTTGGGCGAAATCGCCAGAAAATCGGCGGCGAACTGGTCGCCCTTGCCGATGTCCACCGGCTTGATCGTGTAGTCCAGGCCGGCTTCTTCCAGGAACAGGGTGATCTTGTGCCCGTTGGGCGTGGGCCAGTAGTGCAGGTCGATCATGCGGGCCTTTTCCTTAGCAGTGCGGAAAGACGCCGATGTTACGCGCGGGCCGCGCTCGGAAGCGTCGCGTGCCGCCGGCGGAGCCAGCACGATGCCACTCGCCGGAAGTGCCGCCATCTATGAAAACGTTGTCATAAGGCTCCCCAGGCGCAGATGAAAGAACGTGCGCTTGCGCACCGTTTTTGCTGCATAGCAGCACTCTGAAGGCCTTTCCCCACGGGCATCCAACGTTTTCGTAACGGTGTTGCGGTGCGGCGTGACAGCGCTGTCATTGGGTGACACAAATTCGCCCCGCTGGCATGAGTCACCTCTCTAGCCGGCCTTATATGCCACCGAGTCATAGCGAATTCCCTGGGGAGGGCCGTTCCATGAAGTATCCCGTTGTCATGCCGCAGAAGCGGCTGCTCGTTTCCGCGCTTTTGATCGCCCTGTCCACGCCGGTCGCCGCGCAGACCGCACCCGAATCCCAGGAACAGCCGATTGACGCAGCCGCGCAGTCTGCTCCTGGCAACAGCACATCGACGCCCGGAAACGGTGCGATCGACCTGGACACCATCCAGGTCAAGGGCATCCGCCAGAGCATGATCTCTTCGGCCAACCTCAAGCGCGATTCGCAGGGTGTGGTCGACGGCATCGTGGCCGAGGACATCGGCAAGTTCCCGGACACCAACCTGGCCGAATCGCTGCAGCGCATCTCCGGCGTGTCCATCGACCGCAGCAACGGCGAAGGTTCCAAGGTCACCGTGCGCGGCGTCGGCCCTGACTTCAACCTGGTGCTGCTCAACGGCCGGCAGATGCCGACCGCCACCGGCGGCCGCGCCTTCGAGTTCTCCGACCTGGCCTCCGAGTCGATCTCGGCGGTGGAGGTCTACAAGACCAGCCGCGCCAGCACCCCGGTCGGTGGCATCGGTGCCACGATCAACATCAAGACCGCCCGTCCGCTGGACAACCCGGGTTTCCATGCCAGCGCCGGCATCAAGGGCGTCATGGACACCTCCGATGACGACCTGCCGGGCAAGTACGAAGGCAAGTCGATCACGCCGGAAATCTCCGGCATCTTCAGCAACACCTGGGCCGACAACCGCTTCGGCATTTCGCTCAGCGCCAGCCGCCAGGAGCGCGAGTCCGGCTCGGCCCGCGCGGAGGTGGCGGCGGGTAACGGCTGGCAGCCGTACATCGACACGCTGCAGCCCGACGGAGTTCCGCGTAATTCCTCACTGCAACCGGATGGCTCGCCCAACGTCACCAACCGTCCCGGCCCGAACGACGTGTACTCCATGCCGCAAAGCCTGGGCTATGCGATCAATTCCGTGCACCGCCAGCGTACCAACGGCCAGCTGGCCTTCCAGTTCGCGCCGACCGACAACCTGACCGCCACGCTCGACTACACGTACTCGGAAAACAAGATCCAGTCCGCGCGCAACGACATGTCGGTGTGGTTCAACATGACCCCCGACGAGAGCTCGTGGACCGACGGCTCGGGCTCCTCGCCGCTGACCTATCACGAGACCTACGGCTCGCCTTCGGACTTCGCCAATGGTGCGTCCAAGACCGCGGTGGTGCACGAGAACGAGTCGCTGGGCTTCAACGTCGACTGGAAGGTCAACGATTCCTTCAGCCTGAACTTCGACTACCACGATTCCAGCGCCGAATCGCGGCCGGACAGCCCGTACGGCTCCAGCAACACCATGGCCACCGCCGGCTTCTTCCGCCAGGGCAACGGCTTCGACATGAGCGGCGACTTCCCGATCCTGAGCCTGGATCTGCCGCCGGGCATGACCGAGATCGATCCGTCGATGATGCAGGCTACCGGCTCGGTGTTCCGCAACGACTACCAGAAGGCCAACATCAAGCAGGGCCAGATTTCCGGCCAGTTCCAGTTCGAGAACTATTCGAAGTTGAACTTCGGCGTGTCCAGCACCGATTACAAGAACCGCTCGGCCTTCACCAACGTCCAGCTCGACACTTGGGGCGGCAACGTGCCGGCCGGTGCGGCCGCCTACGACGACTCGCTGTTCCAGCTGGCGCACATGGGCGACTACTTCGACTACGGTGGCGCCAACAGCCCGGACTTCGACGACGCGTTCTTCCTGTTCGATTTCAATGCCATGCGCCAGGCCGCGGCCAATGCCTGGGTCAACGCAGGTCTTGGTGTGCCCGAGGACTATTTGGCCTCGAGCGACTATGCCACCGGTGGTGCAGTCGCAGGCAGCACTGCCAGCCGCACCGTCGGCGACAGCCGCGTGCGCGAGAAGTCGCGCAGCGCCTACGTCGAATGGAGCAACACCTTCGACCTGGCGATGCCGCTGAGCGTGGCCGTTGGCATGCGCTACGAAGACACCGAAGTCACCGCCTCGGCCCTGCAGCCGGCGCCGGTGGCGGTCAACTGGCAGGGCGCCAACGAGTTCAACCTGGTCTACGAAGGCAGCGAGTTCTACACGCTGGGCGGCGATTACAAGTACTGGTTGCCGAGCCTGGACCTGGGTCTGGATCTGAACGACACGATGAAGCTGCGCTTCAGTGCCGGCAAGACCATTGGCCGTCCCAACTGGGGCGACCTCAATGCCGCGCAGACCCTGGGCAGCCCGGCGCGCTACGACGGTGGTGGCGGAAGTTCCGGCAACCCGGCGCTCAAGCCGCTGGTGTCCAAGAACTTTGACCTGTCCTATGAGTGGTACTACGCCGAAGGCAGCTATCTGTCGGTCGGTTACTTCTACAAGAAAATCGACAACTTCATCGCCCGCCAGACCCAGCGCGGCACCCCGATCCCGGACCTGTACACCCCGGCTGGCGGCGCCTACTGGAACGAGGCCGTGGCCGCGGGCTGCGCCAACACCGACCGTCCCTGCATCCGCGACTACATCTTCGCCAATCATGACGGCGATCCTGGCGTGAACGCGGCTGCCAACAGCATCGTCGGCCAGCCGGGCGACCCGGTCCTGGAGTTCAACCTCTCCAAGCCGGTCAACAACCGCTCGGACAAGCTGGACGGCTGGGAATTCAACATTCAGCACGTGTTCGGCGAAACCGGCTTTGGCCTGTCTGCCAACTACACCAAGGTCGACTCGGGCCTGACCTACGCCAACGGCGTGCTGGGCACCCAGTTCGCGTTGACCGGTCTGAGCGATACGGCCAACTTCGTGGCGTTCTACGACAAGGGGCCGTGGCAGGTGCGCGCCGCATACAACTGGCGCGATCAGTTCCTCAGCGGGCTGGGCGACGGCAAGGGTGACAACCCGTTGTATGTCGAAGCCTATGGCCAGCTGGACATCAACCTCAGCTACGAGATCAACGACCACTTCAGCCTGTCGGTGGAAGGCATCAACGTGACCGACGAGGACTACCGCGTGCACGGCCGCAACAGCAAGCAGCTCTATTCGCTGGACCAATTCGGTCCGCGCTACATGTTCGGCGCGCGCTACAAGTTCTAAGCGCCATGGATCTGCCGCCTGCGGGCGGCCGTGCACGGGCCACTGGAAAACCAGTGGCCCGTCGCGTTTCATAGGCAGGCGACGAAGATCGGGACACACGATGGATGATGCAGTCCGGCATGTGGTAATCGTGGGCGGGGGCTCGGCGGGATGGCTGACAGCGGGCCTGATCGCGGTCGAGCACCGCGACCGCAGCGGGCCCACGCTGCGGGTGACGGTGCTGGAATCGCCCGACGTGCCGGCGATCGGCGTGGGCGAGGGCACCTGGCCGACCATGCGCGACACCCTGCGCCGCATTGGCGTGGGCGAGGCGGACTTCGTCCGGGCCTGCGATGCGACCTTCAAGCAGGGCTCGCAGTTCGTCGGCTGGGTCGATGGCCAGGCGCAGGACCGCTACACGCATCCCTTCACCCTGCCCAAGGGCTATGGGGATACGCAGCTGGCCGTGGCCTGGAGCGCGCGCGGCGAGGTGCCATTCGCGCATCTGGCGTGTTTTCAGCCGCATCTGTGCGATGCCGGACGCGGCCCGAAGCAGTTCGCCACGCCCGAGTTCGCCGCAGTCGCCAACTACGCCTATCACCTCGACGCCACCAAGCTGGGCGGATTCCTGCGCCAGCACTGCGTCGAGCGCCTGGGCGTGCGGCACGTCGTGGGCCACATGGAGTCGGTCGTCAGCCACGACAACGGCGACATCGCCGCGCTGGCGGTGCGCGGGCAGGAGCCGATCGCCGGCGATCTGTTTGTCGACTGCACCGGCCTGCGTGCGCTGTTGCTGGGCGGGCATTACGGCATCGTGCCGGTGCGCGTGGACGGCACGCTGTTCAACGATCGCGCGCTGGCCCTGCAGGTGCCGTACGAGGACCCGGCCGCGCCAATTGCATGCCAGACGATATCGACCGCGCAGCGCGCCGGCTGGATCTGGGACATCGGCCTGTCTGCACGCCGCGGCGTCGGCCACGTCTACAGCAGCGTGTTCACTTCCGACGATGAGGCCGAAGCCGACCTGCGGCATTACATCGCAACCACCGGCGGTCCCGCAGCGGCGGCGCTGCCATCGGCGCGCCGCATCGACCTCAATCCTGGCTATCGCCGCACGGCGTGGCACCGCAACTGCGTGGCCGTCGGTCTGGCCAGTGGCTTCGTCGAACCGCTGGAGGCCTCCTCGCTGGTGCTGGTCGAACTGGCCGCCGCGCGTCTGGCTGACGAGATGCCGGCCACGCGTGCGGACATGGATCTGCTCGCGGCACGCTTCAACGACACCTTCGCCTACCGCTGGCAGCGGGTGATCGAGTTTCTCAAGCTGCACTACGTGCTGAGCCGCCGGCAGACCCCGTACTGGCAGGCGCACCGCGAGGAGAACAGCATGCCGCAGGGCCTGCGCGAGATGCTGCAGCTGTGGCGCCACCAGCCGCCATCGCGCAGTGATTTTCCGCGCAGCGAGGAAATCTTTCCTTCGGCCAGCTGGCAGTACATCCTCTACGGCATGGGTGCCCGTCCCGAACCCCGTCCCGCGCGGCGATCCGAAGACCAGCAGGCTGCCGAAGCCTGTTTCGCCGAGAGCGCCGCACTGGCGCGGCGCATGTTGCCGGCGCTGCCGACCCATCGCGCGCTGGTCGACCACATTAAGGCCCACGGCCTGCCCCGTCTTTGATCCAGGAATTTCCATGCCGCATCACGTCCTGCTGAACAACATCGACCATCGCGACCTGCGCGTTTCCACCAGGCGGGGGACCGGGCTGGGTGACGAGGTCATGTCCGTGGTGACCTTCGCCGGCGAGTTCCGCGCGCTGCAGGCCTACTATCCGATCGTGTTCCAGAAGGACGCACACGGCACGTTCCATCCGCTGGCCCTGCTGGGGCTGCAGCCGGGCCAGAATCTTTTCCTGCACGAGCGCGGCTGGGATGCGCATTACCTGCCGCTGGCGATCGAGCGCCAGCCCTTCCTGATCGGCCACGATGCGCAGGGCGAACCGGTGCTGCACGTGGATCTCGATCACCCGCGCATCGATCCGGCCGGCGAGCCGCTGTTCCTGGAGCATGGCGGGCATGCACCGCTGCTGCAGCACATGGCGTCGCTGTTGCGCACCCTGCACGATGGCCTGGCCGGCAACGCCGCCTTCATCGAGACGCTGCTCGCGCACGAACTGCTGGAGTCCTTCATGCTGGACGTGAAACTTCCCGACGGCCATGGCGGGCGCCTGACCGGCTGCTACACCATCCACGAGGAACGCCTGCGTGCGCTCGACGCCCAGGCGCTGCGTGCGCTGTCGCAGGCCGGCTATCTGGAACCGATCTTCATGGCGGTGGCCTCGCTGTCGCACCTGCGCGACCTGATCGGCCGCGTCGAGCACGGTCATGCTGCAGCACACTGACGCCACGCCGATCGAGGAACGTCATGGCCTGACGCCCGACGCGCTGGATCCGGCGCTGCTGGCATCCGGTCGTCCGCTGGTGATGCGCGGACTGGTCGCGGGCTGGCCGATGGCCCAGGCCGGTGCGGCCTCGGCCCAGGCCGCGGTGGCCTACCTGCGCCGCTTCGCCCGGCCCGATCCGGTCGTGGCCACGGTCGCCGCGCCGGAGTCCGGCGGGCGCTTCTTCTACACCGAGGACCAGCAGGGTTTCAATTTCCGCCGGGAGCGCGTGCCGCTGCCAGTAGTGCTGGACACGCTGTTGCGCTACCTGGACGAGCCGACTCCGCCGGCGATCTATGTCGGTTCGACGACTATCGATACCTGGCTGCCGGGGTTCCGTGCCGAGAACGACCTGGACCTGGGCGCGCACGTGCCGCTGGCGAGCATCTGGATCGGCAACCGCACGCGCATCGCCGCGCACCAGGACGTGCCGGACAACATCGCCTGTGTCGTCGCCGGACGCAGGCGCGTCACCCTGTTCCCGCCGGAGCAGCTGGCCAACCTGTACATCGGTCCGTTGGACCGCACCCCGGCCGGGCAGGCGATCAGCCTGGTGGACTTCGCCGATCCCGATTTCGACGTGCATCCGCGCTTTGTCGAAGCCCTGCGCCATGCGCAGGTGGCCGAACTGGAGCCGGGCGACGCGGTGCTGATCCCGTCGTTGTGGTGGCATCACATGGAGGGGCTGGAGCCCTTCAACATCCTGGTGAACTACTGGTGGCGGCAGTCGCCGGCCTACATGGATTCGCCGATGAATGCGCTGATGCTGGCGCTGCTGAGCGTGCGCGACCTGCCGGCGCACGAGCGCGAACACTGGCGCGAGGTGTTCCGGCATTACGTGTTCGATGCCGACGCCGATACCGCCGCGCACATCGCGCCGGGTGCCCGCGGCGCGCTGGCGCCGATGGATGAAACCCGCGCGCGCGAACTGCGCGCACGCCTGCTGCAGCGGTTGAACCGCTGACGGTCCAAGAGGAAGCAGTTGCATGACAGACAGTTCGCAGACAACGCCGATCAGGCGGGTGGTGATTGCCGGTGGCGGCACCGCAGGCTGGATGGCCGCGGCGGCCATCTCGCGGGTGCTCGGCAAGGTGGTGCAGGTCACGCTGGTCGAATCGGAGGAGATCGGAACCGTCGGTGTCGGCGAGGCGACAATCCCGTCGCTGGCCACCTTCCATCGCCTGCTGGGTATCGACGAGCGCCAGTTCATGGCCGCCACTCAAGGCACCATCAAGCTGGGTATCTCGTTCGAGAACTGGCGCACCGAGCAGCACCGCTACATCCACTCCTTTGGCACCACCGGCAAGGATCACTGGAGCGCGGGCTTCCAGCACTTCTGGCTGAAGGGACGTGAGCGCGGCCTGGCCGGCAGCTACGACGACTACTGCATCGAGTTGAAAGCCGCGCTGGAGGACCGCTTCGCGCACGTGCAGGGCTACCACATGAACTACGCCTACCACCTGGATGCGAGCTATTACGCGCGTTTTCTGCGCGGGCTGAGCCAGGCCCATGGCGGGCAACGCATCGAAGGCAAGATCGTCGAAGTGCTGACCGACGCCGCCACCGGCAACATCACGGCCCTGCGGCTGGAGCGTGGCGAGCTGGTCGAAGGCGATCTGTTCATCGACTGCACCGGCTTCCGTGCGCTGCTGATCGGGCAGACGCTGGGCGTGGGGTTCGAGGACTGGTCGCACTGGCTGCTCAACGACCGCGCCATCGCGATGCAGACCACCGCGGTGCGCGATGCGGTGCCGTACACGCGCGCGATCGCCGGCAAGGCCGGCTGGCAGTGGCGGATCCCGCTGCAGCACCGGGTCGGCAACGGCATCGTCTATTCCAGCAAGCACATGAGCGATGACCAGGCCAAGGCCGAGTTCCTGGCCAGCGTCGAGGGCGAGGTGATCAAGAACCCTTGGCCGGTGCGCTTCCGCCCGGGGCGCAGGGTCAAGTGCTGGGAGAAGAACTGCGTGGCGCTGGGCCTGGCCGGCAGCTTCATCGAGCCGCTGGAATCGACCACCATCCACCTGATTCAGCGCGGCATCGTCAATCTGATGCGGTCCTTCCCGCAGGTCATCACCCAGGTGGCCATCGACGACTACAACGCCCAGCTCAACGACGAGCTGCAGCACGTGCGCGACTTCGTGGTGCTGCACTACCACGCCACCGAGCGGCGCGACACGCCGTACTGGGAATACGTGGCCAACATGGAACTGCCGGCCACGCTGCAGCACCGGATCGACCTGTTCCGCGAGACCGGGACGGTGTTTCATGTGCCGGGAGAGCTGTTCGCCGAGAACTCCTGGATCCAGGTGATGATGGGCCAGGGCATCGTGCCGCGGCACCGCCATCCGGCGCCGGACCTGATGGGCGACGCGGAGCTGCGCCAGTTCCTCGACGGGATCGGCAGGAGCGTGTCCGATGTCGTTGAAAAACTGCCTGCGCACATGGATTATCTGCGCCGCTACTGCCCGGCCGCGCCACCACCGCGCGTGGGCATGGCTGTCTGATCCGCCTGTGGGCGGCCGTCCAACGGAAGGAGTGAGCGGATGAATCCAACCACGCTGTTGCTGGTGCAGCTGGCCGTGATCCTGGGCGCCGCGCGCCTGTGCGGCAAGCTGCTGCAGCGCTTCGGCCAGCCGCCGGTGATCGGTGAGATGGCCGCCGGCTTGCTGCTGGGACCGATTGCGTTCGGCGCCTGGTGGCCGGAGCTGCACCACACCCTGTTCGCCAGGGAGAGCCTGCCGCCGTTGTCGGGTCTGGCCAACCTGGGCGTGGTGCTTTTCATGTTCATCGTCGGCGTGGAGCTGCGTGCGCCCGAAGGCACCAAGGCACAGGTGCGCTCGGCCTTCTCGGTCGGGCTGTCCGGCATCGTGCTGCCGCTGTTGCTGGGCCTGGCCGCGGCGCCCTGGCTGTTCCCGCGCTTTGCCCCGGCCGGGATCGGCTTCTGGCCGTTCGCGCTGTTCATCTCGGCGGCGATGTCGGTTACGGCCTTCCCGGTGCTGGCGCGCATCCTCAAGGATCGCAACATGACCCGCACGCCGGCCGGCCGCCTGGCCCTGGGCGCGGCGGTGATCGACGATGCGACGGTATGGCTGTTCCTGGCGGTCGTGCTGACCCTGACCGGCGGCAACAGCCATGGCGGGGTCGGTTTCACCGCGGCCGGTGCGCTGGTCCTGGTCGGGATCGTGTTCGGGCTCTTGCGCCCGGTTTACGCCCGCCTGCTGACGCCGCGCGCCAGCGATGGCGGTTTCGCGCCGACGGTGCTGGTCTGGGTGTTGATCGGCTTGCTGGCGTGCGCTGCGGCGGCCGAATGGATCGGCCTGCATGCCATCTTCGGCGCGTTCCTGTTCGGCATCTGCCTGCCGCGCGAAGACCGTCTGCTCGAGCATCTGGCCGGACGCGTGGAGCCGCTGGCCATCACCTTGCTGATGCCGGTGCTGTTCGCCCTGGCCGGACAGGCCACCAGCGCCAGCGCGCTGGCCGGAGCGGGTGTGGCCGGCTTGGTCCTGGTGATCGGCGTGGCGGTGGTCGGCAAGCTGGTCGGCTGCACCGTGGGCGCGCGCCTGAGCGGTCACGACTGGCGCGACAGCCTGACCGTGGGGTCGCTGATGAACGCGCGTGGCCTGATGGAACTGGTGGTGATGAAGATCGGCCTGGACAGCGGGATCATCGGGCCGGACCTGTTCACGCTGTTGTTCGGCATGACCCTGGTGACCACGCTGATGGCCTCGCCGATGGTGGCCGCGTTCCAGCGCGGCCGCGCGGGCGCAGAGGCGCGGGCCCTGCACGGCGCCGGACGTCCCGGACACTGACGCGCCGACCGGCGTTCGCCCCTGAACACCGGGCGGGCGCCGGCCTGAAGCGCGATTCCCGGCCAGGCTCGACAGGCCCGGTAGAATGGTCGGGCAATGGATGTCTCCCACCTGCTCGACGATCTCAATCCGGCCCAGCGCGAGGCCGTGTCTGCCCCTTCGGGGCATTACCTGGTCCTGGCCGGTGCCGGATCGGGCAAGACCCGGGTGTTGACCCACCGCATCGCCTGGCTGAATGAGGTCCACCGGGTGCCGACCCACGGCATCCTGGCAGTGACCTTCACCAACAAGGCCGCGGCCGAGATGCGCCAGCGCGCCGACGCGCAGCTGCGCAACGGCGGCCGCGGCATGTGGATCGGCACCTTCCACGGCCTGGCCCACCGGCTGCTGCGCCTGCACTGGCAGGACGCGAAGCTGCCCGAAGGCTTCCAGGTGCTGGACTCGGACGACCAGCAGCGGCTGGTCAAGCGCGTGGCCCAGGCGCTGGAGCTGGACGACGGCAAATATCCACCGCGCCAGATCGCCTGGTGGATCAACCAGCAGAAGGACGAGGGCAAGCGCCCGCAGCACATCCAGCCCGAGGGCCGCGACGAGTGGCTGAGCGCGATGGTGGCGGCCTATACCGAATACCAGGCCCGCTGCGACCGGGCCGGGCTGGTGGATTTCGCCGAACTGCTGCTGCGCGCCCACGAGCTGCTGCGCGACACGCCGGCCCTGCTGGCCCACTACCGGCATCGCTTCGGCGAGCTGCTGGTGGACGAATTCCAGGACACCAACGCCATCCAGTACGGCTTCATCCGCCTGCTGGCCGGCGACACCGGGCACGTGTTCGTGGTCGGCGACGACGACCAGGCCATCTACGGCTGGCGCGGCGCCAAGGTCGAGAACGTCCAGCGCTTCCTCAAGGATTTCCCCGGCGCCCAGACCATCCGCCTGGAGCAGAACTACCGCTCCACCGCCAATATCCTGGGCGCGGCCAATGCGGTCATCGCCCACAACCCGGACCGGATCGGCAAGGAGCTGTGGACCGACTCGGGCCAGGGCGATCCGATCGACCTGTACGCCTCGTACAACGAGATGGACGAGGCGCGCTACGTGGTCGAGCGCGCCTACCAGTGGGTGCGCGACGGTGGCAGCTATGGCGAGATCGCCGTGCTCTACCGCAGCAACGCCCAGTCGCGCGCGCTGGAAGAGGCGCTGATCGCCCAGCAGGTGCCGTATCGGGTCTATGGCGGCATGCGCTTCTTCGAGCGTGCCGAGATCAAGGACGCGCTGGCCTACCTGCGCCTGGTCGCCAACCGCGCCGACGATGCCGCGTTCGAACGGGCGGTCAACACCCCGCCGCGCGGCATCGGCGAGCGCACCCTGGACGAGGTGCGCCGCTGCGCGCGCGGCGCTTCGGTGTCGCTGTGGGAGGCCGCGCGCCAGTGCGCACAGGGCGGCGACCTGGCTGGCCGCGCGCGCAACGCGCTGGCCGCGTTCGTGCAGCTCATCGACCAGCTGGGCGAAGAAACCGGTGCGCTGGACCTCAAGGAGAAGATCGACCACGTGCTGCTGCGCTCGGCACTGCGCGAGCACTGGGCCAAGGAAAGCAAGGGTGGGCTGGATTCGGATTCGCGCACCGAGAACCTGGACGAACTGGTCTCGGTGGCCTCGCG
>Ga0160456_100054_pt1:137500-178122 | contig 178122 bp, 169 predicted proteins | sample HID1972K_E6MG_FD_108261 | JGI IMG/M metagenome (GOLD analysis project Ga0160456, IMG submission 108261) | Enriched pill bug-associated microbial communities from UW Madison campus, WI, USA - HID1972K_E6 MG | ecosystem: Host-associated > Arthropoda: Insects > Digestive system >... | reverse complement strand
CGAGCCAACCGTGCTCCCCGTGCTCGTCACCGGCAGTTCCAGCTTCAGCGTGCCGCCTTCGGCAACCGTGAAGTCGTCGACGATCACCGCCGAAGGACCCGCATAGGTCGCCGCCGGCTGCAGACGGTTGTCACGCAGGAACAGCGTACCGCCATCGGCGATCAGCAGGCCGCCTTCGAACACACCGTCACCGTTCACCTGGCCATCCAGCCTGGTCTCACCACCCGCAACCGCGATCAGGTCATCCGCCGAAATCTCGATGTTGCCGTAGATGTCGCCGCCACCGTTCGAGCCGAGAAGGTTGATCTCCACCGCATGCGGAGCAAACTGCGTGTTGATCGCATCGCCCCAGCCGAAGGTTGCGCCATCATCCGTGCTGACACGGGCAATGATTGTGCCGCCATCGTTGTTGATGGTGAACAGATCAGTTGCGACCGGAAGCAGGATGCCAGGCCCCGAGCCGACATAGATGCCCGTGGCGGAGGCGGATGCCAGGCCATCGGTATCACCGACCTGGGCAAGGACGTTGATCTCGCCGGTATTGGTGAGAACTGCGTTGTTCACATCGGCATAGACCTCGATACCTGTCGCTTCGGCATATGCATCGTTGGTTGCTCCGGTGCCGCCAACGGCGATCGCGGAAACGGCGAGAGTACCATCGTTATCGATGGTGCCGGTCAGCAAGCCATCGACATCGACCAGAATACCAACCGCGTACGCTTCGGCATCATCGTCGCCAGCGGCATTGGCGGCAACGGTGAAGTCAGCGCCATTTACGATGGCGACCTCATCAATATTGCCGAACACGCCCAGACCGCCCGCATAGGCATATGCATCCGCACTGGTGATGCCGTCAGTAGCAATAGCGTCCGCCGTAACCGAGAACGTATCGCTGTTATCGAAATTAGCCGCGGCGGGGACGCCACCGGCACCCACCAGTTCCACGCCGTATGCCTCTGCCTCCGCAAACGAGGTCAGAAGGCCCGATGCATCGGCACTGGCGGCAACGCTGAACTCGCCAGAATTGTCGACAGTCAGAGTACCGCTGGTAGTTCCCGACACCGTCTGAGCCAGACCAAGAGTCTGGGCATAGGCGGACGCATTGCTGGCGGCTGAATCGGCTGTCGCAGAAGCGTCAGACGAAACCGAGTAAGAACTGCTGTTCGTAAACACGGTTGCAGCATCAACACCGGAGGCAAGCTGAGTTGCACCGCCAGCGCCAGCCACGGCAGATGCACCGATACCGCCAGTAGCAATAGCCGAAGCCGAGATTTCAACCGTGTCGGAATTGTCGATTTCAGCAGTCGAACCAAAAGCGAGTTGCACGATACCGCTGCCTACGTCGGCATTCGCGGTGGCAGCCCCGCCGACAGCGTCGGCATTGGCTTCAGCCGAAACGCTGAGCAAACCGCCATTGTCGAACGTGACGAGCGAGTCGTCGCTGAAAGCGACCTGCAGAACGCCCACGCCAACGGTGGATTGGGCACCCGCGCTATCAACGGCAGTTGCGCCGGTGGCAGTCGATCCCGCAGTGGCGCCGATCGTGATGGCCCCGAGATTCTCGAGACTGGCGGAAGCTTCACCACCGACGTCAGTGGCAATCGCGCCCTGGCCCACGCCGACAAGAACCGTGGAACTGGACCCGATCGAACCAATGCCGTTGGCCAAGGCCCCGGCATTTACGTCGACAGTAGCGTCCGCCGCATTGGTGAAGGAAACCGAAGCTTCTTCACCGGCCCAGGCGACTTGGGCAGCGCCGGCAGCAACCAGCGAGATGGCAGTTGCCTGATCGGCATCAGCATCAGCGCTTACGCCAACGGCAATGGAACCCTCGTTGATGAGATCAGTTGCGGCCGTAAGATCGCCGTAAGCAACCTGCGCAACGCCTACGCCAGCAAGGCCGAAGGCCGTAGCGCTCGTATCTCCGGTAGCGATGGAATCCACCGAGAATTCGATCGTGCCGGTTGCGCTATTCGTAAGGTCAACCGAAGCGTCGCCCGCAGTTGCAACCGCCACTTGCACGGTGCCGCCCAGGAAACCGGAGAATGCATTCGCCACATCGCCCGTGGCTTCAGCCGAAGCGGAGAAATCGATCTCACCGTCATTTTCGACACTTGCCGAAGCGATTTCATCGCCCCAGGCAACCTGAGCAACACCCACACCGAACGCACCGACAGCGGTCGCCGCATCAGGGGCCTCCGCGGTAGCTACGGCACTGCCGCTCACACTCGCTTCTTCGGCATTGGTAAAGGTCAGGCCGGCTTCGATGTCGCTAACCGCGACCTGAACCGAACCGCCCAGGAAACCCGCAATCGCGACCGCATCATCGGATGCGCCGCCCCCGAGGGTGCTTGCGGTCGCATCAGCCGAAGCGCTCACATTGAAATCGCCGGTGTTGCTGAAGTCCCCAAGGGCGCTATCTGCGCCAAGCACGACCTGGCCGAAGCCAACGCCCACGAGACCGACGGCAGTGGCATCTTCACCAGCATCGGCAACCGCGCTGGCGCCGACGCTGAATTCACCACTATTGTCGAAGCCCGCGGTAGCATCCGTACCCGAGGTCGAAATCTGCACCGCACCAGCGCCAACAAGGGCAAAAGCTTCCGCATCGTCAACTTCCGACACCGCATTGGCATCGGCACTCACGCTGAACGTCTCGCTGTTGTCGATATCGACTGAAGAGGAGACAGGCGAGGTGCCGGCCTGGAGCAGGCCGACGCCGACAATCGCATCAGCCTCCGCAAGATCGCTTGCTTCCGCTCCGGCAACCGCGCCAACATTGAACGCGCCTTGATTGTCAAAGACGATTTCGGCCTGATCGCCGCCAAATGCGGTCTGCGACGCACCGAGGAGTACCTGAGCGGTCGCATCCGCGCCACCAGCCGCGTTTTCGGCGCCAGCAGTGGCAACAATGCCCAGAGAACCGCTATTCAGGAAATCCACACCCGCATAATCGCCAGCGAATGCGCTTTCAAGCACGCCGCCGCTGATGAAGGCGGAGGCAGAGGCGCCTCCGACATCGTCCGTAGCGACGATTTCCGCATCGCCAAGATTCTCGACCGTAACGTGCGTATCGCCGCCAGGATCGAAACCGACCACGACATGCTGGCCAGTGCCCACGCTGACGACCGCAGCCGGAGAAGGCGGCGCCTCAACGCCAAAAGTGGAATCATCACCGGCACCGCTGATCGTGTGCGTGATGGTACCAGTGGTAAACGTAAAATCTCCAGGTGTCGTGGCAGCTCCTGCCGGAATGGCATTGAGCGCCATTGCCGACACACCGACGGCCAACAGGCGACGCGTGTTGCGGTTCATCCGAAAAACTCCCTCATGATGCCCCAAGGAAGGGGCATTTTGCAGCCAAAATTCAATAGGTTGCGTACAACCGTAAATCTGTTGCGACCCACCCATTAACGGGCATGGACATCATTATTAGTGACCTATTTGGCACTTTTATAATACCTTACGCGTCGCTCGTCCATCGCCAAATCGTCCAGACTCTCACAGGAGAGACCGGATTGACGGTAGAAACAGGCTAACGAAGCCCAAGACCTGCGGTTCCCAACAAACAGTTCGAAGATAACAGTTTTCTGAACGACGGAGATAATCCCAGCCTTTCGGAGATGTCCATGGTTAACCATATCCATTACGGAAACCCTGCAATCACTTGATCATTACGCTTCGGCAGGAGGAAGCGGATAACTACCTAGTCAGTCGAGTCGTGCAAATCTAGCGACGAGTGGACCCAAAGTGTCATCAGGCGTTCCAATCTGACTGCAGCTTGAAATATGATTGTGCCCATCGAGCAGATGAAGACGGGGATAATGGCCGTTTCTGTCCACCCAGGCGGAGCTGAGGCGGGCTGCCTGCTTCTGGAAATCGGGTGGATCCAGCTCGCTGACCGTGAACAGCGTGGGGATGTTCGCGCCAAGCAGGCCGGGCAGGGACGAAGCGCGATTCCAGCCAGCCTGATCTTCACCGTAGTAAGCCGGCTTGAACTGATCGCGTTCGGCAAGCGCGAGATCGTATATCCCCGAAATCATTACCCCGCCGGCGATCTTGCCAGTAGCCGCGCCCGGCGCCGCCACCGCGTCCGCCACATGGGTCGCACCGGCGGAAGTTCCCATGATGAATATCCGTTTCCGATCAATCCCGTATTCGGCGGCATGGTCGGCAAGATGGCAAACTGCCGCGATCACATCATCGCGACCGTCCGGCCAACTGGCCTGCGGTGCGAGGCGATAGGTCATCGTCGCCCCGACAAACCCCTCGGCCTGGGCCCAGGCGCCCACATTGTTATGGAATGGAGCGCCCACTCCGCCCTTGTCCCCCATCACGAAACCGCCGCCGTGAACGAACAGCACGCAAGGGGCGAGCGCACTCGCAGCCGGACGGAAGATATCGAGCCGGTGCCGCTCATGCGGGCCATAGGAAATGTCCCGCGTCACCCGGGCCTCGTCCGGCGTCGGAACGAGCGGGGCATAAAGGCCCAGCGTGCCCTGGATCATGTCGGGCGTGAAATCCCTGCCCCATTTCGCCAACTCGGCCAGAACGCCCCGCGTCATCCCCGATCTCCCATCATCAGCACCGGCTTCACCACCCGCGCAGTCTCGCAGTCATGCCATGCCCGGTCGAAATCGGCGAAGTCATAGCGCGCGATCATGCGCTCCACCGGGAAGCGCCCCTGCCGCCACAGATCGATCAGCTTCGGAATGAACAGGCGCGGGGCCGCGCTGCCGCCCAATATGCCTTTCAACGTACGACCGTGGGCAAGCATGGCCGTGATATCGGGCGTCCAGGGCTCACGCGGACGGGTGACGAAGCCGGCCACCCCCTGCATCGCCAGCACCTGCAGCGCCTGTTCGAACACGGTGGCGGCGGTCGTGGTGTTGAAACTGAAATCCGCGCCCTGCGGCAGGATGGAGCGGACTTGCCCCTCGACATCGCCCGCCTCCGCCGCATCGATCGCATGGGTCGCCCCCAGTTCCAGCGCCAGCGAACACCGGTCCGCCACCGTGTCCACGGCGATGATGGTTGATGCGCCCGCCCCGCGCGCCGCCATTACCGCCGAAAGCCCTACTCCGCCCGCGCCGAACACCACGATGCTCTGGCCTGGCCGCACCTGCAGCGCCTCTATCACCGCCCCTGCTCCGGTGATCACGCCGCACCCCATCGGGGCGACGATCTCCAGCGGCACGTCTTTGGGCACGGGAACGGCCCCGCGCGCCTGCGCCACGCAATGCGTGGCAAAGCTGGACTGCGCGAAGAAATGGCTGGCTATGCGTTCCGCGCCCTTGCTCAGCGCCGTCGTGCCATCGGTCCGCTGGCCGCCGAAGCTGCGCGGCATCGCTTCCCGGCAATAGGTCGGCCTGGCCCCCAGGCAGGACGGACAATTGCCGCACGACCCGCCCGAGATAACCACATGATCGCCCACCCGCAGGTGGGAGACGGCCGCCCCGACCCGCTCGACGACGCCGGCCCCTTCGTGGCCCAGCACGGCAGGCCGGGGGACGGGCATACCCAGTCCGGCGTGGGAGTGAATGTCGGTATGACAGATACCCGCCGCAACCACCCGGACGAGAATCTCGTCCTCACGCGGGTTTTCCAGCTCCAGTTCTTCCAGAACGGGAGCGGAAGCCCCTTCGCGCGATACGGCGGCGGTGATTCTCATTCGGTATCGTCCAGGCTGTGCTTTGGCGGAGTCATCGCCGGGCGCCCCTTCATCAGGAGGTCGCCCTTCCACGGCACGTCCTCCAGGCTGCGCCAGGCGTTCACCAGCAGCCTGTCGAACACCCACACCCCATCTTCCCGGATCAGCATGTCATCGCGCGTGCCTATGCCGAATACGAAATTCGTGCCGTATTCAACGTTGAACTGCAGGATCTGGAACATGCTGCGCACCCGTGCACCGCTTTCCGTGGGCGTCATCAGGAAGTGCTGGAACAGATGCTGGCGGCCCAGCCACCAGTGCTGCCGGTGATACCACAGCTCCTTCAGGTTCTCGAGAATGGCGGCATGCCCGCGCACCTCGCCCTGCCACAGATGGTCGAAGCTGGCATCGCGCGCGAAGGAACTGAGCGCAAGATCGGCATCCGCCAGATCGATGCCCCAGGCATAGCGGGCGTAAGTTTCCATGATGTCGCCGCGATCCTGCGCGGGCATCGTCTTGGGAACGCCATCGGGCCAGCACACGCTCATGCCACGGCCTCCATGTCGTATCTGCCTGTTTCGAAGACTTTTTCCGGCACCCACACGCCGTGGAAGGTGGAGCGGATGCGCACCGGCAGATGCAGCCGGGCGATCGGGCCCCTGGCGATATCCAGCGCGTCGAACACGGCGATCTCGCTGTGGCCCTTGTCGAAGCGGTTGAGGATCGAAAGTATCCAGCCGTCGCCCTCTTTGGAATCCGGGGCGCGCGGCACGAATTGCGGTTCCTGGCAGGACAGTTCCTGGCCGTGCCGCCACATCTCCACCGCGCCGGTCTTCACGTTCACGTGGCCGATGGTGGAGCCGTCGGTTTCCGGGTCGCGGATCAGCACCCATCCGTGGGAGTAATCGCGGCCCTGCCAACGGTCGTCGGTTCGCGGCATTTCGCAGGGAATCGGCATGATCGGGCGGGTTTCATAGCCATCGTCGTTGCGCGAAAGGTCGAAGGTCATCCGCGTCAGGACCGGCGGAGCGCCGGGGGTTTCGCGGCCGTCCGGCGTCTTGAAGAAGGTGAAGCAGTTCCCGTTGTAGAGGCACAGGTCCAAGTGGACCTTGTTCCCCTCCGTCACCGCGTTGAGCATGTGGCCCGCGCTGGTGGTGGGGCCTGTAAACCAGCGGATATCCTGGGCCGAGCCGTAGCGCGGCAGCACCGCCACCATGGTCGGCTTGTCGTCATGCCACTCATAGAAAGTGCGCCCCTGCATCAGCCCTGCAACGTCGGGGGTAACGAGGGGAAAGAAAGGTACAACTATGTGTGTTTCGGTAATCGCGAAATCGTGGACGACACCCGGCCACGGAGCCTCGAACCACACCTCGTTCACCTTCCTGCCATCGGCATCGAAGATGTAGATCGCGAAGTCCTTCGTGCTGTCGCCCCTGGCCTGGAAGGAATAGGTGAGCAGTTCGCCCGTAACCCAGTCCACCTTGGGATGGGCCGAGAGGCTGACCGCGCTGACCTGCCCGCCAAGGTCCGTCTTCGCACCGGTCTCCAGCGTGTCGGGATCGATCTCGAACGGAAGATCGTCTTCCTTCAGCACCATCAGCTTGCCGGCATGATAGAGCATGGAGGTGTTGGCCGTGCCGGGGCTGACACCCTCGGCCAGCGGGTCCGCCGTGTAGCGATTGCGATACAGCCCGAACAGGCTGCGGCGGTGTTCCTTCTGCAGCTTGAAGCGCGGCGTTTCCACCCAGCGGCTGCGATAGGTGACGTGGCCATCCTCGAAGCGGAGCATGTGAACCATGCCTTCGCCATCGATGAAGATGTCGTCCCCGGTCATCGGCGGATATTGCCGGTCGGCCCCGCCGCGATACCAGGTTCCCTGCAACTCTTCAGGCAGGCGCCCCTCGACCAGTTCCAGCCCTTCCACGTTGGATTCGACGCGGAGCGGCTGCCCCCAGCCCTTGTAGAGATCGATGTTCGGGAAAGTGATTTCCATTGCCTCTCTCCTCAGCCTACCGACTGGTCCACGGCGCTGACCGCCTGCCGGGTGAGGCAGACCGGCTCGCCGGAGTTTATCAGCAGCGCCTGCTTGCGGACATAGCGGGTGAGATCGCCGCGCAGGCCCGGCAAGCCGGAGAAGCCGAAGCTGTCATTCTTCGCTTCCGATCCGAAGAAGGTCAGGAACGTGTCCTGGATGCTGACCTTGCCGGCATCGATCCGTTCGCCCACGGCGATGGCGCTTTCCTCGTCCGGCCCGATCACGGCGGCGGACAGGCCGAAATCCGTGTCGTTGGCCAGCCGGATCGCTTCCTCGATATCGGCGAATGCCATCACCGGCATGCAAGGCCCGAAGGTTTCCTCTCGCATGATCTTCATGTCGTGGTTCACGCCAGTGATGACGGTGGGGCGCATGTAGTCCCCGCCCTCGATCCGGAACGGCGCCCCTCCCTCCACGATTCTCGCCCCCTTGGCCACGGCGTCTTCCAGATGGCCGGCAACGATCTTCGCCTGATGCGGGCCGGTGAACGGCCCGATATGGCCGCCCAGGGGATCGGGGTGATTGAGTTCGATCTTCCGCGCCCGCCGGATCAGTCGGTCCACGAAGTCATCATGGATGGAAGCATCGACATATATCCGCTCGATCGAGAAGCAGACCTGCCCCGTCGCGCTGATGGAACCGCGGATCGCGGCCGATACCGCCTTGTCCAGATCGGCGCCCTTCATCACGATCAGCGGGTCCTTGCCGCCCAGTTCCACGTCGTAGGGGATCATCCGCGCGCCGCAGGCCGCGGCCACCTTGCGCCCGTTGGGGACGCTGCCGGTGAACGAAATATAGTCCGCTTCCTCGATCAGGGCCTGGCCCGTTTCCCCATCGCCCAGCACGCAATCGAAGACTTCCGCCAGTTCCGGCACTTCGCGAACGCTGTCTAACAGGGGCTGCGTGAACCTGGGCGTGACCTCGGAGGGTTTGAGCAGCACCGAGCAGCCCGCGAACAGCGGCGGAATGGCATGCAGCATGGAAAGCATCGTCGGCGCGTTCCAGGGGCTGATGACGCCCACCAGGCCATAGGGCTTGAGCAGGCTGGTGAAGCGCACATCGGGATTTGCGCGGGCCACGCCTTCACGCAGCGCGCCCTGCAACTGGGCGGGCGCGGTGGCGCACAACCCGCCGATGATCCCCACCATCATGTCGGGCGCGATCCGGCTGATCTCGCAATAGCCGGTATCGTGCGAATCCGCGTCGATGATCGCCTGGCGGTATTTCCCGCCGACCAGTTCCGCCCAGCGCGCCATTACCCCGACGCGGGCCTGCGGAGGCATCGCCGCCCATGTGCGCTGCCCGGCGCGCAGCCTGACGGCCCGGGCCGCGACCTCCGCACGATCCGCGACGGCGATTTCCATATCCGGCTGGCCGGTGCGCGGATTGCGCACCGGCAGGATGCGCACTTCCGCCATCCTGATTCTCCCTCTACTTCCATGGCCTTTACGGCTTGCGGTTTCATTGATTATTCAATGACTATGGGAGTCGAGTCAACGACGAATCGTCATCCAGGGGCAACGGAAGCAATGGCGCGAGGGAACAGCAGCAGCAGGACGCCGGCGGATGATGGCGGGCAAGGCGATGTGCCGCCTTATTACAGCATCGGCGGGATGGCCTATTTCGGCTATCGGCTGGCGGTCACGGCCAAACTGTTCGACCGCAAGTTCGTGGAGATCCTGCAGGCCCACAGCACGCTCACGCTGCCGCAATGGCGCTGCGTGGCGCAATTGGGGCTGAGCGAGCCTGCGACCGTGCGTTCGCTGGCGGAAGGCGCGGTGGTGGACCGGGCGGAAGTCAGCCGCTCGCTCGCCCGGCTGGTGGCGCAGGGACTGGTGGTTCGGCACGAGAACGAAGGCGATCAGCGCAGCCCGCAATTCACGCTGTCGGCCAGGGGCCGCGATGTGTTCCAGCGCGTTCGCCAACCGGTGTCCGAATTCATCTCGTCGCTGATTGCGCCGGTGGACGACAGCGACATCCAGGCCGCCGACAGGGTGCTGTGGGCATTGTGGAAGGGCTGTCTGGACTGAGCCTGCGGACTTTTGCCGATCGTCGTCATAAACAAGTCACATGAACGCGGCACCCCCTCGCCACCAAACGGGGAAAAGCGCACTGTGCCAATGGTCAACATCTTCCTGACAGACCCTGTCGCCGAAGCGATGGACGACTTCGTGCATGACGATCTGACATTCACGTTCGACGCCATGGACGGCGCGGGGCCGCGCCGCCTGGTCGAAGGGCCGATGTGGGCCTTCGTCGACTGGGTGATGGCGGACCTGTCCGGCCTCGAAATGTGCCGCCGCCTGCGTGCCGATGCGCGCACCCGTGAAGCCCATGTGACGATCGTCCTCGAACGCGACGACCAGGAGGACCGCCGGCGTGCGCTGCGCGCCGGGGCGGACGATTACATCGTCGGCCCGCTCGACCGGCAGAAGGTGCTGGACCGCGTGCTGGCCCTGCAATCGCGCCAGCCGCAGCGCCATGCGGCGCAGATGGTGGAACTGGGCGATCTCAGGATCGACCTGGGCGCGCAACAGGCCCGCTGGGGCGAGCGCCCCATCCCGTTGCGCCCCAATGAATTCCGCCTTCTGCGCTTCCTTGCCGAAAACCCCAATCGGGTGCTTTCCCGCCACGAGATGATCGAAGGGCTCGGCAAGCAGGAGCCGCCGATCGATCCCCGCACGGTCGATGTGTGGATCGGCCGCCTGCGGCGCGCGTTCCGGAGCGCGGGCGCGGGAAACCCCCTGCGCACCGTGCATGCCATGGGCTACGTTCTCGACACCAACTGACGGCCGGCCTGGCCTGACGGCAGCCGCCCCTGCCCGCGCTGGCGGGCTGGCGCATTTCCTATGTCTCCACGACACGCAAAGAAGCCCGGCCGGGATTGTCCCGGCCGGGCCTTAGTGGGTGGCTCGCTGAAAACGGACCTTGGAACGGATGGTTGTGCAGTTTACGAACCCAGGCCGCTAATTGTGCTCTTCAGGCCTCCAGACTTCCCCACCTCCGCCTATCCTGAGCTTGTCGAAGGACATGCTGAAACGGATGGGCTGGGCGGATACTCTTTCAAGGCACCGCCTGCGCGCGCCCTTCGACAAGCTCAGGGCGGGCGGAGGTAGGTAGAATACGCAATCGCCTGGGGTCAGGCCCTAGAAGTTGACGCTGGCCGAGAGCGAGAAGGTCCGGCCCACATCATACGTGTTGTGATCGACACGGTTCGTGCCGTTGGTCTGGTATTCCTCGTGCCTGGTGCCAAGCAGGTTACGCGCTTCGAACTTCCATTCGGTGTTCAGGCCAAACAGGTTGACCCCCTGCCGCGCCACGAAATCGAGCCGCAGGCCCGGATATTCGAGCACGTCGGGCTGGCCGGAATTGTTCAGCCCGCGGCTGACGACCCGCTTGCTGGCGTAGGTCAGCATCAGCGTCTGCTGCGAAAGCTTGTCCTGGTCTTCCAGGCCGAACTGCAGGTTCGCGATATGGCGTGACTGGCCGGTCATCGGCGCACCGTCCTGGAAATAGTCGGTCGCGATGGTAGAGAAGGCGCCGAACACCGCCACCGTGTCGTCCGGGCCGACCTTCAGCTCGGATTCGGTGTAGGTGTAGTTGCCCGTCAACAGCACGCGGCGGCTGGCGAAGAAGCTGCCGCCCAGCCCTTCCAGCGGGAAATATTTCTGCACTTCGAACTCGGCGCCGTAGAGATCGGCCGACGGAGCGTTGGCGAAGCTGGTGATGATTTCGTTGCCGCCGGTGATGTAGGTTTCGATCGGGCGGTCGATCTTCTTGTAGAAGCCGGCCAGCGAAACGCGCTGGTCGCGGTCGAAATACCATTCCCACCGCGCTTCGGCGTTGAACAGCTTGCTGTCCGTCAGAAGCGGGTTGCCGCGATACTGGCGGTTCGAATCCGGGTCGAAATAGAACTGGAACAGCAATTCGCGGAACTGCGGGCGGGCGATGGTCTTCGACGCGTTCACGCGGATTTGCATGTCCGGCGTGAAATTCCAGGTGATCGTCGCGGTGGGCAGCCAGTAGGAATTGTCCAGGCTGGTCGATGCGGAGGACGATCCGGGGATGGTGAAGACCTGCAGCGGCGAAACGACTTCCTTTGCCGTCTCGTAACGCACGCCCGCGTCGATCAGGATCGTGTCCGTGATCTGGGCATCGATCTTGCCGTAACCGGCATGGCTTTCCAGCGTGGCCAGAAACGCCGGATTGCCTTCGTTGGTTTCGACCAGCCTGATGCCGAAATATTCGATATTGGTCGGTTGCAGCAGCAGGTCCGGGCGGAACAGGCCGATCGGGGTGGGGAAATCGCTGGGCGCGGTGAACTGGAAGTCGCGCCGCCAGCTCGTCCGCCTCGTGTTGGTATAGGCGTACCCGGCCGATACGCTGAAACCCGGCGCGATCCGCCAGGAAAGGTCCGCGCTGCCGGCCCACAAATCCTCGTTCAGTTCGGAGAAGCTGATTCCCGCGTCGCCGCTCTGCCCGTTGTTCAGATTATTGACGAAATACTCGCCCAGCGGATCGGCGGGATTGTTGGTGCGGACATATTCGAAGTCGATCTCGTCCGGCGCGTTGCGCTTTGAATTGGCATAGGCGCCGCGCACGTCGAAGCCGATTTCCGGCGTCAGTTCGAATTCGCCCACGAGCTGGGTATCGAACAGCTGGCGCTCGAACCACGCCGTGTTCTGCTGCATGTAGGTCCAGTCATTGTCGGCCTTGCCGCCGACACCGAGGCGCGAATGCTTGAGCGTGTCGTGGATGAACAGGTTGGTCCAGCGCAGCTTGTGCTGGCCGATTTCCAGGCCGACGCCCACCAGGCCGTTCACCACGACCCGGTTATCGGTGGTGACCCGGTAGAAATCGGATTCCAGCGTATTGAGGTCGCTGTCCGCGGAGAACTGGTTGATCGCGCCGCGCGACGACCATTTGTTGCTGTAGCCTGCGGTGGCGATCAGCCCCAGGGTGGTGCCGCCCAGATCCCACGACTTGCCACCCGAAATGTCGGCCGAGAAGTTGGCGGGCAGGCTGTCCCAGCGCTGCAGCACGGAATTGCGCCCGTTGATGAGCTGCTGGGCGATCGGGGTGGTGTCCACGTCACCCGAACTGATCCGGTCGCCGCTGGCAAAGAAGGCGGCCAGGGCGGGCGGAAGATCGCGCTCGCCATTGTCGAAGCCGGTCCAGTCCGACGAGCTGCCGTAATAGGTGTAGCCGAGCTGGCCGGTGGTTTCGGTGTCGATCGAAACGCCGCCGCCGATCGACAGGAAGCCTTCGCGCGGGGCGGCCTTGGTGGTCAGGTTGATCACGCCGCCGCCGAACTCGCCGGGGAAGTTCGCGGAGTAGCTCTTCTGGACGAGCGAGGAGGCGATCACGCTGCTGGGGAACAGGTCCAGCGGAACGACGCGCTTGAGCGGTTCCGGGCTGGGCAGGGGCGAGCCGTTGAGCAATGCCAGCGAATAGCGATCGCCCAGGCCGCGCACATAGACATAGCCGTTGCCGACCACGCTGAGGCCGGTGACGCGGCCCAGGGCGCCGGCGATGTTGCCTTCGCCGGTTCGCGCGATGTCTTCCGTCGAAAGAACGCTGACTACCTGCGGGGCGACGCGGGTGATATTGCGATCGCGCCGGCCCGTGACGACGATTCCGCCACCGGGAATGGAAATCTCGGGGGCTTCGTACGCATCGTCATCCTCGAAGGATTCATCCTGCGTGACGATGGCCTCATCGGCCGCGTCATCCTGTGCCAGGGCGATGGACGGCATGGCGAATGCGGTGGAAAGCAACAGCAGGGTTGCGAGCCGCGGCGTGTTCATTTCGATATCCCCCCAAGGGAAAGTGCAAATGCGAAAAGTTCAGGCGTGAAACATGGGGGGCGACCGGAAACCGGCCGCCCCCCTTGAGTTCCGAGGCAGCCGGTCAGGTGACCGGGAGGCTGGTGCAGTTACCGGAGTTGCCGGCACCGAAATTCGCCGTGGCCGAGTTGCAGGTCCAGCCGGCGTACCAGTTGTCGGCCGAGTCCTTCACCGCGCCGATATGCGTCACCGTGTCGAAGAAGCTGGACAGGCCGTTCGCATTGAACGGGGTCACCGCGCCTTCGTTCGCCCCGTTGATGAACAGGTTGGTGAGCGTGGGGGTGTAGTTGTCGTTGTTGTTGTTCGCGCCGTTCCCGAAGAACCCGGAAGCGGTGCCGGCGGCAGCCGAACCGCCATCCCGATAGATCGGCGTGCCACACTGCATCACCACCGACCGGAAATCGGCCGTGGCGAAGTTGTTGTGGATGCCGAGGCAGGAGTTGGTCGGGCTGATGACGATGCCGTTCATCAGGTGAACGTCGGAATTGCCGCGGTAGAACAGCGACGATGCGTTGGTGTTGCCGGCCTTGCGCTGGATGAACGTGAAGTTCGAAACCTTCAGGTCGGTGCGCGGGTTGTTCGATTCGTTACCGTTCGAATCGATTTCCAGCAGCGAGTCGCCGGCGCCTTCGCGCTGAACGATGAGAGCATGCTGGATCTGCACCCGGGCGCCGGTATCGACGTCGAGGCTGTCATCGTCCGAACCGATGCCGATATAATACTTCATGTTGGCCTGGCCGCCGAAGAATTCGACGCCATCGTCCGAACTGTTGAGCGACATGATGTATTCCAGCGTGGTGCCGGTGCCGATGCTGCCCGGGGTAAGCGACTGGAGTTCGCTGTTCGCGCCCAGGACGTAGCCCGAATAACGGAGCTGGACGTACTTCATCGAGCCCGCATCGTAGGTGTCGTCGCGGCCGCCGAAGATCGCCGGCTCAGCCGCCCCTTCGGTGTTGCGTTCGCAGGTATCGGCATCGACCGTCCCGAAAGCGCAGTCCGTGGTCCGGCCGCGGCCGAGCAGCACGACGCCGCCCCACTGGCCCATCGAGGTGTCGTTGTTCAGGCCCAGCACGTTGTCGCGGCTGGTGAAGATGATCGGCTGGGTGGGCTCGCCCACGGCATGGATCTTGTTGCCGCGGTTCACGGCCAGCCAGGAAACGCCCGTGCCGCCGAAGACGATGACGCCCGGACGGATGGTCAGCGTGACATTGGTGTCCGAAAGACCGTCGCTGTTGTCGGCGAAGAAGCCGCCGTCGGTGCCGACGTCAACGCGGCCGCCCATGCGGTAGAGCAGGCCGGGCAGCTTTTCGAGCGTGCTCGAGACGTTCAGCTTCGCCGGCAGGGTGCAGACGCGCCATTCGCCGGTCGGGCCGGTGATCGTGCCGGAATCGGTAAGGCCCTGCGGGTCCGCGATGGTCGGGCAGCCGGTGGCCGGAGTGACCAGCGAGGAAGGCGGAGTGGGTGTCGGCGTCGGAGCCGTCGGCGTGGGTGAAGGCGGGTAGTTGATGGTGATATTGCCGCCCGTGCCGGGCGAAGCGATATCGTCCGGTCCACAGCCGGCCAATGCCAACAGACTACAACCGATAACGAGCGAGCGGTGTATATTTCTCACGGCGGAAGGTCCCCTCAAAGCCGAGAATCAAAAAGGACGCGAACTGTTGATCGCGAATCGTCGGCTAGACGGGAGAAATGACAGTTTCTTTTCAGATTTCAGACAGATCGAATATGACAAAAAAGCGTTCGATATTCGACATTTACGACAATCGCGCTGCAATTCTGTGATCGTCGGATTGCTGCGGCCCGACTCGATCCTTCGCACCCTCCAAAGTCAAAATGTTACAGCACGATGACAGTGTTTCATTTTTATTGCAGTTCGCCGGACTCGCGCGCAATTTCCCCGTAACAAGAAATCAAAGCGGAGAAATGCCATGAAAAATATCCGTGTTGCCGCGGTGATCGCAGCCCTCTCGGTTTCCGGCGTGGCTTATGCCGCGGAAGCGGAAAAGGACGGTGCCGAAGTCGCCTACCAGGCCCTTTCGGAAGGTCGCACCGCCGAAGCCATCGCTCAACTGGACAAGAGCCCCGCCGTCGCGGCCGGCGATCCAGCCGCGCTCATCAATCTGGGAACGGCCTATTCGCGCCAGGGCCGCGACACCGAAGCGCGTGCGCAATTCACCGCGGCACTGAACAGCCGGGACCACTATTATCTGGAGCTGGCCGATGGCCGCTGGGTGGATTCCCGCAATGCCGCGAAAATGGCGCTCGACCATCTTGCGCGGAAAAGCGACATCGCCCTGCGCTGAGCGCAGGCAACAACAGGCCGCGAAACTGAAAGAACCCGCGAGAGCAGCCCGCTCTCGCGGGTTTTTCATTAGTTGGTCCACTGTCACGCCCTTGTCATGTGCCCCCACCATCAGGCCCTCATGTACAGGGATCCGATTCTCCGCGCCGGCCGGTGGGCCGCCGCATCCATAGTGGTCTGCGCGTGGTGCGCGCCGGCCATGGCGGATGTGCTCGAAATCGGTAACGACGGCGCATACTGGGTGTCCGGCCCGGCACTGGCGCCCGACATGCATGCCGCCCTTCCCCTCGCCGCTTCGCCGGAGCATGTGCCGGAAGGCCTGTTCGTGCCGGAAGGCGCGCTGGCCCTGCCCGAACGCCACGCGGCGGCCGTACCCCATACCTATGGCGAAAAGGTTCGCGAACTGTCCGCGCGGTTCGACCTCAGCCCCGCATTGATCGAAGCGCTGGTCTGGCAGGAAAGCCGCTGGCGGGCGGATGCCGTATCCCCCAAGGGCGCGCGCGGCCTTGCCCAGCTGATGCCCGGCACCGCGCGTGAACTGGGCGTGGATGCGCGCGATCCCTTCGCCAACCTCGAAGGCGGCGCGCGATATCTGCGCGAGCAGATCGACCGTTTCGACGGCAATCTGGAGAAGGCGCTGGCCGCCTACAATGCCGGTCCCGGCCGAGTGGAGGATGCCGGCGGCATCCCGAATATCCGCGAAACCAAGAATTACGTGGCGGCGATCATGGGCCGCCTTTCCAACCATTCCCGGAGTAACGACTGATGCGTGCCCTTTCCCGCCTTGCGGCCACCCTTGCCCTGATCCTTCCCGCCGCCGCGAATGCGCAGCAGGCGGCGGATCCGCAGGGCTCCGGTCCCATCGTTTCGGCGCTGCTGTGGATGCAGGGCACCCTGCTGGGCAATGTCGCCACCGCCGTGGCGGTGATGGCTGTCGCCGCGGTCGGCTTCATGATGCTGACCGGCCGCCTCAACTGGCGCTTCGGTGCGACGGTGATCGTGGGCTGCTTCGTATTGTTCGGCGCCGCCTCGATCGTGGCCGGCATCCAGGGCGCGGCTGCCTGAGCCATGGAACTTGCCCGCCACCCCGTGCACCGCGCGCTCACCCGCCCGCAGATGTTCGCGGGGGTGACCTATAATTTCTTCATCATCAACGCCGCGGTCACCACCGAACTGTTCCTGATCACGGGCAGCTTCCTGGCCCTGCCCGCGGCGCTGATGATCCACGGTATCGGTTATTTCGCCTGCCTTCGCGAACCGCGCGTGTTCGACCTCTGGATGACCAAGGTCGGCAAATGCCCGCGCGTGAAGAACTGGAAGCGCTGGGGCTGCAATTCTTACGCGGCCTGATCGCAGGCCGGGTTTAAGGCCGGGAGGGCCTTGGAATGAGTAAATGGATTGGTGCCGCAGCATGGAGCGCCCGTGAGGCGCAGGCGGGCGATCGCCTGCCTTATGCGCGGCTGGTTGACGAGAACACGCTGCTGCTGCGCGACGGCTCGCTGATGATGGCGCTGCAGGTGCCCGGCCTTCTGTTCGAGACGGAGGACAGCGATGCGCTGAACGCCCACGCCGCGACCCGCGAGGTGATGCTGCGGTCCAACCTGGACGGGCGCTTCGTGATGTATCACCACGTCGTCCGCAGGCGCGTGCAGGTAGAGCTGGACGCCGAGTTCGACGATCCCCTGTCCGCCCATATCGACCGGCGCTGGCGGGAAAAGCTCTCCAGCGGATCGCTGTTCGTGAACGACCAGTTCGTCACGCTGGTGCGCCGCCCCGCGCGGGGCAAGGCCGGCCTGGCGGAAAAGGTCGAGAAGCTCTGGAAACGCAAGGGCCGCGAAACGATCGAGGCCGACCCCAAGGATGCCCGCTCGCTGCGTGCCGCCGCGACCGCGCTGATCGCCTCGCTCGGCTCATACGGCGCATCGCTGCTGGGCGATTACCAGGGCCATGGCGGCCACGCGCATTCCGAACTGCTGGAACTGTTGAGCGCACTCTACAACGGGGAAATGCGCCCTGTCCGGCGCCCCGCGGACGAAACCGATATCGGCCACATGATCCCCTATCGCCGGGTCAGCTTCGGGCTCGACGCAATGGAGCTGAAGGATGGCGGCGGCACCGATTTCGCCTCCATCATCAGCCTCAAGGATTATCCCGACGCCACCTCGCCTGGTTTGCTCGACGCCTTGCTCCGCCTGCCTTGCGAAATGGTGGTAAGCGAAAGCTTCGCCCCGTCCGAACGGCAGACCACGCGCGAGAAGATGGACCTCGCCCTGCGCCGCCTGCGCTCGGCCGACGAGGAAGCCCGGGCCGAACGGGCCGACATGCTTGCGGCCCGGGACGAGCTGGGCGCCGGGTCCGTCGGCTTTGGCGACCATCACCTGACCGTGCTGGTGCGGGAACGCAACCTTGCCCGGCTGGACGATGCCAGCGCCGCCTGCGCCGCCGCCCTGGCCGATATCGGCGCCATCGCCGTGCGCGAGGACACCAATCTGGAACCCGCCTTCTGGGGCCAGTTCCCGGGCAATGAAGGCTATATCGTCCGCCGTGCGATGATCTCCACCGCCAACATGGCGGGCTTCGGATCGCTCCACGGCTTCGCCCTGGGCCAGGCGACCGGCAATCACTGGGGTGACGCGGTGACGCTGCTGGAAACGACCAGCGCCACGCCGTTCTTCTTCAACTTCCACCATGGCGACCTGGGCAATTTCTCGGTCATCGGCCCCTCGGGCTCGGGCAAGACGGTGGTGATGAACTTCCTGGCCGCGCAGGCGCAGAAATTCCGCCCCCGCACGATCCTGTTCGACAAGGATCGCGGCGCGGAGCTGTTCGTGCGCGGCATCGGCGGGCGGTATGACCGGATTTCAGCCGGCAATCCCTCGGGCTTCAATCCGCTCGCCCTGCCTGACAATGCCGCCAACCGCGCGTTCCTGCGCGATTGGCTGGGCGTGCTGCTGAAGGCCGACGGGCCGGAGGAACTCGCGGCGATCGCCGGGGCGGTGGACGCGGCCTATGCCAACGATCCGTCCCTGCGCCGCCTGCGCCACTTCCGCGAGTTGCTGGCCGGCGCGCGCCGCCCCCAGCCGGGCGATCTGGCGGACCGTCTTTCCCCCTGGATCGATGGCGGCGAGCATGGCTGGCTGTTCGACAATGCCGATGACCGGCTGGACCTGTCGGCCCGCGTGCTCGGCTTCGACATGACCGCGCTGCTGGAAAGCCCGCGCCTGCGCACCCCCGTGATGATGTACCTGTTCCACCGTATCGACGAACGGCTGGACGGCAGCCCCACGATGATCCTGATCGACGAGGGCTGGAAGGCGCTGGACGATGAAGTGTTTGCCGCGCGTATCCGCGACTGGCTGAAAACGCTGCGCAAGCGCAACGCGCTGGTGGGCTTTGCCACCCAGTCCGCCCGGGACGCGCTGGAAAGCCGCATCTCCACCGCGCTGGTCGAACAGACCGCCACCATGGTGTTCATGCCCAATGCCCGGGCACGTGCGGAAGATTACTGCGATGGCTTCGGCCTGACCGGGCACGAGCTGGCGCTGATCCGCTCGCTCCCCGCGCACAGCCGCTGCTTCCTGGTGCGCCAGCCGGATGCGTCGGTGGTGGTCCGCCTGAACCTGTCCAACGCGCCCGAAGTGCTGACCATCCTTTCCGGCCGCGAAAGCGCGGTGCGCAGGCTCGACGCCCTGCGCGAAGCTGTGGGGGATGATCCGGCCAAATGGTATCCGGCGCTGACCGGCCATGAATGGCCGGGAAACGCTGAAGAAGGCGAAGATGCCTACGCGCTGCGGGAAGCCGCGGAATGAGCCCCCAGTGCCAGATGATGGTGTCGGAAGTGGGCAACGGCGTCGGCGCATCGCTGCGCGGCGTCGACTGCATCGCATCCGACATGGCGCAGGCTGCCTTCGGCCGGCTGTTCGGCTCGCAGGGCGCCCTCGTTCCCGCCCTGACCATCATCCTGACATTGTATGTCGCGCTGTTCGCCTTTGCGCTGATCACCGGCCGCACCCGGATCGGTATCCGGGCGCTGACGCCGCGCATAGTAACCCTGGGCATGGTGCTGACCTTCGCCACAAGCTGGATCGCCTATCAAAGCGTGGTCTGGAACCTGGTCGGCGGCGCGCCTGACCAGATCGCGGCTATCCTCACCGGCGCGCAGGGTTCCGCCACGCAGCAATTCGGCGACAAGATCGATATCGTCTTCGCGGCGATCCAGCAGGCCAGCGGCGACGGGGTGCAGGCCGCCCAGCAGCAGGCCCAGCAGGGCGGAGGCGGCGCACCTGTCGCGGAGATCACCACCTTCTCGCCCAAGGGCATGATGTGGATGGGCGCGACCCTGCTGCTGCTCGGCACGGTCGGCGTCCTCGTCACGGCGAAGATCGCCCTGGCCGTGCTGATGGCGGTCGGCCCCATTTTCGTGGTCCTGGCGCTGTTTCCCGCAACGCGCGGCCTGTTCGCGGGATGGCTGCGCGGCATGGTGATGCTGGCGATCGCCCCGCTCTTCGCGGTCCTGGGCGGCACGCTGATGCTGGAAATGGCGGTCCCGGTGATCAACGCCCTGTCACCCGTCCCCGGCCAGATCGATGCCCGTGCGGCCATGGCGTTCTTCCTTGTCGGCGCGGTGCATGTCGCGCTGATGGTGCTGGTCATGAAGACCGCCGGCACCATGGTGGCCGGTTGGCGCGTCTTCGGCATGGGGGAGCAGTCCTCGCGCGACAGCCACGCCGAGGCGGCGCCCACAGCCACCCTGCCGGCGCCCGCGATGATGGGATATGCGCCGGGGAGTTCTTCTTCGCAGCCTGTTCCCGAGGCATCGCGGCGCATTGCCATATCCGGCATCGCGGCGGGCATTGCCGCCAACGATTCCGCGGCCGCGACCAGCCGCACGATCACCCACACATCGACCCACCACGATCATCAGGGCGGGCAGCAATCCGCGCTGCAATCGTCCATTTCCCGGGCACGCGGCATCGGCAGCCGTTTCCGCGCCCCGCCCGCACGCTCCACGGAGAAGTTGAGATGAACCGCGCTCTGCTGGCCGCCACGCTGCTCGCCGCCGCCACTGTCACTGCCACGTCCGCCCAGGCGAACGATCCCCGCCTGGTCCAGCGCCTCTACGATCCCGCGCAGGTGGTCATGATCGAGGCGAAGGCCAACGTGCAGGCGACCATCGCCTTCGAGGAGGGTGAGCATATCGAGAATGTCGCGATCGGGGATTCCGCCAACTGGCAGATCACGCCCAACAAGCGCGCCAACCTGCTGTTCGTGAAACCGCTCAGCCCCCGAGCTTCCACCAACATGACGGTGGTGACCGACAAGCGCACCTATCTGTTCGACCTGGTGGCGAAGCCGGATGCGCAGGCGCTCTACGTCCTGAACTTCACCTATCCCAAGGACCCGGCGGACGAGGCGGAAAGCGAGACGAAGCTGGCCGAAGCGCCCAACGCCATGGAGATCGCCGCCGCCAGCGATCCCTATGCCGTGGCCGATCCGGCGCTGATCAACTTCGAATGGGCTCGCAAGGGTTCGGCCAAGCTATTCCCGAGCGAAATCTACGACGATGGCGACGCGACCTTCATCGCATGGCCCGCCGAAGCGACGATCCCGGCGATCCTCGTCCGGGACGAGAAAGGCACCGAAGGGCCCGTGAACTTCGCCGTGAGGGGGAAGACCACGGTGGTGGACGGCGTGCCCGCCGAAATCATCCTGCGTTGGGGCGACGACGTGGCGACCCTGACCAATCGTGGCCCGGTCCGGGTCACCCGCCTGCAGTCCGGCCTTGCTCCGGCGACAATCAAGGAGTGATCTGATGCGCCTCGCCACGCAATTACCGGGCAAGCGCGATGCCGGCGCCGCCAACGACGCCGATCCGCGCGAGAACCTGTCGGCCGAGGTGATCGACCTCGCCAGCCGCAATGCCTTCCCCGCCGTAACGCAGCGCAAGGGCCGCTCGGATGCCTTGGGCCTGATGGCCGGCATCGGCATCGTCGGCCTGCTGGGCGCGGTCACGCTGTGGGGCCTCAACGCCTCGCGGCAGGACGCCGCCCAACGCCCGAACCGGCAGGCTGCCATTCCGGCACCGGCCGTGCCCGCTCCTGACGAGAACGCCGTTCCGGCGCCCGCGCCGCAGCCGCTGGCGGCGCCGACGCCGCTGGGCGATCCCGCGCCTTCGCCGATTCTGGCGCAGGCCCCGCAGGCCGGCATCGCCTCCAACCCCTACAACAACCCTACGGTGGTATTCGATGCCAGCGCCCTGCCGATCCCCTCGGCCGCCGTCACCACGACGACACCGCAGGGCACCACCGGCAATGCCGCGAATGATTTTGCCGGTCGCCTCGGTGGCGTCGGCGGCGGGCCAGCCCGCGCGGCCCGCAGTTTCGATCCGCAGACCACGGTGACATCCGGCACCCTGATCCCCGCCGTCCTGGAAACCGCGATCGATACCGATGTGCCCGGCTTCGTCCGCGCGGTCGTGAGCCAGGACGTGCGCTCGTATGACGGGACGCGCGTGCTGATCCCGCGCAGTTCGCGCCTGATCGGTCAATACCAGTCGGGCCTGCAGGCCGGGCAGAAGCGCGCCTATGTGATCTGGACGCGGCTGATCCGGCCGGACGGCATCACGGTGGACATCGCCTCGCCCGCCACGGATTTCTCGGGCCGCGCCGGCCTGCCCGGCGATGTGAACACGCATTTCTTCAAGCGCTTCGGATCGGCCATGCTGCTTTCGGTGATCGGCGGGCTTACCGCTGTCGCTGGCGGTGGAGCATCCGTGATCCTGGGTGGCGGACAAAGCGCCGCCGCCGCCGCCGTCACGCAGGACAGCCAGATCGGCCCGACCGTGCGGGTGCGCCAGGGCGAGCCGATCCGCGTCTTCACTTCCCGCGATCTCGATTTCGCGCAGGCTCCGGCGTTGTGACCGCTTCCGTCCATCCCTTGCAGGTCGATGAAAATATCCCGGTCGCGGGCGGGCACAGCGTCTATCTCGATGCCTATCTCGCTCCATTCCGGCAATGGCTGGATCGCGACACGGTTACGGAGATCATGGTCAACGGTCCCGGCGCAGTCTGGGTCGAAGACGCGACCGAGCCCGGCATGCGGCTGATCGAGGCGCCGGAAATCGACGATCGACTGGTGCAGAGGCTGGCCGAGCAGGTTGCGCGGGTCAGCCACCAGGGCATCAATCGCGAGCATCCGCTGCTGGGCGCCACGCTGCCCGATGGCGCGCGCATCCAGTTCTGCGGCCCGCCGGCGACGCGAAAGCACTGGGCCATGGCAATCCGCCGCCACCGCCGGCTGGACCTGCCGCTGGACGCCTATGACACCGGGCCGCTCGCAAAATCTGCCGAAGCCGATCTGCCCGATCCTTCGGATCAGCCGGTCGCCTTCCTGCGCGCCGCGATCGCCGCCCGCAAGACGATCCTGATCTCCGGCGGCACGTCCACCGGCAAGACCACCTTCCTCAACGCGATGCTGGGTGAGATTCCCTCGCATGAGCGCGTTGTCCTGGTGGAGGACACGCCCGAACTGCGGCTGCCCGGCGCGAACGGCGTTGGCCTGATCGCGGTGAAGGGGGAATTGGGGGAAGCCAAGGTGACGGCGAACGAATTGCTGCAAGCCGCGCTCCGCCTGCGGCCCGACCGGATCGTCCTGGGCGAATTGCGCGGCGCGGAAAGCGTCAGCTTCCTGCGGGCGATCAATACCGGGCATCCCGGATCGTTCTCCACTGTTCACGCCAACTCCGTGCGCGGCGCGCTCGACCAGCTTTCCCTCATGGTGATGCAGACCGGCATCGGCCTGAGCCGCAGCGACACCATCGCCTATGCCGCATCGGTGATCGACGTGGTGGTCCAGCTTGGCCGCGACAGCGATGGCAAGCGCGGAATCGCCGCGATCGCGCGCAGCGAGGAACTCTTGTGACAGGTTTATAGCCCGGAACCTTCGGGCCTTGGCCCGGATTTCACAAAAACGTAAGACAGCCTCACCATCCCAAGCGGGATTTCCCGCCTTCAAGCAGGACCATGGCCACTCAACCCGAAATCAGAACCGAGACCACGCTCCCGGTCGATCGCTATTTCAACCGCGAGCTGAGCTGGCTGACCTTCAACGAACGCGTCCTGGCCGAGGCGGGCAATCTCGATTACCCGCTGCTTGAGCGGCTGCGCTTTCTGTCGATATCGGGCAGCAATCTCGACGAATTCATCATGATCCGCGTGGCCGGGCTTGCCGGGCAGGTCCAGCGGCAGATTTCCACCACCTCGCTCGACGGGCGCACCCCGACGCAGCAGCTCACCGCCGTGCGCAGGGCGATCACCGAGATTGAGCTGAAGCAGCAGGCCACCTGGGGCGATCTGCGTCCAAGACTCGCGGAGCGGGGCATCCACGTCGCCGATGAAGGCCGAATCGATGCCGAAGCCGCACGTTGGCTGCGCGAATACTTCATCAACGAAGTGGCGCCGGTCATCACTCCGCAGGCGATCGATCCGGCGCACCCGTTTCCGTTCATCGCCAATGGCGGGTTCGGTGTGCTGTTCAACCTCACCCGCCTCGCCGATGGCGAACAGGTGGTGGAGATGGTCCTTGTCCCCTCCGCCCTTCCCCGCTTCGTGCGCGTGCCGGGCGAGGAAGCCATCTATATCAGCATAGAGAACCTGATCTGCCGCCAGGCATCCCTGCTGTTCCCCGGCTTCCGGGTGATGGGCGACGGCGTGTTCCGCGTGCTGCGCGACAGCGACATCGAGATCGAGGAAGAGGCCGAAGATCTGGTGCGCTTCTTCCGCACCGCGATCCAGCGGCGCCGGCGGGGCAAGGTCATCCTGCTGGAACTGCAGGACGATTTCGATCCCGATGCCGAGCAACTGCTGCTGGACCAGTTGGGCCTCGACGACGCGATCCTGATGCGCACCGGCAATACGGTGGGCATCAGCGGCCTTGCCGCGATCGTGGAAGAGGACCGGCCCGATCTGAAATGGGCCCCTTATTCCCCCCGCTATCCCGAACGCATCCTCGAGCATGACGGCGATTGCTTCGCCGCGATCCGCGAAAAGGACATCGTGATCCACCACCCCTATGAGAGCTTCGAGGTGGTGGTGGACTTCATCCGGCAAGCGGCGGCCGACCCCGAAGTCGTGGCGATCAAGCAGACGCTTTATCGCGCGGGCAAGCAATCCTCGATCATCTCCGCGCTGATCGCGGCGGCCGAGGCAGGCAAGGCGGTGACCGCCGTGGTCGAGTTGAAGGCGCGCTTCGACGAAGAACAGAACCTGATGTGGGCCAGCCAGCTTGAGCGGGCGGGCGTGCAGGTGATCTATGGCTTCGTCGACTGGAAAACCCACGCCAAGGTTTCCATGGTGGTGCGGCGCGAGGAAGGACAGTTGCGCACCTATTGCCACTTCGGCACCGGCAACTACCATCCGCTGACCTCGCGGATATATACCGACCTGTCCTTCTTCACCGCCGATCCGCGCCTGGCCCGTGATGCCGCCAAGCTGTTCAATTTCATCACCGGCTACGTCGAGCCGCGCAAGACCAAGCTCCTTGCCATCGCGCCGATCGGGCTGCGCGCGAAACTGGATCAGTGTATCGACCGCGAGATCGAAAACGCCCTGGCGGGCAAACCCGCCGTCATCTGGGCCAAGCTCAATTCGCTGACGGACGGGCAGATGATCGATCGCCTCTATGCGGCCAGCCAGGCGGGCGTCAGCGTCCTGCTGGTGGTGCGCGGCATTTGCTGCCTTCGCCCCGGCATCCCGGGTTTGAGCGAGAACATCATGGTCAAGTCGGTTATCGGCCGGTTTCTGGAACACGCGCGGATCTGGGCCTTCGCCAACGGCTTTGCCATGCCCAGCCATCGGGCCAAGGTTTTCATTTCCTCGGCCGACGCGATGGAGCGGAATCTGGACCGGCGCGTGGAAACGCTGGTGCCGATCAAGAACCCGACTGTGCATGATCAGATATTGCAGCAGGTGCTGATGGCAAACCTGCTGGATACCGAGCAAAGCTGGCATTTATTGTCCGATGGAACCTATGAACGGCTTGAGCCGGGCGAGCGGCCTTTCAACCTTCACCGCTATTTCATGACCAATCCATCCCTGTCCGGACGCGGCGCCGCGCTTGACGAAGGCATCAAAGTACCCAAGCTCGCTCTCCGCAAGGGCGCTGCCTGAAAGGCAGCCTGGCAAGGACTGATTGATTGATTGGTGACAGGGACAGCGCATTTCCCGGTTCGATTCCGCATCGCGCGGTAATCGATATCGGATCGAACACGGTACGCCTCGTTATATATGGCGGCGCGAAGCGCGCGCCGACCGTGCTCCTGAACGAGAAAGTCACCGCCCGTCTCGGCCGGGAACTGGCGCAAAGCGGCCGGATGCCTGCGGAGGCGACCGAGCTGGCGCTTGCAGGCCTGCGCCGCTTCCGCCGGCTGCTTACGGATATCGATATCCCTGCTGTCGACGTGATAGCCACCGCTGCCCCTCGCCTTGCGGAGAACGGAGCGGCTTTCCTAGATCAGGTGGCGCAATGCGGGCTGCCGGCCACCCTGCTTTCAGGGGCAGAGGAAGCGCGCACCAGCGCGATGGGCGTGATCGGGGCATTCCCGGGTGCAAGCGGCGTGGTCGCGGATCTGGGCGGCGGCAGCCTCGAACTGGTGGAGATCGACGGCGACCGCACGATGCACGGCGTCAGCCTGCCGCTCGGCACGCTGATCCTTCCCGCCTTGCGCGCGGAGGGATCCGCGCATTTCAAGCGCCAGGTGAACAAGGCGCTGAAAGGCGAGGACTGGGCGCATCCCATCAAGCGCCCGCTCTATATGGTGGGCGGCACCTGGCGGGCCTTCGCCTCCTGCGCGATGGCCGACGCCAGACATCCGCTCACCGATTCCCATGGGTTCGAACTGCCCGCCGACCAGGCGCTCGAGCTGGCAAAGCGTCTGCCGCGCTCGGGCCTCAGCAAATCCGCCCTGTCGCGCATCGGGCAGATGCGCGCGGAGATGCTGCCCGATGCGGCCGCCCTGTTGCAGATACTCATCGCGAAGCTGGAGCCTTCCAGACTGGTGTTCTCTTCGTGGGGCCTGCGCGAAGGCCGCCTGTTCGAACAGCTCGATTCCGCCGCGAAAGCGCAGGACCCCCTGCTGGCCGGTGTCTCCAGTTTCACCGCCCCGCGCGGCGGGCCGGCCACGCTGGCCACCCAGATCGCGGGATGGACGGTCGGCGGCCTGCCCGGCGGAGGCCTGGGGTCCGAACGGGTCCGCCTGGCCGCCACGATGCTGGCGCTCGCATCGATGCAGATCGAGCCGAACCTGCGCATTCGCCAAGGGACCAACTGGGCGCTCTACAAGCGCTGGATCGGGCTCGACGATACCGGGCGGGCAATGATTGCCGCCGCGCTCTCCGCAAATTGCGGGAATACGCGGCTGCCTGCACAGCTTTCTCGACTGGCGGGGTCCAGCCTGCTCGACGAGGCGATCGGCTGGGGGCTGGCGATCCGCCTTGCCCGGCGGATCGGCGCGGGCTCCCGTCGCTCGCTGCGCAACAGCGCCCTGGGCGTGTCGGGAAAGCACCTGATGCTTTATCTGGGCGAAAGCCATGCGGACCTGCGCGCCGAGCATGTCGAGCAGGACCTGGCCGCGCTGGCCGCCCGGATCGGGCTTCAGCCCGCCATCGAGATCATCCCCAATGACGACCTTCTCGCCCGTACCAGCCCCGCTTCCTATCCGGAATGGGCCGGCAAGGGCTGAACGATCACGCGGCCCAGGGGCCGGTGATCGCAAGCGTGGTGGTCGGGCTGTAGATGTTCACGAACAGTGTGCGCCCGTCCGGTGAGAAACAGGCACCGGCGAGTTCCGTCTGCAGGCGCAAACGGCCCAAGGGATAAGCGGCTCCACCGGGGGTGATCCCGCGCAGGTAGTTGTCCACCACATCCGTATACTGGTCTTCACACACGACGAGATGGCCGTTCGGGCTGACCGTCAGATTGTCACCGTAGTTGAATTGCGCGCGCGACGTGGATTCGAAGAACAGTTGCAGCATGTCGGACCCGCCGGGCCTGGGACGCAGCGCGAATATCTGGCCTACCTTCTCCGCGCCGCCCGAGGTGCAGCAGAAATAAAGCTCGCCCTCGCCCATCCAGATACCTTCGCCGCGTGCGAACAGGGTTGCGCCCTTCGCCGCGCCCTGCTCGCGCAGGTCGTCCTCATCGCTGTCGGGCCGGTCGATATCGACCCAGCGCGCGACCTGCCATTCGCCCACCGGGATGGCCGGGCCATTCCAGTTGCGGGTATCGGGAATGCCGTCCAGCGCCAGCGCCTGAAGCTTGCCGCCCTCCGCCAGCTTCCCGGGAACATTCGGGATGAACCGATAGAGCAGGCTGTCTTCGCGATCTTCAGTTTCGTACACGATGCCCGTCGCCGGATCGACGGCCGCGGCTTCATGGTTGAAGCGCCCCATCGCCTTCAGCGGAACCGGATCGATCGCGCCGGTGGCGTCGGCCGGGACTTCGAAGATATATCCGTGGTCCTTCCCGAGCCGTCCCCCGGCCTTGGCCACGAATTCCTCGCAGGTCAGCCAGCTTCCCCATGGCGTGACACCGCCCGCGCAATTGCGGATCGTGCCGGCGAGCGAACGGAACTCCCGCTCGACAGCCAGTGTCTGCGCATCCAGAACGATCGTGGTCGTGCCGCCGGGCAGGAAAGCCCCTCCGGCCAGCCGGTCATACCCGGTGGCAGGGCTGCCCCCTGCATCGTTGCCGGGCATCAGCTCATGATTGCGCACAAGGGCGATCTTGCCCCCCGGCAAGGCGACACAACCCATGCCGTCGCCCCGGTCAGGCACCGTGGCGCCATCGCTCATCCTGTCGCCAAGGCGGGACAGGACACGATAGGAAAAGCCCTGCGGCAAATCCATCAGGCCGGCCGGATCGGGGATGAGCGGACCATAGACATCCGCGGAAGCGAGCGGGAGGCCAGCCCCCCGCGCCATGCAACCCGATGCGGCAAGCGCGGCAAAGGCGGTGCCCGTGGCCCGCAGAAAAGCACGGCGATCCTGCCTGAAGGACGCCGGGCTTGCCGAGCCCGTCATGGTGCTACCGTTCCGACCTGCCATTTCTCCAGCGCTTCTTCGATTGCCTGCCAGGATACCAGTTTGAAATTCTGGGCCAGGGCGCCATTATCCCCATCCTGCGCCACGAACAATCCGGCGGGATAGGCGGGGCCGAAGTCGCCGCCGACCAGATCGATACCATCCGTTTCCTCCGCACCGCCGAATGCACCATCGACAATACGGAACCGGCCTGCCGGCGCCATGTCCGGCAAGCGGTAACGGGCATAGGCATTGTCACCCTGGCTCGACGCGATCAGCCAGCCGCCATTCTCGCCCTGCGGCATGATCGCCAGCCCTTCGACATCGTCGACCAGTTGCAGCCGATCGACCGGTGCGACCAGTTCGCCGACCGCTGAACCCGTCGCAAAACGCCAGATTCCGACATCTTCCTCGCCGACATAGAGCGTGCCGTTGCGCGAATCCGCGACGCAGCCTTCGGTCTGCGTGTCGAGCTTCATCGAGCGCACCGACACCGAGCGGGGGGTGGCGCCGAGTTCGAGCCGGTACTCCTCGATCAACCCGTGCTTGAGCACCGAGAAGGCGTGCAGCGCATCGCCCTGCTTCAGCAGGCACACGCCATAGGCTTCGCCCGCACCGCCATCGACGATGCCGATGGGTTCCAGCCGGATATTCACGGTGTCGAGGCGATAGAGCCGCAGCTTGGCGGCCGTCTCGTCATTGCGATCACTGGCCACCACGATGATCCCCGCGTCGTCCATGTCGACAAGGTCGACATTGTTCAGCCGTCCCGAAGGATCGAAGAAGCGGCTTTTCCCATCCAGCGTATAGATGTGCAGGCCGGCCTTCTTGTCGGTCGCCACGATGAGGCTGGCCTCCGGATTGGCGGGATTGCGCCAGATTGCCGGGTCGTCGGCCGCATCCGCATTGCCCGTGCCGACCGGCTCGGTCTCCCCGGCCGCGGTCACTTCGACGGCAGGCCAGGAATTGATGGGCGGCGTTGTCGCGCAAGCACCCAGTGTGCCTGCGCCCAGTATGAGAGCCACGATCCCGCGCATCAGAAGGTCACCTTCGCGCCAGCCTTCATGGTCCAGTTGTATTCCTCGAACTGCAGAAGGTTCCGGCGGCCACCGTAGTTGTTGTACGCAAAATACTTTGCGTTGTTGATATTCACCCACTCGTAGTAAAGCTGGATATTCCTGCTGACCTTGTACTTCACGCTCAGGTCCATCTGGAAGTGGTTGTCCACGAAGCGGTCTTCCTCCGCAACGTCGCCCAGCTCGTCGAGATAGGAGTCACGATAAGTACCCGAGAGGCGCAGATCGAACGGCCCCTTCTCGTAGCCCAGCGTCAGGTTGAACGTGTTCATCGCGCTCGCCGGCAGGTTGATTTCGCGCAGATCCAGGGGATCACCGTCAGTCGGCACCAGGCCCTTTGCATTGGTGTAGGTATAGTTGGCCTGCAGCAGCAGCCCGTCAAACGGAGCGGGCAGCATCGTGAAGGCCTGTGAATAGCCCAGCTCGAAGCCGTAGATTTCGCCGCTCTCGCCGTTGATCGGGATGGTCGCTTCATCATAGGCGATGCCGCGATAGACACCCGGATCGTCAAGCTTGGTGTCGACGATGAAGTTCTTCACATCCTTGTAGAAGAACGCCGCGCTGAGCGCGCCGTTGCCGCTGAGGTAATATTCGAACGAGGCGTCAAAGTTCCACGCTTCGTAGGGCTTCAGGTCGGGGTTGCCGAATTCGCCTTCACGCTCGTTGTCGTCATTCTGCTCCACCACGAAGCGCGGCGCTAGCTTGGAAAGCTTGGGGCGCACGAGGCTCCGATAGCCGGCGAGACGCACCACCAGGTCGTCTTGAGCCTCCCAGCGGAGGTTGAGGCTGGGCAGCCAATGCTCGTAATTGCGCTTGTAGGCGACCGGCGCCACGATGACCGTATCCTCGGTGGCGATACCCCCGCCGGGCAGCACGCCGTCTTCTTCGACCAGCAGAACATCGTTGCCGAAGATCTGGTTCGAAGTGCGCTCGTAACGCACGCCGCCGATCACACGCAGCGTGGCGCTATCCCAGCGGCCCAGGAGATAGCCTGCCATGACGTCTTCCGATACGGAGTAGTCCTCCACCGCGGAGTCGAATGCGGAATCGACGGCGTTCAGTTCGAAATCGCCAGGATTGCCGAACAGGATTTCACGCGCGCCGCTATAGCTGGGAACCGGCGAGATGTCGGCGATGCGGTAGGTCTGCTTGCCCAGTGCATCGGCCAGCGTCAGGTCGCCATTTTCCCAGTATTCCGCCTCGAGATTATAGCTCTTCTCGCGCCAGCGGCCCTTGAAGCCGCCCTGCACGGTGAAGGTGCCGCTGCCGGTCTGGAACTCGCGGCCCAGGTCGAACTTGGCGGCATATTCCTCGTCCTGCGCATCGGACAGCACTGTCAGGGTGATGTCGTCCAGACCATATTCCGACGGATTGTAGAAATCGGCGGTGTTGCCCGATACGCTGTACAAGAGCTTGCGCATGTCGGTGTAGTCGATGCCGACCACCAGCCCGTCATCTTCGAAGCCACGCTCGAAATTGGCGGGATCGATGGAACCGTTCTCACGCTCCGTCGATTTGGCCCAACTCACCGAATATTTGGCGTTCCAGCCGTTGGTTTCGGTTTCGCCGCCAAAGGCGATGGTGCGGATACGCTGCGATTCAAAGCGATCCTTGATGGAGCGCTGGACTTCGATTTCGCCATCCGCATCGTCGTAGATGACACCTGAGGCATCGCCATCGCTCGGGGCTTCATTGAACTTGAGCGAGGTTTCGCGGCGATATTCGTGATCGTCGAACTGGCTGTAGAGGCCGCGCAGGTAAAGCTTGGTGCTGTCACCGGCACGGAAATCGAAGTTCAGGTTCGCGCTGAGGCGCTCGCGCGTCACGTCGTAATCGCGATAGTTCACTTCTTCCGAGTAGATCAGGCCGTCATCATCGTCCCAGCCGTCAGCCTCGATATTGTCCGTCTCGAACTTGCGCTGATAGTAGGAAACGCCGCCCGAAACGCCGAGCCCGTCATTGAGCCGGGTGGCGAAATCGAAGCTGCCCTTGGGCGTTACCTGCCCCGAATAATCGTTGTAGCTACCTTCGATCTTGGCCGAATACAGATCCTTCTTGCGAGCAAAGGCGCTGGTCGTCTCGATCTCGATGGAGGCGCCGATCGTATCGCCGTCCATGTCAGGCGTGAGCGACTTCTTGATCTCGATGGATTCGATGATGTCGGAAGAAATCACGTCGAGCGCGACCGAACGCACGTCGGATTCCGGTGAGGGAAGGCGCACGCCGTTGAGCGAGGTGGCGTTCAATTCCGGGTCGAGGCCGCGAACCGAAACGAAGCGGCCTTCGCCCTGGTCGTTCAGGACGTTGACGCCCGGCAAGCGACGCAGCGATTCCGCCACGTTCTGATCGGGAAACTGGCCGATCGCGTCGCGGGTCAGAACATCTCCCACCGTGTCGGATTCGCGCTTGCGGGAAAGGGCACTGGCCTGGTTCGCCGCCTGGCCAACCACCAGGATTTCGGAATCGGAGGCGCCGAGCGCGATATCCGCGCGGACAGTGCCGCTTTCCGGAACGATGATCGACTGGGTGACGGTAGGGGCGCCGACATAGCGCACTTCCAGCGTGTAGCTGCCGGCGGCAAGGCCAGCGAGATAGAAGGCGCCATCGCGTCCCGTGGTCACCACGCGGTCCAGTTCCGCGACGCGAACCTGTGCCGATTGCAGCGCGATCGTGTTGGTCGCATCGTGGACATAGCCGACCACATCGCCAGCGAAGGCGGGGCCGGATACGCCCAGCGCAATCGCAGTGGCGCACGTCGTGGCAAGCAAGCGGGAAAGTGTCATGAAAAAATATCTCCGGTCCTGTTCTGCGAGGCGCGTTAGGTCCGGTTGGTGACGATCAAGCGACGAGGCGATTGCAGTTTCATGACAAGCCGGGGCTGTTGCTGCAACGCAACAGAGAAGGCTTCATCCCGCCAGTTTCATTTTTGATCCTGCTCAAGGAAGTGCGCGCGCAAAGGGAGCAAGGCGAACGCGGCGGTTTGACCCGCCCTTCTCCCAGTCCAGGCGGCCTACCTCAGCCTGGCTATGCGACTGGCGGCCCGCGCATCATCATGACGGGCCGCCGTTTTTTGGGAGGCACGATCAGCCCGCGCGAAGCTCCAGCCCGGCACGGTCGAGAATGCGGACTGCCCGTCGCGACGGCAGGTCCACGATCCTGTCATTCTTGAGACGGGTGAACTGGCGGCTCACCGTTTCGATCGTCAGCCCCAGAAGGTCGGCGACCTGCTGGCGCGAAAAGGGCAGATCAAACGTGTCCAGTGCCTCGCCGGTCGCTTCGCAGCCCGGATCGGAAAGCCTGCCAGACATATCCAGCAGGAATGTAGACAGCTTCTCTTCCGCATTCTTGCGGCCCAGAAGCAGCATCCATTCGCGCGTCCGGTCCAGTTCCGTCAGCGTGCGCTGAAGCAGCTTGTGCTCCAGCGCAGGATGGCTGCTCGCGAAATTGTCGAAGTCAGAGCGGGAGAACACGCAGACATTCGCTGGGGTGAGCGCTGTAACGCTGTGGCGCGCCGTGCGGCCGAAAGGCCGGCCGATAAAGTCCGATGGATAGACCACGCCCACGATCTGCTCGCGGCCGTCCTCTGTCCCCGTCGAAAGCTTCAATACGCCTTCGATGACATTGGCCACCAACAGTGACTCATCGCCTTCCCAGATCAGGGACTCGCCCGCTTCCAGCCGTCGGCGACGCCCGATTACGTTGAGCAGCTTGATTTCTTCGCCGTCCAGCGCGGCGCAGATGGCGCGATTGCGCACAAGGCAGGTATCGCACGAAGTCATGCTTATCGCCCTATCAAGGGATTCGAGGCGCTACAACATCGCTTGTGGAGCCCTGACTATCGCACAGGGCCGCACCGCCGGCATTCAGCCGAGAACCGAACGATCCACTTCATCGATATTCCGCGACCCCAGCATTGCCATGGTCCGCGCAGTCTCCGCCTTCAGCAATTCCAGCGCACGGGCAACGCCGGCTTCGCCCCCTGCGCCCAGTCCGTAGAGCGCCGCGCGCCCGGCCAGGACGCCTTTGGCCCCCAGCGCCACGGCCTTCACCACATCGCTGCCCCGCCTTACACCGCTATCCAGCAGCACTTCGACCCTGTCGCCCATCGCGGCCACGATGGCGGGCAACGCATCGATCGAGGCGCGGGAGCCGTCCAGCCCCCGCCCGCCGTGGTTGGAAACAACGATGCCGTCTATCCCGATGGCGGCCGCCCGCTCGGCATCGTCAACGCGGAGAATGCCTTTCAGGACGAGCTTGCCCTTCCAGCGTTCCCGCAGCTTGGCGACCTCATCCCAATCGAGATTGTCCTGCTTGAAATGGGCACCGGGATGGGCGCTTTCCGTCACCCGGTTACGCAGGCGATCGGGCAGGTTCGCCTGGCTGGGGATGCCGCCTTCCAAGGCGTAGCGCCCCATCACACCCAGCAGCCACCTCGGGTGGGCCAGGATATCCAGGGTGTTCTTCGGGTTGATGCGGAACGGCGTGCCGAAACCATTGCGATGAATATATTCGCGATTGGGCGGCACAGGCAGGTCGAGCGTGACGAACAGCGTTTCGCAGCCCAACAGGCCCGCCCGGTCCACCACATCCAGCGACAGCGTGCGATCGGCCCACATATAGAGCTGGAACCACAGGCATCCGCCGGCTTCCGCAATCCGTTCGATATCCATCGTGCTGGCGCTGGAAATGATGAAGGGAACCCCGGCCCGTGCGGCTGCCCTGGCCAGCGCCAAATCCCCCTTGTGCCATACCAGCCCCGCCGCGCCGGTGGGCGCCACCGCCAGCGGAAAAGCCGACGGCGTGCCCAGCAGCGTGGTTGCCGTGTCGATCCGCTCCACATTGCGCAGCACGCGCGGCGCGAAGGTGATCGCATCCAGGCTGGCCCGATTGCGCGCCATGCCCAGCTCGTCTTCAACGCCGCGTTCGAGATACTCCCACACGCCCAGCGGGAGGCGCCGCCTGCAGCGCTCCCGCAGGTCCGCGATGTTGTAGCAGCCGAAAGTGTTTCCCCCGGCCATTGCGGATCAGCCGCGGCCGAGGAAGGGCAGCTTGTTCTGCACTATCATCGCTTCATAGAAGTTCAGATGGTCGGGCAATGCCGTCATATGGATGATCGCATCGGCGATATCCTTGGGCTGAGCCGCGAAATCGGTTGCCAGCTTCACCGCACCGGGCGCGATCTCCGTCGCCACGATACCGGGGTTGAACAGGGATACCGCGATATTGAAATCGCGACCGTCCACCGCCAGTGCGTGAGTCAGGCCGTCCAGGCCATACTTGCTCGCCGTGTAGGCCGGGCTGTTGGCGCGCGGTACGCGGGCCGAGATCGAACCGACATTGATGATCCGGCCATGGCCCTGCGGCTTCATGATGCGAAATGCCTCGCGCGCGCAAAGGAAGGCGGAAGTGAGGTTGGTGCCGATCACCTTTTCCCACATTTCCAGCGGGCACTCCTCGATCGCGGTGCTGTCGGCGATACCGGCATTATTGATGAGAATGTCCACCGTTCCGAAGCGGTCGACCGCCTGCTTGAACAGGTTGGCCACGGCGGCTTCGCTCGTCACGTCGGTTGCCACGGCCAGCGCTTCGGCGCCCAGCGCCTCGATCTTGGCGACCAGCCCTTCGAGCCGGTCGACCCGGCGGGCGGCCAGCACAACCTTTGCGCCAGCTTCGGCATACGCAATCGCGCAGGCTTCACCGATACCGGAGCTGGCTCCTGTCACCACGGCCACACGGCCCTTCAGGATTTCGAGGTTCACCTGCATTCCTCCCATAATCTGCGTTGCGCTTGTCTGCTTCCCCACAACCCAAAAACGGCGGCAAGCGCAAGCCGATAGTTCCCCGGGGCACCGTGAAGGCGCATTCGTCCAATTGACAATATCCCCCTGTCCCGTTCTGTTGCGGGAATTGTTCGGGGGAGCCGGGATGACGATAGTAAAGCCAGTGCGAATTGCCGCTATCGCGAGCGCCGCCATGCTTGCCGCCAGCGGGTTGGGTTTAGCCGCCATGCCGTCGCATACCGAAGCTCCGGTCGAATCCCCGTGCATCTTCATCGAAGGCCTGGAACTGGATCCCGGTGTCGATGGCGCGGCAAACCTCCGGGGAACCTTGACCCTTACGAATACCAGGGAAGGCGCATGCGGAGCCGTGGTGCAGCTCTATGCATCGCACCCGGATTGGGAGGATACGCCGCCCCGGCTCGTCGCCACCGTCGAGGAAAACTTCGAAGGCAACGAATCCGCCATTATCAGCTTTCCCATCGATGCACGCGGCTTTGCAACCTGGGATGCCGATCTTGAGGGCTGGATCGTTGCCAGCGGCATCTATCGCATTACCGCCAACTATTCGCCGGACCATGCGGAAGGCGCACGCAGTTTCGATCAGGAGAAGACGTTGTTCTTCCCCGCGAACTGGAAGAAAACTGACTGACGGCCAGCTTACCGGCCGCTCCCGGCTTCCGTGACTGGAAAGTTTCACAGCCATGCGGGCGGGTCAGGGTTCGCTGACGGCCAGACAGGCGCGACCCTGCCGGACTTCACGTTGGCAAGCCTAGAACAATCCGCCGGTCCGCTGCGGCTATCCGAATAATACCCGGCAAGATGCCGGTCGACCACATCGAGCGCACCAAGCACTCGCCCGCCGCTTCTCCTGCCCGGTGACGAAGCCCGCGCAATGGACGCCGTTGTTGGAGGCTGGATGGGGCCGTTCCGGCGATCTCAAGCGCTCGCTCCGAGGCTTTTCCTGATAAAGGCCGCGTTGGCTGCCCGGCCCAGGATACCTCCCGCAACCCACAGTGATAATGCCCTGCTTCCGTTGAATACCGGGCGTCGGGATCGGCCGGAATTACATCACGAAACGCATTTCCCCTGCTGACCGATTGGCAACCATTGATATCTTGCGCCGCGGTATCCTCTCGCCCCCGGGCGCCCCTCGACCGCGTGAGAGTTTCCCTTCCCCGGTCAGTCGCGCGCGATGCAGCGATAATTGACCGGATCGTTCACGTCGCCCGCGCCGCCATAATGCGCGACGAGCGGCCAGGCGCATAGCGGGCGGACCATCGGTCCGTCGGTTCGGCTCGCAATCAGGCGTTCGGGAGGTAGGCCGCTGCCCAGCCAGGCATCCAGAGCCGAAAGCATATCGACCTGATCCGCACCCGGCCCACCCGAACAGTGCCCTACGCCCGGGGCCAGGAACAGGCGCATTCCCTGCGCGGAGCCAACAGGATCGGCGCGTTTCGCCGCTTCAACGTACTCTATTGTCGCCACCGGGCTCGGCCCGGGATCGGACTCTCCATGCCACATCAGCAGCTTCCCTCCCCGCCCGAAGAATGCCGACAGGTCGGGAGCCGTCGCTTCGTACATCTTCGCAAACGCGCTCGACCGTGCCTCGACCACCTGCGCCGGTGTCATCGCCTTGATGTCCACCGACTTGCCGGGAAACAGCACCGGCAGCAGGCCATTGATGCCTCCGCCGTTCGAAAATTCATCGTGATCGCCATTGATGGCCACGAACGCTCCCCATTCCGCCTCGCCTCCACGGCTCATCGGATGTTGCGCCCAGCTTCCATCGGGCGCGCGAACCCCGTCATAGGCGACGCGCAATGCGGCCTGCTGTGCTGAAGTCAGCCCGTCTTCCGAGCGCGGATCCCACCGACATGCTCTCGGATCTGCGATGATCCCATCCACGACGCCGTCTTTCACATCACATGCGTCAAGGGCGCCCTGGGCCGCCAAGGCCAGGCCGGCGGTTCCTGGTGCCGCACCGGGCTGGGCAAACAGATTGTTGCGCATGACTGCGCTTGTCTGGACTTGAAGGCTGTAGACCGGCGCCATCGATACGATTGCATCGTAGTCCAGCGGATAGCGCTGCGCTTCCATCAGCGCCATGCGCCCGCCGGTGGAACATCCATGGAAATAGGAACGGTCCTGCTCACGCCGATAAAAACCCGCGATCAGCTTTTTCCCCGCGACCGTCATTTCGTGAATCGCCCGGTGGGAGAAATCCTCCGCCTGCACCGGATCGCTCACCCACTCGGTTTCAAACAGGGCCGTGCTCGGATGGCCGCCATCAGTCTGTGCCGTGGCGTAATGCGCAGCCAGTCCCGGCGTCGCCGCTTCAAGCGTGACATTGCCCGCCCAACCGCCGCCGCCCAGGCCCAACAGCTTGCCATTCCAGCCCTTCGGCAGTCGATACACGACACCGATCGCCGATCCGGGGACGGGAGAAAGCGTGGCCATGACTTCGCAATAGCCAGGCAGTTGGCTCGCTTCGTCAGCCGGAATCCAGCGGGCGTCCGCTTCTGTCGCACCCAGGGTGGCAGGCGTGATTGTCGCGCATTTCTCAGCCTCGGACGATCGCGCGTTTATCGTGAATGTATCAGGTGGTGCCACCATGCAGCTCGCCAACAGGCCGGCGCCAAGCATCGCCCCGCAAATCTGTAGCTGCGTCCGCATCGCCCACTCCCCCAATGCTCCGGTTCATCCGGAATCCCGAAAGGAAAGTTGTGAGCGAAGCTGGCGCCCATCGTCAATGGCGGCGCGCGCCATAGTCGCGGAAATGTGAATGGGTTCTTTGAGGGAAATGTTGGTTGCGGGGGTAGGATTTGAACCTACGACCTTCAGGTTATGAGCCTGACGAGCTACCGGACTGCTCCACCCCGCGTCACCGTTATCTTGTGCCGGCCATAGACCGAAACACCAAAAGGGCTGCCCCGATAGGGTCAGCCCTTTTGACTTGTGAATGGGTTTTCCGTGCTCACGTCGGCTACAATGCCTGGCGACGACCTACTCTTCCAACGCTTGAGCGTTAGTACCATCGGCGCGGTCAGGTTTCACGGCCGAGTTCGAGATGGGATCGGGTGGGTCACTGACGCTATGGTCACCAAGCAATGAAGCCGGCGTGTCACGGTTTTAATCGATGCGATTTAGGTAAAGGGCGTATCTGGCTGTTATCCTCCAGCCATCAGACAGCAGGACTGTCATTGATGGTGGGATTCTACAAGCATGATGAGAGTTATTAGGACCGGTTAGCTTCACACATTACTGCGCTTCCACACCCGGCCTATCAACGTGATGGTCTATCACGACTCGAAGATACCTAATCTTGAGGGAGGCTTCCCGCTTAGATGCTTTCAGCGGTTATCCCGTCCATGCATAGCTACCCTGCTGCGCTCCTGGCGGAACGACAGGTACACCAGAGGCATGTTCACCCCGGTCCTCTCGTACTAGGGGCAACTCCTCTCAAGTATCGACGCCCACGGCAGATAGGGACCAAACTGTCTCGCGACGTTCTGAACCCAGCTCACGTACCACTTTAATTGGCGAACAGCCAAACCCTTGGGACCTGCTCCAGCCCCAGGATGTGATGAGCCGACATCGAGGTGCCAAACGATTCCGTCGATATGAGCTCTTGGGAATCATCAGCCTGTTATCCCCGGCGTACCTTTTATCCGTTGAGCGATGGCCCTTCCACGAGGGACCACCGGATCACTATGACCGACTTTCGTCTCTGCTCGACTCGTCAGTCTCGCAGTCAGGCAGGCTTATGCCATTGCACTCTTGCAGACGGTTTCCAACCGTCCTGAGCCTACCATCGCGCGCCTCCGTTACTCTTTAGGAGGCGACCGCCCCAGTCAAACTACCCGCCACAGAGGGTCCTAGCACCGGCTAACGGTGCGTAGTTAGACATCAGAAAACAACAGGGTGGTATTTCACCTATGGCTCCACAGAAACTGGCGTCTCTGCTTCAAAGCCTCCCACCTATGCTACACAACTCTTTCCTAATGCCACTCTGAAGCTGCAGTAAAGGTGCACGGGGTCTTTCCGTCTAACCGCGGGTACTCCGCATCTTCACGGAGAATTCAATTTCGCTGAGCATATCCTGGAGACAGTGGGGAAGTCGTTACGCCATTCGTGCAGGTCGGAACTTACCCGACAAGGAATTTCGCTACCTTAGGACCGTTATAGTTACGGCCGCCGTTTACTCGGGCTTCAATTCGGAGCTTGCACTCCTCCTCTTAACCTTCGAGCACCGGGCAGGCGTCACACCCTATACGTCGTCTTGAAGCCGACTTAGCAGAGTGCTGTGTTTTTGCTAAACAGTCGCTACCCCCTGGCCTGTGCCCCCTGCCAAAGCTTGCGCTAAGACAGGGCCTCCATCTTCCGAAGGTACGGAGGCAATTTGCCGAGTTCCTTCAGGATACTTCTCTCAAGCGCCTTGGTATACTCTACCTGACCACCTGTGTCGGTTTCGGGTACGGTCTATACGGTGGGGCTATTTCCTGGAACCGCTTGGCAGCCCGACCAATCCGATAAGGTCGAACTACTTCCACGATCCGTCACACACCACCAGGCCCACGAATATTAACGTGGTTCCCATCGACTACCCCCTTCGGGCTCGTCTTAGGGGCCGGCTCACCCTGCGCCGATTAGCGTTGCGCAGGAACCCTTGGTCTTTCGGCGAGAGGGCATCTCACCCTCTTTGTCGCTACTCATGTCAGCATTCGCACTTCCGATACGTCCACGACCCATTACCAGATCGCTTCACTCGCTTACGGAACGCTCCGCTACCGCTCAGTACAAGTACTGAACCCTAAGCTTCGGTGCATCACTTTAGCCCCGATACATCTTCGCCGCAGG
>Ga0160456_100054_pt1:0-132500 | contig 178122 bp, 169 predicted proteins | sample HID1972K_E6MG_FD_108261 | JGI IMG/M metagenome (GOLD analysis project Ga0160456, IMG submission 108261) | Enriched pill bug-associated microbial communities from UW Madison campus, WI, USA - HID1972K_E6 MG | ecosystem: Host-associated > Arthropoda: Insects > Digestive system >... | reverse complement strand
CGCTCCGCAGCATTCTGGGCAGCGATATCCCAATATGTCGGCTTCGGGCTGCAGTTCATCGCGAGCGTCATCATCGCGAGATTCTTCCTCGCACCGGATGAAGTCGGCCTGTTCACCGTCGCATTCTCGGCCGCGGCGATCATCCACGGCCTGCAGGACTTCGGGTTGAATCGTTTTATCGTCGGCGCGAAGGAGATGAACGATGGCGTGATTCGCCGGACCTTCTCCGTATCGACCGCGGTATCCCTCTTTATCACCGGGGCCATCCTGCTTCTGGCCGGGCCGGTCGCCGATTTCTATGGCAACCCCGACCTCTATCTTATCATGACGGTGATCGGGATTTCCTTCCTGTTCATCCCCTTCTCGATCGTCCCGCTTGCACTGTTACAGCGCAACATGGATTTCAAACGATACTCCTACGTCGATATCGGCTCCAACATCGTGAATGTAACCGTGACGATATCGACGGCGTGGTACGGTTTTTCGTCGTTGTCGCTGGCGTTCGGCGTGCTGGCGTTTCAGGCGAGCCGGGCCGTGCTCTCGCAATGTTTCAACCCGATCTTCCGCGTCTGGCCTCCCACCGTGAAAGGCACCGGCGCGATTTTCAACTATGGCCTGTCGTCCAGCATGATGTCGCTGACAGGCTCGGTCGCGGCGCGCGCGCCCGATCTGATCATCGGCAAGGCAATCAGCGACACCGCGCTGGGCCTGTATAGCAGGGCAACCGGGCTTGCCCTGCAGTTTCGCCTGCTGGTGGGAGGGCCGATCGCGTCGGTCCTCTATCCCTCATTGGCGCGCGCGCGCGACAGAGGCGATCATCTGGGCGATTACTATATAAGGCTGACCGCGGCGTTGTGCGCGGTGACCTGGGCGGCCATGGCCGGACTTGCCGTGGCGTCAGAGCCGCTGATCCTCGCCGTATATGGCGAGAAATGGGCCGGCGCCGCGCCACTCCTTGTCTGGGTCTCGCTGGCGCAGATATTCTTCATCGCCATCCCCATGCAGATCGAAGTCGGCTATCTGCTGGGTCGCTGGCGACGCGTGATCGAACTGACGATCGCGGATGCGGTTATTTCCATCACCCTGCTGGCGCTGACTGCCAGCCATGGCCTGACCTGGATCGCGATTTCCCGGGTCATCCACGGCGCCGTCTGGTGGATCATCCATTCCATCTTCGTTCAACGGATGGTGCATTTCCGCTGGCGCGACCTGTTGCTGATGTATGCGAAGACCGCTTTTGCGGCACTGGTCGCAGTGGCCCCGCTGCTGGCGTCCTACGCCTTCTGGGTTCCGCCATCGGAAATGTCATTCGTGCTGCTGGCCGCGCTTTCGATCACAGGGGCAATATTATGGTATCCGGCGCTGCGCCTGGTTCGCCATCCCAGCGCTATGGATCTGAGTGAGATCGCCATGCAGCAGATCCGAAAATTCAGATCCTAACCAGGCTCACCCCGGCGACGTTCGCTTCAGGCGGCGGCGGCCGCCATCCGCGCCAGCGCCTGCCGGTCGAACCACCACAATTGCGGGTGACTGCGCGCACTGAAACGCGGAAGCCATTCGGGATATAGCGAGGCCAGCTTTCCGGGCAGGGCCTTCGGCCCTTCGCCACGCATGATCGCGCTTATGATTCGGCCCTGAAAATGGCGGACCGAATAATTGATCATCCGGCGATATTGCAGCGCCAGCGTCCGCGGCGTGAGGATGCTGGCCGGCTCGCACAGGAAGCCCGCCTCCTCACAAGGGACGACACGCCGTTCAAACCAGTCGTCCTCGTTCCCGAGATCGGTCTTGGCCATGGCGCACAGCAAGCCGTCGTCCCCCACCAGATCATCCGGCAGACGGATATTGTCGTGGCGCATCCGCTCCAGGAAGGTTCCCCGAAGGGCATAGAGATCGCCGAACATGCCGTGCGTTGCGATCACCTCCCGCCGGTAGGCCTCTACTTTCCGACCATTGGCGGGCAGGCCTGCCGCCGCGTTGGCCTGCGGATTCGCAACAAGCGCGTTCTCGAGCGCCGCAACCGATCCCGGCAATATTTCGGCATCGCCATCGGCGAATAAAAAGGTCCTCGCGGCGATGCCCGGCGTATCCAGCACAAAGCGGTTCCAGCTCCGCGCCTTTCCGCCTTGCTCATACTCATGGACGGTCACCCCGGAAAATCCCCGGGCGATCTGCGCCGTCCGGTCGGTCGAACCGTTCACCACCACATGCACGGCAATGCGCGGATCATCGAGCGGCAGGCTGGCGAGGCAGCGCGCGATGCGCCGTTCCTCATTATGCGCCATGACCGCAACGATGATCCTTGTCCTGCTCATGCCCCGATCCTATCCGGCTTGTACGCGATCGCCCAGATGGCAACCGGGAAATCCCGATAATTTGGGTAAACGCCTGCGCCAGCCGGTTCGCTTCCGGAGCGGCGGGTTCCGGCCAATGTGATTCTAGCAGTCATGAATATGCGCGCTCATATTCGGCCGCCCGGCCTGGAGGCAATTCGCCGATAGTCACTTTCTCCCTCCAGCTTTCGTGCGTCCCGCAAAAGTGCTATCTCTCCTGCACATAATAATAACTGGGAGCACGGATATGCGCTGGCTCGCGAAGGCAGGCGTTGCCCTGGTCATAGTGGCAGTGGCCCCTATGTTTGCGGATCCTGTAATGGCTCAAGGTGCGGATAGTCCGTCCGCCACCGCTCCGCCCGGCCCAACCTCCGATCCCGATCCCGATCCCGAAGTCCTCGCGCTGGATACCGAACGAAACCAGCGCGTGACCGTACCTGTCACCATCGCAGGCCAGGGGCCCTTCGACTTCATGATCGATACCGGATCACAAGCGACAGTCCTCTCCCACGATCTGGCGGATCGCCTGGGGCTGACAGACCGCAAACTGGCAACGGTGATCGGCATATCCAGCCGCATGGAAGCCGAGATCGCGCCGGTGCAGGCCTTCACCCTGGGCAGCCGGGTGTTCGATATCGAGAAAGTGCCGCTGATGGATCAGGCGAATATCGGCAGTGCCGACGGCATATTGGGGCTCGACAGCCTGCAGGAACAGCGCGTCCTCCTCGATTTCAAGCAGAACACCTTTGCCGTCGCCGATGCGCGGGCACTTGGCGGCAATCGGGGCTACGACATAGTCGTGCGCGCGCGCCGGCAGTTGGGACAACTCATCATAACCAGCGCGGAACTGGATGGGGTGAAGGTCGCCCTCATCGTCGGGACCGGAGCGCAGGGTAGCGTCGGGAACTTCGCCCTGCGCAACCGGCTGCGCGGGCGCGACCTTGGCGAAGCGACGATGACCGACATCAACGGCGTTACGCAGACCAGCGACATGCGGATGGCCAAGCTGGTGGAGATAGGGCGCGCCCGCATCACCAACTTTCCCATCGCTTTCGTCGATTCCCCCACCTTCGAGGAACTGGGGTTGGGCGACAGGCCCGCTCTCCTGCTGGGGATGAGCGAACTCAGACTGTTCGAGCGGGTCGCGATCGACTTCAAGGAGCGGAAGGTCCTGTTCGATCTACCGCGCGACGTGAGGTGGCATGCGCCGGGACAATCGTTCTAGCAGGCGGCTTGTGGAGACCGCCCCATTGCCCTTTTGCAAGTGAGGGCCCACTTCCACCGCCATGGTGGCCCCCACGAACGATAGCGAATATCGCACAAAGCATGCTGACTGGCGCACGGTGCGCCGTTTTCTGCCATATCTCTGGTCGCGCGAGCGAGCGGGGGTGAGGATCCGCCTGGCCGGCGCCGTCGCGCTGATCCTGGCCGCCAAGATCACCGTGCTGTGGATTCCCTATCTGCTGCGCGGAGTGGTGGACACCATGTCCGCGCCCGCAACGGCCGGCATGTGGGCGGCGCTGTCGCTGGTGATCGCCTATTCCATCGCCCGCTTCACCACCACCGCCTTCGACAACATCCGCAACATCGTGTTCGAGCGGATCGGCCAGAGCGCGGTGCAGAAGCTGGCGGAGGATGTATTCAGGCGCCTGCACCGGCTGTCGCTGCGCTTCCACCTCTCGCGGCGGACGGGGGAAGTCACCAAGATCATCGAGCGCGGGACCAAGAGCATCAACACGATGCTTTATTTCCTGCTGTTCAACATCGCGCCCACGATCATCGAATTGATCGCGGTGGGCGTGATCTTCTACATCAATTTCGGCTGGGGCCTGGTGCTGGCCACCTTCGCGGCCGTGGCGGCCTATATTGCCGTGACGACAGCGATCACCGAATGGCGCGCCAAGCTGCGGGCGCAGATGAACGAACTGGACGGGCGGGCCCTGGCCAGGGCGGTGGATTCGCTCCTCAATTACGAGACGGTCAAATATTTCGGGGCCGAGACGCGGGAAGAGAAGCGGTACTCGCAGGCGGCCGAGGCCTATATGCAGGCGGCCACCAAGTCGGAAAACTCGCTGGCCCTGCTCAATATCGCGCAGGCCGTCATCACCAACCTGCTGATGGCGGGAGCGATGGCCTATACGGTATGGGGCTGGAGCCAGGGCAAGCTGAGCGTGGGCGACCTGGTGTTCGTGAACACCTATCTGATGCAGCTTTTCCGGCCGCTGGACTTCCTGGGCATGGTCTATCGCACGATCCGGCAGGGGTTGATCGACATGGCCGAGATGTTCCGCCTGATCGATACGAATGTCGAAGTGGAGGATGCACCGGGTGCGCCGGCATTGATAGTGCGGCGCCCTTCCGTGGTTTTCGACAATGTAGTGTTCGGATACGACCCGGACCGGACGATCCTGCACGGGCTGAATCTGGAAGTCCCGGCCGGCCACAACGTGGCGATCGTGGGGCCGTCAGGCGCGGGGAAATCGACGATAGGCCGCCTGCTTTTCCGCTTCTACGACCCGTGGGAAGGGCGGATCCTGATCGATGGGCAGGACATTTCCAAGGTCACTCAAGAGAGCCTGCGCGCCGCGATCGGCATCGTACCCCAGGACAGCGTGCTGTTCAACGACACCATTGGCTACAATATCGCCTATGGCCGCAACGACGCCGATGAGGACGACGTTATCGCCGCGGCGCGAGGGGCGGCGATCCTGCCTTTCATCGAGCGGCTGCCCGAAGGCTTCGAAACGCAGGTGGGCGAACGAGGGCTGAAGCTCTCGGGCGGCGAGAAGCAGCGCGTCGCCATTGCGCGCACGCTGGTCAAGAATCCCCCCATCCTGTTGCTGGACGAGGCGACGAGCGCGCTCGATACCGGGACAGAGCAGGAAATCCTGGCGACGCTTGGCCGGATCTCGCGCGACCGGACGAGCATCTCCATCGCCCATCGCCTTTCGACGATCGCGGATTCCGACCTTATATATGTGATGCGCGACGGGCGGCTGGCCGAACAGGGCAGTCATGCCAGCCTGCTGCGCCATGACGGGCTCTATGCCGAGATGTGGGCGCGCCAGCTTATCGAGGATGAAACGCTCGACCCGGTGGCGATCGGCTGAAGCGCGAGGGATCGGCTCGAAAGGACCGGTTCAGCCCCGGCCCTTCAACACTTCAGCGTCTTTCCACACGACGGCCTGGGCCACCTTCGTGCACTTCCCTTCCGGGTCGTAGGACATGGCGGGCGAGCCATAAAGCCGCCAGCCCTGCTCCAGCGCTTCGGAAACGCGCTCGCAAAAGGCGCGATCGTCCTTGCCGGTCAGCAAGCGGTAGATCGGCTTGTCGTCCGGCGTGGCGTGGCTGGTCATGACGAGTCCTTCTATCCGGCGCGGGCGGATGCCTGCAGGGCGAGCAGCCGCTCAAGCGCGGCATCGGCATCGCCGGCAGGCACGAAGATGTGATCGTGATGGAACGCCGCCACGCAATTGCAGGCGATCCCGGCCTCGGCCAGCGCACCGGCGACCGCGGCGGTCAGCCCGATCCCGTCGAGCGCAGACCCCACCTGCAGGACGATCCGCCGCTGCAACACGCCTTCCGGGAGGTAGAACGCCTTCGCCGACTCGAGCGTCAGGATGAAGGACACGCCTTCCGCTTCGTTGAAGGTGGCCAGCGCCAGTTCCCCGATCCGGCGAGAGCGGTAGCCTTCCGTCACCGTGACGAAGGCGTAGGTCTCCGGATCGAGCACCGGGTCCATCGCGGCGATCATCGCGCCCTTTTCCGCCACCAGGGTCACAGGATGTACTTCGAAAGATCGCTGTCGCCAGCAAGGTCTTCAAGCCTGTCACGCACATATGCGGCATCGATGGTGACGGCATCGCCCTTGCGATCCTCAGCCTCGAAGCTGAGATCCTCGAGAAGCTTTTCCATTACTGTCTGCAACCTCCGTGCGCCGATATTCTCGATGCTTTCATTCACCTGCGCGGCGATTCTGGCAATCTCGCGCACCCCATCGTCGGTCACTTCCAGCGAAACTTCCTCGGTGCGCAACAGGGCGCGATACTGTTCGACGAGATTCGCCCGCGTTTCCGACAGGATACGGACGAAGTCCTCCTCGCTCAGCGAACGCAGCTCCACGCGAATCGGCAGGCGGCCCTGCAATTCGGGCAGCATGTCCGAAGGCTTGGCCACGTGGAACGCGCCGCTGGCAATGAACAGCACATGGTCCGTCTTCATCGGGCCGTACTTGGTGGCGACCGTGGTGCCTTCGATCAACGGCAGCAGATCGCGCTGCACGCCTTCGCGGCTGACCGATCCGCCCCGCACGTCGCTGACGGCGATCTTGTCGATCTCGTCCAGGAACACGATCCCGTTGGTTTCCGCATTCTGCAGGGCGACCCGGGCGACATCGTCCTGGTCCATCCGCTTTTCGGATTCCTCTTCCACCAGCTTGTCCCACGCATCGCGCACCTTCAGCTTGCGGCGCTTGGTGTTCTGCCGGCCGAAGGCCTTGCTCATCATGTCGGACAAGTCGATCATGCCGACATTGCCGCCCATGCCCGGCATATCCATCATCGGCGACGAGGGCGCATCGGCGACCTCGATCTCGACTTCCACGTCATTCATCGCGTCCTGCACGATGCGCTGGCGGAAACTTTCCCGCGTGGCTTCGGATGCATTGTCGCCCACCAGCGCAACCAGCAGCCGGTCCATCGCCGCCTTGGATGCCGCCTCGCGCACGGCTTCGCGCCGGCGATCCTTTTCCAGCCGGATGGCATCCTCCGCCAGGTCGCGCGCGATCTGTTCCACATCCCGGCCGACATAGCCGACTTCGGTGAACTTGGTGGCCTCCACCTTCACGAAGGGTGCATCGACCAGCTTGGCAAGGCGGCGGCTGATCTCCGTTTTCCCGCAGCCGGTCGGCCCGATCATCAGGATGTTCTTCGGTGTCACCTCGTCCCGCAATTCAGGATCGAGCCGCTGCCGACGCCAGCGATTGCGCAGCGCAACCGCAACGGCGCGCTTGGCTTCCGCCTGGCCGATGATGTGTTCGTCGAGCGCGGCGACGATCGCCTTGGGAGTAAGCGTGTCTTTCATGATTCTCAGATGGTCTCGACCGTCACGCGGTCATTGGTGAAGACGCAGATATCGGCGGCCACGCCCATGGCGCGGCGTGCGATGCGTTCCGCATCCTCTTCATATTCGTCAATCGCGCGAGCGGCAGCCAGGGCGTAATTGCCGCCCGATCCGATGGCAGCGATCTGGGAAGTGGGACCGCCTTCCGGTTCCAGCACATCGCCATTGCCGGTCAGCACCAGCAGCGTTTCCGCATCGGCTACGATCATCAATGCTTCCAGATTGCGGAGATACTTGTCCGTGCGCCAATCCTTGGCGAGTTCGACCGCCGCGCGCAGGAGCTGGCCGGAATACTGTTCCAGCTTCTTTTCCAGCCGTTCGAAGAGAGTGAAGGCATCGGCCGTGGCCCCGGCAAAACCGGCAATGACCTTGCCGCCCTGCCCGATGCGGCGCACCTTCCGGGCATTCGGTTTCATCACCGTATTGCCCATCGAAACCTGGCCATCGCCCGCGATGACGGTTTTCCCGTTTTTCCTGACGCCAATGATGGTGGTGCCGTGCCACTGGACGAGGCCGTGCGCGGCGTGGCTGTAACTATCCCGTTCGCTCATCCCGGGAATATGGGCGATGGCAATTCAGGCTTCAAGCGGTGCGATCAGCTTCCGTTGGGTCCGCCAGCGCCAGCGCCGCCGCCAAAGCCGCCGACCTGCCCGATATTGCCGAACAGATCTTCGAAGAAACCGCGGTGCTTGCCCAACGTGGGCGTCTTGCCGCCATCCGGGCTGACATTGGCAACCTTGTCCATGCCCCAGCGGGACGAGGACGCGACATTGCCCGCCGGATCGAATTCGATCGCCAGCACCGAATGTTCGCGGATGCGCGGACGGCCGAACGGCTTCTGGTGGGTCGTGCTGGAGACATAATACCAGGTCTGCGGGCCGAACTGGCTGGAGAAAGTGGGACGGCCCAACGTGCCCTCCACCGATTCCTGATTGTCGATGCCGGGTTGCACGGAACCGACCAGCGCCTCGTCCGCGATATAACCGCGATGATCGCTGATGGAGCTGCAGCCCGCCGCAAGCGTGGCCGCTGCCAGCACTGCACCGATCCGAACCGTGGCCATCATCTCGTTTCCGTCTCCGAACTTGTACCGGCGAGAGCGATTGCCCGTCGCGCGCCATCACGCATTGCCTCGCGCCGCGCTAGCCTCTATCGGCGCGAGCCTTAAGGACTAGCGCGCGCCAGCGCAATGCCGCTTGGCCATCTGCGCTTGAATTGCCGCTGAACGAGAAAGAGCGCCGGACGACATGAAACTGCTTTCCCGCCTGTTCCGCACGCAAGCCGACCCGCGGGAGGCACTGCGTCCGCTGTGGCACCGCGTCGTGGGCATCGCGCGCGAGAAGGAGTGGTATGCGGACATGGGCGTGGCCGACACGCTCGAGGGCCGCTTCGACATGATCACCGCCGTGCTGACGCTGGTCCTGCTGCGGATGGAGCGCGAAGAGGAACTGATCCAGCCGTCCGTGTTCCTGACCGAGCTGTTTGTCGAGGATATGGACGGGCAACTGCGCGAAAGCGGCGTGGGCGATCTGGTGGTCGGCAAGCATATCGGGCGCCTTGTCTCATCGCTTGGCGGGCGGTTGGGGGCCTATCGCGCCGCGCTGGCCGAGGAAGATGATACCGCGCTGGAACAGGCGGTGAAACGCAACCTCAACCTGGCGGATGAAAGCAAGGCAAGGCTCACTGCAGCCGGACTGCGAACTCTCTACAACAGACTGGTCTACACTCCGGGCGAGACTCTGCTGGCCGCGGGTATCTGAGCGATGGACAGCACCGAATTTTCACACATGATCGATCCCAGGGCGATCGATACACGGGTCCGCCATCTCGTAGCCGGCGATGCCGAACGGGTCGCGCTTGCCCGGCGATTCGGCCTGGTGGCGATTCACCGGCTGACCGCCGACATCTCGCTGGAGCGTGATGGTGCGGCGGTCGATGCGGCAGGCACGCTTTCGGCCGACATCGTGCAGAGCTGCGCCGTTTCGGGCGAGGATCTGCCGGTCCAGATTCGGGAGGAGCTGAATTTCCGTTTCGTACCGGGGAGCGAGGTGCCCGCCGCACCGGATGAGGAAATCGAACTCGATGAGCGCGATCTCGACGAGATCACCTTCACCGGCGCCACATTCGACCTGGGCGAAGCCGTGGCGCAAAGCCTGGCGCTGGCGATAGACCCCTATGCCACCGGGCCGGATGCCGACACGGTGCGCAAGGAAGCCGGATTGCTTGACGAGGAAGCCGCCGGGCCGTTCGCTGCGCTGGCCGCGCTGAAAGGCAAGACGCCGGAATAATCGCAATAACGCGCCCGGTTCACCGCACACCGCCCGTCCTGAGCCTGTCGAAGGACGCGGGGATGAGTTCGCTAAAAGCGCGCTTTGAGACTTGCCCGTATCGCGCGTCCTTCGACAGGCTCAGAACGGGCGGGAAGCGTTATGTACGGGTGGGAGGGGGAGTAGCCATGTGAGGCGAGCGGTCACTCAGCCTCTCGATCAGAACGGGATATCGTCGTCCAGATCGTCGGCGAAGCCACCGCCGGCCGAGGAGCTGCTGCCGCCACCGCCCTGGTTCCAGCTTCCGCCCTGCTGGCCGCCACCGCCCGAGCTGCCCCCGGAACCGCCGTTGCCGCCGCCCCAGTCGCTACGCTGGCCACCGCCGGCACCGCCGCCGGAGCCGCCCTGCGGGCCGTCGAGCATGGTCATCACCGCGCCGGGGCCCTGCAGCACCACTTCGGTCGAATAGCGATCGTTGCCCGACTGGTCCTGCCATTTACGGGTGCGCAGCTGCCCTTCGAGATAGACCTTCGATCCCTTCTTGAGGAAGCGCTCGGCAACACCGGCAAGGCCTTCGGAGAATATCGCCACGGTGTGCCATTCGGTGCGTTCCTGGCGCTGGCCGGTATTCTTGTCCTTCCAGCTTTCGCTGGTCGCGATGCGCAGATTGCACACCTTGCCGCCGTTCTGGAACGAACGCACTTCCGGGTCCGCCCCGAGATTGCCGACCAGAATGACCTTGTTGACGCTGCCTGCCATGGAATCGCTCTCTTAGCTGAAATTCGCAAACCGCTTATCGGATGGACGGAAGAGTCGCCACCCCTGCCCATCCCTATCCACAGTGCTGGGGCCGATCGACATTCAGCCCTAAAGGCCCAGCGCGACCGCCGTCCAGTAAGTGGCGCCCGCCGCGACATAGGCCATGACGAAGAGATAGCCGAGCATGACCATCGGCCATTTCCAGCCGTTCGTCTCCCTTCGCGCGACAGCGATGGTCGAGATGCACTGAGGCGCGAAAACGAACCAGGCAAGGAAGGCCAGAGCCATGGGCAGGGTCCAGCGTTCGGCCAGCTTGGTTTCCAGGGCGGCGGCGGTGGCGTCCTCGTCTTCCGAATCGACGGCATAGGTCGTCGCCAGAGCCGATACGGCAACTTCGCGCGCGGCCATCGCGGGAATGACCGACAGCGCCATCTCGTGATTGAAGCCGATCGGGGCCACGACCACTTCCAGCACACTGGCGATCCGCCCCGCGGCCGAGACGTTGATCTGGCTCTCGCCCGGCCCCGCCTTCGGGAAGCTCAACAGCAGCCACAGGACGATGGTGACATAGAAGATGATCGTTCCCGCGCGGCGCAGGAACACCCAGGCGCGCTGCCAAAGTCCGATCAGGAGATCGCTGAGGCGGGGCAACTGGTATTTTGGCAATTCCATGATGAAGCCCGAAGCCGCGCCTTTCGTCACCGAACGGCGCAGCACCAGCGCCGCAAGCATCGCGCCGACGATCCCCACCACATAAAGCGTGAACAGCACCAGCCCCTGCAGGCCGATGCCCCAGCCCACGCTCCTTTCAGGAATGAACGCCGCAATGATGACGGCATAGACCGGCAGGCGCGCCGAACAGGTCATCAGCGGCGCGATCAGCAGGGTGGTCAGCCGGTCCTTCGGATCGGCGATGCTGCGGGTGGCCATGATTCCGGGAATCGCACAGGCGAAGCTGGACAGCAGCGGGATGAAACTGCGGCCCGACAGGCCGACGGTGGCCATCATCCGGTCCATGATGAACGCCGCGCGGGCCATATAGCCGGTGGCTTCCATCATCAGGATGAAGGCGAACAGGATGATGATCTGCGGCAGGAAGACCACGACGGAGCCGACGCCGGTGAGCACGCCCTCGGTCAGCGCATCGCGCAGGAAGCCCCCGGGCAGATGGGTGACGGCCAGATCGATCAGCACGCCTACGCCCCCGTCCAGCGCATCGGCAAAGGGTGATGCCCAGGCGAACACCGCCTGGAAGATCACGAACAGCAGCGCGAACAGGATCGGCGGGCCGAGCCAGGGATGGAGCAGCACCCTGTCCAGCCGCGCATGAAGCTTGTGCTTGTCCGATTCCGAAAGAATGGCGCCCTGCGCGATGTTCCGGGCGGCCAGACGCCGCTCGGGCAGGGTGATATGCGGGCGGGGATGATCGTCGGGATCGCGTACCGCGCGCGCTTCCGCCCTGGCGATGGCCGAGACCAGTTCGTCCAGCCCACGGCGGCGGACCGCCACCGTCGGAATCACCGGAACGCCCAGCGCCTGTTCCAGCGCCGCGGGATCGAGCACCAGCCCGTCCCGTTCCGCCAGATCGACCATGTTGAGCGCAACCACCGTGGGCCGCCCCAGTTCCAGCACTTCCTGCGCGAAGACGAGGTGCTGCTCGATATTCGAGGCATCGAGCACGATCACCAGAACTTCGGGCTGCTCCTCGCCCGGGAACTCGCCGAAGATCACCTTGCGGGTCACTTCCTCGTCCGGGCTGGTGGTGTCGAAACCATAGCTGCCGGGCAGGTCGATCAGCGCCACCGGCTCGCCCGAGGGCAGGATCAGCCGACCGGCCTTCCGCTCCACGGTGACGCCGGGATAGTTTGCGATCTTCTGCCGCGCACCGGTCAGCGCGTTGAACAGCGCGCTTTTGCCCGCATTGGGGTTGCCGACCAGCGCGGCGATGCGTTGCCCGCTCATGTCAGGCGGCCTCAACGCTCATCGCCCGCGCATGGACCCTGCGCAGGGCAACGGTCATCCGGCCGACGCTGATCGCAATCGGATCGCGCCCCGCGAACACGCCGCGATGCTCTATCTCCACTTCCGCCCCGGCATCGATCCCCAGCGCACGCAGCCGCGTAGCCTCGTCTGGGGCGAGCTGGCTCCAATCGACCGAAGTGATCCGCGCCCGGCGATGCGAGGGAAAGCTGTCCAGAGTCATGCGCGCGAGGTGCCAGATGCCCGCCCTAGTTGCAACTGAATCGCAATGAGCAATTGCACAGCGCTCGCAACAAATATGACATTCGCCGTGATGGCGACAAACGCGCGCTTTACCGGGCCGGATAGCGCAGGCGGCCGAGGAAGCGGGTCATCGAAAAACCCTCGCGATCCTGCAGCAGACGCGCCTTTGCCGTCTCAAACTTCATCACGCCGTCAATCCGGCGATCCAGGAAGGCCCGCGTATCGGCCTTGCCTTCGCTTTCATCGCCCACGAACACGGCCAGCGTGGCGCCATAGATCCCGGCCAGCGTCATGCGCTTCGTGTAGTGATTGTAGTCCGCTGCCGTATCCCCGGCGAGACGCCACATCAGGTCGGCGCTGTTCCAGCCCTGGCGCAGCGCGGCGGGGACGTTTTGCGGCATGGCCTGGATCGCAAGGGCGCGGCGCACCGCTTCTTCCACCTCGCCCGCGCAATCGAGGCGAAACTGGACAAGCGCGCGAATCTTCTCCCGCACCTTGAGCGCGCCGATCCTCTCGGGCGGGAAAGCCTCCACCATCCGGCGGTCGACGGTGCCGACCCAGGCGGCGATCATCTGCATCGCGCCGTCGGGAAAGGCGAAGCGCGCAACGGCGGCGTCGATCCCGGCATCCCGCGCGGCGATGTCCAGCGCGGCATCGGTCCAGCCATCGAACGCGGCGGCGGCGGCTATATGCGGCGCAAGCCGCGCACGGATATCGTCCAGCGTGATCTCGTCGGCGGCGGCCGCCGCGGCGGCTTCAGAAGGACGGGCCATAGATCGCCGTGCTCTGCCCCTGCGCCCTGGGCTTCGCATTCCGTTCGATCTCATTGACGAGTTGGCTGCTCGCCCCCTCCAGCGCCGCATAATCGCGCGCGCTACGGCCGGAACTGTCCGCCCGGTCAGGATTGGCCCCGCCTTTCAGCAGCACCCGCATCATCGCGATATCGCGGCGGTGGACCGCGGCGATCAGCGGCGTTTCGCCCGTTGCGTTGCCGGTGTCGACCTGCGCGCCCGCACCGATCAGCGCATTGACGGCATCGACCAGCCCGTTCTGCGATGCCAGCATCAGGGGAGTGATCCCGCGATTGTCGCGCACATTGGGATTGGCCTTGTGCTGCAACAGGAACTGGACCCAGAGCAGATCCTGCCCCTTGGACACCATATTCTTGACCGCGATGTGCAGCGCCGATTCACCCGAGGTGATATCGCGCGATTCCACCAGCGTGTTGGAATGCTTCTGCAGCAGTTGCACCACCTCGTTGCCGTCGCCCTTTTCGATCGCCTTGAGGAACTGATATCCCGGCGAATATTGCGCGAGGGCAGGGGCCGGTATCATCCCCGCCGCTGCACCTGCCATGGCCGCGGCGATCGCCGCGCGTGCCAACCCTGAAATGCGCCCCGTGCGCGCCACTTTGCCCGCTCCTGCCTGTTGCCCGGATGATGACTCACCCCTTGCGATACACGGGTTAGCAGAGCATGAACCGGCGCGCCATGATCAAACCCCCAATTCCCCGCCTGAGGTCCGGCATCCTTGGCGCCATCGCCTTGCCGCTGGCCCTTGTCGCAACCGCCTGTTCCTCTGCGGCGGACGAACCGCCACTGGCCGGCGCGCGGATCGGCGGGCCGTTCACGCTGGTCGACAGCCAGCAGAACAAGGTCAGCTGGTCCGATTTCGAGGGCAAGTATCGCATCGTCTATCTCGGCTACGCCTATTGCCCCGACGTCTGCCCGAACGACGTGCAGCGGATCATGCGCGGTTTTTCCCTGTTCAAGGAGCAGGAACCCGAATTGGCGGCACAGATCCAGCCGATCTTCATCACGATCGACCCCGAGCGTGACACGCCCGCTGTGGTGGGCGAATTCACCAATGCCTTTTCCAGCGACCTGCTGGGCCTGACCGGGACACCCGAAGAAATCGCAGCGGTGGTCAAGTCGTTCGGGGCGGTGGCCCGCAAGGGCGAGGTGAACGCCGAAGGCGGCTATCTGATGGATCACACCAACATCACCTATCTCATGGGGCGGCAAGGCGAACCGATAGCGCTGCTGCCGATCGAAAAGGGCCCCGAGGCGGTGGCGGCGGAACTCGCCCGATGGACGGAGTGACCGCAAACGGACCTGACGGCGCACCACTGCGCCCCCGCTTCTGGGAACTGCCGCTGGGCGATCTCGACCGCGCGGAATGGGAAGCCTTGTGCGATGGGTGCGGTCGATGCTGCCTGCACAAGATCGAAGATGCCGATACGGGCGAGATCAGCGATACCAATGTCGCCTGCCGCCTGCTGGACATCCGCACCGCGCGCTGCAGCGACTATCGCAACCGCAAGGCTTTCGTGCCCGATTGCATGCGGCTTACCTTCCGCCTGGTGCAGGAAGTGAACTGGCTGCCGCGCAGTTGCGCCTATCGCCTGCGGGCGGAAGACAAGCCCCTGCCTTCCTGGCACTATCTCATCAGCGGTGACCGCGATACCGTGCGGCAGGCAGGCATCTCGGTGATCGGCCGGGTGGTGAGCGAAACGGATGCAGGCCCGCTGGAGCACCACATGGTCGAATGGGCTGACGGCGTGGATGAGGATGACGGCGCATGATCGACTGGCTGCGTCGCCCCACCGCCGACCCGCATATCGAACTGGACGGGCGCGACGTGCCCATTGCGATTCGCCGCCACGCCACGGCCAGGCGGATGACGATGCGCCTTGCCCCCGATGGCAGCGAGGTGCGCCTGACCCTGCCCCGCTGGGGCCGCACCGCCGAAGCGCTGGATTTTGCCGCAAGCCGGCGCGACTGGCTGGAAGCGCAACTGGGCAGGCTGCCCCGCTCCGCCCCGCCCGCCCCCGGCGGCACCGTGTCCTATCGGGGGGAAGAATTGCCGATCCGCTGGGATGCCGCGGCCCGGCGCAGGCCCGCCCTCTCCGACGGAGCCATTGTCATCGGCGGGCCCGAGGAAGGGCTGGGGCAGCGCCTCGGCCGCTGGCTGGAGGGCGAAGCCCAGCGCCTGATGGAGGCGGACCTGGCAGAATATTGCGCCGCCGCCGGCAAGGCGCCCGGGAAGCTGCGCCTTTCCCGCGCCCGGCAACGCTGGGGAAGCTGCGCGGGTGACGGCACGATCCGGCTGAACTGGCGGCTGATCCAGGCGCCGGATGCGGTCCGCCGCTCGGTCGTGGCGCATGAAGTGGCCCATCTGGTCCATTTCGATCATTCTCCCGCCTTCCACGCCTTGCTGACGGAACTGTATGAAGGCGATGTCGGCACGGCCAACCGCTGGCTCAGGCAGAACGGCCGTGGGCTCTACGCCCAATTCGGCTGAACGCTGATCCCGCGCGAAGAGGCTGGTGATATCGCCAGCCAATCCCTACATGGCGGTCATGGGCTTCTGGCGTAAAGTATCCCCGGTCGGCGCAGCGAGAGACTTCGCGCGCGTCTGGGCAAGCAACCCCGTTCGCTGGCGCGTGCTGGCCTTCTCGCTGACGATTACCGGCGTGGTGATGTATGTCGCCATTCCGGCGAGCCAGCGGATCACGCCCCCCCGGCCCGACATATTCTATATCACCTCGTTCGAACCGGACCGCACCGACGCCCAGATCGAGGAATCCAACCTCGCCAACCAGAAGAAGCAGGACGCGATCCGCGCCGAACTGGCCGCGCGCGAAGAGTTCCGCAAGGAACTGTACCGCGAACTTGGCCGCGCCAGCGGGCTGGACGTGGACGAGATGGAACGTGAAATCGCCCGGCAGGAAGCGGCAGACATCGCAGCGCGCACAGCAGCCCGGCGGGCCGCACGGCCAGAGGCACAGGCGACCCAGGGTGGCGGCCAGGTTGCCGGGGAGTAACACCGATCGGCACTGGCTGGCGGCGGCGGCGGCACTGGCGGTGCGCGCCCGCCCGCTGAGCCGCCCCAATCCAGCCGTTGGCGCCATTCTGGTGAAGAATGGGATCGTCGTGGGCCGTGGCTGGACCCAGCCTGGCGGGCGCCCCCATGCGGAGGCAATGGCCCTGACCCAGGCGGGCAGCGCGGCGCAAGGCGCCACGCTGTATGTCACGCTGGAACCCTGCGCCCATGACAGCGCCCGTGGCCCGTGCTGCGCCGGGCTGGTCCGCGCCGCGGGGGTGGAACGCGTGGTCGCTGGAATGGAAGACCCCGATCCGCGCACCGCGGGCGCCGGCATCGCCCTGCTCCTGGAAGCGGGAATCGCCGCGAGCTGCGTTGCCGATCCATCGTGCCGGAACAGCCTGGCCGGTTATCTGCTGGCCAAGCGGCTCGGCCGGCCGCTGGTCACGCTCAAGCTCGCGATCACGGCGGACGGCTTCATCGCCCGGCCCGACGGGACGAGCAAATGGATCACCGGCGATGCCGCCCGTGCCCATGTCCATGTCGAACGCGCGATGAACGATGCGATCCTGGTGGGCGGCGGGACAGTGCGCGCCGACGCGCCACGGCTCGACGTGCGCCTCGCCGGGCTGGAGCATCGCAGTCCCCAACGCATCGTGCTGACCCGCGGCGAAGCACCGGATGGCTGGACGAAGATCGCCAGCCCCGCGGACATCGCTTCGCTGGAGGGGGTGCAATATCTGTTCGTCGAGGGCGGAGCGGTCACCGCCCGCGCCTTCCTTGAAGCTGATCTGGTCGACCGGCTGCTGCTCTACCGCGCGCCCGTCACCTTCGGCGGGGGCATTTCCGCCTTTGCCGATGCCGGCCCGGCGGGCGTGCCCGAAGGCTGGCGACTGGCCGACCGCCGCACGCTTGGCAGCGACACGCTGGAAGTCTATCTGCGCGCCTGACAGGAGAAGGCCATGTTCACCGGGATCATCACCGCAATCGGCACCGTAACCGCCAGCGAGCAGCGCGGGGATCTGCGCGTCACCATCGCAGGCCCGTTCGATCCGGCCGGCATCGCCATCGGCGCATCCATCGCCTGTTCCGGCGCCTGCATGACGGTGGTCGAACGCGGCGGCGCGGCGGGCGATTCGTGGTTTGCGGTGGATGTCTCGGGCGAGAGCATATCCTGCACCGTGCCCGGCATGTGGGCGCAGGGCGCCCGGCTCAATCTGGAACAGGCGCTGAAACTGGGGGACGAGCTGGGCGGCCATATCGTAACCGGCCATGTCGATGCGGTGGGGTATGTCGCCTCGGTCACGCCGGAAGGGGATTCCAGCCGCCTCGTCATCACGGCCCCGGCCGAGCTGGCCCCCTATATCGCGCCCAAGGGATCGATCACCGTGAACGGCGTATCGCTGACGGTGAACGAGGTGGAAGACCTGCCGGGCGGTGAAATCCGCTTCGGGCTGAACATCATCCCGCACACGGGCGAAGTCACGACGATCGGCGCGCTGGAGGCGGGCCACGCCGTCAACCTGGAGATCGATACGATGGCCCGCTATCTCAAGCGGATGCAGGACCTGAGGGGCTGAGGAAGAAACCGGCAGGCCGCCGGGCAACCCCTTCGGATTGCCCGGCCGACCGATGCCTCAGGCCGATACAGTCGCCAGATCGGCGATGAACTTCTCGATGTTCCCGGTGGTCAGCCCGGCAATGTTGATGCGGCCGGAACCCGCCATGTAGATGCCGTGATCCTCACGCAGCTTGAGGATCTGCTCACCCGTCAGCGCCAGCATCGAGAACAGGCCGTTCTGCGTGCCGCAAGGCGTCAGGTCCAGCGTGTCGCCCAGCTTGCCGGCCGCAGCCAGGCGATCGCGTACTTCGCGCATCCGGTCACGCATCGTGTCCAGCTCTGCCAGCCACAGCCTGGTCAGCGCTTCGTCCTGAAGGATCAGGCGGACGGCGGCAGCGCCATGATCCGGCGGCATCGACCATGCCGCACGGGCCAGCGCATGGCCGTTGGAAAGGATGGGGTTCACCTGGGCGGGCTCTGCCGCGTAAACGTAAACCGCGCCCACGCGATCGCGATAGAGGCCGAAATTCTTGTCGCAGCTATAGGCGACCAGCGCTTCGGGAACCAAGCTCAGCACCTTGCGGGTGCCGTAGGCATCTTCTTCCATCCCGGCGCCCAGCCCCTGATAGGCCAGGTCGAGGATCGGCAGGACGCCCGTTTCGGCCAGCAAGGCGGCGATCTCGTCCCACTGCTGGTTGGTGTAGTCGATACCGGTGGGGTTGTGGCAGCAGCCATGCAGCAGCACCGCATCGCCCTTGGCCGCGCCCTTCAGGGCAGCACGCAAAGCATCCATGTCCGCCGTGCCGTCAGCCGCGGCGTGGTTGAAGCTGGCCCCTTCGACACCGAGATCGCGCAGGATCTGCGCGTGGTTGGGCCAGCTGGGCGTGCCCATCCAGACCTTGCCCACGCCGGCCTTGCCCGCGAGCGCCACGGCCAGGCGCACCGCACCGGTGCCGCCCGGGGTCTGCATCCCGTCGATCCGGCCACCCAGCGTCGGATCATCCTTGCCGAAGATGTAGGGCATCAGCGCATGGACGAAATCCATGTCGCCTTCGGGGCCGAGATAGGCTTTCGAATCCTGCTCTTCCACCAGCTTGCGCTCGGCCGCCTTGATCGCGGCGAATACGGGCGTATCACCCTCACCCGTGCGATAGACGCCGACGCCAAGGTCGATCTTGTCGGCGCGCGGATCGGCACCATAGAGTTTGATCAGCGCAAGCAGCGCATCGGGCGGTTGCTGGTTGAGTGTCTCGAGCATGGCGCGCGCTTTGGCGAGACGCGCGCCCAACTTCAAGACCAATCATGCATTGTGCGTTACGATTGCGATGCAAAATGCATGATACGGATCAGAAGGGCAGCCAGTTCTGCTTCTTCGAGAACTTCATGTAGCCGACATTCAGGCCCAGCCGCAGCCCCGCGCCCATGCGCACGGGAATCAGCACGACATCGCCGCGGCGCAGATAGGCCACGTGGAAACCGCCGATCAGGTAGGCTTGGCCTTCACCCGCGCCATAGGTCTTGAACAGGTCTTCCGAGTCGAACAGATTGTAGACCAGAACGAAGGTGTTGGCCGCGTTCGCCCCCACGTCGAGCCCCAGCGAAGGCCCCCGCCAATAGACGGGCTTCTGCCCTTCCACCTTGTGGAACAGCGTGCCCGATCCATAGCGCGCACCGAAGATGAACGCGCCGCCGCCCTCACGGCCGACGATATAGGCATTGGGCTCACCCTGTTTCGCCAGGATGTCCTGGATCATCCGCGCCAGCCCTTCGGCGCCCTTGCCGAACACGCCTTCGGCCGCGCCGATAAGATCGTCCTGCTTGTAGGTGTCGCCCTGCGAAGCTGCTGTGGCCGGATCGGCCGAGGCCTGCGACGCTGCGGTGGCCGGGTCCTGATAGGCCGGGTCCGCATAGGGCGGAACGAACGGTTCCGACTGGATCTGCGGATCGGCCGAATAAGGATCGGTCTCATAAGGCGGGGTATAGGTCGTCGACGGCGATTGCGGCGAGGACAGGTCCGCGTCGATCGCTTGGCTGGGGTCGACCGTTTGTATCTGCGCGACAGCGGGCGTGGCGCCCGTGGCGGCTGCAAGTGCCAGCGCGAATGCCAGCGCCAGGCGGCGGCAGGATGCGGCAAGGCTATTCATTCTTTCCCCTTTCCTCCCGGTGGGAGTGGTCCAGCGCCAAGAAGAATCCCCCACGGCTGAAGCGGCAATGAACGCGCGGCAAGGCGAGTCGGTTTTGCGGCAGGACGAGTCTCACCGTGGGCCGGCCACCACGACGAAGTTTTTCCGAAAGCCACACTTGCCGCCTCCATGCACCGTCGCTATAGCGCCCGGCCATTGCCGCTGCGATCCGGAGACGTGGGTGAGTGGCTGAAACCAACGGTTTGCTAAACCGTCGTACTGGTAAATCCGGTACCGAGGGTTCGAATCCCTCCGTCTCCGCCATGGCTTCAGATTGAAGCGTGGCGCCACCGGAGGTGGCACATACTGCACCCCAATTCATCGTCGGCGGCCATCGGAGGCAATGGTTACATGGCAGTCGCGCCCGGTCGCTTTGGGCGGCCTGCGGGCAGCACGCGTTGCGATGGGGGAAACCGCCGAATATCCCGCATTCTTCCCTTGCCGTTTGCGCCGCGCTGCTGTCATGTCCGCCGCGGGGGCTTTTAGTTTTTGAGGAGAAATCGGTTTGGAAACCGATCTGATCGTGATCGGCGGCGGGTCCGCGGGCTGTGCCGTTGCAGGGAGGCTGGCCCAAGCCGGCAAACGGGTCGTCCTGCTGGAAGCAGGCAAGGGCGGAAAGGACATCCGCACACGCATTCCGGCGTTGATGGGCAAGCTTGTCCAGAATCCCGAATTCGACTGGTGCTATTTCAGCGAGCCCGACCCTTCGGTGGGCGGGCGCCCATCCCCCTGGCCGGCGGGCAAGCGCCTGGGCGGGGGCAGCGCCATCAATGGCATGATGTTTATTCGCGGGCACCGCTGGGACTATGACAACTGGGCGCAGCAAGGCGCGACCGGTTGGGATTATGAATCCTGCCTGCCCTATTTCCGGCGCATCGAGGATAATGAACGCGGAGCGGACAAATGGCGCGGCACCGGCGGCCCGATCGCCGTTTCCGAATGCCGCAGCCGCTATCCCGTTACCGACCGCTGGATCGATGCCGCGGTCGAATCCGGGATCGTGCGATCGCCCGACCTCAACGGCGAAAGCGCGGAAGGCGTCGATTACATCCAGCTTTCGCAGCGGCGCGGCATACGCAGCAGCACCGTCGATTTCCTCGATCGCCTGGGCGGGAACAAGCCCGAGCTGATCGACGAGGCCGAAGTCCTCAAGATCGAGGTCGAAGGCGGCCGGGCGACCGGCGTGACCTTTCGCCGCGGTGGCGCCAACGGCGCCGTGGAAACGCTGCGCGCCCGTGAAGGCGTGGTGCTGAGCGCGGGGGCGCTGAACAGCCCCCGCCTGCTGATGCTGTCGGGCATCGGCCCCGCCGCGCATCTGCGCGAAGTGGGTGTGGACGTGGTGCACGATCTGCCCGGCGTGGGCGGCAACCTGCAGGACCACACCGGCCTGCACCTGGTGAACGCTGTGGACCTCCACACGCTGAACAACGATGCCCACGGGCTGCGCGCTCCGTTGCAGGCGATCAAGTTCGCTCTGTTCGGCACGGGCGCGCTGACCACCGGCATCGGCCATGCGCAGGCCTATGTTCGCGGACGGCCCGGCCTGCCCGCACCGAACTTGCAACTCGCCTTTTCGGCGTTCTCGTTCGAAGTCAGCCCGCAAGGCAACGTGATTCTGCAGCCCGAAGCCTCCGTGGCCACCTTCATCGGGCTGATGCGGCCCGCCCATCGCGGGCGGATCAGCCTGCGCTCGCCCGATCCGTCGGCCCCGCCGCTGATCGACCACCACCTGCTCGGCAATGACGACGATGTCGAACAACTGGTGGAAGGCATCATGATGGCGCGGAAGATCATGCGGCAGGCCGCGATCTCCTCACACATAATGCGCGAGATTCGCCCCGGCCCGGCGCTTGATGGCAAGGAAGCGCTGCGCGAATATGTGCGCGCCGCCTCCATGTCGATGTTCCACCCCGTCGGCACCGCGAAGATGGGCGCCGCCAGCGATCCCGATGCGGTGCTGGACGCCAATCTCGGGGTCCGCGGGATCAGCGGCCTGTGGGTGGCCGACGCATCGGTGATGCCGACTATTCCGCAGGGCAACACCAATGCGACCTCGATCATGATCGGCGACAAGGCGGCCGACCACGTTCTCGGCAAGTTCAGCTAGAATCCGGCGCGGCCGTGCGGGAATATTCCCGTCGGCCGCGCAAGGAAATTGCCAAGCGCGCCGCAAATCCCCATTATGGGCCTGTTGGGGGACCGCGTCCGATCTTTTCGGGAACGGGCGCGCTTGTATGGAACGAATAGATGGCTTCTAAGGCCCAGATGAATAATTCGACCAGGGACGAAAAAACCTCTTACCAGCGCTATCGCGATGGGGAAACGACACCTCAGGTTCTGCTGACGATCGCACTCGTGCTGGCGGCGCGCCGCTGGCGCTCGCTGCTGGACGAGAAGCTGCGCCCGATGAACCAGAGCGCGGCACGCATGGAGGCGATGGGTGCGATCATCAGCTCTCCTCCCCTCAGCCCGCAGGTCGACATCGCCAGGCGCCTGCGGATCGAAGGACCCACGCTGACCCGCATGCTCGATTCGCTCGAGTCCGACGGCCTGGTGCTGCGCGTGCCCGATCCGGCGGACCGGCGGACCAAGCAGTTGAAGCTCACCGCACAGGGCGAGAACGCCCTTGAGGAGGTGTTCAACGTGGCCGACGAGATGCGCCAGCGCCTGCTGGAAAGCTTCACGGACGATCAGATCGACCAGATGAACGTGTTCTGCTGGGAACTGGTCCGCCGCCTTGACGGACGGTTGCCCGACGGCGCGCTTTGAAGCCGCCCGCCCCTTCGATTGCACGCTAACTGCTTTTCCTTTAGCCGCCATGCGCAAGCAAGGTATGGGAGCGGAATAGCATGAGAACGGGCAAGGGCACTGTCGGCCAGAAAGTTCACGCCAACGGCACGGTGGCGGATGCCATCGCTGCGGTGCTGAAGCGCGAAGGCGTGGACGTGGTGTTCGGCTATCCCCGCAATCAGGTCCTCGAAGCGGCCGCCCGGATCGATATCCGCACCGTCATCGTCCGGCAGGAGCGGACCGGCCTGCACATGGCCGACGCGTTGAGCCGCATGACCAAGGGCGAGCGGATGGGCGTGTTCGTGATGCAGCAGGGCCCGGGTGCGGAAAACGCCTTCGGCGGCGTCGCGCAGGCCTATGCCGATTGCGTTCCGGTGCTGGTGATGCCGCAGGGCTATGCGCTGAGCCAGGCTTATGTCCCCTACAATTTCAACTCGGTCCGTTCGATGGCCAGCGTTTCGAAACATGCGGAACCACTGACCGCGGCCGATCAGGTCGTCCCCGTCCTGCGCCGCGCCTTCTCGCTGCTGCGCAATGGCCGCCCCCAGCCAGTGGTGATCGAATTGCCCTATGATGTGCTCGACCTGCCCTATGCGGGCGATCTCGACTACGTCCCGGGCAAGGTCGCGCTGAGCCAGCCGGTCCAGGCCGATATCGAGGCGGCCGCCGACAAGCTGATCGCGGCGAAGGACGCGGCGATCTATGCCGGGCAAGGCATCCACTGGTCCGAAGCCTACGACGAATTGCGCGAACTGGCCGAGCATCTGGCCATCCCGGTGATGACCAGCCTGCCGGGCAAGAGCGCCTTCAACGAACGCCACCCGCTGGCTCTCGGTTCGGGCGGCAACGGCATTAACGGCTGCGTGCGCAAATGGCTGGACGAGTGCGACCTGCTGTTCGGCGTGGGCTGCAGCTTCACGGCCACCCCGTTCGGCCTGAAGATTCCCGACGGCAAGCGCGTGATCCACGCCACGCTGGATGCGGGCGACATCGACAAGTCCGTGCCGTGCGAACTGGCGCTGGTGGGCGATGCCCGGCTGACCCTGCGCGCCCTGGTGGACGCGGTGAAGGCCCGCCTGCCGCAACCCCGCGATCATGCGGAGGTTGCCGCCCGAATCAAGGCGGTGGAGGCTGACTGGCTGGCCAAATGGTCAGCAAAGTCCAACCAGGAAACCAGCCCGCTTTCCCCCTATCGCGTGCTGCGCGATCTGCAGGCGACAGTCGATATCGACAACACGATCATCACGCATGACGCGGGCAGCCCGCGCGACCAGCTGGTGCCGTTCTGGAAGAGCACGACGCCCCATTCCTATATCGGCTGGGGCAAGTCGACGCAGTTGGGCTACGGCCTTGGCCTCGCCATGGGGGCCAAGCTGGCCTTCCCCGACAAGCTCTGCATCAATGTCTGGGGCGATGCCGCGATCGGCTTCACGGGGACCGATCTGGAAACTGCCGCGCGGGACCGGCTGCCGATCCTGTCGATCCTGCTCAACAACGAAGCCATGGCGATCGAATTGCCGATCATGCCGGAAGCGACCGAGAAGTATCGCGCGACCGACATCAGCGGCGACTATGCCGCCTTCGCCCGCGCCCTCGGCTGCCATGGCGAGCGGGTGACGCAGGCCAGCGAAATCGTCCCAGCCCTGAAACGCGCCATAGCGGCGACCGAAGCCGGGCAACCCGCTCTGGTCGAATTCATCACCGAGCAGGAAACCCAGTTTTCGCGGGGCTAGGCTCCCGATAGCCTGAGTAAATCTCCCCACCCCCCCGCCCGTCCCGAGTCTGTCGGCGCATGGAAACGGGCGGGTCAGGGCGGCGCCTTCATCGGCAGCGCGCCTGCTTCGACAGGCTCAGGACGGGCGGGTGTAGTGCATGGCGGGGTGGGGCTGCACGCCCGCCATCACCTCATTAATAGCTGAACCGCACCCCGCCCCACACGGTGCGCGGCGTGCCGAGATCGATCGATCCACCCTGGTATCGGGTATAGATTTCCTCGTCGAACAGGTTTTCGCCGCGCAGGATCACGGAGATGCCCCTTACCACCGGCACCTGCGCGAACAGGTCCAGCGTGGTGGCGGCGGGCAGCTTGTCGTCTTCCTGATCGCCTTCGAACTGCGCCCCGATGTGGCGCAGGGTCGCGGCAATGCGCCAATCAGGCATGGGCTCCCAGCTGATGGTGCCGCTGGCGGCAAACTCAGGCGTCTGCGCCGGGCGGTTACCGTCGAGCGCGATGGAAACGCCGCTGCCTTCGACTTCCGCATCGGTATAGGCAAGCGTGCCGAACAGCTTGACCGGGCCATCGCCGAAACGGCCCGTGATCTCGAAACCACGCGAATGGACGGCATCGACATTCTGGCGCTGGCGTTCCGTCCCGCTGAGCGTGACGTTGGCGATCGCGTGCTTCACCTTGTTATCGAAGGCGGTGAGGGAGAATTCCACGCCCTTCGCCGCCGTGATGTCGATACCGGCTTCATAGCCCCGCAGATCTTCATTGCGCAGGTTGGCATTGGCATTGGTGGTGACGGGGAAGACCACGAAGGGCCGATAGAGTTCGTTGATCGTGGGCAGGCGAATGCCCGTATAGGCGGCTGCCCGCAGGCGGACGCCGCGCGACACATCGAGGGTGCCGCCCGCGCGCCATGAAACGTCCCAGCCCGAACGATCGGCATAGGCCGAATCGTCCAGAACCGTGCCGGCCGCATCCAGGTTGCGGTGATATCCGTCGCGGATGCTCCAGCGGTCGGCGCGCAGGCCGCCCGTCAGCAGGATCGGCCCCAGCGTGTAATCGTCTTCGATGAACAGGCCGAGGTCGGAATTGGTGCCGCCGGCAAAGCGGCTGCCATTGCCCGCGCCGCTGGCGATGAAGCGGTATTCGGAGAGATCGCCTTCCGACTGCCGAAAATCCGCGCCGATGCGCAGCGTATGGCCGCCGCCCACGGGCGGGCGAACTTCCACCTTGCCGCCGAACCCGGTAGCCGGCGTATCGCGCTGGTCGAGCGTTTTGGTGAAGTTGGTGGACGAGATGACCACGTTCGAGAAATTGCGCCACTGGCCATAGGCCAGCGCATCGAACTGCCACTCGCCCCGGCCGACCAACCGCACGCTGACATCTTCGCCCTTGGTCCAGTTATCGGCCCCGGCGAAGCGGAAGGTGCGGTTATCCTCATAGGCAAGGCCACGCAACTGCAACTGGATGTCGGGGCTGATCGCCTGCACCAGCCGCGCGCTGGCGGACCAGCTTTCATAGGAAGCGCGAACCGATGCCGGAACGCGCTGGCTTTCCGGCGTGCTCCAGAACCCGTCCCCGCGATCCCAGCGCCCGCTGACCACGGCAAAGCCATTGTCCCACTGCGGCGCCAGCGCGCCTTCCAGTTCCGTATCGCCGCGATCGTTCACCAGCGCCTGGCCCGACACCAGCCCGAGATCGGCCGCATCGATGCCGACCAGTTCGATCGTGCCCGCCAGCGCGCCCGACCCGAATGGCCCGGAACCGCCCCCGCGCGTCACGCGGATCACGTCGATCTGGTTGGGCGAAAGCGCGCTCAGCGGCACATGGCCGAAGAAAGGATCGAGCATGGGCACGCCGTCCAGCAGCACCAGCGCGCGGCTGGATGCGTTACCGCCCAGCGCCCGCAGCGTGACGCCCTGCGCGGTGGGATTGGACGAACGACTGTCAGACCGGCGGAACTGCTGGAATCCGGCGATGTTGGCCAGCGCATCCTCGATCCGGCCCGATGCCGTGGACTGCAACTGTTCGCGTTCCAGCGTGATGGTGGAATAGGCGATCGTGGATGGCGTCGCATCCAGCCCACGGCCCGTCACCACGATCGAATCCGTCGGATATCCCGTCTCCACCTCGGGCACGAACTCGCCGTCATCCTGCGCCGCCACCGGCATAGCAAGCACAAGGGCGGCGGTGCCGCCGAGCAGGCGAATTGCGGTTTTCATTTTTCGATCTTTCATTTCGTAAAAAAGGCGATGCCCCTTAACCCGCCCTGCTTGCCGCGTCACCCCGGCTCTGGCAGGAAGTGTGCAACGCAAGGGAGAATGCGATGCTTAAACCGATACTGAGCGGCATGGCCGCGGCGATGTTGCTTGGCACATCCGGTGGCGCGATCGCCGCAGCAGAGGAACAGAATACAATGACAGTACCCGCCCCGGTAACGGCGCCCGACCATGAAATCCTGCTGGCGAGCGACGACGCCGTCCTCGCCGCCAACAAGCGCATGGTCTATGACATGTACCGGATCGTCCTGCAGGCCGGCCTTGCCGATCGCGCGCACGAATTCATCGCCGAAGATTACGTGCAGCATAATCCCAATGCCGGCCAGGGCCTGCAGGGCATTGTCGACTATGTGAAGAAGACCCGCCCGGAACGTCCGATCGAAGACAAACTGGAACTGCCGCTGATCAACATGCTGGCAGAACGCAACATGGTGCAGATGGCCTTCGTCCGTCCGGAACAGGACGCGGAAGGCAACACCTATTATTCGACCTGGTTCGACCTCTATCGCATCGAAGATGGCAAGATCGCAGAGCATTGGGACCCCATGCTCAAGAGCGACCAGCCCATCGATCCGAACAAGAACCGGATGAACTGACAACTGGTGATCGCGGTGTGATGGGCCTGCCCGGCGCAGGCCATCGCATCGCCGCCGTCGGATACGAGAAAGGCGAGAGGGATGACCTCTCGCCTTTCTCGTCCGGGTTCCAGCAGGCCGGGAAGGCCGCCGGCTTATTTCTTCCTGGCTGCGGTCTTCGCAGGGGCGGCCTTTGCCTTTGCGGCAGGTTTTGCCGATGCGGCGGCTTTCGCTGGCGGGGAAGCAGGGGCCTGCCTCGCCGGTGCCGCCTGCCGGGCAGGAGCGGCTTGCCGGGCGGGCTGAGCCTGTGCGGCGGGAGCGACCTCCTTGCGGCCCGTAACCGTTGCCGGCGGATTATCGTCCAGCCATTTCTGCGTGCCCTTGGCGCGGCCGGTATAAGCGAAATGCTGATACAGTTCCGTCACCAGCAGGCTGTCGCCTTCGGCCAGAAGCTTGCCCAGGTGGTTATGGACTTGCGTTGCCGTGTTGGCGAAATTGCCCAGGCAGGTGTTCTGCATGATCTGGAAGCATTTGAGCGACTGCAACTCACGCGCGAAGGCGGTGTAATCGTGTTTCTTCGAATTGTTACGCAGTTCGTATGTGATCGTGAAGATCGGCATCTAATCCCCCTCGCCGGTCGATAGCCGCCGGAAGCCTGGTCCAAATGGAAGGCCCCCGCAATGCGGAGGCCTTCGAAACTTGTCCAGCCATTGTCAGAGAGCGGAGGGCGCTCCGTCAAGCAGAACCGTCTTCGTTTCCACATAAGGCCACAGGCCTTCCTCGCCGCCTTCTCGGCCCACGCCGGACTGCTTGAAACCGCCGAAGGGTGTGCCCCAGTCCATCTTCAGGCCATTCTGCGCGAAGACGCCCGTGCGGATGCGCCGGCCGATCTTGTAGGCCGCTTCGGGATCGTTGGTCAGCACCGAACCGTGGAGACCATAGTTGGATTCGTTCGCGATACGGATCGCGTCTTCCTCGTCCTCGGCCGGGATCAGGCACAGCACCGGGCCGAAGATTTCCTCCTGCGCGATGCGGCTGCGATTATCGACATTGGCGAACAGGGTAGGCTCCATGAAGTAGCCCTTGTTCAGGTGCGCCGGGCGATTGCCGCCGGTCACCAGGTCGGCGCTCTTGCGGCCTTCATCGACATACATCTCGACCCGCTCGAGCTGGCGCTTCATCGCCAGCGGGCCAAGCTGCGTGCCGGCATCTTCCGAATAGCCGATCTTCACGCCTTCCATCACGCCCTTGATCGCCTCTGCGATCTCGTCATGGCGGTGCCTGGGGACGATAGCCCGGCTCAGCATGGCGCAGATCTGGCCCGAAAGCATGGTGATCGTATTGCCCAGCAGGTTGGCCGCCGCTTCGGTCGAGAAATCGTCACGGATGATCGCGGCGGACTTGCCGCCCAGTTCCAGCGTGTAACGCCCGATGCGGCTGCCGCAGACTTCCGCGATACGCTTGCCGGCCACGGTCGAGCCGGTGAAGCTGACCTTGTCGATCCCCGGATTGTTCACCAGGTGATCGGCCGCTTCGCGATCGGACGGAACCAGGTTCACCACGCCCGCGGGGAAGCCCACCGCTTCGGCTTCTTCTGCAATGATATAGGCTTCCAGCGGGGTTTCCGGCGAAGGCTTCATCACCACCGTGCTGCCCGAAACGAGCGCATAGGCGACCTTGCTGACCATGATCATATACGGCGCATTCCACGGCGCGATGGCCGCGACGACGCCCACCGGCTCACGCGCGATGACGATGGAATCGACCATCTGCCCCTTGCGCTGCTCGGTCCATTTGAAGCTGTCGCCCAGCTCCGCGATGGCATCCAGCGTCATGTTGCCGTTCATCACCACGCCGCCGGCCATGCCGGGCAGGCCACCGATCTGCGCGGTCCAGGCCTTCGCCAGCTCGCCGGAGCGGGCCTTCAGCCGTTCGGCCAGCTCGCGCAGCATGCGGCCACGTTCCGCCGGCGGAGTGGTCGGCCACGGGCCTTCGTCGAACGCCTTGCGGGCGGCAGCGACGGCACGATCCATGTCGTCCTTGCCGGCTTCCGCCACACGAGCGACGACTTCTTCGCTGTTCGGGTTCACGATTTCCAGCATCTTGCCGGTCTTCGCCTCGACCCATTCGCCCCCGATATAGAGTTTATCCGGGTGCCGAATTGTTACGCCTTCAGGTGTCATCATTCTCTCCGATCTATCTTTCGTTGCGGAACTTATAGTCCCGATTGTTCACTCAGGCTAGAAACTGGACAGGATCGTCAGGCTGGTCGCGTCAAGCGGCTTGCCTGCCGCCTTCAGCTTCAGTTCGCGTTCGCGCACCTTGCCTTGTTCGGCGATCAGGAAGGCGTGGATTGCCTTCACCTGTTCCGGTTTCAGCAGGTCGTCCCAGCGCGGCATGCCGTTCTGGACCAGCAGCCCTTCCAGCACGATCTGGTCGAATGCATCGTGCGTGCCGGGCGCCATGCGGCGAAGGTCGGGCAGGGGCGAACGCGGCTGGTTGGAATGGCAGAACGCGCAAGTCTCGGCAAACAGGGCACCGCCCATCGCGATCGTCTCGGGCGTGACGCCCGAAAGCTGCGGCGGCGCCGCAGGCGCGACTTCCAGCGCCGGCAGATCGACCGGGACCGGCACTTCGCCGCCGCCGATCCTGAACACCAGCAGGCGGTTGGCGTTGCCCTTCGAATAGGCTGCCGCGTACGGCGGCATGAAGCCCCAGCCGCCGCCGCCCCAACCTGTTTGCACCGCGACATATTGTACGCCGTTCACGCGGTAGGTCATCGGCGCGGCCATGATGGTGCTGCCGGTGTCGATCTCCTTGATGAGGGCGCCGGTATCCGCATCGCGGACGACCAGCTTTCCGCTCACCGTGCCGTAGATCACCAGGCCTGACTGCGTGGCGAGTACGCCGCCGCGATCCTGCCAGCCGTCGCGATCGACCTTCCATTTCGTTTCGCCCGTCATCGGATCGATGGCGCGCAGTTCGGAGGAATAGGACTTGTCCTTGACCCACTGCCACTGCGGCAACGCGGTGATCGCATCCTGCATCGGCTTCGGCAGGGTGGGCAGCGCAGCCTCGAGGTCAGGCGTGAAGATGATCGCCGCAGCCGAATTGAGGCTCTGCTCCTTGTGCGCCGGATTTTCTCCGCCCGGCGGAATCCACATCAGGTTCCCCATGTCGAGCACATGCGCGAAATAGGTCTTGCGGCCCGGATCGTAAGCCGCCGGATACCAGTTGCGCGCGCCCGGGGATGCCGGGAACACGATCTTCGGCCCGCTGCTATAGTCGGAAAATTCCGGGGTGAAGTTAGGCTTTCCTGTGGCAAGATCGATGCCGCTGGCCCAGCTCGTGCGGACGATGGCATTGGCGGCCAGCGGTTTACCGCTTTCACGATCCACCACGTAGAAGAAGCCGTTCTTCGGCGTATGCATAACCACCGGGCGCTTGCCGGCAGGCGTATCGATTTCCGCGAACAGCATCGGCGCCGTCGCGGTGAGATCCCAGCTGTCCCGCGGCGTTTCCTGATAGTGCCACTTCACGTCGCCCGTCTTGCGATCGAGCGCGACGAGCGAGTTGAGATAGAGGTTGTCCCCGCCCGAAGGCGAACGGATCGAAATCGGATAGGGCCCGCCATTACCGACCCCGATGATGACCTGGTCGAACACCGGATCGTAGGAGATGGCATCCCACACCGTGCCGCCGCCGCCGATGTCCCACCGGCTCTTGGCGTCCCAGGTCTTGAGCGCCGCTTCCAGCGCTTCGGATTCCTGCGGCCCTTCCGCCGGATCGTGCGGAATGGTGAAGAAGCGCCACTCCTGCTCGCCCGTGCGCAGATCATAGGCGGTGACATAGCCGCGCGTGTCGTATTCCGCGCCGGCATTGCCGATCACCACCACGTTGCCCGCCACTTCGGGCGCGCCGGTGATGGTATAGCCGCGCTTGCGGTCCGTGATCGTGTCCTGCTTCCATTCGACCGCCCCCGTCTTCGCGTTTAGCGCGATCAGGTGCCCGTCCAGGCTGCCGATGAACACCTTGCCATCGGCCAAGGCGAGGCCGCGATTGGCCTGATCGCAACAGGCATAGCGGTTCGCCTGCATTTCCACTTCGGGATCGAAGGTCCACAGTTCCTCGCCGGTTCCGGCGTTGACGGCGTAGACCCGGCCGAGATTGCCCGCGACATACATCACCCCGTCGATCACGACCGGGGTGGCTTCCTGCACCCGCGACGTGCCCAGGTCATATTCCCAGGCAAGTCCCAGTTCGCTCGCGTTTTCCTTGGTGATGTCACCCAGGCGGGAAAAGTGGCTTTGCGACCAGTCCCCGCCGGGATTGTCCCAGTCGTCGCCCGCGCCATAGACGGAAGTATCGACTTCGGGGGCTTCATAACCCTGCGAACAGGCGGCGAGGACCGCCAGGGCGGCGGCTGCGAGTGCGGAACGAATGCGCATTATTGCGGCCAGGTGTGCTGGAACTGTTCGAGCACCGAGCGCAGCGAGCGCGGCTTGCGGCCGGTCACGCGTTCGACGTCATCCGAGACGACATTCATGAAGCCTTCCCGAATCGACTGGCCGAATGTGACCATGCCTTCGCTCGCCCAGGGGATCGGGCCGTCAGGCACGATATCGGATGCCTTGCGCGCCACCCCCAGCGAATCGAAATATTGATACATGCCTTCATCGTCGACAGGCTCGATCTCGATCGGCTTGCCGGCCATCTGCGAGACGAGCGCCATCGCATCGGGCAGGGTCCAGAGTTCCGGCCCGGTGACATCGTATGCCTTGTTCTCATGCCCGTCCTGCGTCAGCACGCCCACCGCGATCGCCACGCAATCGTCCCGGCTGACGATCGGCACCAGGCCTTGGCCGGCATTCTCGGGTTTATGGCCTGCCTGCAGGGCCGGAATGGCCATCGCGGTGGCGACGGCTTCGGCGTAAAGACTGTCGCGCAGATGCGTCCAGGCAAGCCCCGACTTCTCGATCATCCGCTCGGTCGCAAGGTGATCGAACTGCTCCACCGAGGGGTTGTCCGGCTGGCCGCTTCCCAGGATCGAGGTGTAGACAACGTGCTTCACACCCTCCGCGACCGCGGCTTCGACCGCGTTGGTGTGCTGCTCGACACGCGTGCCCACACGCGTGGTCGAGATCAGCAGCATTCGCTCGCCGCCCCGCATCGCCGCCCGAAGCGTCGAGGGATCGTCGAAATCGGCCGCCCGGACCTGCGCGCCAGTCTCGGCCAACTCGGCGAGCTTGTCGGTGCTGCGCGAGAGGAAGATCAGGTCTTCGGCCGGAACCTTCTCCAGCAGCAGCTTTGCCGCCGCATTGCCGAACTGCCCGGACGCTCCAGTCACGATGATTTTGCCCAACGATTCTCTCCCAAAAACATCGCGCGCGGAACCTGTTAGCGGCCCCCACCACGCAATTGGACCAAAATTTGCGGAATCCACCGCTTGCCACGATCATAACGAGTGTTACGATTGAGGCAACATTGGAAGGGAGAGTATCTAGCGATGAAACTCGCACTCGAAGACAGGCTGGACCTGCAGGATCTTATTGCCGACTATAGTTGGGCGCTCGACACGGGCGATGCCGATGCGCTGGTCGAATGCTTCACCGAAGATTGCCTCATGAGCGAGGAAGTTTTCGACGATCCGGACATCTGGAACGGCCATGAAGGCATTCGCGGCCTGGTGAACCATTATGCCAACGCGCCGGGCTTCCCCGGCCGCCAGCACCACGTGACACAGGTGAAGTATTTCCCGCAGGAAGACGGCAGCGTGAAGCTGAAGAGCTTCGCCTTCGTGACCGAATGCGAAGGCGAGCCGCCCTACCTGCTGCGTTTCACCGGCTGGTATGACGACCACGCGGTGAAGGGCGCGGACGGCAAGTGGCGCTTCCAGCGCCGCATCGTCCGTCTGTGGGATGGCGAAGTGCTGCAGAAGTTCCCCGGCCGCGGCCAGTGGGTGCCGCGCAAGCGCCCGGATTCACTGATCATCAAGAAGTAACCGGCGACAGCGAGGGGCGGGCAAGGACGCCCTTGCCCGCCCTCATCCAAGTTACGCTGGCTCGTTGATGGGCAAAGCCGGAGTTGGATGAGGGAAGAATCCCCCTACTTCTTCGGCGCCAGCACCCAGCCAAGTACCAGCCCGGCATCGGGGCGCGACGGCGCCACGGCCAGCGGGGCAGGCAGGTTGCCGCCCGGATTGGCCGCATAGGCCGCCAGCGTTTCCACCCAGCCCTGGCCTGACGCCTTGGCCATGCGGCCCAGCGCAGCCCAGCCCGGCAGGCATTGCGCGCCCGAGCATGCCCGGCGGCGGCCTTCGAATTCAGCCGCAAGCACATAGCCCGCTTCCGCCGCGACATCCGCGATCAGCAACAGGTCCGCATGACGGCTCACGCCCGCGACCAGCGCCGGTTTCGCGGCGAAGATTTCGCGGGCGAAGCGGATGCGATCCCCTTCGATCGCGCGCGGGGCCAGGCCCAGTTCGCTGCCGGCGCCGGCGAAACGGCGGCCGGCTTCCAGCGAGGCATCGTGCAACAGCACGCGCTGCTCGCCATGTTTCCAGCGCCATGCGGCAAGGCCGGACAGAGTGGGCACGGCGAGCGCACCGGTCAGCCCGGCGCCGAGCACGGCCCTGCGGCTGGCCCTGATTCCCCGGGGCATCATTCCGCCTTCCCCTTGGCCGCGCTGAGATAGTCGCCGATCGCTTCGAGTTCGGCGTCGCTCACTTCGCCACGCGGGATCGCCGGCATGTTGCCGATGCCCTGGCGGGCGGCCAGCACCACGAAATCGCGGTTGAGGTCAGTCCGCTCCTCCAGAAGCGCAACATCCATGCGGCGGCCCAGCAGCCCGGTGCCCATGCCGTTGGGGCCGTGGCACATGATGCAGTTCTCGATGTAGAGCTTCTCGCCACCGGTGGCTTCAGGACGGGTGGCCAGCGTGATCGGTTCCGGCAGCGGCGGCGGTCCGCCCTGCGCCGGCCCATCGGCCGCGTTGTCGCCGCTGTCGGAACAGGCGGCCAGGGCGGCGAACAGAACGGCCGCTGCGATATGCTTGAACTTGCTCATTGTCCGCGTTCCCCTGCGAGCCGCTTGGGCCAGATACCACTCTTCCCCGGTGCCAGAATACCGTTGGGGTCGAGGGCGTCCTTCACCTTTTCGTTCAGCTTGAGCAACGCATTGTTGTTGAAGCCGTAGGTCTTGGCCACGAGGTCCATATAGTCGAGATGGGTCCGGTATTCGCCGTAACCCTGGGCTTCGGCATCCTTCACCAGGACGCGGAAGAAGGGATCGACCTTCTTCATCATTTCCGGATCGTCCTTGTTGAAGATCATCGCGTTCACGTTGGTGAGATGGCGCTCGCCGAAGGCAAAGCTGCCCTGGTAATCCATTCCCCATTCCTGATAGCGCGCGTAGGTCCGCTTGAACTGTTCCAGCGCCTTGGTGCCGTTCTGTTCGATGATCGGCGAGAAGCCGATATGGCCGCCGCGCCCGCCATACCAGTTCACGTTCTGCATCGGGAAGCTGATGGGGGTTCCGGTCCAGCCCGAATATTCCATCGGGTCACCCTTCTTCCAGGTGGCGGGCTTGATCGAAAGCGGGCCGATATCGTTCATCGCCTTCTCGAGCACCTTGTAGGAAGCCTTGTTCACTTCCTCACGCCCGTAGAGCCGCAGGGAAACACCCCACCAGCCCAGCCCGAAGCGCTTGCGGATCGCGTCGATCACATCGTCGCCCAGCGCGCCGGGCTTGTCGGTCCATTCCTCGCGCCGGGTCGCAACGGCGGCGGCACGCAGCCAGTTGCCGATCGAAGGGCTCTGCTGCAGCAGGCCTTCACGGCGCAGCGGGCCGATCGTGTCGACCATCGCCTTCAGGTCGTCCGGCTTGTCGAACTCGATGTCCATGCCCATCAGGCTTTCAGGCTCCGGCATCAGCCAGAGGCCCATCTTCGTCACGATGCCGAAGTTGGACTGCGAGAACATCTGGTCCCAACCGGGGCCGAAGCCGAACTTGTAGGCGGCCCAGGTCGGCGAGTTCGCGAACGCGCCCATGCCGGTGCGGACGACTTCGCCGGTGGGCAGCACCACTTCGAGGCCGCAGATCTTGCGCGCATGTTCCCCATAAGGCGTGTAGCCCATGCCGCGATCGAGCGCGTTGCCCATCACAGAGCCCCAGCTGTTGCCCGGGGTAGACATCCAGAATGGCAGCTTGTTCGCCTTGATGTAGTCGTACAGGTCATAGAAGCCGACGCCCGGCTCCACGATTACCGTGCCGGCATCCGCGTCGAACTCGATCTTCTTCATGCCCGACAGGTCCAGCACGATGCTGCCCGCCAGAAGCGGAGACGAACCGCCGTAACCCAGGTTCTTGCCCCGGCTGATCGGCCACAGCGGCAGAAGGTACTGGTTGGCGATCTTCACCACCGCCTGCACTTCCTCCACGGTCGTGGGGGCGACAGCACCGGCCGGGTGATGCAGCGCATCGTCCACCGCGAACTTGTCTATGTAACTCGCCCGGTCGATATCGCCGAAGAAGACCTTGCCGGCCCCCAGCACGCTTTCGAAGGCGCGCTGCGCCTGGGCCAGTTTCTGGGCGTCGAAGCCCGGAGGAAAGGATGTTTCTGCCATGTTCAGCTACCTTTGTGTCCCTGTAAGTGCCTTTTAACGGCGCTTGCTCCGGCTCAGCTTCCGCCGGCCCATTTGGTCCGCGCAGGCGGGCGATTGCCGCCATCCAGACGAATTATTTCGCCGTTTATCAAGGTGGTGCGGATGAGGAATTCCGCGACGGCGCCATATTCGTCGGCCCGCCCGGCACGCTTGGGAAACTCGTTCCCATCCAGCAGCTCCTGCACGAAATCCGGCGGCAACATCGCCACCATCGGCGTTTCCATGAAGCCCGGAGCCACGGCATTGACCCGGATTCCGTAGTGCGAAAGATCGCGCGCCCACACCAGGGTAAGCGCGGCAAGCGCGGATTTCGAGGCGGTATAGGCCCCCATCCCTTCCTGTCCACCGAAGCTGGCGACCGAACAGGTGTTCACGATCACCCCGCGTTCGGCGTCCTCGCCCGTGGGTTCGTTGGCGATCATGCGATGCGCCACATGCGCCGCCAGCTGCGTCGCGCCCACCAGATTCACGCCGATCACCTGGCGGAAAACCGCCATATCCACCGGCCCTTCCGGAGTCGCGAGTGGGCCAAGCCCTCCGATTCCCGCGTTGTTGAGCAGGATATCGATGCGCCCATGGCTTTCCACGACGCGGTCGACAGCCGCCTTCACCGACGCTTCATCGGACACATCGCACGCGATGAATTCAGCGCCTTCCGGCGCTTTTCCGCCGCGATCCAACGAGATAACCGTCGCGCCCGCGGCGAGCAGACGGCGCACGCCACCTTCACCGAGGCCGGAATTCCCGCCGCTGACTATCGCAATCTTGCCTGAAGGATCCATTTTTCTCCCCGTGCCGCAGCTTTCCTGCGCGGCATGACTTTAACGACCGTTACTTTTGTTCTAGCCTTGCCATTAGTCAAGCGTGCCCGCAACGAGGATACGCGATTTGGGGAGATCATGAATGCCGACACGTGAGGAACTCTACGCTGCACTCGACGCCTATATCGAAGCGCTGAACGCGCGCGATCCCAGGCGCGTGAACTGGGCTCCGGGCGTTTTCGTGAGTGAAAACAACGTCCGCCTCCAGCCCGGTGACGGCGTGTGGAACACGATCACGGCACAGGATCCCTATGATCTCCGCTTTGCCGATACCGCAACCGGCCAGGTGGCCCTGTTCACCGCGATCGAGGAAACCAACGCCTTGTCCCCGGCGGCGATTCGGCTGGGCGTGAAGGATGGCGCGATCACCGAGGTGGAAACCGTGATCGCCCGCAATGCCGACGAAGGCTTCCCCTTCCTGGGCCAGAAGTTCGAGCGCAAGCCGATCATGGAAACCCCTGTGCCGGAAGCGGAGCGAGCCACGCGGCAGGAACTGCTTACGCTGTCCAACGGCTATTTCGAGACGATCGAGCGCAATGACGGGACGATCAACACGCGCTTTCACCCCGATTGCAATCGGGTGGAAAACGGGGTGCAGACCACCAACAATGCCGATTTCCCCCTGCCGATCGCCCGGCTGGGCTGCGAAGCGCAGTTCGCGCTGGGCTGGTATCGCTATGACGACCGCCTGCGCGGCCGCCGTTTCCCGCTGGTGGATGAAGAGCGCGGCATCGTGCTGGCCCACGGCTTCATCGACCATTGCGGCATCGTGGGCGATTATACGCTGACCGATGGCACTCCGGCCTCCAGCCCGGTCCGCCGCCCGCATTCCTATTACCTGGCGGAAGCTTTCAAGATCAGGGCCGGCATGATCGAACAGGTGGAGGCCGTGTTCCACTCCGTGCCCTATCACATGCCCAGCCCCTGGGATTCGCTCAGCGAGACCGGGCAGGAAGCCCTTACATGAACCGCCGCGTCCTCGTCTCACTGGCATTGATGGCCGGCGTGATGCTGGTCGACGGCTTCGACCTCAACGCGATGCCGCTGGCCGTGCCGCATCTGATCGGCGAGTACGATCTGGAAGCCTCGTCCTTCAGTTCCGTCTTCGCGGCGGTGCTGATCGGCCTCGGCGCGGGCGCGGTGCTGTTCGGCCCGATGGGCGACAGGCTCGGGCGGCGGGTGATGATTGTCGTGCCATGCTTCGCGATCGGCGTCGCCACGCTCATCACCGCAACCGCGACGACGATCACCACCTTCCTTGTCTGGCGCTTCGTCACCGGGCTGGCGCTGGGGGCCTGCCTTCCGAATGTCAGCGCACTGTCTGCCGAACTCGCCCCTCCCGGCAAGCGGGCCACCGTGATGGCGCTGGTTTCAGCCGGCATCGCCGTCGGCGCGATGAGCGCGGGTGTCCTGGCGCCTGAGATCGTCGCGGCAGGGGGTTGGCGCGGCCTGTTCATCGTGCCGGGCGTGCTGGCCTGCCTGCTGGCCGCAGTGCTGTGGTTCGTCCTCCCGGAAAGTGCGCGGCAGGCGAAGGAAAAACCAGCCGACGCGCCCAAGATGCCGTTGGGCGAGCTGTTGCGGCCGCCCTATCTGCTGCCCTTCTCGGTCTTTGCAGGCGCCTACGCGATCAACGCCATCGCGCTCTATATGATCACCAGCTGGATCCCCACGCTGCTGCCCCAGCAGGCAGGGTTTTCCGTCGACATCGCGGCACGCATTTCCGGCTTCGTGCAGGGCGGCGGCCTGCTGTTCGGCATCGGCCTTTCCTTCCTGCTCGACAAATGGAGGCCCGCCGTCGCGCTGGTCGGGGGCTATCTGATCATCGCCGCCTGCTTCGTCGGGGTGAGCCTGGTCAGCCCGACACCGCTGGCCTGGAGCATCCTGCTGCTGTTTGCCGGCGGCGGCATCGCAGGTATCCACATGTCGCTGATGGCATTCACGCCCAGCCTCTTCCCGTCACGCATCCTTTCCTCCGCCATGGGGCTGGGGGTCGCGATTGCACGGATCGGGGCGATCGGCGGGCCGTTCATCGGCGCGGCACTGATCAACAACGGGATTTCCCCGGCCGGCTATTTCGCCGTCGTGGCGATCCCGGCATTGATCTGCGCAGGCATCTGCCTTGCAGTGCCGGCCGCCCTGAGGGCGCGCCAGCGCGCAGAGGCAAGCGAACAACCGGCCGGCGCGCTGGGCTGAAGCCCGCTCTGGTTCCGGCGTTTCCGGGCCGCCTTTGAACGGTGGGCCCGGAAACGCTAGGGCCGGAAGTCCAGTCCGCCTTCGCGTTCGGCAAAGCGCCAGCCTTCGGCAGTCAGCACGATCCGGTCGCGATACCAGCCGACCAGCGGAGAGTTGGCGCTCTGCGCCGGCAGGCTGCCATCTTCGGCAAGGTCGCCCTGATAGAGGATGATGGCGCTGAACGCCCGCGCCTCGGCCGGGCCTTCGACATCGACCACCGTATTGGCGATCACATGCCGCTGCGCCCGTGGCGGCCGAGCGCGGAAACTGGCCAGGATCGCGTCACGGCCCAGCACGGGATCTCCCCCGCTGGGCCGGCGGAACTGCGCATCGACCGTGTAGAGCGCCGCAACCGCATCCCAATCCTGCGCGTCGTTCAGATTGGCATAAAGGTTGATCAGGCGAATACAGTCCGCCTCGATCGCCCGGCGATCCTGCCCGGCACTCCTGCTATCGGTCACACAGTCTCCTTTTCCGCGACCTCCGCATCCATCATGGCCTGCAGCATGCGGCGGCCTTCCACGGCATTGCGGTCGCTCTTGATCAGAAGCTCATCCGGATTCTCGCCGATGATCGCAAGCATCTTCTCGATCTCTTCGGTGGCGAACTTGTCTTCCGCGATCACCGGTTCGAGATAGGGCAGCATCCGGTCGAGATCCGCGTCGCTGCCGGCCGACATGGCGAAGAAGTAGTGGCAGCTCGTCGGGCTTTCCGGCGTGACGGCGTGGAACACGCGGCTCTGGTTCAGCATCTCGCCCTGGCGGGTGGGGTTGCTCGCGGCGATCTGCATGTCGCCAATCCCGGCGTGGAAGCCCGGCAGGTAGAAATCCATGCCCACCACGCGATCGATCCGGTCGATCCCCTCGCCATGGAACTGCGCGACCACCGGGGGAGGCACCGCATCGCGGATATAGCGACGGCTGCGCAGCACGCCCGGCTCCTTCGTGATCTCCTCCGGCACCGATGCGTTATCCACCGTGCCGATGCTGCTCGAATGCAGATAGCCGAGATGCGTGAGATCGAGCAGATTGTCGTTCAACAGCTGATAGCGACCGTTCACATGCTCGGTGTAGAAAGGCCGCAGGACCAGCCCGGTGCCGGCGGCGCCGATCTCCTCAAGATCGGGCAGCAGCGCCGGATCGGCCTTTTCCGGATCGCCCATCCAGATCCATGCCCATATCCCGTGCTCGACCAGAGGATAGGTGGGGATGCGATAGGTGCGCGGCACATGGGTCTGCGAAGGAACTTTCACGCATTGCCCATCGGGGCCGAAGGTGATGCCGTGATAGCCGCATTCGATCGCATCGCCCTTGAGGCAGCTTTCGCCCAGCGGATAATGCCGGTGCGGGCAACGCCCGCCAACCGCCACGGCCGCGCCGTCTTCCTTGCGATACATGACGACCGGTTGCCCCAGAATCGTACGCGCGAGCAGATCGCGCCCGAGTTCGTTCACGAAGCCGGCGACATACCAGCCATTGCGGACGGCAAAGCTGCCTTCCCGGAAAGGATACATTTGCGACTCTCCCATCGCGTTGTCTCACAGCCATGAAACTTACACTGTAAGCTTGTGCTGTCTAGACTTTTCCATGCGCTTCGCCGAAGCGCTGAAACGATGAAACTTTCGCGCGAAGAGATCGTGAGCGAAGCCATTGCGCTGATGCAGGAAGCCGGACTGGCCGAGGTAAGCCTGCGCAAGCTGGCGGCGCGGTTCGACGCCCGCGCGCCTTCGCTGGCCCGGCATGTGGGCGACAAGGCAAATCTCCTCGCCCTGATGTCCCACCGCATTTTCTGCGAAGCGCTGGCCGACATACCGGCCGGGCTGATGGGAGCGGACTGGCTCAAGGCGTTCGGACTCGCCCTGTGGCGCAAGCAGCGCGCCACGCGCGATATCGGGGCCCTGCTGGCGATCGCGCCGCCCAACCCGCCACTTGAAACGGATCTGCGACAAAGATTGCATGCCGCGCTCGATGGGGCGGGCCTGGACGGCCCGCGCAGGGAATTGATGCAGTCTTCGGTCCAGGCGCTGGTCACCGGCTGGACGACCTTCGCCCAGTCGGTCCGCGCGCCTCGCATCGAGGCGAACCTGCGCATCGATGCCGCGCTGGAGGAAAGCCTTTCCGCGCTGATTGCAGGATATGGCGAAATCGGCTGACCGGGCGCCGTTCAGGGCTTCAGGTCGGGACGCGTTTCTTCCAGGAAGACCGAGCGCCCTTCGGCGTCCCGCGCTTCCAGCGTGGTGATCAGCTTTTCCAGTATCCTGTCCAACGCGTCGATCTCGCCGGAGTTGAGTTCGCTGAAAAGGTAGTCCGCCACCTTTTCGCTCTGCGGGCGCATGATCTCGTACAGTCGCTGGCCTTCCTCGGTCAGCGTCAACGCCTTGCGGCGGCGATTATTGGGATCGGTAGCAACCTTGATGCGCCCGTGCCGTTCCAGCGCGGAGACCGCACGGCTCACGCTCATCACGTTCACTCCGGTCGCCTCAGCGACTTCATGGCTCGCCGTGGTCCCCCGCCCGCCAATCACCATCAACAGCCGAAATTCGTTGAGGCTGATCTTGTAGCGGTCCGCAAGATGCGTGGAAAATGGCGCCATCAGCCGATTCGTGAGCTTCAACAACGCATGCAGCATGCGCGCACGCTCACCCCGCACGCCCTCTACAGATAGATTACCCACCGTCTTCATCGCGGCATCGTCTGCGCCCTGCGGAGGCAAAAGGTCAATTCACGCTGGCAACAAATCCCCGGTTCACTCCCGATCAAATACGCATGACCGGCCTTTGCATTGACCGTAACATCCGTTAGCGTCTCCACACAAGTTTCCTTGGGAGAGATTTAGGTGACCGCTTTTCCGCAAACGATCCATTTCATCGGATCCAACAAGCCACGCCGAATGGAGATTTCTCTCCGCGATCTGGAGGTCGAGGGTGAAATCCCGGCCGAGATCGAAGGTGCGTTTTTCCGCGCCGTGCCCGACAACGCATATGCTCCGATGTTCCCGGATGACATCGCGCTGAATGCCAACGGCATGGTCGCGCGCTTCGACTTCCAGGACGGCGCGGTGGATTACGACATCAAATATGTCGAGACCGACCGCTACAAGGCCGAGAAGGAAGCCCGCCGGGCATTGTTCGGCCAGTATCGCAATCCCTTCACCGACGATCCGAGCGTCGAAGGCGTGGATCGCACCGTCGCCAACACCACCCCGGTGTGGCACGCCGGCCGCCTGTTCATGACCAAGGAAGACGGGCTGGGCCACGAGATCAATCCGCATACGCTGGAGACGGTCGGCAAGTGGACTTACGGCGGTGCGCTGAAGTCCGAAACCTTTACCGCCCACCCCCGGGTCGACGCGGAGACGGGTGAATTGTTCTTCTTCGGTTACGAAGCCGACGGCCTGTGCACGCCCGACGTGGCCTATTGCATCGCCGACAAGGACGGCAACCTGGTCTCCGAACAGTGGTTCCAGCAGCCTTACCTTTCCACGATCCACGACTTCGTCATCACCGAAAAGTACGCGGTCTTCCCGATCTTCCCCACGCTGGCCGATCTCGATCGCCTCAAGCAGGGCGGGGCGCACTGGGCGCACCGGCAGGATCTCGAAAGCTGGGTCGGCATCATGCCGCGCTACGGCAAGGTCGAGGAAATGAAGTGGATCAAGGGCCCGACAGGCGTTTCCGCGTTCCACGAAGTCAACGCCTATGACGACGGCGATCTGGTCCATATCGACCTGTGCCTGACCAGCACCAATGCTTTCAGCTTCATGCGCGAAGCGGGCGGGATCAACATACCGCAGCAGGAAATCCAGGGCGCCCTGACGCGCTGGACGATCGACATGTCGAAGGATGAGCCGACCCTGGAAGAAAAGCCGATCGGCCCTCCGGGCGATCTGCCGCGCCTTGCCGACGCCGATCAGGGCCGTCCCTATCGCGCGACGTGGTATCTCAGCATGAACCCCCAGGGCGGTCCGCCGATGCCGGGCGGCCCGGTCGGCGCAAACTTCAACGCGCTGATTCGCTTCGAACCCGGCAATGGCCGTGTCGAGCTGATGGGCGTGCCCCCGGGCGCGGCGATCAGCGAACCGGTCCACATCGCCTCCCGCGAGCCGGGCCATGAGGGCTGGCTTTTGAGCGTGATCGACATGCCGAACCATCCCGATCCCTCGCAGCAGATTCCTGGCGATTATTCGTCGGAAGTCTGGGTGATCGACGCCGGCAACGTGGCCGCGGGCCCGATCGCGAAGGTCAAGACCGGGCTTGCCCTGCGCAGCCAGGTCCATGGCGCGTGGGTCAGCCGTGAACGGATGAACAACTCGGCCCTCAAGGCCTGAATCGCCGCGTCGGTCCGGGAGGGACTGGAATGAAGTATCTCTATCACGCCAGCCGCATCATTTTCGGCGCCTGGTGGCTCTATTCGGGCGTGATGCATTTCGTCGATCACGACTGGCAACCGCTGGGACAGGAACAGGCGGCAATCGACTTCACGCTGGCGCTCATCGCCAGCGGGTTGTTCGAATGGATCAAGATCATCGAGATCGTCCTCGGCATCACCATGCTGATGAACCGCTGGATGCCCGCCACCATCGTCGCGCTCGTGCCGATCAACGTGGTGATCGTCTATTGGAACTTCGTGCTGGACGAAGGCACCGTCGAATACGTGTTCGGCGCACTTTCCATCGTCTTCAACGTGATCCTCGCCTGGCCATGGCGGAAATATTTCTGGCAGCTCTTCGATTACAAGGGCCAGCCGGACTACTCGCTGGAACCCGGCTTCAGGGGCTAGGGCCGATCGACATTTAGCCCTGACGGCCTGCAAATGGCGGCTTTCCGCGCTTCCGGTGCTCACGTACCTCTAGTACGCTGCGCTCCGGGTCACTGAAATCCGCCATTTTCGGCTCGCCATCTTCTAAATGTCGATCAGCCCTAGACCCCGGCCGGTCCGGCAAGTGGCTGGAAACCATCGACCAGAGCGCGAAGCCCCGCTTCGAAGCTCTGGTCGAAATCCAGCATCTCCTCGAGAAAACTGTGCATCGGGCCGTTCGCCTCGAACGTGCTCCAGCCGAGCGCAAGCGAGGTGACCGACGCGATCGCGCTCAATGCGCTGGCCTGATCCAGCCCCAGTTCCACCAGCGGCGCCGCGATAGCACCGGGCGACCCCGGCGCACCGCCGGGCGCGGGCGGCGCCATCGCACAAAGCTGCGCCGAATCTTGTTCACGCCCCAGGCGCCGGCGGAAAGCCGAACCATAGGCGAACAGCCAGCCGCGCCAGTCGGCACACTGCCCCACCCCATCCCGCGCATCCTGATAGACGTTCGCGGCCATCAACCCCAGCAGTTCGCCCTTGTCCGCGAAATGCCAGTAGATCGCGGGCGCCTGGACATCCAGGCGCTGCGCCAGCCGCCGCATGCTCAGCGCCGCGAGGCCTTCCTCGCGAAGCAGCACAAAGGCCGTTTCCATCACCAGCTTACGATCAAGCGGCCTGCCGCTGCGTCTAGACATGCGTATCGGATTGACAATTTAACACTGTTAAGTCAAGTTGCCGTCGGGATTGATGCAAAAGAGAAGGTGCCGCGTGAATTACGTGAACAATGCATGGTACGTTGCTGCCTGGTCGCATGAGATCGAGGGCGGCAAGCCGTTCGCCATCACTATTCTGGATCAGCCTGTCGTGATCTATCGCGGCGAAAGCGGCCGCGTCATCGCGCTGGAGGATCGCTGCGTCCATCGCCTCGCCCCCCTTTCACTCGGGCGGTGCGAGGGCGACAAGCTGCGCTGCATGTATCACGGGCTGCTGTTCGCGCCGGAAGGCCATGTGGTGGAAATCCCCGGCCAGGACCAGGTTCCGCCCACGGCTCGCGTGCGCAGCTATCCCGTGGCGGAACGGCATACCTGGATCTGGGTGTGGATGGGCGATCCGGCCGCGGCTGATGAAGCGCTGATTCCAGGGGCCGTCGGCCTCGATCACCCGGACTACATACTGGGCCATGGCCATCTCGATTATCAAGCGGAAGCGCGGCTGATCAACGACAACCTGCTGGACTTCAGCCACCTCAGCTTCGTGCACGCGGCCAGCTTCCAGGCGGGGCCTGAATTCGCCGATACGCAGGCGAAGATATCACCGCTGGAGCGGGGTATCCGCTATGAACGCTGGATCGAGAACTCGCTCGGGTCGTCATCCCGCCGCAGCGAGACCCCGATGGACAGCTACATGCATTACGACTTCCTGATCCCCGGCGTTCTGCTGATGACGGGCGGCACGTTTCCCGTGGGCACCGCGAAGGCGTGCAACTATGGCGTGCCCGACCCGGCAGACGCGGTGGGCGGCGTCACCTTCACCAGTCAGGCCGTCACCCCGCTTACGGAAAAGACCTCCCGCTACTTCTTCTCATGGGGTCCGCATCGCAATCACGGCGACGAGGCCATGCGCGACATGCTGATGGGCATCGCCGCGCAGGCGTTCGACGAAGACAAGGTGATGATCGAAGCGCAGCAGAAGGTGATCGACCGCACGGCCAACCCCAAGGTGATGCCGACGGCGCACGACAAGGGCGTGACGATGTTCAACCGCCTGGTGGAGCGGCTCTCGCGCGCCGAAGTGGAAGGGAACCGCAACGCCGCCTGATGGCGCGCGTCGCGATGTCTGGACCAAGCCAGCCCCTGGCCGATGCCCTCGGGCGCCGGCCGGGGAAATCCGTCAGCGGAGTTCCAGCAGCCCGCCATCGACAAAGATATTGGCGGCCGTGATGAACGAGGCATCGTCCGAAGCAAGGAACAATACGGCCTTCGCGACATCCTCGCCTTCGCCCAGGCGATGCATGGGGACGTTCTGGATCATCATTTCCTTGAGGCCGGCGACCTGTTCATCAGTCATGCCGGGATTGCGATAGAGCAGCGGCGTATCGATCGGACCCGGGCTGACCATGTTGAGGCGGATGCCTTCCTTGACCAGTTCCTTGGCGAACACCTTCATCGCCATGTACAGCCCGCCCTTGGCGGCGGCATACACCCCGTTGCCTTCCAGCGCGCCGTGCGCACCGATCGAACCCGTGACCACGATCGAGCCCCCCCGGCCCATCACGCGCACAGCCTTTTGTAGTGCGAAAACGCAGCCTTTCAGGTTGATTTGATGGACGTGATCCCACGCATCTTCGGTGATGTCGCGCAAGGGAGCGAAGCCACCGACGCCGGCATTGATGTAAAGCACGTCGATCCGGCCATCCTCGGCCTCGATCGCGGAAATCACGGCTTCGGTGGCGGCGATGTCGGAGATATCGGACTGATAGCCCTTCGATCCCGGGATGGATGCCACCGCTTCGTCCAGCGTCTGCTGGTTGCGGCCGGTGATGTGCACCTTGCCGCCTTCCGCCGCGAATGCCCGGGCAGTCGCCAGGCCCATTCCACTGTTGCCGCCGAGCACGAGCACGACCTTGTCCTTGAAGCGCATCTCTATCCCTTCCACCTCGCCTCGGCACGGGGCCCGGCGTTACCTTCCTGATTCCGGATCGAAGCCTAGAACGGCGAGTTCGGGTTCGGCCCGCCCTCGATGATGTTCTGCATCACGTCCCAGTGTTCCTTCACCTTCCCGTTCTCGACGCGGAAGATGTCGATCACCGCCCAGCCCAGATCATCGGGCCAACGGCGCACATGATAGTGCACGGTCACATGATCCCCATCGACGAAAGCACGCTTCACATCGTGAACCGCCTCGGGATTCTGGCCGCGAATCATGTCGAGAAACGCCTTCAGCGGCTCGCGCCCCGGCTCGACGGACTGGTTGTGCTGGATATAGTCTTCATCGATGAAACGGTCGACCGCGGCCGAATCCATCGGATTCAGCACATGCTCGAACATGCCGAGCACCAGTTCCAGGTTTGCTTCTTCCTGCGGCGTCCGGCTCATGCCGCATGCTCCTGCGACAATTCCGCGCGGGGAAGGCTCTGCCCCTTGATCAGGTCGGCCGCTTTCTCGCCCAGCATCATCACGGGAAGGTTGGTGTTGCCGCCGGGCACGGTGGGCATCACCGAACAATCGACCACGCGCAGCCCTTCCACGCCGATCACCCGCAATTCGGAATCGACCACGGAACGCTCGCCCGCGCCCATCGAGCAGGTGCTGGTGGGGTGCTGCGCGACATAGCAGGTGGCACGGATGAAGTCGTTAAGCTCGTCATCGCTCTCGATCTGCTCACCCGGCGTCTTCTCACGCCCGCTGAGATCGCCCATCGGCGGCGTGCGATAGATCTTGCGCGCGGTGCGGATCGCCGCCCGCATCATGGTGAGATCTTCTTCCTCGGCCATCAGGTTCAGCGTGATGGCGGCCACTTCACGCGGGTCCGCGCTCTTCAGTTCGACCCAGCCACGGCTTTCCGGGTGGAGCTGGACAAGGCCGGCCCACAGCACATGCTCCTGCTGCCGCTTGAGACCCGGGAACCAGGTCTGCGCATCGAAGCGGATCGGGTTGACCATGATCTGCAGGTCGGGCCGGTCGAGGTGTTCGCGGGTGCGGACCACCACGTTGCAGCTGTTCACCTGCGTTGCCATCGGGCCGCTGCCGAACAGGGCCCAGCGCATCGAGTTGAGCGCGATCTTGTCCCAGCGGAGCTGATTGAGGAAAGTGACCGGCTTGTTCGCATCCCACTCCATCGACACGCAGGGGTGTTCCTGCAGGTTGCGACCGACACCCGGGCTGTCATGCACGACTTCGATCCCGTGCGCCTTGAGATGGGCGGCCGGACCGACGCCCGAGAGCATCAGCAGATGCGGCGAATTATAGGCGCCGCCAGAAAGGATCACTTCCCTTTCGGCGCGAATGATTTCCGGGCCCGAAGGCGTATCGATTTCCACGCCCACGCAGCGCTTGCCTTCGAACACCACCCGGCGAACCAGCGCCCCCGACCGGACGGTCAGGTTCGGCCGGCCCTTGGCAGGCTCGATATAGGCGGTCGCCGCGCTGACACGGCGGCCCTTTGCGTCGACGGTCTGCTCTCCCCGCGCGAAACCTTCCGGATGGGCGCCTGCGAGATCGTCGGTCGTATCGAAGCCGGCCGCCTTTGCGGTCGCCATCATTTCCTGATGCAGCAGATAAGGGGAATCGATCGGGCGCACGGCGACGGGGCCGCCCTTACCATGATATTCGCTCTCGCCCCGCCAGCTGTCTTCCATCTTGCGGAAATAGGGCAGCACGTCGGCGTAGGACCAACCGCGCGCGCCAAGCTGCGCCCACTGATCGTAATCCAGCGGATGGCCACGCATGGCGAACATGCCGTTGATCGAGCCGGAGCCCCCCATCACGCGCCCACGCGGCAGGGGCATGCGGCGCCCGCCCAGATGCGGCTCTTCCTCGGTCCAGTAGGTCCAGTTAAAGCGCGGATCAGGCATCGCCTTGAGGAAGGCGAGCGGCATCTTGAGGAAGACGTGATCGTTGTTGCCACCAGCTTCCAGCAGCAAGACGCGGTTACGCGGATCTTCGCTGAGCCTCGCGGCCACTACACAACCGGCGCTGCCCGCGCCAACCACCACATAATCGAAACTCGAACCACTTGAACCGGCGACCATACGTCTCTCCCTTGCCGGTTTCCTAACGATCGTTACAAAGCGAAGCAAGAACGAGAGGAGAGAGATTGCAATGACCCGCGAGGACTACGAGCGCTACGCAGCCGCCTTCAACGCACGCGACTATGATGCGGTGTTTGATTTCTATGCCGAAAATCCACGAATGGCTTTTTTCGGGGTCGAAATCACCACCCGTGATCAACTCAAGGAGTTTTACGGGTTCCTGCACACCTATGTAAAGGAAACGGTCACGATCGAACGCTTCGCAGGATCAAGCGAACTCGCCGCCGTGGAAGGGATCGTCCGCGTGGAAGGCATTGCCGATCTCACCCAGGAAATTCTCGATTCGCGAAATCTCAGCCAGTTCTTCCCGATCAGGATCGGTGACGTGCAGGAAATGCGGCAATACATTCATTACCACCTCAAGGACGGGAAGATCGAAAGCGTCGGTTGCGCGCTCGTCCCTTGATCGAGTCCCGGCAATCCCGCTTTTCGCACTTGCGGTAAATTCGCATATATGAAATACGGGCTTCTCAAATGGAGGAACCCTGCGTGATCAAGACCACCCATGTCGGCAGTTTGCCCCGCGGACCAGAACTGGTTCCGCTTCTGCTGGCCCGCGACAAGGGTGAGCCTTACGATGCGGAAGCGTTCGACAATCTCGTTCAGGACGCCGTCGACGCAGCCATCACCGCGCAGGTCGATGCAGGCGTATCCATCGTCAGCGATGGCGAACTCGGCAAGGTCGGCTATTCGACCTACATCATCGAGCGACTGGAGGGGTTCGGCGGCCACTCGCCGCGCAAGCCCGCGCTGGACCTGGCGCAGGTGCCCGACCTCACCCAGAAGCTTTCGGCGATCATGGGTGCGCAGGAATTCACCCGCGCCAGCGCGATCGCGCCGATCCGCCTGGTCAACCTGCAGCCGCTGCATGACGATATCCGCCGCTTCCGCAACGCGCTGGACAAGAATGGCGGTGGAACCGCAGCCTTCATGAACTCGGCCTCCCCCGGCCTCATCACCGCGTTCCAGCCCAATCAATACTACCCGACGCATGAGGCCTATCTGGCCGATCTGGTCGATGCGATGCGGCCGGAATACGAGGCGATCGTGGAGGCCGGGTTCGATCTCCAGCTCGATTGCCCCGACCTCGCGATGAGCCGCCACACCGGCTATCAGGATCTGAGCGAGGAGGAATTCCTCATGATCGCAGCCGCCAACGTCGAAGCGTTGAACGCGGCCACGGCGAACATCCCGGCCGAAAAGCTGCGCATGCATGTGTGCTGGGGCAATTATGAAGGGCCCCACGATTTCGACATTCCGCTGGAGCGGATCATCGACATCGTCATCGCAGCCCGTCCCGCGACCATTCTGTTCGAAGCAGCCAATCCGCGCCACGAACACGAATGGACCGTGTGGCGCGACGCCAGCCTGCCCGAGGAGAAAATCCTGGCCCCGGGCCTGATCGATTCGTGCTCCAACTACATCGAGCATCCGGAACTGATCGCCCAGCGCATCGAACGTTTCGCGGGCTTCGTCGGCAAGGACCGCGTGCTGGCCTCCAGCGATTGCGGCTTCGGCACTTTTGCCGGCTATGGCAAGATTGATCCGCTGGTGACGTGGAAGAAGCTTGCCGCCTTGCGCGAAGGGGCGGATATCGCCGACAAGCGGATCGGATAGGGGCACCGTGGCCAGCAACAATCCTGCACATTCCAGCAGCGTCAAATCGGCGATACGCACGCTCGATATCATCGAGTATGTGGTGGCGGCCGGGCGTCCGCTGGTCGCGCAGGAGATATCGAATGCCCTGGGCATTCCGGTAAGCAGCCTGTCCTACCTGCTTTCCACGCTCGCGGAGCGGACCTATCTCCAGCGGGAAGGCCGGCGATATACGCCCGGTCCCGGCCTCGCCCGGCTACAGGCCAAGAGCGGCAGCTTCAGCCTGGCGGACCGGGTCGCGCCGCTGGTCCGCACCTTGCGCATGCAGTTGAACGAAACCACCAGCTTCTGGGTGCGGCATGGCTGGGAAATAGAACCCATCGCCACTGAAATGAGCGAGCAGGCGCTGCGCTATGCGGTGGAAACCGGCACACGGCTCCCCTTGCATCCGCTTGCCTCGGGCAAGGCGATGCTTGCCGCATTGCCCGGCGCGGAACTGGATCGATATTTTGCGGAGGTGAAGCTGGACAAGTTCACTCCCGCCACGATCACATCCGAAGCCAGGCTTCGCAAGCAATTGGTGGAAGCAGCGGCAAGCGGATTTGCCCGTTCCGACGAGGAATACAGCCTTGGCATCACCAGCATCGGGCAGGTGGTGACGATCGGCGATGAGGTGGTGGGCGCCTTGTCGGTCGCCATTCCCAAGGTTCGCTACACACCGGCGCTCGAAAAGCGCACGGTCGATCTGCTTGAACGCACGGCCGGGCTGCTCGACGCCCCCTGACAAGGCTTTGGGCTGCCGTACGCCCCGCTTCACAGAACAATCGCCCGACCTTTTGCGAGATTCTACGCAAGTGGCTTGACGACGCGCGCGCTCGTCCATAGACGCATTATTGCGATTCATTACCATTAGCAATTGAAGGGCGTTGGCGTTGAGGCAGGTGGAGGAGTGCGAGCCGGGCAATACTGTGCGCCAGCGTCGCCGCAGCCCTGCTGTCGGGACGCCGCCGGCCGTGATTTATATCGCTGAAACCACTGCTGCGAACGACAATGATCGCCTGTTCGGAACGAAGCGCATCATGCATTTCATGGGCGCCGGACTGGTGGCGATGGTCCTTGCCGGTGCCGTGCCCGCAGGCGCGGATGTTCCGGCTGCTCGCCATGGCATGCAGACCGAACTCTCTGCGCAGGCAGCCTATGAAGCTGACCGCGCGGAAATCCTCGCCATGGCCGGCGATTACAAGGTCAGCTTCGACATGCAGGAAGCCACGCCGTGGATGGCCGGCTATATTCCGATCGAAGCGAAGATTTCCGGCGGCCATGAATCAATCCGAGTGGCTGAGGATACCGGCACCAGGATCGTCCTCCAGCATATGCTGGTGGTGGACATGGATGGCGAATCCCATGTGATCAAGCACTGGCGCCAGGACTGGCAGTATGAGCCCGAACGCGTGCTGGTCTACTCCGGGCCGGACAGCTGGACCTGGAATGCCGTGCCCGAGGATCTGCGTAAGGGCCGCTGGTCGCAGACGGTCTACCAGGTGGATGACAGCCCGCGCTATGGGGGATGGGGCAAGTTCGAAACCCAGGCAGGCATTCGCCGCTGGCGCTCCAACTGGACATGGCGCCCGCTGGCCCGGCGCGATGCCGTGCGCGACCCGGTCTATGACCGTTATTATTCGATCAACCGCCATCAACCCACTCCCACGGGATGGGTGCACTGGCAGGACAACACCAAGATGGGCCTGGTCGACGGCGAGCTGAAGCCGGTGGTGCAGGAGTACGTCCTCAACACCTACACGCGCTTCAGCGAATACGACACCAAGGCGGCCGACGATTATTGGGCCGCAACCAAGGGATACTGGGCCGCCATCCGGGCCGAGTGGGATGCCATCGCCAATGCGCGCGGGGGCATCCGCGTAAAGGAAGAAGCTGAAACCGGCACGGTGATTGCCGCCCGACTGCTCGAACTCGCCGACGAAGTGCGCGCGGGAACGAGGCAGGAAACCGATGCGATCACCCAAGCCCGCAAGTTGATGCAACAGAATACCGCCAGGAGCTGACCTTCTCCAACCTCGTGGCGGCAGCCCGCCTCCGGCGCTCGGAAAGGCCGGAGGCGGGCGTTTTTTTGAGTTATGCCCCGCGCACGATCATTCCGGCTTTTCCTCGCTCCCCGCAATGGTAGGACACCAGGCATGACAGCCTTTGCCTATATCGGTGCGGCCCTTGCCGAAATTGCCGGATGCTTTGCCTTCTGGGCATGGCTGCGGATGGACAGGTCGCCGCTGTGGCTGGTTCCGGGTATGCTGTCCCTCGCCTTGTTCGCATGGCTGCTGACGTTGGTGGACGCGGAGCATGCCGGTCGCGCCTATGCGGCCTATGGCGGGGTCTATATCGTCTCGTCGCTGGCCTGGCTGTGGCTGGTGGAAGGTGCGCGCCCGGACCGCTGGGATCTGATCGGCGGAGCCGTGTGCCTGGGCGGGGCGGCGATTATCCTGTTCGGCCCGCGCGCCGGCTGACCGCCGGCAAGCGCCCGGCTGCTTGTCGCATTCTCACAATCGAACCGCGCCACCGCGTGATAGCATCGCCTCCTGCCATTCGTGGAGAGGAGATTGCGATGTTCACCAAGACCCGGTTTTTCGCCGCATCAGCCCTGATTGCCTCGTCTCTCGCCATCGCGCCCGCCCTCGGCACAGATGCGCTGCCCGTCCTGGACGTGCAGCCGCAGGAGCTTGGTGCATGCGCTTCGATCTCCTCCTATCGCGATACGGACGCCGTGCTGACCTGCACCTGCGGCGTAAACTCCAGCATGGGCGGGGTTTGGGGCACGGACGTCTACACGGATGACAGCCTGGTCTGCTCAGCCGGCCAGCACGCCGGGGTGATCGGCCCGCAAGGCGGGCGGGTGACGGTTCAGATGCTGCCCGGCTACAGCTCCTATTCCGGATCAACCCGCAATGGCGTGGCGACCAGCAATTACGGATCGTGGGGCGGCAGCTTTCGCTTCGTCGCCATTTCGGGGCAGGCGGCAAGCTCTCCGGTGACGGGCACCAGCCTCGCCGCCTTCGCGGTCGATGCAGGAACATGCGATTCAGCGGCCAACTGGCGTGGAAGGACAGCGGCTCTGTCATGCTCCTGCCCGGCCAACTTCGCGAACAACCGGTCAGTCTGGGGCACGGACGTCTACACGGACGACAGCTATATCTGCAGGGCCGCCCAGCACGCCGGCCTCATCAGCCGCTCAAAGGGAGGCAAGGTCACGATCGAACTCCTGCCGGGGCAGACGGCCTATGCCGGCTCCACCCGGAACGGGATCGGGACGTCCAACTATGGCAGCTGGGCCGGCAGCTACCGTTTCATTCGATAAGTTCACGCCCAACGGGAGCCAAAAAAAGGGCGGCCACTTCGGCGGCCGCCCTTTCATTTTTCCGTTTACCGAAAGGCTCAGGCGTTTGCGCCCTTGCCGGTCTGGCGCCAGCTGTCGGCATAGCTGTCACGCGCGACGTTCGAGTACGGAACCGGCGAAATGACGGCCTTGATCTCGGTCTGCACGTGCGGCTCGACAGTCGGCTTGCTGGTGCCGCCGTTGGGTTCGCCCCAAACCAGCGTCACTTCCTTGCCGAATTCGACATAGGCCGGGTCGATCATAGCGAGCGAGAGCATCTTGCCTTCGTTCGACGAGTAACCGATCCAGGTCGAAACGCCGATCACCTTGCCGTCTACCTTCACTTCATCGAACGGGTGCATCGCGTACACGGCGCTCGGGAATTCGAAGTACTTGGCGCGGTCACCATCGGCATAGAGCGACGAAAGAACGCGCAGTGCGTCTTCGTTGTCGAGAGCCAGCGTGACCTTCTGCTTGTGCGTTTCGCCGGCCATCTTCTCAAGGGCTTCACGACCCACGAACTCATGGTCGAACTTCACGATATGGCCGTAACCGATATCCCACGGCGTGAGGTAGTAACCTTCGATGCTGTCGGGAACATACGAACCGCCGATCGAGCAGACGCCGGCATAGGACTTGCCCGAAGCCCATTGACGGAAGGCTTTGCTGATTTCGCTGTCGCCGGTGTAGGTGGCGGGCAGCGGTGAAGGCAGCCAGCCGGATTCCAGCGTGTTTGACGAATAGGCGCGACCGCCAACCAGGGTCAGGCCGTCATTCTTGCCGGCTTCGACCAGCGCGCCGTGAACGGCGGCATAGTCTTCCCAGGGGCCGAACAGTTCGTAACCGGGCTGGCCGGCCATGCCGTGGCGAAGGGCGATGACGTCCTTACCGTCGATGTCGATGTGCGCCATGTTGAAGAACTTGAGGTCGGGAGCCTGTTCGCCAATGGCCTGGCTCAGGATCTTCATCGCGTTCGGGCCCTGGAGCTGGAAGCGATAGTTCTTGCGAACGCCGTCGGTACGCAGGGCGGTACGCTCGTCACGTTCGACTTCGACGTCCCACTTCTTGCCGTCGCGGCCGTACTGGGCATGGAATTCGACCCATTCGATGGCGGGCGCGCGGCCAACCAGCGAGAATTCGTTTTCCGCGAGGTAAAACAGGATCACGTCGCCGATCACGTAGCCTTCGGGGGTGACGGGGACGAACTGCTTCGCCTTGTTCACCGCGAAGCCCTTGAAGCTGTTGATCGCGAGGTATTCGAGCAGTGCGAAGGCATCGTTGCCGCGCACATACAGTTCCACCATGTGGTAGGACTGGTTGAACAGCACGGCGGTCTCCGCCCAGGCGCGCTGTTCGTTGCGCCAGTTGGAGTATTCGGCGGGAACGCCCGGATACACGTTGGGACCGACCTGCTGGTTACGCAGGAAGTCGACAACATTGCCAGCCGCGTCCAGCTTCTGCTGAAGGGTTTGCTCAGTCATGGAATGCCTCTCCTAAAACAAGGGCTTGGTTGAACACACTCAATCGAAAACTTGAAATCTAATCGCCCGCCGGCCGCTCCAGCCAGTTGGCGATCGCCGCGTTCACCGCCTGCGGGGATTCGGCCATGATCATATGGCCGGCGCCTTCGACGATGACGAGTTCGGAAGTCGGTATGGCGGCCGCGATGCCTTCATGCTGGGCCGGGCCGCTCCAGCTATCCTTCGAGCCGGTCATCACCAGGGCCGGACACTTGATCTGGCCCAGCAGGCTTTCATGCTCGCCGCGGTTCAGCAGAGCATGAATCTGCGCCTTGAACACATCCAGCCCGGCGCGAATGCTCATGGCGCGCAGCGGACCCATCAATTCTTCATCGGCCACGCGCTCGGGCGCCACCATCGGGGGGAGCCAGGCATCGACCACGGCTTCGATTCCCTTCTCGCGGCCGATATCCAGCAACACCTGCCGCTTTGCCGGTTCCGTGGGCTGCACGGGATGCATGCCCGTGCTGACCAAGGCGATTCGCCGCACACGTTCCGGGGCCGCCCTGAACACTTCAAGCGCGACACGGCCACCCATCGAATGGCCGAACAGGTCGAAGCGTTCCGGAGCCTCGTCCAGCACCTGCTGGGCCATCTCCTCCAGCGTATCCGCCTTGCCATAACCGTCCACCGCCTTCGCCTGGGGGAAGGCAGCGAGTTGCGACGCATATAAGGATGCATCGCAGATCAGGCCTGGCAGGAGGATCAACATTCGGTGACAGTCGACTTTCTTCGCGCTCGTGAAGATTTCGTCTATACGAAGAAATGCGATTTTGCTAGAGCCTTTTCTTGTCAATCGCGCGCCTGCGAGGCATTGGCGCGCCAGCAAATCAACCGGGCCTGAGCCCGCCCGATTCCGGGCCAGATTTTGGGAGCACAGACATGTCCTACGCCGCAATTCATCCGGACTGGGAAAAGCCCCGCGCCAACATGGCCGATGGCTATTCGCTGGAAATGACCGCGAAGGAAACCGAAGGTCTGCGCGAAGCCGCTTCCAAGATTCGCCCCGGCACCCAGATCGCCGTGACGTTCCTCCCCGGTGAGGAAATCGAACAGCGAGTCGAAGCCGCGGTTCTGGTTCGCGAACTGGGCTTCGAGCCGATCGTCCACCTGTCAGCTCGACGCATCACCTCGGAAGCCGAGCTCGACAAGTACCTTGCCGACATCACCACCAGGGCAGGCGTGAAGCGCGTCTTCATCATCGCGGGTGACCCGCCGGAGCCGGAAGGCCCCTATTCGACCTCGCTCGACATCATCGAGACGGGCCTGCTCGAAAAGCACGGGATCGAGATCGTCGGTATCGGTGGCCACCCGGAAGGCCACCCGAACAACACCCCGGCTGAACTGTGGGACTGGATGGAGCGCAAGATCGCAGCGATCCGTACGCGCGGCATGATTCCGCTGGTCGTCACCCAGTTCGCCTTCGATGACGATGCCATCGTGGCATGGGTCAAGGAAATGCGTTCGCGCGGGATCGACGTGCCTGTGCGTCTCGGGGTCCCAGGGCCAGCTGGCATCAAGCGCCTGCTGGGCTTCGCCAAGCGCTGCGGCGTGGGTGCCTCTGCCTCGGTCATGAAGAAGTACGGCATTTCGCTGACCAACCTGATCGGCAGCGCCGGCCCCGACAAGCTGGTCAACTCGCTCGACAAGGGCCTGACCGAAGACCTCGGCCGCGTTCGCCTGCACTTCTATCCGTTCGGCGCGTTGACCCCCTCGGCTGAGTGGATCAACAGCTACGCCGCGAAGCACTGATCGCTGGAGCCCCGATGGCCGACATTATAGACGGACGCGCAGTAGCGCGTAAGGTTGACGCTGAGACCGCCGCGGCGGTGGAAGAAATGGTAGCGGCGGGCCATGCCCGCCCCGGCCTGGCCGTGGTGCTGGTGGGCAGCGATCCCGCCAGCGAAGTCTATGTCGGCCGCAAGCTCAAGAAGAGCAAGGAAGTAGGCATCCGCAGCTTCGAGCATCGCCTGCCCGAAGCGACCACCCAGGACGCGCTGCTTACCCTGATTGCCCGGCTCAATGCCGACCCGGAGGTGCACGGCATCCTGGTGCAGGTGCCGCTGCCTGCGCATATCGATACCGGCGTGGTGCTGCGCGCCATCGCCCCGGCCAAGGATGTCGACGGGTTCCATCCGGTCAATGTCGGGCGGCTCTCCACCGGAACCGGCGGCATCGTGCCCTGCACGCCGCTGGGTGTGACCAAGCTGCTCGACACCGTGTTCGACGATCTCACCGGCCAGGACGTGGTGGTGATAGGCAAGTCCAACATCGTGGGCAAGCCGATCGCGATGCTCCTGCTGGAGCGTGAGGCGACCGTCACCGTCACTCATATCGAGACGAAGGACCTGCCCGACCTGTGCCGCAAGGCCGACATCATCATCGCCGCGGCCGGCGCGCCGCGGTTGGTGAAGGGCTATTGGGTCAAGCCCGGCGCGGTGATCATCGACGTCGGCATTACCCGCCTCAAGAACGAGGATGGATCGACCCGCCTGGTCGGCGACGTGGCATTCGACGAAGTCCAGCACGCCCGCGCGGTTACCCCGGTGCCGGGCGGCGTGGGCCCGATGACGATTTCCTGCCTGCTCGCAAACACGGTGCAGGCCGCCAAGGGATCGCTCGAAGGCCCGGACGATATCGGCTTCAAGATCGACTGGAGCGATCTGCCTGATCGTTCGATGATCTTCGGCCAGTCCGAAGACCAGGCGAAGGCCTAAAGCCAACCGATCCGGCGGAAGCGCCAGAACAGGCCCGCGCAAGCGGCCAGCATTCCGCCGAGTATGACGAAGTAGCCGTAGCGCCAGCGCAGTTCCGGCATCATCTCGAAGTTCATGCCGTAGATTCCCGCGATCGCGGTCGGCACGGCGAGGATCGCGGCCCATGCCGCGAGCTGGCGGGTGATGGCGCCCTGGCGGTTCTGTTCCAGCAGGCTCGCCACTTCCACGATACTGCCCAGCGTGTCGTTCAACACGCGGCCTCGGCTGGCGCTGCGACGGACGTGATCGTGGATATCCGTGAAATAGGGCCGCGCATGGGCGTCGATCGCGGCGAACTCGGCAGACGACAGCTTGCCGGCCACCTCTTCCATGTAGGAGATGATCGCATCGAATTTTCGCAGGCGGCGGCGCAAGCGGAATATGCGGCGGATGCGGGCCTGATCGGGAAAGCCGGTAACCGCCCCCTCCTCCATTTCCTCGACTGCTTTTTCCAGCTGGTCGAGCAGCGGGGCATAACCGTCCACGACGAAATCCAGCACGCCATGCAGGACAAAATCGGGCCCTTCGGCCAGCCGCTGCGGCACTGCTTCCAGATGATCGCGCAACGTCGTGTGCGCGCGGGTGCTTCCCCGCCTGACGCTTATGATGAAATGCCTGCCCAGGAAAATCGCGGTCTGGCCATAGACGATGCTCTCACGGCCCTCCAGCGCGGCTGTGCGGGCCAGCACGAACAGTTGATCCCCGAACTCCTCGACCTTGGCCTGCCCCTCGGTCAAGGCGTCTTCGACAGCCAGCGGATGCAGACCATAACGCTGCTGCAGCAGTGCAAGCTCTTCCTTGGTGGGATCGGCAATGCCCACCCAATCGAACTCACCCTTCGCCACGGGCATGCCGCAATGGACCAGATCCAGCGCGGGCTCGGCCACCCTGCCCTCCACATAGCGCCTGGCTGCCACGATCGTCATGCAGCAGGGTCTGGCATGGCGCGGTGGCACTGGCAATCACTTGGGGGCAATCATTGAGACCCGTCACGGGGACATTCACTGGACGAACATGGCGATGGACTGCACGCCGGAACTCGGCTTACATCGCTGTCAGCAAGTGGAGACGGAGCATGGCGGGCGAAGTTGACGTCCTGATCGTGGGGGCCGGCATATCCGGCATCTCGATGGCCGCACACATGAAGATGATGTGCCCCGGGCGCACTTTCGCAATGGTCGAACGGCGCGAGAACCTTGGCGGGACCTGGGACCTGTTCCGCTATCCCGGCATCCGTTCCGACAGTGACATGCACAGCTTCGGCTTTCGCTTCGAGCCGTGGGTGCACGAACAATCCATCGCCGACGGCGCGGTGATCCTCGACTATCTCAACCGCGTGGTGGACGAACGCGGCATCCGCCCCCACATCGCATTCGGCCAGAAGGTGCTGACGGCGGACTGGAACTCCACCGAGGCGCTGTGGCATGTCGAGATGGAAGGCGCCGGCGGGCAAAGAAGCGTGCGCAAGGCGCGCTACCTCTATCTCGGTTCCGGCTATTACGATTACGACGATCCTTATGATCCGGGCTTTGCCGACAAGGACAGGTTCCGCGGCACCATCGTCCATCCGCAGTTCTGGCCCGAAGGGCTGGACTATGCCGGAAAGAAGGTGGTCGTGATCGGATCGGGCGCCACGGCCGTTACCATGCTTCCCGCCATGGCGAAGGACGCCGCGCATGTGACCATGCTCCAGCGCACGCCGACCTGGATGGGCGCACGGCCGCGAAAGGACTGGATCGCCAATGTCCTGCGCGCGATCCTGCCTGAAAAGCTGGCCTATCGCATCACCCGCTTCAAGAACATCCGGATGCACCAGTTCATCTTCAAGCGGGCTCGCAGCAGGCCGCAGAAGGTGGCCGCCTTCCTGACGAAGAAAACCCGCAAGGCGTTGGGTGCTGCCTATACGGAGAAGGACTTCCGCCCGCCCTACAACCCGTGGGAACAGCGCCTGTGTCTGGTGCCGGATGGCGACCTGTTCGAAGCGGTGAAGGCCGGCAAGGCCTCGGTCGTGACCGACAGGATCGAACGCTTCGACGAAGGCGGCATACAGCTTGAATCCGGAAAGCACCTGGATGCCGACGTGATCGTCACGGCAACCGGCCTTACCCTGGGCATGGGCGGCAAGATCAGGATCAGCCTGGACGGCAAGCCGATAGACTGGACGCAGCACTGGTTCTATCGCGGCTGCATGTTCTCCAACGTGCCGAACTTCACCGTGGTGTTCGGCTATCTCAACGCATCCTGGACCCTGCGTGCCGACAATGACGCGCATTATACCTGCGAAGTGCTGAACAGGATGGCCGAACTGGGCGCCGATATCGTTGTGCCGGAACTGCCCGCAGATCACCCGCTGGTGGAGGATGACGTGTTCTCCTACTCCTCCGGCTATATCCAGCGCGCGCGCCACCTGATGCCCCGCAGCGCCGCTGACCTGCCCTGGCGGCTCAACATGGATTACCTGGCGGACAATCGCGATTTCCGGGAACGGCCGGTCGACGATGGCGTGTTGGCGTTCCGGCAAAAGGATTCCGCGCTCGCCCAAGCTGCGGAGTAGCGGGCAGGCAGGATTTGCCGTAACCAGCACCGATGCCTTCAAGCGACAAAATCTGGACCGCTGGCCTGGTCGTGATCGGCGACGAGATTCTCTCCGGCCGCACCCATGACAAGAACATCGCGCAAGTGGCCGGCTGGCTGCAGGTGCAGGGCATCCGCCTTGCGGAAGTACGCGTGGTGCCCGACGTGGCCGATATGATCGCGGAAGCGGTCAATGCGCTGCGCCTGCGCAACGACTACCTGTTCACCACCGGTGGCATCGGCCCCACCCACGATGACATCACCGTCGATGCGGTGGCGCAGGCACTGGATGTGGAGGTGGTCGTCCATCCCGAAGCGCGCCGGGTACTGGAAGACTATTACGCCACGCGCGGCGGCATCAACGAGGCACGGCTGCGCATGGCGCGCGTGCCCGAAGGGGCATCCCTGATCCCGAATCGCATGTCCGGCGCCCCCGGAATCACGATCGGCAATATCTTCCTGATGGCCGGCGTGCCCCATATCTGCGCGCAAATGCTCGATGCGTTGACCGGCACTCTGGAAGGCGGAGCCCGGCTTCTGTCGGAAACAATCGGCTGCTGGGTTCCCGAAAGCGAGATCGCCGATTTGCTGCGGGCCGTGGAAGCTGCGCATGAAGGTTGCCAGATTGGCAGCTATCCCTTCTTCCGCGAAGGGCGTGTCGGCGCGAATTTCGTAATCCGTTCAACAGATACCGACGCATTGGCAAGTTGTGTCGACACCCTGTGCGAAGGCCTGGGCGAACTGGGCCACGATTTCACACCGGGCGGAATCTAGCCTCCTTCAAAAAGCTGCGACTATTGCAACAATGCATCACCTGCCAACTTTGCGTAGCTGGTATACCATAAATTGATTGCAGAAGTAACGTCCGCCATCGTAACTGGCGTTACTTTAACAGTCGTTAGGTTGACGGCTATAAAAGTAGGGAGAGTATCACATGCCTAACCGGCTTACGCCGCGCGCGCTGCGCGTGGGCACTGCAAGTATCGCCATCATCGGTTCATTCGCCATGGGTTCCGCAGCCTTCGCACAGGATGAAGGCGCTCAGGACCGCGGCGGGATCCAGGAAATCGTCGTCACCGCGCAGTTCCGCAGCCAGAGCGTGCAGGAAGCACCGCTGGCGATCACCGCAGTCAACGCGGAACTGATGGAAGCCCGCAACCAGACCAATGTACAGGACGTCGCCCAGCGCGCGCCCAGCGTCAGCTTCAGCGCCGGCGGCCAGGGCGGCGGCGCGCAGACTGCTGCCGTAAACATTCGCGGCATCGGCGCCACCGACTACCAGTTCCCCAACGAGCCGGGCGTCGGCGTCTATATCGACGACGTTTATTATGGCATCTCGTTCGGCACCGCGTTCGATCTCGTCGACCTCGACCGGGTCGAAATCCTTCGCGGCCCGCAAGGCACGCTCTCGGGCAAGAACTCGATCGGCGGCTCGATCAAGCTGTTCAGCCGCAAGCCCGACGACAACCCCGACGCCTATGTGGAAGCCACCGTCGGTTCGCTCGACCGCGTCGGCCTCAAGGCGGCGACCAACGTCACCATCGTCCCCGACAACCTCTATCTTCGGCTGACCGGCATGGGCCGCTACGTCAAGGGCTATGTCACGCGCCTGGATTATGAATGCGCCACGGGGCGCCCGGCGCTGGGCGGCACGTTCGCCACCGCGGAAGACGGTTGCGTCATCGGCACGGAAGGCGGCCAGCAGGTCATCGCGGGCCGTGCGGCGCTGCGCTGGATCGTCAACGATTCAATCGAGAACAACCTGATCGCCGACATCACGCGCGATCGTTCGGAAGCCTCCCCCGCCAAGGCGCTCTTCTTGCCGCCCGTGGAAGCCGACAACTGGAACAATTACCTCACCGGGCCGAAGGATTACACCAACTACGCCAACTACACGAGCTATCCCGGCCAGGCCCAGCAATACACGCTGCCGGCGATAAGCTATTTCGACAGCTGGGGTATCTCGAACAATCTCGAAATCCGCCTCAGCGACGTGTTCACGCTGACCTCGATCACTGCCTTCCGCCATGCCAGCGGCCAGAGTTCATGGGATGCGGACAACAGTCCCAGGCACATATCGAACAACTGGTCGACGTTCGATCATGATCAGTTCACCCAGGAACTGCGCCTGTCCGGCTCATTCGACATGTTCGACTTCACCGTCGGCGGGTACTACTACGAAGGCGACAGCAAACTCAGCAACCGGGTTAATGTCGGCGCGGCGGCGATGGACTTCGTATCGAACGACCCCTTCAAGCAGACTTCGAAGTCGGCTTTTGCGCATGGTGTGCTCCACATCACCGACGGCCTCAACCTGACCGGCGGCGTACGCTACACCGACGAAAAGAAGACCTATGTCTTCAGCCGCACCAGCCCGATCCCCGGCGTGCCCACCGACTTCCGCGTGGCTGGTCTCCATGGCCTGGAAACGGGCTTCGAGGGCGACCGAGTCGACTGGCGCGTGGCGCTCGATTATGAAGTCGTTCCCGATGTCCGGCTCTATGGACAGATCGCCACCGGCTTCAAGGGCGGCGGCGTGAACCCGCGGCCGTACTACCCGGAACAGGCTGTCCAGTACGGGCAGGAAACGGCCACCTCCTATGAGGCCGGCATCAAGACCATGCTGTTCGATCGCCGGATGCGCCTGAACGCGGCCTATTATCACACCGACTACAAAGACTTTCAGAGCAACGTGACCGTCTGCCACGACATCACGCCCGAACCGCTGTGGAACACGCCGGCCGATTTGTGCAACGCCACCCGCAACGTGGGTGACGCCAAAATCGACGGCTTCGAGGTCGAGGTCGAGATCGAACCGGTCGAGGGCCTGTCGTTCGACGGTTCGGTGAGCTACACCGACTTCCGCTTCGTCAGCGCCGTCGCCGGCAGTAACATCATCCCCGGCGTCACCAGGGCCAGCTTCGTGCCGGAATGGAAGTATGCGATCGGCGGCCAATACCGGTTCCAGCTCGGCTCGCTCGGCACGCTGACCCCGCGCGTGGACTGGATCTGGCAGTCGGAAATGGAGAGCACCATTCCCAACAGTGTGCCTGGCTGGATCTCGGGCCGGGTCGAGTCACGCGGGCTCCTCAACGCTCGCATCGCCTACCGCACGGTGGATGAGGATTGGGAAATCGCCCTGTCGGGCACCAACCTTACCGACAAGTTCTACTACGTGAACAAGTATGACCGTTCGGCCCAGGTTGGCGGCAATGCCTATGGCATGCCCGGGCGTCCGCGCGAGATCATGCTCAGCATCAAGCGCAGTTTCTGATCCGCCTTTGGGGGAGGGTGGCATTGCCTCCCCCTCCCCCAAGGCATTGCAACCGGCTTGCGCCGCTCAGGGTGTCACGGTCAGCGGACCGGGCACCCTTTTTTTTTGGGCGTTCATATCCATTGCAGATCGACGCTTCCCAATCCTTTCCGGGGAGAAGATCAAGAGGGGCTTATCCACCCTCAACACGGGCAACCAATGGCGCTATGTCCCCTCGATCGGGAGGGAGACCATGAATCCACGCCGTTTCTTCGCCACCTTATTCCTGCCGATGGCCATCGCGGCCTGCGCCGCGCCGCCGAAGGATGACCTGCTGGAGCGTTTCGAAGCCGCGCTCCTGGCACAGGATAGCGCCACCGCCGCGCTGGAAGGCTGGTGCGCGACCCGGGGTCTGGCCAACCCGGCCACGATCCGGGCAGAGCCGGTCGCGGGGCAGCAATTGCCGCCCACCAGGCGCAACCGGCTGATGCTCGAGGTCGAAGCGGGGGAAGAAGTCGGCTATCGGCACGTCCGCCTCACTTGCGGCGGCAAGGTCCTGTCACAGGCCCATAACTGGTATGTGCCCGCCCGGCTCACCCCGGACATGAACCGGCAGCTTGAAACCGGCGATACACCTTTCGGCAGAGTGATCGCGCCGTTGAACTTCACGCGCGAGCGCCTGTCCGGCACACGCGGCGGGATCGAGGAGTGCCCCGATGGAACGGTGCTGCACCACCACGCCGTGCTGCGCCTGCCCGATGGGCGGCCGGTCAGCACCGTGATCGAATGCTACACCGCGGATAATTTGCGCTGAACGGCAAAAGGGCCGGAGGTTTCCCCCCGGCCCTTTGCATTTTCGTCAACCGGCAGTGAGGGTTAGACGCCCTCGACCTGCGCAGTGTCGATCTTGAGGCCCGGGCCCATGGTGGAGCTGAGGCCGATCTTGCGGACGTACTTGCCCTTGGAACCCGAGGGCTTCGCCTTGACGATCGCATCGACGAAAGCGGTGAAGTTCGCCTTGATCGCATCGTCGCTGAAGGACAGCTTGCCGATGCCGGCGTGAATGATCCCGGCCTTCTCGACGCGGAATTCGATCTGGCCGCCCTTGGCGTCCTTCACGGCCTGCTCCACGTTGGGGGTGACGGTGCCCAGCTTCGGGTTCGGCATCAGGCCCTTGGGGCCCAGCACCTTGCCGAGGCGGCCGACGACACCCATCATGTCCGGCGTGGCGATCACGCGGTCATAGTCGAGGTTGCCGTTCTGCATGTCTTCCAGCAGGTCTTCCGCACCAACCTTGTCGGCACCGGCGGCCAGCGCCTTGTCGGCGTTGTCGCCACGAGCGAACACGGCGACGCGAACGTCCTTGCCCGTGCCCGAGGGCAGCGAGACCATGCCACGGACCATCTGGTCGGCGTGGCGCGGATCGACGCCCAGGTTCATCGCGATTTCGACCGTTTCGTCGAACTTCTTGCTGGCGGTTTCGCGCAGCGTGGTCAGCGCATCGTCAAAGCCGTACAGCTTCTCGGAATCGAGCTGGGCGCCGAGCGCCTTCTGTTTCTTGCTCTGCTTCGCCATGTCTTAGCCCTCCACCACTTCGAGGCCCATCGAGCGGGCGCTGCCTTCGATGATCTTCGTCGCCTGTTCGATGTCATTGGCGTTGAGATCGGCAAACTTGGTCTGAGCGATTTCGGCCAGTTGCGAACGCTTGATCGTTCCTGCGGAAACCTTGCCCGGCTCCTTCGAGCCCGCCTTGAGGTTGGCCGCCTTCTTGATGAGGAACGATGCCGGCGGGGTCTTCGTCACGAAGGTGAACGAACGGTCCGCATAGACGGTGATGACCGTCGGGATCGGCATGCTCTTTTCGAGTTCCTGCGTCGCGGCGTTGAACGCCTTGCAGAATTCCATGATGTTCACGCCGCGCTGGCCCAGGGCAGGACCGATCGGCGGGGAGGGGTTGGCGGCGCCGGCAGGCACCTGCAACTTGATATAGCCCTCGATCTTTTTGGCCATGACTGGCCTCCTTTCTCACTGTCGGACGCGCCCTTCGGCCCGTCCTCATGGTAAGCGGTCAAACGGCAGTTATCGGCTGCCTCCCGCGCGATATCCTTCGCCGGAGCGAGGGAAGTGGGGCCGATAGAGCGGGAATGGCGGAAAAGCAACCCCAACCGCTTATCCGAGATCGTGTGACGGGCGGCACGATTGCGGCCGCCGCCCGTTTTGCCGCTTTAGCCGCACACCCCGCCTCGGAATAGAAACAAAACGGGAGCAGCGTCCGTGTTGTAATGACATTCTTAATGCCCTGCATGATCCACTGCCACCGGCTCTACATGGCCGGGCAGGGCAAGCAGGCAAGCGGATGCTGCCCAGCGACACAGGTGGCGGGCCTTGCAAACATTTTTCTAGGAGAGATTCGGAAATGCAGGGATCGACAGCGCGACGGGCGGCACGGCTTGCAACACACCTGATTGCCCATCCCGGCGAAATCGGCCGGTATTTCAAATATCGCTCGGTAAAGCCGATCGAATTCGGCCTGCCTTGGATTTCCTGGCCCGCGATCGATTTCCTCAAGGCCAATCTGAAGCTCGATCAACACTATGTCGAGTTCGGCAGCGGAGGATCCACCCTGTTTTGCGCCCCGCGCGTGGCCTCGGTGATCTCCATCGAGAACGACAAGGAATTCGTCGACTGGGTTTCGAGTCAGCTCGCCTTGGCGAATATCACCAATGTGGAATTTCGCGTGCATCCGATCGACGAAGCGCGGCCCGATGCATTCGCCTCATCCGATTTCGTCAATGCGCTCGATGCGCCGGCCGACGTGATCCTGATCGACGGGCTCGAAGACCACGAAACCGACGCGCGGCGGCCGGCATGTTTCGAACATGCGGAACGGTTCATCCGCCCCGGCGGCTTCATCGTGCTGGACGACGCCTGGCGCTACGACCACATCATGGGCAAGACCCGCGCCAAATCAGTATCGCGGCTGCAGGGGCCCGGACCGGGTCGCCCCGGCGTTACCCGCACCGACGTCTATCATTACTGAGCGGGCTCCACCTCGGTGAAGCGTAAGGCCGCAATACCAGGAACAGGGAACTGGAACAGATTGTCGCCAGTTTCCGAATTCCCGGGACCTAAGCTTACTTCGACAGTTCGACGTGCTCGAAATCAAGCTCGACCGGCGTCGCGCGACCGAAGATCGACACCGAAACCTTGACCTTGCTCTTGTCGAAATCGAGTTCCTCGACAACTCCGGTGAAGCTGTTGAACGGACCTTCGAGCACCTTGACCTGATCGCCGATTTCGTAATCGACGTGAATCTCGCGCTTGGGCGCCGCAGCGGCTTCGTCGCGCGCGCCGAAATAGCGGGCGGCTTCGCGTTCGGTGATCGGCTGCGGCTTGCCATTGGGGCCGAGAAAGCCGGTTACCTTCGGCGTGTTCTTGATGAGGTGGTAAACATCATCGCTCAGGCGCAGCTTGGCCAGCACATAGCCCGGCATGGTCTTGCGTTCGACCTGCACCTTCTTGCCGCGCTTCACCTCGGTGATCGTCTCGGCCGGAACCTCGACCTGCTCGACCCCTTCGGAAAGGCCCATGCGTTCGGCTTCCGCGATGATCGAATCGCGTACCTTGTTCTCGAAACCCGAATAAGCGTGGATGATGTACCAGCGGGACATGCGTGAATTCCGTTCTTCTGGAGTGCTTTAGGCCAGCGAGAGCAGCCAGCGCACAACCGCGCCGAAAAGCGTGTCGACGCCGAGGAAGAATATCGAAAGGATCACCATCATGATCGCGACGAAAATCGCGGTGGTGATCGTTTCCTGGCGGGTGGGCCAAACGACCTTGCGGCCTTCGGCCTGGACCTGGCGCATGAATTCGCCGGGATTGATCTTGGCCATCGTCTTCCTCGTTTTCGTTCCGTTTTCGGCAACAAATCTGATTACGCCTTCCCCCACGGGACCATCGCCGCCCCGGCCTTGGACCGGGAGGGGCTGCGATTGTCCGATGTCGGAAGTCGGCGTGGGATTTAGCGATGCACCGCCGCAATGGCAAGGGGCGCAGGCCGCAAGGGAATATCGCAGGGCATCAAGGCGCCCCGCCGCGCTTCCCGGCGAGATTGAGTGCCGGCATCAGGCACCCGGCGAAGGGGCCGCCCCCACCGGCCGCCCTGGCGAATCAGCGCAAACCGAACAGGCGGGACAGGAACCCCCCACTTTGCTCCATCGGCTGGATCGGGCCATGCGCCCTGCGACGCGAACTCTCGTCGCTGTGCGCGCGCGGATACGTCCAGCTGTCGGCACGGCTGCTGCGATAGGTGGGGCTCATGTCAAACTCCCTCATTCTTTCGTCCCGTCGTCAGTGCAGAACGATCTAACGTGGATTTGGTGCCGATTTTGCGGTGAACCGTGTCTGTACGCATGCTTCAGCCACACGAAAGCCAGCCGTGGCTGAGCCACATGCGATCTGATGGAATAAAGGGAAACGCCTGGCAGGAGCGGAGGGACTCGAACCCACGGCCCTCGGTTTTGGAGACCGATGCTCTACCAACTGAGCTACGCTCCTGCAGGCGGATGGGCCTCTATAGGCAAGCCTTGCGCGTTGCAAGCACGGCAGGATCATTCCGCAAAGATCGCACCGGGCGGCCAGTCTGGCAAACTCGCAACAGTCGGCGGCGATCTGCATCATCCGCGCATGGGAAACTTTTCCCAACCGCCTCCGTTCCTTAATAAGGAAGCTATGCACGCACCGGCGTCAAAACTGATCCCGTCCGAGACCTTGCTGTTGGCCTATCGCAGCGGGATTTTCCCGATGGCGGACAGCAGGGAGGATCCCGAGGTCTTCTGGGTCGAGCCCCGTTTGCGCGCGATTCTCCCGCTCGAAGGGTTCCACTGCTCCCATTCGCTGGCCAAGCTGCTGCGGCAGGACCGCTTCACCGTGACCTGCAACACCGCCTTCGACGACGTGATCGCCGCCTGCGCCGCACCGCGCGCGGGACGCATGGAAAGCTGGATCAGCGACCGGATCGCCGCCAGCTACAATGCCCTGCATATGGCGGGACACGCTCATTCGATCGAATGCTGGCTGACCGACGACAGTGGGGCGCGCGAGCTTGTGGGCGGGCTCTATGGCGTGAGCTTCGACCGGGTATTCTGCGGCGAGAGCATGTTCAGCACGGTTCGCGACGCCTCGAAAGTGGCTCTCGCCTGGCTGACCGTCCTGTTTCGCCGTGCGGGCGGGGAGTTGCTGGACTGCCAGTTCCTGACCGATCACCTCGCCTCACTGGGCGCGCAGGAAATTACCCAGCAGGAATATCTCGGCCTGCTCAAGCACGCGACACACCCCGGCAAGCCCGAGGCGGATCTGCCGGCGGCCTATTCGTCGTTACTGGCGGAGGCTGCCGCTGGAGCCGGTGACGGCGCGGCGGCGGGTAGGGGTGCCGGCGATGGCGTCGCCGCGGCGGCAGGTGCCGCAGCGGGCGCGGGCGACGTTGCGCTGCGCTCGCCAGCGACCGCCTCTTCTTCGCCCGGGAAGCTCATCGCGCAGTCCTTGACCCACACATCGTAGATCGGGTGCTCGACCACGTTGAGCGATGGCGAGTTCTTGAACAACCATCCCGAAAAGGCGCGGACCCATTCCGGCGCCGCGGTGGGCGACGCGCGGCGGGCGACGAGCACCTGCAGGAAAGCTCCGGTTTCGGACGGGACTTCCCATGGCGGGGTCCGCTCGCACGTCGCCAGCCGGACGATGACATCGCCGACCCGGCGCGATTCGCCGGGCTTCATCTCGATGTCCTGAGTAAGATTGTTGCGCTTGTTCAGCAGGCCGATGGTCGCCACCCGCTCCTCGCGGGGGGTGCCGAGGCCGGCGTCGACCACTGCGGGCGCTTCGAACCGCGCCAGGTCCTGGGGCACTTCCGTTTCAGGCGCGCCCTGCTCACCCGGCTCGCCAGAGCAGGCCGCAAGCGCCGGCAGCAGCGCCAGCGCAAAGATTGCCGGCGTGGGGGCCCATGCCCGGCGCATTATCAGGCGTCCGGAGTCCAGGCTTCATAATCGCCGGTGGCACGGGCGCGACGTCCGCCCCGCTCCAGCGCGCCTTGCGGGCGATAGGCCTGCGCGGTGCCGGTTGCGTTGGGAGTGTAGTCCACTTCCCAGATGCGCGCCGGCGGAAGGTTGCTTTCGGGCACACCGTCAAACGATCCATGCAGCCAGCCATGCCATTCGGCCGGCACACGGCTCGCATCGTTCGCGCCGTCGTAGATCACCCAGCGGCGCTCCCGCCCGTCGGGCAGTTTCTTCCTGCCGCGATAATAGCGATTACCCTGCGCATCGGTGCCGACATGTTCGCCGTTCATCGCGCTGAACAGCGAGGTGCCGATGGTCGCGCCATCCCACCACGTGAAGATCTTCGAGAGGATTCCCATAAGCGCCGCGTTAGCCGCACTGGCCGGTGGTGTGCAAGACAAAGCCGCGACCGGTCGTCGCCCTTGTCCTGCCATTCGACGCTACCACTCGACCCTGGCGCCTGGGCCGATGCCCAGTTCGGCCGACCGGCCGCCATTGAGTTCCAGCACGGCGATCACCGGCCCGGCGGACGTGTAAGGCTCCAGCGAATAGGGCACGGTGTTCTCGGCAATGTTCAGGATCCGGCCATCCGGACCGATGAAGATCATGTCCAGCGGGATCACCGTGTTGCGCATCCAGAAGCCAGCAATCCGGGCAGGCCTGCGGGGGAAGATCATCCCTTCGTCGGCGCCCATTTCGGTGCGGAACATCAGGCCCTGGGTCTGCGCCTCGTCACTGCGGGCCGCTTCAACCCGGAAGCGGTGCACTTTGCCATCCTGGGTGATCGTCAGCGGAATCACTTCCAGCCCGGATACGGGATGGACGGCGTGGGTATCGGCCGGGGACGGCTGGCCCGCGCCGGCCCGGTCCTGCGCCTGCGGCGAACAGGCGGCCGCCGCGGCCAGCACGGCAATACCCGATAGGAGGCCCAATACGGGGCGCAGCATGGGGGCAAGACGCTTCATCGACCCGAACCTTCTCTCTTTATTCCAGTGCCTGGCTATTCCAGTGCCTGGTCGGCCCATTCTTCGGCCGCATCCACGCTTTGCGCATCCACCAATTCGCGCGCGCTGTCGAGCGAGTGGCCTGCCCTGAGCATTGCCGCAAGCTGCTTTTCGCGGCGAGCGCGATCCGGCGGTTCCTGCCCGAAAGGGCCGAAGCGGCGTTTGCGCGCCATGGCCAGGGCCGCCCGGCGGGCTTCTGCCCGGCTTGCCCGCACTTCGCCGCGTATATCCTCGGCAATGCCGGCCGCGCCCAGCGCCTGCTCCACCCGGCGTGGGCCATAGCCGCGCCGCAACATGCCCCCGGCCTTCGCGCGGGCAAAGGCCTCGTCATCGACATAACCGAGTTCGACATAGCGCCCGACCAGTGCGGATATGGCGGGATCTACGGCGCCTTCCCACCCGCGTTCGCGCAATTTGCGGCGCAGATAGGCCTCCAGCTTCGCGGCGCTGGTGGCGAAGCGCGCGACATAGGCCAGCGCCATTTCCTCCAGCCGCGCGGGATCGAGCGGCCGCGCACGGCGCGGTTGGCGTGGGGCGGAGTCGCCTTTTTCCAGTGGATCGTGGCGGTCAAATGATCGCATCGGCCTTATTCGTGCCACAGTCCCCTCAGATTGGGAAACACTGTGTCAGGTATGAATCCGTGCCATGCGCGCTTCATCCTGCGTTAAAGCGCCACCGCCAAGGGGGCGCGCCCTTGGTTTTACAGACGGGTTTCGCAAAGATTATGACCGACGCTGTACCGCTTCAGCCGACGCCGAACAGATGCGCCCTGCCGCGCCGCCGCGCTGACTTCGCCACTTTCACGCAAGCGCTGGATTATGCCGCGCAAGGCGTGAAAGGCTTCAATTTCCACGATCCGCGTGGCACGTTGATCCGCCCCTATCCGTTCTCGGAAATCCGGGAAGATGCGCTGAAAACCGCGTATCGCCTGATTGCCCGCGGCGTGAAGAAAGGCGATCGCGTTGCCCTGATCGCGGAAACCGGGCCGCATTTCGCCGCCCTGTTCTGCGGCGCGGTCTACGCCGGCGCCTGGCCGGTTCCGCTGCCGCTGCCCACCAGCTTTGGCGGCAAGGAACATTATATCGACCAGATCGCGGTGCAGATGGCCAGCGCCGAACCGATGATCCTGTTCTACCCCGAAGAGATCGAAGGCATGGCCCTCGCCGCTGCGGAGCGTCAGGGTTGCGCGGGGATTTCGTGGGAAGCGTTCGAACGTGAGGACGCGCCCGAGGTTGCCCTGCCCGAAGTGGGGACGGACGAGGTCTGTTTCCTGCAATATTCCAGCGGCTCCACCCGCTTCCCCCATGGCGTCGCGGTTACGCATCGTTCGCTGATGGCGAACCTTGCGGGCCACGGCCACGGCATGGAAATCGGCGAGCTGGACCGCTGCGTAAGCTGGCTGCCCTGGTATCATGACATGGGCCTGGTCGGCTGCTTCCTCTCGCCGATCGGCAACCAGTTCTCGGTCGACTATCTCAAGACCGAGGATTTCGCCCGCCGCCCGCTGGCCTGGCTGGACATGATCAGCCGGAATCCCGATCCGTCGGTCAGCTTCTCGCCCACTTTCGGCTATGATATCTGCGCCCGCCGCGTTTCGAGCCAGACCAATGTGGCGGAACGCTTCGACCTTTCGCGCTGGCGCATCGCGGGCAACGGGGCGGACATGATCCGGCCCGACGTGATGCAGAATTTCGTCAACGTCTTTGCGGCCGCCGGTTTCTCGGCCAGCGCTTTCCTGCCCAGCTACGGCCTGGCGGAAGCAACGCTGGCCGTCACCCTGATGCCGCCGGGCGAAGGCATCCATGTCGAACTGGTCGAGGAAGAGCGTCTTTCGGGCGCACCCCGCGATCTTTCCCGTCCGGCCCGCTATCGCGCGATCGTGAATTGCGGCCGCCCGGTGAGGGGCATGGAACTGGAAATCCGTGGCGAGGCCGGCACCGCCGTTCCAGACCATCACATCGGCAAGGTGTGGTGCCGCGGCAGCAGCGTGATGCATTCCTATTATCGCGATCCGGAAGCCACCGATGCCTGCATGGTCGATGGCTGGCTGGATACCGGCGACATGGGCTACATGGCCAAGGGTTATCTGTTCATCGTCGGCCGGGCGAAGGACATGATCATCATCAACGGCAAGAACCACTGGCCGCAGGATATCGAATGGGCGGTTGAACAGCTTCCGGGCTTCAACCACGGCGACATCGCGGCCTTCTCGGTCGAGGCTGAAAATGGCGAGGAAGTCCCCGCCGTGCTGGTGCATTGCCGCGTCTCGGACGAGGACAAGCGGCTGGAACTGCGCGAGGCGATCCGCGACAAGGTGCGTTCGGTCACCGGGATGAATTGCGTGGTCGAACTGGTGCCCCCGCGCACCCTGCCCCGCACCAGCTCCGGCAAGCTCAGCCGCGCCAAGGCGAAGAAGCTGTACCTTTCGGGCGAGATCGAGCCCTATCGGCTGGCGGCCTGACAACTCCTCCCTTTCCGGGGAGGGGACGCCACCTGCGAGGAATGATTAAGGGGCAGGCGTAAGAGCGCGCTGCCCCTCTTCCTTTGTGCAGCCCAATCCACCTCCGTCCGTTCATCCTGAGCTTGTCGAAGGATGCGTGGGACATTTGCCCCAGGTTCGAGAGGATGCGCGCGCCCTTCGACAGGCTCAGGACGAACGGATGTTGTCAGGTCGAATGAGGTAGTTGAGGTTGGGCAGACAAGCCAGGCACCAGTCTCGTCATTGCTTTCTCATCTCGTCATGCCCAGCGCAGGCTGGCATCTCGGGCGGCAGCGCGCCAGGGCTGGAGACCTCGGCCTGCGTTGGAGTGACGAGGTGGCGTGCAATCCGCTCTGAAACCTAGGCCAGCAATTCCCAAAGCAGGACAATCAGGGCGACCAGCGCCACGCCCCATACATAGGTCCGCACTTTCGGTACGCCGGTCCAGTACAACGGCAGGTAAACCGCCCGCGCGCCCAGCCAGGTCCAGCCTGCAATCGCGGTGACTTCGCTGTTCTTGCCCGCGATCACCACGCCCAACAATACGATCACTGCGATGGGCAGGGTTTCCATGAAATTGTCTCGCGCGCGTTCCAGCCGGGCGGCCACCGGGTTCAGCGGCGGCAATGCTTCGTCCCGCGCGCCCATGTTCCAGGCGGTGCCGTATTGCTGCGTCTTCACGCGGATCGCGGCCATGATGTGGACCAGCAGCAGGATCGCCGCGAGGCCAAGTATCGTCAGTTCCACCGGCATGTGATGCCTCCCCCCTGTTTCGATTACCCGCATCCTCCCGCGCCGCGCGCGAAAAGGCAACCGGCCCGTGCCCTGAACCGCGTCTCGAACCGCGCCTTGAAATGCGTGTCTTACAACCCTAATACAGCGAAAGTAGGCACGGCACCAGGCTGGAGTGCGGCGTTCCGCGTGATACAAGCCCGTGATAGTGCGATGCGGATCGAGGAAGTTGGAGCAAACCATGGCCACTACCCAAACCACCACGGCGACTGCGACGGATTTTCAGCTCACGCCGCCGGACCCGGTGCCGGTCGTCGCGGCGGAAAAAGCCGCAGGTCTGGTGCCGGTATCGGACGAGAAGAAATCGAAGCTGGACGAAAAGGTGGAAGCCTTCGTCGCCGATCTGGTCACCGCCGATGCCGCCTCGCCCGAATTCGGGAAGAAGGTGGACCAGCTGACCAATATGGGCCGCAAGGAAATCATGGCGGCGGCCGGCATGTCGAACCGCTTCCTCGACCGGCCGGTGCGGGCGATGGATCAGGATGAAGGCGTGGGCGCCAATCTGTCGGAATTGCGCCGCGTGGTGGAGGATCTCGACCCCGGCAAGCGGGGCAAGCTTTCGCCCGGCCGCAAGCTGCTGGGCATCATCCCCTTCGGCAACACGGTGAAGGACTATTTCCGCAGCTACCAAAGCGCGCAGACCCATATCCAGTCGGTCCTGACCAAGCTGGCTTCGGGCAAGGACGAGCTGCTGATGGACAATGCCGCGATCGACGTGGAACGCCAGAAATTGTGGGAGGCGATGGGCCATCTGGAACAGATGATCCACATCTCCAGAACACTGGATGCGCGGCTGGAGGAAAAGGCGATCGAGCTGGATTCCAGCGATCCGGCGAAGGCCAAGGCGATCCGCGAGACGGCGCTGTTCTATGTCCGCCAGCGCACCCAGGATCTGCTCACGCAGATGGCGGTGAGCGTGCAGGGCTATCTGGCGCTCGACCTGGTGAAGAAGAACAATGTCGAGCTGGTGAAGGGCGTGGACCGGGCCAGCACCACCACCGTGGGCGCGCTGCGCACCGCCGTGACCGTGGCGGAAGCGATGACGAACCAGCGCCTGGTGCTGCAGCAGATCACGGCGCTGAACACCACCACCGCCAATATCATCGATTCCACCAGCACCATGCTGGCCGACCAGACCGGCAAGATCCACGAGCAGGCCTCATCCAGCACGATCCCCATCGAAACGCTGCAGCGCGCCTTCCAGAACATCTATGACACGATGGACAATATCGACGAGTTCAAGCTGCGCGCGCTCTCTTCCATGAAGGAGACGGTCGACACGCTGTCGAACGAGGTCGAGAAATCAAAGGGTTACATCGCCCGCGCGGAAGGCGCGGCGCAGGCCCGGAAGGAAGTCAACGCGCCTTCCCTGCTGGACCTGGAAGGCTGAGGGCCGGGGCTTGAGCGACCTGACCGGCCAGAGCGACCGCATTTTGCAGGAAAGCCGCGCCCTCGTGCAGGATAACCGCGCGGGTGGGCGCCACCGCCTGACCGGCGGCCAGCGCTCGATCGGGCGCGGTTCGGCCGATCTCAAGGCGCGGCATTTCGCGAAAAAGCTGGCCCGCATCGCCATTGCCGTGGTGGCGATCCTGGTGGGCGCCGGGATCGTGGGCGGGATCATCGGCGGGATCGGCTTTGGCGGGGTGATGATCACAGCCTTGGTCATCGCCGCCACCGCGCTGCTTTTGGGCGCTTTTCCGCGGATTCGCGTGCCCAAGCGGGCGGATCTCAACAAGGGCGACGTGCGCCAGCTGGTCGGCCGCACCGAATTGTGGCTGGAGCATCAGCGCCCGATCCTGCCCCCTCCGGCGGTCATTCTGGTGGATCAGATCGGCACACAGCTCGATGCATTGGGACTACAATTGCATGGTATCGACCAGACGCATCCCTCCGCGCAGGAAGTGCGCAAGCTGGTGGGGGAGCATCTGCCGGACATGATCGATGCCTATCGCAGGATTCCAACAAATCTGCGGCGCGAAGAGCGCGCGGGCGGCACGCCCGATGCGCAGCTGGTGGACAGCCTGGGCAAGATCAGCGCGGAGATCGACAGCGTGACCCGGCAACTGGCCGATGGCGCGCTGGACGACCTGGCGATCCGCACCCGTTATCTCGACTACAGATATGGCGAAGCCGAACAGACTTCGCGGGACACGAACTGATGCGCGTTGCAATTCCCCACCAGCTCGGCCGCGACGAAGTGCGCCGCCGCCTGCAAAGCCGCGGCCACGAGATCGCCGATCACATTCCCGGCGGCCTGGCCGAAGTCTCCACCGCCTGGGAAGGCGAGGACCGCATGACCATGACCATCACCGCGATGGGCCAGAAGCTGCGCGGCGCGGTCGATATCGAGGACGACCAGCTGGTATTCGACATCGCGCTGCCGCTGGCGCTTTCCTTCGTGGAGCCGATGGTCGAAGGCGCGATCCGCCAGCAGGGCCAGAAACTGCTCGCTCCCCCGAAGGATTGAACCCCTCCCCCCGTGGGAAGGTCTTACAGATCCCGGTGGCGTTCCAGATATTCCTCGGGGATTTCCAGCGCGTCGGTCGCCGCGCGGGTTTCCTGCATGAACAGCAGCAGCGCCCACATCAGCAGCGCGATGGCGAGGATGAACACCACCGCCGCGGCCTGTTGCAGGTCCACATGGAAGAAATCGCCCAGGAACAGCAGGGCCACCGTCAGCCCGATGGTCAGTCCGCTCATCACCAGGCGCAGGATGGCGCGGCTGATCAGCTTGATGCGCCGGTCGATCAGGCGGATTTCGCGCACGATCATGTCGTGCTCCGGCCCGGCGGTGGCGCTGTGCTGGTCCTGCAGGTGGCGCGAGCGATCGACCACGCGGCCGAGCCGCTGCGACAGGATGTTCATGATATTGCCGATCGCCACGAGCACGAAGACCGGAGCGAGGGCTAGCTGGATCGTATGCGCAATCATGCGCCGTTCTATGGCTCTCCGGTGCAGGGCTGCGCAAGCAGGCATTGCACGCCGCTGGGGATGACTATCGCGTCGAGCGTATCGGCCACGGCGCAACCGCCCGCGTCGATGCTCTCCCCATCCACCGTGATCGCGCCATCGAGCGGGATCGCCAGCAACGGCCCGGCATAGTGCGCGGCAATATCCGCATCGGGCGGACCGTCCGCACGATCGAGCCGGAAGTAGGGCCCGTCCACCAGCCGCAGGTGGCCACCGGCCGCGATATGGCGGCGCAAGGCCGGATCGAGCGGCTGCCCGATCGCCACGGCCGCGGCCTCGTCCAGATGCAGTTCGCGCGGGCGGCCGTAATCGTAGAAGCGATAGGTCACGTCGTTGTTCTGCTGCACTTCGATCAGGCTGATGCCCGCGCCGATGGCATGGACGGTGCCCGCCGGAATGTAGACGAAGTCCCCCGCCCGCACCGGATACCAGGTCAGTTTCCGCTCGATCGAACCATCCAGGGCGGCCGCGCGCATCTGGGCGGCGTCCAGCGGTTCGTTGAAGCCGATCCCCAGCACCGCGCCCGGTGCCGCATCAACCACCAGCCAGCATTCCTCCTTGCCGGAATCGCCCGGCGGATGGACCTGCACCGACAGCTTCTCGCTGGTGAAGATATATTTGACGAGCAGCGCCTCCAGCCCCGGCGGCGGCTCGAACCAGATCTCGCCGATACGTTCGCCCTCTGCCGCGGTGAAGGGCGCGGGCAGCACGTCGCACCCCCACACTTTCTCCACCCGGCGGATGGGCAGGGCCGCGCTCATTGGCTGGACGGGCCCTGCAATTTGCCCACGCTGGCCGCCCCGGCGATGCTGGTGACCAGCACCTCGCCATTGTCGACGACCACGATCACATCCCGCAGCCCGACCACCGAGACGCGTGGACCATCGCTGTCCACCATCACCCCGTTGCAATCGAGCAGGTCCGCCCGGCCGCGCACGACATTGCCCCGGGCATCCGTGCCTTCCCCTTCGCTGGCCCGCGCATCGCGCAGCGATTGCCAGTTGCCGATGTCCGACCAGCCCATGTCCGCTTCCACCATCGCCGCGCGGGATGTGCCTTCCATCACCGCATAGTCGACGGATTCCGAAGCGATCCGGCCGAAGGCTTCGGGATCGGGGTGGAAATGCGTTCCATCCTCGCGGCCATTCGCCACGGCATCGCGCACGGCAGCAGCCATTTCGGGGCGCAGGTTCGTCAGTTCTTCCATGAAGGTGCCCGCGCGAAAGGCGAAGATGCCCCCGTTCCAGCTATGCCCGCCTTCATCCAGCATCGCCTGCGCGTGGGCAAGGTCGGGCTTCTCGACAAAGCGCGCGATGCGGAAGCCGCCGGGGATCGCCTCGCCACGCCGGATATAGCCATAGCCGGTCTCGGGCCGGGTGGCGGCAATCCCGAAGGCGACCAGCCATCCCTGGCCCGCCAGCGCCGCGGCGCGCAAGGCGGCATCGCGGAACGCGGCTTCGTCGGCAATATGATGGTCGCTGGGGCAGACCAGCATCACCGCGTTTTCAGGCAGGCGACAGGCCGCCAGCGCAATGGCTGCGGCAGTGTTCTTCGCCGCCGGCTCCACGATCGCCTGCGTACCGGCCTTTGCTGGCACCTGCGCCTGTGCCAGCGGCAGCAGGGCCGGCCCCGTGACCAGGATGGGCGGAGCGAACAGCGCCGCATCGCCGCTGCGGGCGAGCGTCTGTTCGAACAGGCTGGTCGATCCGAGAAGCGGGATGAACGGCTTGGGGCGGGTGGACCGGCTGCGGGGCCAGAGGCGCGTTCCACTGCCACCGCACAATATTACCGGCGTAATCCTGTCCATTTCGCTCGCACGCACCTTCAATGATTCACCCATGCCTTAGCAGAGGACGATTACAAAACAGCCAAACCTTATCGCGAGTGGAAGGAAAACGTCTCAATAAAACCACCGCTGGCGCCATGAATAACGCCCGCTGACGGGATTTCCCTGCGCATCGGTTGCCGGATTGAAGCGGAACCGCTCCGTCGCCAGGCGGCAGGTGATCGCATCGGCTTCCGCATCCGGGCTGGCTTCGGTCACGCGGCAATCGGTCACGCTTCCGTCCGTCCCCACCGTAAGCTGGATGGTGACGCTGTGCCCGATCCTGAGGTCGCGGGTCTTCTTCGGATAATCCCGCGCCGAATTGATATCGCCCGCCGTCTTCTCCAGCTTGCGCCGCCCCCCATTGCCCTGCCCGCCAGCGCCCTGCCCGCTGCCGGACTGGCCGCTGCCTGTCCCTTCGCCCGCATTGGCGCCACCCGTGCCCGATCCCGTCTCGCTCGCGCCGGACTGCACGGCATCGCCGGTGGAGGCGACCGGCGGCACCGGCTGGGGATTGATCGGCAAGGGCGTGCGCGGGATCGCCGCGTCGCGGGGCGTCGCCCGGCGGCCCTGCTCGCCCGAGGCGCCTTCGTCCGGCAGGGGAGAAGCTTCCGCCGGCGGCGGGGGCGGCGGATCCTGCGGCGCAGTGATGTTGACGGTGAACACCGACACCGCATCATTCACCACCGATGCGGTGAATTGCGGCGCGAAGATCTGCGCCAGCCCGGCGATCACCGCCAGGTGGCCAAGCGCCACCAGCGCCAGTGTGCCCCAGCGGGGTTTGCGGAACCGTCTGTTTCCTGCGTCTTCTTCCATCGCGCTCTCGCAGAGCCCTTTCGTCCCATGCTGCTGCTCCGCGCGGCGCGGCATGGCAAGCGGAGAATGGGCATACGGCCCCGGACCTGCGGGCAGGTGCGCCGTGAAGCAAGGTGGCGCTCGGGTAGTGTCCCGGTTGGAAATTTGGGTATCGGGTAGTTTGCAGAAACGGTTCCCCCCCTCCGCCCGTCCTGAGCTTGTCGAAGGACGCGCTGAAACGAAAGGGTTGGGCGGATCCTCCTTCCGGGCACCGCCAGCACACGTCCTTCGACAAGCTCAGGACGGACGGGTGTTGGCTGGTGGCTGGTGGCTGGTGGCTGGTGGCTGGTGGCTGGTGGCTGGTGGCTGGTGGCTGGTGGCTGGTGGCTGGTGGCTGGTGGCTGGTAAAATACACAATGGCCAAGGGTACAAACGCCAAGTAAGTTTACCTCAGTCCGCCGTATTGCTAAACCTCCACTAAACACGACACTGGACACACGACGGGAGAGACGCGGCGATGATTCCGACCAACAGCTATGCAGCCCACCAGCCGGGCGAGGCATTGCGGCCCTGGCCGCTGGAACGGCGCGAACCCGGCCCGCACGACGTGGAAATCGACATCGTCTATTGCGGCATCTGCCATTCGGACATCCACACCGTGCGCGGCGAATGGGGCGAACAGAACTGGCCCTTCGTTCCCGGACACGAGATCATCGGCCGCGTGGTGCGCGCCGGCGACGCCGCCAGCCTGCACCAGGTGGGCGACCTGGTGGGGGTCGGCTGCATGGTCGATTCCTGCCGCCATTGCCCGCCTTGCGAACAACGGATGGAACAGTTCTGCGAAAACGGCTTTTCCGGCACTTACTCGGGGCTGGAGACGGGCACGGGCCGGCCGACCTATGGCGGCTATTCCGGCAAGATCGTGGTGCACGAGGATTTCGTGCTGCGCATTCCCGAAGGGCTCGATCCCGCGGGGGCCGCACCGCTCCTGTGCGCCGGCATCACCACCTATTCGCCGCTGCGCCGCTGGAATGTCGGGCCGGGGCGGAAGATCGGCATCGTGGGCCTGGGCGGGCTGGGCCATGTGGCCGTGAAGATCGCCAAGGCGATGGGCGCGCATGTCACCTTGTTCACCACCTCGCCCGGCAAGGTCGCCGATGCGAAGGCGCTGGGCGCGGACGAGGTAGTCGTCTCCACCCAGCCCGGCGCGATGGAAGCCAACGCCTATACGCTGGACTTCGTGCTCGACACCGTATCGGCGCCGCACGATCTCGATCCCTATCTCGAACTGCTGAAGATCGACGGCACGATGACGCTGGTGGGCATGCCGGCGGAGCCGCACCCCTCGCCCGATCCGGGCCGCCTGATCCTGAAGCGCCGCAGCCTGGCCGGATCGATCACCGGCGGGCTGGCCGAAACGCAGGAGATGCTGGATTTCTGCGCCGCCAACGGCATCGCCGCCGATGTCGAGATGGTATCCATGGGCGAAGTGAACGAAGCCTATGAGCGCCTGCTGGCAGGCAAGGTGAAGTATCGCTTCGTCATCGACATGGCGACGCTGCCCGCGGCCTGAGCCGCGCGGACACGCATTGCACGACACCTGCAGGCCCGCCCGTATCCACAGTGCGGGCCTGTTCTGTTGCCGCGCGGACACAACGGATTTCATCAATGATATATTATCACATTGCCTATTGTGTTGCGTTATAACGTAACATATGCGCCCTCCTCATCCGCAAATCCCAAGGAGGGCCTTTCCCGTGAATTACCGCAGCCTGCTGCTCTACTCAGCCGCCATGCCCCTCGCCCTGGTCCCGGCCATGGCATCCGCCCAGACGGCCAGTCGCGCAGATGCCATCGTCGTGCGCGCATCGGCGCTGGAGCTTTCCGCCGATGAAACCGCCACCCCGGTCATCACCCTGACGGGCGAGGAACTGGTGCGGCGCCGGCAGGCGACATTGGGCGAAACGCTGGCGGGCCTGCCCGGCATCCACACGGATAATTTCGGCGGCGGGGCAAGCCGCCCGGTCATTCGCGGGCAGACGGCGCCGCGCGTCGAAATCCTGTCGGACAGCGCCGCGGTGCAGGACGCATCGGAAATCTCGCCCGATCATGCCATCGTCGCCGAACCGCTGCTGCTGCGCGGCATCGAAGTGCTGCGCGGGCCGTCGGCCCTGCTCTATGGCGGCAGCGCGATCGGCGGCGCGATCAACCTGCTGGACGACAAGGTGCCCACCGCCATTCCCGAACGCGGCGTGACCGGCGCGCTGGAAGGGCGCATAGGCACGGGGGATGACGAGCGGGCAATGGTCGGCGCGGTGACGGTGGGGGTGGGCCAGTTCGCGCTCCACGCCGAAGCGGTCGGCCGCACGTCCGACGATTACGACGTGCCGTCCGCCTTCGGCGAAGACCACGTCCATGGCTCGTACAACGATACGCGGACCTACAGCGTCGGCGGGTCCTGGGTTGGGCCCAGGGGCTATCTGGGCGTCGCCTATACCAACCAGCGTTCGGAATACGGCCTGCCGGGCCACAGCCATGAGTATGAGGACTGTCACCCCCATGGCAGCAGCCTGCATTGCGGCAGCCATGACGACCATGATCACGACCACGATCATGATCACGGTCACGAGGAGGAGGTCCCCTATGTGAAGCTGCGCAGCGAACGCATCGACATTCGCGGCGAATATCGCGACCTGCTGCCGGGCATCGAACGGGCCAGCCTGCGCGTATCCTTCACGGACTACGAACATGGCGAGCTTGAGGAAGACGAGGTCGCCACCACCTTCACCAACAAGGCACACGATATCCGCTTGGAACTGGCCCACGCCCCGATCGGGGGACTGCGCGGCGTGTTCGGCGTGCAGCATTCGAACAGCGAATTCGCCGCCGTGGGCGAGGAGCAGTTCCTCCCCCCCAGCGAGACCCGCAACACCGCCGTGTTCCTGATGGAAACGCTGCAGGCAGGCCCGGTCCGGCTCGAACTGGCCGGCCGCCATGAATGGCAGACGGTGGAAACGGCTGACGGGCGCCGGGCGGAACACAATCCGTTCTCCGTTTCGGGTGCGGCCGTGTGGGATGTCGGCGGCGATCTTTCGCTGGCGCTCTCGCTCGCCCGGTCGCAGCGCGCGCCGAACGTGCAGGAACTCTATTCCAACACGCTTTCGCCCTATCGCGGTGTCCACCTGGCCACCAACACCTGGGAAATCGGCACGCCCACGCTGGGCAAGGAGACCGGCCATTCGATCGACGTGACCCTGCGCAAGACGGCAGGCGCCACCACCTTCACGCTGGGCGCCTATCACCAGGACTTCGACAACTACATCTTCGCCGACACGCTGGACCGGTATGAGGATTTCCGCCTGATCCGCTACACGGCGGCGGATGCCACCTTCACCGGCGTCGACGGCGAAATCCGCCATGCCTTCAGCCCGAACTTCGCCGCGTCGATCTTCGGGGATTACGTGCGGGCGAAGCTGAAGGACGATCTGGGCAACCTGCCGCGCATCCCGGGCGGCCGGCTGGGCGGGCGGATCGACGCGAAGCTGGCGGGCTTCTCGGTCGATGCGGAATATTACCACGTCTTCGAACAGGACCGGATCGCATCGTTCGAAACCACGACGCCCGGCTATGACATGGTCAACGCCACCGTCGCCTATCGCTTCGATCTGGGGGCGGGAAGCAGCGTGGAACTGTTCGCGCGCGGCACCAACCTGACAAACGAACTGGCCTACAACCACAGTTCGTTCATCAAGGACGCCGCCCCGCTGCGGGGGCGCAATGTGGTCTTCGGAGCGCGGACCGCGTTCTGACCGATGACGGCCACGGCGAAGAGCGGGGATGTCTCCGCCCCGTTCCGCCACATCGAGGATCTCCAGGGCTCGCTGCCCTGGGGATCCTTTCTCGATGCGGGCGCGGGCACGCATTCGATGGGCTGGATCGGCACCCTGCGCACCACCCGCTGGACCGCGGTAAGCGGGGCAGAGGGGCACGCCGTGCAGGTGCGCGACGCGATCGATCCGATACGCCGCCCGCAGGACCGGATCATCGTGGGCAACTGGGCGGACGGCCGGCTGCTGGATGGGGAGCGTTACGACACGGTCCTGGCCGACTACCTGCTCGGCGCGATCGAAGGCTTCGCGCCCTATTTCCAGGAACATCTCTTCGCCCGCCTTCGCCCGCATGTGGGCCAGCGGCTCTACGTGGTGGGGCTGGAGCCCTATGTCACGTCGTTTCCGGACAACGACGCCGGCCGGTTGGTATCGGCCATCGGGCGCTATCGCGATTCCTGCCTGCTGCTGGCGGGGGAACGGCCCTATCGCGAGTATCCGCAGCACTGGGCCGCCGCCAACCTGATCGCATCCGGCTATCGCCTGCTCGACCAGCGGCGCTTCCCCATCCGCTACGGACAGCGGTTCGTGGACAGCCAGATCGACATGTCGCTGATGCGGCTGGGCAAGCTGGAGAACCACCCGCTGGCGCAGGCATTGAGGGATGAAGGCGAGCGGCTGCGACAGCGCGGACACGATCACATCGCCGCCCATGGGCACATACCGTGCGGGTGGGACTACGTGATTGCGGCGGAACCCGCCTAGCCGCCGCCCTGGCCGCTGCAATCGGGGCAAGTCCCCGCGATCTCCACGATGATCCGCACGGACCGGAATCCATGTTCGGCCGCGGCGGTAGGCAGCAGCGCGACAGGCCCAGCAGCTTCAACCGGCAGGCTCCGCCGGCAAGACCGGCAGAACAGCGACACCGCATCATGGCCCATGCCCGGCGCGGTGCCGACATAGGCGTTCAGGCTCTCGATCCGGCGCACCACGCCGCGTTCGATCAGACGGCGCAGCGCGCGATAGGTTTGCGTCGGCGCGATCGGCTGCTGGCGCTTCTCAAGCCGCGCCATCAGCCCATAGGCAGTCAGTCCGTCGGGTGCCGACCTGATCGCCCGCGCCACAAGATCGTCCACCTCGCGCGATGTGCGGCGGCGGCGCCGGGCCATCGCATCACCGGCCCGGGTGCGCGCGCCTGCGCCAGTTCGCTATATGGGCGGCGGCAAGGATCAGCGCCCCCGCGCTCGTCACCGCAGCTTCCATCGCAGGATGATGCACACCCAGGCCCAGCGCCATGATGCCCAGGCCCGCGAGGCCGAGCCACAGGGGCGGAAACCACAACCGGCCCCGCGCCGCCCGCAGCAGGATGGCCAGGCTGAACGGGGCGGCAAAGGCGATGATCCACGCATGGAACGCCTCAGGCACATCCAGCCAGGCCGACCAGGCCGGCAGCAACGCGATCAGCAGCGGCAAAGCGAGGCAATGGACCAGGCAGGTCAGCGAAACGCCGATGGCGAGGCCATCGAGGAGATTGCGTCTCCCCGGATGCGGTTTGGCGGAACTCATGGATGGAAGGGAACCTTTACGTCTGGACAATTATGATATGAGATATCATCTCATAATAAGCAAGCAGAGACTTTGCCCATGATCCCAATCTTGCCTGCCCAGTCGTCTTGCCTGCCCAGTCTCGCCCTCGCCCTGGTGGTTATGCGGTTCACAAACCCACGCCGCTAATCGTGCCTTTCGGGCCTCTCCACTTCCCCACCTCCGCCCGTCCTGAGCTTGTCGAAGGACGCGCGAAAACGGAAGGTTGGGTGGATCCTCTTATGGGCACCCTCAGCGCGCCTCCTTCGACAAGCTCAGGACGGGCGGGTGGGTGGTGACACAACCGCCTTCGCCTTTTGCCCCGCGCTCAGTTCTCCGGGTAGGGCATGATGAGCGTCCCGTCGGGTGCGGCGGTGAAGCTCGTCTGCGTGGGATAGGGTATGGAGATGCCCTCCTGCGCGAAACGCTGGATAATGGCCACCATCAGCCGGTCGCGCAGCGGATGGGCGACCGACCAGTCATTGCCCGCAACATCGACCAGCAGGACGAAATCGAGCGAGCTGGCGCCGAACGCATCGAAGCCGGCGCGGGCCGCCTTGGCTCCTTCCGCTTCGACCAGCCCGGACAGGATGCCGGGAATGCGCGCCAGCGTTTCCGGCGGCGTTTCGTAGGCCACGCCGATGGTGAAGGACAGGCGGATATGCTCGCGCCCGCTGACATTGAGGATTTCCTTGTCCAGGAGGTTCTTGTTCGAGACGATCATCAACTCGCCCGTATGCGCGCGGATGCGGGTGGATTTCAGGCCGATCGCCTCGATCACGCCGGCCTTGTCATCGAAATTGATCGTGTCGCCCCGACTGAAAGGCCGGTCGAAGATGATCGCCAGCGCAGCGAACAGGTCCTGGAATATGCCCTGCGCGGCAAGGCCCACGGCGATGCCGCCCACGCCCAGGCCCGCCACCAGCCCGGTGACGTTCACGCCCAGATTGTCGAGCAGGACCACCGCCGCGATGGCGAACACCACCACGCTCACCAGCAGCCGGATCAGGCCCATGGCGTTGATGATCGCTTCGCCGTGGAAGTGCTCGCTCGCCGTTCTGTGCTCGACCGCGCCGATAATCAGCTCGCGCGCCCAGATCGCCCCCTGGATCACCGCCGCCACGGTGAAGAGGAAGGTGACGATCCGCGCCAGCACGGGGGGCGTGCTGGCATAGCCCGCGACCAGCATGACCGCGACCATCACGATGAAATAGCTGGTCGTCTTGCACAGCGCCCGGCCGAAGATCGAAAGCCAGGCGACATGCTGCCCCTCGCGCTCGGCCCAGCGCCTGCCCAGCCGCCGCAGCGCATAAAGCCCCGTGACGATCGCGGTCGCTATCGCACCGGCAATGATGATCTGCAGCCAGTGGGATTGCAGCCATGCCAGCGATGAAGTCCACAGGTCGTGAAACTGGATTTCGGCGTTCTCCGCACCGGGGGAAACGCCGGGGGCCGACGCCGGGGCCGCATTCATCCTGTCATCCTTTTCATCAGTTCACCGATCGCCGCACCACGCGCGAAGCGGTGCCACCCGCGCAGTCATGGGGAAATGGGCAGGCAGCGCGGAAGGTTCCGAAAATCTGCGCTCATCCCCTGTGCCCCCTCCGTGTTCCCCCCGCCCTGTCCGCCGTCCATACATCTATTCGCTGCCGGTCACAGCCAGCAATCCGGCGCCCACGCCGAACAGTGCCAGCACCGCCGCCGAATCGATACCCATCCTGAACACCGTGCGGTCGCGATGTTCGAGCAGGCCCACCAGGAATACGCCGATCAGCACCGCGCCCAGCAAGGCCGAGACGACTTCGAACATGCCCAGCGAATTCATCAGCGGATCGCCGCCAAGGATGGCGTCTCCCAAGGGCAGGAAGGACAGGTTGACGAAATTGGTGCCCAGCACCTGCCCGAACGCCATCTCGGGCCGCCCCAGGCGCAGGGCGGCGATGATCGTCACCAGTTCGGGCAGCGAGGTTGCCGTGCCGATCAAGGCGAAGCCCACCGTCGCACTGGCGAGGCCCGCCTGTTCCGCAATCGCATCGCCGGTCTGCGACAGCGCATAGCCCGCCGCGAACACCATCGCGCCATAGAGCGCCGTTTCCAGCCACAGCCGGCTCAAGGCGCGCGAGCCCGCATCATCGCCACCCTTCTTCGGCGTGACCGGCGGCTCGTCATCCTCGACCGTCCAGGGCGACCGTTCGTCATGGCCCGCCGCGATCCAGAAGAAGATGATCGCGGCGGACCCGATGACCGTGGTGGAAACCCCCAGCCGCCCCAGGGCAACGTCATCCACCACCACGGCGATCGCGATCATGATCAGCAGCAGCATGGAAAGCACCGCCATCATCATCGTGGATGGCCTTGCCACGATGGAGGTGACCGCGTTCCGGCCGATAAAGGCATCGGCCAGCGCCAGCAGCACGATATTGATCGACGCCGATCCGAGCAGGTTGTTCACCGCCAATGCGGGATTGCCGATCGACGATGCGGTAATGACATTGGCCAGTTCGGGCAGCGACGTGATGCCGCCCAGCAGCAGCATGCCGATGAATGCGCGGTCCATCCCGGTCCGGTCCGCCACCTTGTCCAGCGTATACGTCAGCCGTGTACCGGCAAACCAGATCACCCCCGCCGCCAGGGCGAAGATCAACGCATTCACCCAGATCGGGAAGGAGACGGCATTGGCGAGCGGCATATCAGTCAACGGAAACGGCAAGACAGCGTTCCGTGGACCGGTCAGCCGATCAGGGCGGGCAGGGTCTGGAAGGCGATGGCCAGGGCCGCGATGGCCAGCGCCAGCCTGACGACCGGGCTGCCATCCGATCCCACCCGCCGCCAGCCCTGGGCAAGCAGCGCGCAAGCCGCCAGCGCCGCGCCCAGTGCGATCCAGCGGACCGCCGGATTGCCCGGCATTATCAGTTCCGCGCCATAGGCAATCATGAAGTGCGCGGCCCACACCAGGAAGGCCAGCACCATGATCTTCCAGTTGGAATGGAGGTTCAGTTCATCGCGCATCTCAGCCTCCCGGAAACAGCCGGGGGACGATTGCGAACACCACGCCCTGCAGGGCGGTGAAGCCGGTGAAGCGCGCGACGATGTCCATGGTCACGCTGTGCGGCGTGGTCAGCAGGCCCCTGGCCTCGCGGAATGCCAGGTAGACCACCATGATCAGCGACAGGAACACCACCTGCCCCTGCAGCGCCATCAGCATGAAGACGATGGCCCCCATCGAAGTGGCGGTGGGGTCCAATCCGGCGGCCAGCCAGCCCGAAATATCGCTGTGCAGCGCATAGGCGGCGAGCGCGGCCCCGGCCATCACCAGCACCCAGGGCAGATTGCCCGCAGGCTTGCCCGCACGCCCCGCCAGCACCTTGCGCCCGGCCTGCACCAGCCCCAGCACCGCCAGGTTCATCGCCACGATCAGCGCCGTCTGGCCAACCGGCGGCGGGGCGATCCAGACTTCCGGGTGGATGCCGTAGAGATAGAGATAGGAGAAGATCGCCAGGAACCCGATCATGCCGATCACCGTCATCAGCACGTTCAGCGCCCACCAGCCGTGGCTGCGCGGGCCGGTGATCGCCACCGGCAGTATGATCCCCGCGCCTACATCCGCCTGTTCGACCGGCAGGGGTCCGTCCGTCTCCCACAGCCAGCGCACGGTGGCGAACAGGGTGACTACGCCGCAGAAGATCGCGAAGGGATAGGCCTGCACCGTCAGCGCCAGGAAGAAGCCCGCGGTGAATATTGCGCTGGCCATCGGCCAGATGGACGGCCCCGGCATGAGCTGGATATATTGCGGTTCCGCATTGACCGGCGAGGTGATCAGCGTTTCCCGCGTGCCGGTGGCCGCATTGGGCAGCATGTGGCGCCCTTCCTCCACTTCCCGCGCAAGGCCGGGATTGTCCCACAAGGGCTCGCGCGAATGGACCACCGGGATCGAGCGGGTGGAATAAAGCCCCGTCGGCAGCCATTCCAGCGTGCCCCCGCCATAGATGTTGCCCGCATCCGGCCCGCGCGCGGAAAAGCGAAAATTGCGCGCGCAATCATACAGGAACAGCAGCACCCCCAGGGCGATGACGAAAGCCCCGATGGTGGATACGAGGTTCAGCGTGTCGAGCCCCCTGCCCGGCAGATAGGTGTAGACCCGGCGTGGCATCCCCATCAGTCCGGCCAGATGCATCGGCAGGAAGGTCACGTGCAGGCCACCGAACATCAGCCAGAACACCCAGCGGCCCAGCCGGTCGGACAGCGGCTTGCGGCTGACCATGGGCGCCCAGTAATAGAACGCGGCGAACATCGGCAGCACCATCCCGCCGATCAGCACGTAATGCAGATGCGCCACGACGAAATAGGTATCGTGCGCCTGCCAGTCGAACGGGACCATGCCCAGCATCACCCCGGTCAGCCCGCCCATCACGAAGACGGTGATCGATCCCACCACGAACAGCGCGGGCGCGCTCCAGCGGATCTTGCCGCTGGCCAGCGTGGCGATCCAGCAGAAAACCTGGATGCCCGCGGGCAGGCTGACCGCCATGCTTGCGGCCGAGAAATAGCCCGCCGAAACGCGCGGCATGCCGGTGGCGAACATGTGGTGCGCCCATACGCCGAAGCTGATGAAGCCGGTGGCGACCAGCGCCAGCACGTTCAGCCGGTATCCCACCAGTTCGGTCCGTGCGATGGTGGCGACCATCATCGACATCAGCCCCGCGGCGGGCAGGAAGATGATGTAGACCTCCGGATGGCCGAAGAACCAGAACAGGTGCTGCCACAACAGCGGATCGCCCCCGCGCGTGGGATCGAAGAAGGGCCAGTTGAACGCCCGCTCCGCCTCCAGCAGCAGGGTGCACAGGATCACCGCCGGGAACGCGATCACGATCATCACCGCGAAGACCAGCATCGCCCAGGCGAACATCGGCATCCGGTCCAGCGTCATGTTCGGGGCGCGGGTGCGCAGCACGCCCACGATGATCTCCACCGCGCCGGCAATGGCGCTGATCTCGATGAAGCCGATCCCCAGCAGCCAGAAATCGGCCGCGATGCCGGGGCTGAATGCGCTGCTGGTGAGCGGCGGATACATAAACCAGCCCCCATCGGGCGCGAGGCCGACGAAGATCGAGGCGAAGAAGGACAGGCCCCCGATCAGATAGGCCCAGAAGGCATAGGCCGACAGGCGCGGGAAGGGCAGGTCGCGGGCGGCCAGCATCTGGGGCAGCAGCAGGATGCCGATGGCCTCCACCGCGGGCACGGCGAACAGGAACATCATGATCGTGCCGTGCATCGTGAAGAACTGGTTGTAGGTGTCGGGATGCATGAAATCCTGCATCGGCGCGGCCAGTTGCAACCGCATCCCCAGCGCCAGCAATCCCGCCAGCAGGAAGAACAGGAAACTGGTGATCACATACCAGTACCCGACATAGTTGTTGTTTACCGCGGTCAGGACCTTCCAGCCCTTCGGCGTCTCCCACAGCCGTTCAAGCTCCCGCACTTCCTTGTCGGGCCGCTTCCGTTTCAGCGGGAAGAGTCCGTAGAGCTTGTGGTCGAACCCGGTTTCCGAACTCATTGCGGGCGTTCCAGCCAGGCGGCGATGGCATCCAGTTCCTGCGCCGAGAGCCGGTCATAGCTGGGCATGCGGTTGCCGGGCTTGATCGACTGGCTGTCGCCGATCCACCCGGTCAGCGTGCCGCGATGGTTGGGCAGGATGCCGGCGCCCACCGTGGCGCGCTCGCCCATCAGGGTGAGGTCGGGCCCCGCCAGCCCGTTCGCTTCCGTGCCTGCGACGCGATGACACGCCGCGCAGCCCGTATCCATGAATAGCGCACGCCCTTGTGCCGTACCCGCGACCGTTGCGCTGCTCGCGGATGCGGATGCGGGTGCCGGTGGAAGCGGTGCGGCATCGCGGGCGGCCCGCTCATCGAACCATGTGCGCCATTGTGCCGGGTCCTCCGCGATGGCGACAAAGCCCATCAGCGCATGTGGCCCGCCGCAATATTCCGCGCAGACCCCGCCGAACCGGCCTGCCCGGTCAGCCTCCACCCGCAGCAGGTTCGTGCGGCCGGGGATCATGTCCTTCTTGCCGGAGAGGTGGGGCACCCAGAAGCTGTGGATCACGTCGGCGGATTTCAGTTCGAACACCACCGGCACGCCCACCGGAATGCGGACCTCGTTGGCATCGCGCAGCACGACATTGCCCTGCGGGTCGAGATATTCGACGCGGAACCACCACATCTCGCCCGTGACGCGGATGCGCATCTCGTCGCCCGTGATCGGCCGGGTGAGGCTGGCCGTCAGGGTCAGGCCCCAGACCAGCAGCACCGTCAGCACCACGCCCGGAAAGGCCACGCCGCCGATCCAGACCGCCCGCTCGCCGCCCAGCATCCGGCGCAGGCGTCCGGTCCCCCTCAGCGCGATCCACAGGGCGATGCAGACGATTGCCGTCACCACCACGCCCATCGCCATCAGCGCCCACGAAAGCGTCGTCACGCTGTCGGCATAGGGGCCTGCCGGATCGAGCACCGGCGGCGGCCATCCCCACAGCGCGTCAACCATCGCGCATTCCCAGCAGATAGGCCGCGATGTCTGCCGCTTCGGTGGCGTTCAGGGGCATTCGCGGCATCGTCGACCCCGGTTCAACCTCCGGTGCGTTGCGGATGAAAGCAGCCAGGTTCGCAGGCGTTTTCGGCAGTTTCCCGGCGATCAGGCCGCGATCACCAAAGCCTTCCAGCGATGGCCCCAACCGGCCCCTGGGCCAAGGAACCCCCGGAATCTCGTGGCAGGCCCCGCAACCCGTGGCTTCGATCAGCGCCAGACCCTTCTCCTCCGCCGTCGCATCCGAATCTCCCCGTGCATCAGGCGGCGGCTTGCATCCGCCGACCAGCGCCAGCACGGCCACCAGCGCGACAGGGCCTGCTGAAAATAACCGCCAATTTTCCGGTCTGTATGCGTCCATGCCGTTCCGCTGCCCCTGCCTTGTTGGAACCAGCCGCCAGCGCCAAATGTTCCCATCCTGATGGAACTTTCCGCAAAACCGCTCCTCGCCCTGGCATCTCTGGCCGCGCTTGCCGGCTGCAACCCGCCCTCCATCACGGACCCGTTTGGCGAGAGCGGCGAGTTGCTGGCGTTGTCCGGCGGAGACGCCGGCGCACAGTCGGCCTGTCACACCTGCCATGGGTTGAATGGCGAGGGCGATGGCGGTCTCACGCCGCGCCTGGCGGGGATGGAACGCGGCTATCTCGCCCGGCAGATGAACTTTTTCGCCGAAGGACAGCGTCCGCACGCCCGGATGCACTGGATCGCCCGACGTCTCGACCCGCAGCAACAGGATCGCGTGTCGGAATATTATGCCGGGATGGACTGGTCGCCCCCTGCCCGCCCTGCCACGCAAAGCTGCGAAGGTGCGGCCGCGCAAATCTACCACGCGGGCGATCCCGCCCGGGGGCTGGCGTCCTGCGCATCCTGCCATGGCGCCTCGGGCGAAGGCATGGGGCGGGGCAATCCCGCGCTGGCCGGGCAGCCCGCCCGATACATCGCCGCGCAGCTGGAGAAATGGCGCAAGGGCGAACGGCACGGCGATCCCCTGGGGGAGATGCGGGATGCCGCCCGGCTCCTGGCGGATGCCGAGATCGCCCCGCTGGCGGCCTACGCCGCTAGTTTGCACGGGTTGCCGGGTGATCCTGAATCTCCGGCAGCATGCCCTCCACCACGTCGTCCCGATCCAGGAAGTGGTGCTTGAGCGCCGCCCCCACATGCAGCGGCACCAGCAACGCCAGCCCGATCACGCCCAGCATGTGCAGGCTTTCCGCCCATCCGAGCACCTGGAACTGCCATTCCGGCGATAGTGCATGGAACGGCATTACCGGCATCGGCACGATCCCGGCGATATGCAGCGGCTGCGCGGGCTGTATGGCCGACCACATGCACCATCCGCTCAACGGCAGCAGGGCGAAGAGCAGGTAGAACATGACGTGGGTCATCCACGCGGCGCGCCTTTGCCATTGGGGAGAGTCCGCATCGTTCGTGGGGCCGGGTATATAGAGCCGCCACATCGCGCGGAAGATCGCCAGGACCAGCAGCGTCAGCCCGATCTCGCTGTGGCGGGCATAGGCCTCCAGCTTGTCGCCACCGGCGGGATAGCGCTGCATCAGCCAACCCGAACCGAGCTGATAGAGCACGATCGCGGCCATGACCCAGTGGAACCACACACCCACGGGCGAGTACTTCCCCCGGCGCGTGTAGCTGCGCGCCCATTCACGCACCAGATGCGGGAGCTTCACCGCGGCCGTTCCCGCAGGACACCGCGATAGAGGATCGCCATCGCCGCCAGCAGATAGGCGGCCGATGCCGGCGCCCACATCACGATGCCCGCCAGTTGCTGGTCTTCCAGCGGAGACAGCCCCCACGCACCGGTAGTGAGCCAGTGCGGCGCGTAGAATGCATGGTCGGCGAAGGTCAGGAGAGCACCCAGCATGCCCATCGCCACCATCGCCGCCAGCAGCGCAAGCGCGGCCCCGGCAGATCGCTCGTCCAGCAGCTTCGCCCACCACATGGCCGCGCTTCCGGCAATGGTGATCTGCATCGCCCAGAACACGGCGTCGGAAGACATGGCTGCCGCATAGAAACCCGGTGCATGCCAGCCGACGAACACGAGGATATGGACCGCCGTCCAGCCAGCCAACGTACCGGGAAGCTTCCGTTCCCGCAGGCCCAGCGCCGCGACCGCGAGGGGAGCGACCAGCGCCGCCAGCGCAAGATCGTGCAGGATGCGCACGAGGAAAAGGGCCGATCCCATGGCGCAGAAGGGGCTGACGAAGAGGAACAGGCAGACGGCGAGCAGCCCCCCCGCGGCCCGGCCATCGCCCCTGCCCGGCCAGGCGCGCCAGGCAAGCATGCCCAGCGCGAACGCACCCAGCAGCAGGGGATCGGGATTCCAGCGCGAAAGCCATTCCGCCGGAAGGGGGGCCTCGCCGCAATAAGGCAGCCAACGGGTCAAGCGCCCCTCATCTTCCGAGCTTCCAGCCCAATGCGATGGCGAGCGCTATCCCGATGCCGATGCCCGCGCCGATACTGTCCAGCGCGGAGCCGATCCCCACGCCCAGGGTCAGGCCGATCGGCAGCGCCCATATCTGCTTGTCCTTCATTGCGGAACCGCTTGCCCAGTGGCGGGCGCGGGTGCCGGACGCACGGCGAGCGCGACCCGCCAGACCGTGTTCGACAAATCATCCGCGATCAGCAGGGCGTTCCCGACCGGATCGACCGTCACGCCCACCGGGCGCCCGCGCGCCTCGCCATCCGCCGTGAGGAAACCGGTCACGAAGTCGACAGGCTTGCCCGCGGGCATCCCCCCGGCAAAGGGTATCCAGATGACCTTGTAGCCCGCCAGATCGTGCCGGTTCCAGCTGCCGTGCTGGCCAACGAAAGCGCCATTGGCGAAGCGGGGGCCGAACACCGTTCCATTCCCGAATGCCAGGCCCAGCGGCGCGACGTGCGATCCCACCGCATAATCGGGCGTGAGCGCCTTCGCCACGAGATCGGGCTTCTGCGGGCGGACGCGTGGATCCACATGCTTGCCCCAATAGCTGTAGGGCCAGCCATAGAACCCGCCTTCGCGCACGGACGAGATATAATCGGGCACCAGGTGATCGCCCAGTTCGTCCCGCTCGTTCACCGCGGTCCACAACACGCCCGTTTCGGGGTTGAACGCCAGCGCGGTGGGATTGCGCAATCCGGTGGCATAGGGACGGTGCGCGCCGGTTTGCGGATCGATTTCCCAGACCATCGCCCGGTCGATCTCCGCTTCGGGCCCGCGTTCCATGATGTTGCTGTTCGACCCTATCCCCACATACAGGCGGGAACCGTCGGGACTTGCGGCCAGCGCCTTGGTCCAATGGTGGTTCAGCTCGGACGGAAGCCCGGTCACTTCCCGGCCGGGCGCCGTGATCTTCGTCTGCCCTTCCTCATAGGGGAATTCGAGCAGGGCATCCTGGTTGGCGACATAGAGCTTGCCGCCCGCCAACGCGAGGCCATAGGGCGCGTTGAGATCGGCAATGAACACCGTGCGCAGTTCCGGCCGTCCGTCCCGATCCTGATCGCGCAGCAAGGTGATCTGATCCCCGCCTTTCACCTTGGACTTCCCGCGCGCCTTGATCATCCCGGCAATCACGTCCTTGGGCCGGATCTTGGGCGCCCCACCGCCAGACCCTTCCGCAATCAGTATGTCGCCATTGGGGAGGACCAGCATCTGGCGCGGAATCTTGAGATCGGTGGCGATGGGCAAGATCGTGAAGCCTTGCGGGACCGTTGGCACTTCTCCGTCCCACCCGGCTGGCCGGGCGATGCTCATGGGCGGGAGCAAGGTCTCGCTCGTTCCCGGAAGCCGGGGGTCCGATCCGTTCTGATCGATCGGTTCGCCGGGGCCTCCGCAGGCCGCGAGCGCGAGAAGCGCCGCGATCGGGGCAAAGAGTTTGCTGGTCATCGTGTCGCTCCCGTTACGATTGGGGCCGAATAAGCGACCCAGCCTGCTGCGAGCGCCAGCAAGGTCGAGAAGATCGACAGGAAAAGACCCGTCGTTCCCACGGAACTCCATGCATCCCGGCTGTGCTGGAATGAATTGAGCAGGCCGACGATCCACATCGCGCCGGCAAGCCCGAGGTAGATGAGCGCACGGAGCCTGAACGGCGTCCCCCGCAGCCGTACGAAGGCCGCGATCGCCCAGATGACGATCAGTGCTCCGAACAATTGCGCGCCCGCGATGAGCCAGGCCGAGAAGTGGCTCCACTGGACAACCGCCGTGTTGAGATAGGTAATGTCCGATGCCAGCGCGCTGGCGAACAATGCGATCGGGAATGCCAGCAGCAATCCGTGCAGCGGGTGAAGGAATCTTGCCTGGCCTGTCGCCATTGTCTGCTCTCCCAGGTTGATTTCCCGCCCGCCTCATGATGGGTAACCCGCGAGTTGGCGTTTTTCTCCCGCCGCTCTTCCGACAGATGCTCCCCAAGGCCGTTTCAATCGCTCTCCACCCGCTGGCCTGCCGGGCGGGCGTTTTGCCGCAGATGACGACGTGCGCTATTCCCGGGCGGAGCTTGAGCGGATGCTGCCCCTGCTGCGGGCGCACGACGTGGCAGGGCCCGGTACGCTCGGTGTATGCCGATCCGTTCTGCTGGCGGCAGGAGGATATTCGGGCGAGGTGCTGTTCGAAAATCCGGAAATGGCCCGCACCATCCGGGCCGCTGGAAGATGCGAGGCGGTTCCGCCGGACCTCGTTGCCGCGCGCGCTCGATCTTTCTCAATTCAGGTTAAGGATTATCCGGTGTTTAGCGATTATAAAGCTGGAGCGTCGGTCAGGAGCGAGTCACATGCGCGGAAAAGCGCTGTTCGCGTGTTTAGTTTTGGTTCAGTTAGCCGTGGTGTATTATCTGATGTTATCGTCAACGTGGACTTGCCAAGGATCGGAACAGATCAGCGATCGGTCAGACCGGGCGCCGGTCCTTTGCCGAACAATACAACGCAACCGCTCTACAACTGCCTGGTGATCAATTCGTTCGCCCACCTTGCGCATTTGCGCGGCGACTTCCTGGATGTGTCGGTCGTTCACTGCTGCCCCGTCAAAATCGACCCTGATGGTCCCCCGCTGCGCCTGGCCGGGCATTAAAGCGATCTGCCTGCGGCCAACAGTTTGAACGGCCCGACGAATGGACGTGAACATTCCGTGTTACTGGAAATCGATCGCCATCGCCTTGCGCGACTCGGCACGGATGAGGGGTCGCCTGCCGCCACGGCAAGAGTCGGCGCCCAAATCCCCTAATCGGAACAGCGCGTTCCCCCTGTCAGTTTGCCGCGATCCATGAATAGAAGATATCGGGCATGCGCCCGCCGTCGTCCGCATCCACCTGCTTCGCCGCCGCGGCCAGAAGCGCCTTGCCGAGACGGCGCCGATCCGCCGGCAGCTTGTCGTTGGCGGCGTAGCGGCTGGAGATGATCTGGCGGAACGGCTTGTATTCGTTGTTGGCATTGCTTTGTGACCAGGCGGCCGCCATCTTGCGCTCCACGATGGAGATAGCCCGCGTTCGGGCGTGATCGGAACCGGCGCCGTAAAGTGCCACAAGCGCATCCCAGCCCGCGTCCCCGCCATTCCACTGCGCTTCCCACGCCATGTCCAGCGCCTCCTCGATCGGGGCCCTGCTGCTGGCCAACAGCGTCGGGAAGGTGACGATATGGTTGGGGTCGCCGGCCTTCGACAGGGCAAGCGTCCGGATCCTGTCGCTGGCGAGTTCTTCGAGCAGGTCTGTTTCCGCCCAATCGAGCCGCCCGTCCGCCATGACGGCGTCGACCACCGCCTGCGCGTCGGCCGGGGAAATGCTCTTCCCCCAATCCGGCCGCTGCCTGATCTTCTCGATCAGCGCGAGGATTCCTTCGGAAGTGACGGCCTTGCTGTCGAGTGGCGATGTGTACGCCGATAATCCGGTTTCCGCTCGAGATACGGAAGACATCAAGGCGAGGAAGCCCACCGCCAGAAATTTAGCGATCCCGTTCATCATTACGCCCAGTTGCAGATTGGTGGGATAGCCTAGCAAGCCAGCGGGCTCTGTCAAAGCGGCGGGTGAGCCAATCCAGGCGCCCGCCTGCTTTCCCCTTGTATTTCGGTGGGCCGTTCGGCCGCACAGTCGGGAAGCAACTGAGGCATTGAGAAAAATGGCAGAAACCGTGGTGAGCCCTGCTGGGTTCGAACCAGCGACCTACTGATTAAAAGAACGAATAGTGAACATTCGTTGGGCCACGCCTGTCCACGAAAGTGATTGCCTTTCAAGGGCTTGATTAGGAATACGAGGTGTGGCCGGGGCTGGCCACGCTGACCCTGGTTCCTTCGCAACCGTCTTAGGAGCCGTCTTAAATGCCTGAATTGTCTGACCGGATGGTCGAGAAGCTGCCGTTCGCCGCGAGCGGCCAATATGCCGTGCGGGACGACCTGCCCGGCTTCTTCCTGATCGTGGGCAAGCGCGCGAAGACCTACGCCGCGCAGTGCGACGTGAAGGATGATCTGGGGCGTCGCCGCACGAAGCGCGTCACGCTGGGCAGGTTCCCCGACCTGTCGGTGAAGCAGGCCCGCGCCAAGGCGAAGGCCGAGATGGGCGCGCTACAGGTCGCCGGCAGGTTCGAGGCCCGGCGCAAGGAATGGACGCTGGGCGAGGCATGGGAGCATATGCGCGACTTCGAGCTTCCCCGGAAGGGATCGCGCCCGCGCACCGTCTAGGGCTATGAGAAGACGATCAACCGTCTGATGAAGGGATGGCTGGGCGTGCCGCTACGGAAGTTCGCGGACCATCCCCGGCTGGTCGAGGAACGGCATCACGAGATCACCCGCGAAAACGGCCCCTATGCCGCCAACCATTTCGGGCGGGCTTTCCGGCGGCTTTATAGATACGCGCAGGCGAAGCTCGACCGGACGCTGCCGCTGGTGGCGTGGAGCCAGGTCATCACCTGGAATGCCGAGGTTCGCGATAGCAGCGGCATGGGCGATACCGATCTGGGCGACTGGTTCGCGCAGCTTGCCGACCTCAAGAATGGGGTGCGGCGCGAGTTTCACCTGTTCACCCTGCTGTCCGGCTCGCGGCCCGACGCGCTGAGCAAGGCGCGCTGGGCGGACCTCGACGTGCGCCGCCGCGCGCTGCGTATCCCGGAACCCAAGGGTGGGCCGGACCGGGCCTTCGCCATCCCCCTGTCGCGGCCCATGCTGGCTTCGCTGATCCGGGCGCGGAAGGCGGGTCGGAAGCTCGCGCCGCGCCAGTCGGCAACCTTCGTGTTCCCTTCGCCGGACAGCGCCAGCGGCCATCTTGCGGAATGGAAGGAGGATCGCGCGGAACTGGCCAAATGGGGCAAGCAGCTTCGCCAGTCCTATGTCATCGCGGCCGAGACGCTCGACGTGTCGGAGCGCACCTTGAAGCGGCTGCTGAACCACAAGACGCAGGACGTGACGATGGGTTACGGCGACCGGGATCGCATGTGGCCCCGGCTGCTGGCGGAGCAGGAGCGGATTTCCGCGCATATCATGGCGCACCAGCCGCGCGGTTAGTCAGTTTTTACGCTGCACGACGCCTGACCACGTTAAAACTGCTTGCGGGGCCGGGCGTGGCGAACGATATTGTCATCGTCTGGTTGCGGTAGCGTCTCGGCGCAGGCCCATCGGGGGAACGACCCCCGGCTATGACCGGCGGGCGACGCTTCAATGCCCGTGAATCGCACTGTAGGCCCTACGGGGCCGCGCGGACTTGGCGAGCCGGAAGAACAACAACCCACAGCGACAAAGCCTTGTCGGGCTGTCGCTGGTTCTTCCGGAGCTTTACATGTCTATCGCACTTGATGATTCATGGGGCCAGCTTGCCGAGCGCGTCGCGGAGATCGTGACGCGCCATCTGGCCGACCTTCCGCCCCGCCGCGTGTCGCCGTGGTTCACGCCCGACGATGCTGCCGCTTACGTCCGCCTGACCGTGCGCGGTCTGGAGGATATGCGCGCAAAGGGCACCGGCCCGCGCTTCCACAAGGTCAACGACCGCATCGTGCGCTACCATGTGCGCGATCTCGACGCTTGGTTTCTCGGCAAGGGAGGCGAGCGTGGCTGACGAATACGAAATGCCCGCCCCGTGCGAGGGGGCGGGCGATAACGGCGCTGATCTGACCCCAGCCCCTTCTTCTTGGCCCTTCCCGTGGGAATGGGAAATCACCAACTGGAACGGCCTCGCGTGTGACTATGCGGCGCGGCGCGCGCTCGATTATGCCGAGACGGTCCACGACATTGATTGCGAGGACCGGGGATGGCTGTTCCCCAACGCCATCCGTGAACGCTGCGCTAATCCGCTGCTGTTGTTGCGCTTCCTGCCGCATGGCGTAACCGAGCCGGTGCGCCGCGAAGCGGAAAGGCTGCTGCGCGCATGGTAGAGCCTGTTGCGTTCGACGCCACCGCCGCCGTCGCCTTCGCTGCTCGCTTCGGCCCGCCGAATATCATGGCCTTCGAGGGCGGGCGATGCCTGCACCCTGAATTGCCCACCACGGCGGAAGCCACCGCATGGCTTACGGCTAACGGGCAGCGGAACGTGTTTTTCGCCCCGGCCACCGTGCGCGACGCCTTTGTGGGCAAGCCCAAGAAGGGCGATTGTCTCGGCTCCGAATGGGCATGGGTGGACATCGACCCACCGAAGGGGATGCACGATGCCGATGCCCTCGCGAAATGGCAGGCGCGGACGCTGGCGGACATTGACGCCACCGACGTTCCGCCCGCGCAGGTCGTGGTGTCGTCCGGGCGCGGGCTGTGGCTGTTCTGGCGGTTGCCCCGGCGGCTCCCGTCCGCGGAAGTCGAGGCGATCAACTATGCGCTCGCCAGCCGCTTCGGCGGCGGGGACGCCTGCCACAACGTAGATCGCGTTGCCCGGCTCCCCTTCACCCTCAATTCCAAGACGGGCGAAACCGCCGTCATCCTCCGCGACGAGGAAGGCTGTACGACGGTGGAGGCGCTGCCCTCGCAGACCCCGCCCGCCGCGCAACCGGACAAGGTGTTGGGCGACTTGGGCGGAGCATCCCCGCTGCCCGACGAGGATGCTTTCCGCGCGGCGGTGGAGGCGTTGCCCTGCCCGGAGGCCAAGCGGATGGACCTGTTGCTGTCCGCCCTCAATCCTGCCGTCGCCAACGATTTCCGCGACAAGCCGCTGGACGTGAACGACCGCTCCGCTGTCATGTATAGCTGGACGATCAAGGCGGTGATGGCGGGCATGGAGCCGCGCGTCATTCGCGATTGCATCCTGTCCCCCGCCGTGCCGGCGATTAGCGCGCACCTGCTCGACCCCCGCAAGTGCCCGGCCTCGCTCCGTGAGCGCGCCGCCGCCCGACAGGTTGCCCGCGCCTATAACTGGGCACTCGGCACCGGCTGGGAGCCGCCCGGCGCGGCAGAGGCGCGGGAGGCGGAGGACGTGCAGGCCACTGGCCTCGTCAGCCTCGCGCCCATCCCGGCGGACCTGCCTGCCCGCCCTTGGCTGGTCGAAAACCTGCTGATGGATGGGCAGGTGACGATGCTCACCGGGCGGGGCGGCGATGGCAAGTCGCTGCTGGCGCTGCAACTAGCCGTCATGGTCGCGGCCCGCGCCGATTTCGGATGGTGGCAGGCCCGCGAGCGCCGCAACGTCCTCATCCTCAATGCGGAGGACAACCTTGACGAACAGCGCCGCCGCCTTGCGGGCGCTTGCGAGGTCATGGACGTGGACCCGCGCCTGCTGGAAGGCCGCCTGTTCACGATGGAGCGGGATAGCTTGGTGCTCGTTCACCGCGACCCGGAGGACGGCAAGGTGAAGCCCTTGCCGCTTTACGAACGGCTGGCGGCGCTGATCGAGGAACACCGCATCGGGCTGGTCATCGTTGATCCGCTGGTCGAGGCGCACGTCGGCATGGACGAGAACAGCAACGCGGACATGAAGGAGCTTGTCATCATGCTCCGCCACCTGGCCCGCGCCCGCGCGGTGCCGCTGCTGACCGTTCACCATAGCCGCAAGGGCGCATCCGGTGGCGATCAGGACGGCGCGCGCGGCGGCTCCGCCCTCGTCAACGCCTGCCGCGTCGTCGTTACCCTCGACCGCATGAGTGAGGCGGAGCACGGCTCGATCAATCCGCCGATGCCGAAGGAACGCTATGTGCGCGTGACCGGGGCGAAGGCGAATTATGCCGGTCGCATTGGCGACCGCTGGTTGGAGCTTGTGCCGGTCGAGCTACCCAACGGCGACGAGACGCCCGGCTTCCAGCGCATTGCCTTCGGGCAGCTTGACGAGGGCTTTGACATTCATTCGTGGGAATACCGCGACGAGCTTCTGCGGATGGTGCGCGAGGGCCGGGGAAGCGGCAAGCTGTGGTCGAGCAGCAAGAGCGGACCGAGGGCCGCGCGGCTTGACGCGGCGATTGCGGAGCGTTTTAGCCTTGATCTGGGGCAGGCGAAGGACGTGCTGGCGAGGTTCAGGAACGCTGGGCTGATCGCCCTTGCCGAACAGAAGGGCGACGACCGTAAGATGTCGGACGTGTGGGTGTTGCCGGGGACGGAGCTTCCCGAAGGGACGGCGGAAATCCCATTCTAGGCTTTATTTCTGGACCGGCTAGAACGGTCTTGGGAATGACTGTGAAGGATTGCCAAATGGCAAGGCAGAAACCGGACGAGGACTTAGTCGCTTATCTCAAGGAACATCTGAAATATGAGCGCGACATGCTGCGCTTCACGTACGCAATGCTGTTCGAGATGGATGGCTGCCGCTGGTGCGCCATGTTTGAATCGTTCGGTGTCCACGCCCGAAATCTATACGATTTCCTGAGACATGAAGGCGGCGCGACGAACACGGTGCGGGCCGATGATTATGTGCCCGGCCGCAAGAAGCCTGCTGCTTCGAACGTCGGCGGGAAGCTCAACGGCTCGGTCTTCCATCTTTCAACGTCGCGCCTCGCCAACAAGCCGGTGAGCCTCACGGATGCCACCGCAATCGGCGGCTGGATCGACAAGGAATGGGAAGCATGGGCCGGGCAGCTTCGGGAGCCATTCAAGGCGCTGATTGATACCTCTCCCGCTTGTCCTGCTCCTCCTTCAGGCGTTGCTGCTGGCTCTCCATCGGCAACTAATCACATCACCACGAGCAGTTCCACGGTTGGCTTTGGTGGCAGCGAGAAGCGCGGGGGTTGATGGCTTACAATCTCCGCGCGAACCCCCGCGAAATGCGCGGCGGTTGTTGTTCGTCCCCTACCCATAGGGGCACAACCGCCGCGCGGTAGTTGCGGGCGCTGGAACGCCCGCGACAACTACCGCGTTGGTCGGCGGTCCGTGTTCCCCTATGGGGTGCGGCAGGGGACTTTCCGGGCACCCCCGCACATAGCGGTGGGGATGAAATCCCAGCCCATCGTGCCTTCGTGCTCGCTAAAAAGGGACAGGGCGCTGGGCGTATAGCCGCCCTGCTGACCAGCAATCACCATCTTCCCGGCGGCAAGCCTCCGCGCTGCCAGCGATTTCGGCACAGAAACTGACAATAAGACGGCGAAAAGGACGGTGCCGACCGGCAGAACGCGCCAAAGAACATACGATGAACAACAGGCTTGCCTCCCCGGCTACCCTGCCGACGACGCGCGACGACCGCTATGGCACGGTAACGATCAACGCCCCCGGCCTCGCGATTATCACCGACATGGCTCGCAACGGCCATCCGGTGGGCAGCATCGCCGCCGCGCTGGGCATGTCGGGCCGGGTGCTGCGCGAATGCCGCAAGCGCCAGCCCGAAGTCGAGGAAGCCTTGGCGGCGGGCCTCGCGGGGCTGGAACAGGAGCTTGTGCATAGCCTGCTGGTGGCGGCGCGGAAGGGCCAGATCGCCGCCGCCATGTTCCTGCTCAAGTGCCGCCACGGCTACCGGGAGACGGGGCAGACGGACAGCGCGCCCAAAGTCGCGGTGCAGATCAACCTGCCCGCCGCGATGGAGGCCAAGGCTTACGCGGCGATGGTCGAGGCGGAAGCGCGCGATGGCGACGCCTAAGCTCACCACCCCGACGCCGTGGCAGGAACGGGTGCTGGCCGTGCCCGAAGACCTGAACCTTGCCCTGCTGGGCGGGCGCGGTTCCGGCAAGACCACGGCGCTGGCGCTCCTCGCCCTCCGGCATTGCGTCCAGTATGAGGACAAGGCCCGTGTCCTGATCCTGCGCGCCACCTACAAGAGCCTCGCCAACCTCTGGGACGAGCTCGAAGCCCTGTTCCGCGACGCCTTCCCCGGCGGCATCGCCAGTAACCGCGCCGACTTCGTCATCCGCTGCCCGAACGGGGCCGTGGTGACGCTGGGCAACTTGTCCGGGCAGAAGGACGTGGCGAAGTGGCAGGGGCAGGAGGCGAACCTGCTGGCCGTCGACGAGATCACCAATTTCACGACCCTGCGCCACATCAACATGCTGCGCGCCAACCTGCGCGGCCCGGCAGGCATCCCGACACGGATGATCGTGCTCGGCAACCCCGGCGGGCCGCTCCACGCCACCATCGCCCGGATGCACGTTCATGGCCGGGTGCCCTGGAAGCCCTATGAGCTTCCCGATGGTTCGCGTTGGGTATATGTGCCCTCCACCTACATCGACAATCCGACCATCGACACGGAACGCTATGCCCGGTCGATCATCGCCTCGTCCGGCGGCGACCGGGCGCTGGCCGAGGCATGGCTGAACAACAACTGGAACGACCTTGCCGGGGCGTTCTTCGCGGACGTGTTCGGCGATCATCTCATCATCCCCGACGACCCCGGCTTCCGGGTGCCGAAGGGCAAGGGCCACGGCTGGTATAGCGCCGTCGCGCTGGACTGGGGCTGGTCGGCTCCGACCGCTGCCGTGCTGGCCGTTCATGCCCGCCAGCCCGGCCTCATCGGCCCCGCCGGGCGCATATACCCCAAGGGATCGTGGATCATCGTGGACGAGGTGCATAGCGCCCGTTCCGACGACCCCTCGCAGGGCAAGGGCTGGCCGCCGCAGATGGTGGCGGAGGAAGTGCTGGCGGCCTGCGAACGCTGGGGCGTCCGCCCGCATGGTGTGGGCGACGACGCGCGCGGCCTCCAGAACGACACGCTGCTCGAACAGCTTGGCCGGCACGGCCTGCACCTGACCAAGCCCACCAAGGACCGCATTAGCGGCTGGGTAAAGGTCAAGGCCCTCATGGCCGCCGCCCGCGACGGCGACCCCGACACCCCCGGCCTGTGGATTTCCGAACGCTGCCGCTTCGGCCTCGAAACCTTGCCGCTGCTGCCGCGCGACGACGTGCGGATGGAGGATGTGGACACGTCCGCCAACGACCATTGGGCGGACGCCCTCCGCTACCTCGTCAACTCCGCCCCCCGGATCGTCACGTCCGGCCGGACCATCGGCCATTACTGAGGAGAAGCCCACCATGACCACGCCCCTTGATGAAAGCACCCCCGTTCGCGGCGACGTGCCGCTCGGGATGCACCCCGACGCCCTGCTCAGCGTCAGCGACACCCTCAGCCGCCCTGACACCCTGGGCATTCCCGCTCTCGCCGCCGCCCGCGAAGCCATGCGCCTGTGCTACGACTGCTACGGGCGGCTGAACGATGCGGAGCGGGACTTGCAGGCGATGGCCGAACCAGCGGTGCGCCGCCAGCACCCCGCCGACCGTGGCGGGCGAATGGAAGTCACCGGCAATGTCCGCATGGTGAACGGCAAGCCGACCCGCATTGTCGATGCGGAGGAGTTCGTCACCGCCGCCGAACGGGCGCTGGCCCGCGTCTCCCCGGTGGTTGACCGTCGCATGACGGAATTGAAGGGCTACCGCGACGCGCTGGCGCAGCGGGTGGCGAACGCGCTGGACCTGCCCGCCCGCAAGACGCCCGAAGGGCTGGCACTGGCGAGCGAGGTCCGGGCGCACATCAAGGCGATAAAGCAGCCCGCCGCGCGCGGCAAGTTCGTCATGGACGCGGTGGAGGCAGGCGACCTGCCCACGGTCGCCGCCGTGCTGCACGCTCCGCCCTTCCTCTCCGGGCTTGATGCGGGCACCCATGCCCTCGTCCGCTCGCGGGCGGCGGCAAGGTTCGCGCCGGTCGATAGCGGGCAGCTTGAGGCGACGGAAGTTGCCATCGCACAGGTCGCAGCGGCGGGCAGCGCCACCACCCGGCGCTTCGGTGCCGTGCTGGCGCTGCGGACCACGCCCGCCGTGAAGGCCGCGAAGTCGGTGAAGGCGCTGGCCGGGGCGGGAGCGTGACCCTCACCATCGCCGCCGCCAACCGCATCGCCCGCGCCGCCGCAGCACGTCGCCAGCGCGACGAGGCCCGCCGCCTCGCGGCGCTGGCGGTGCGCGGGGCCTACGACCCGCCCCGCTGGGTGCTGGACCGGCTCACCCCCGGCGACCGGATGGAATACGAGGCGATGCGGGACGAGGCGCGGCGGCTACGCGCCGAACAAGCGCTGCCATAGACCTTGGCGCTGCGTCCTCGGTGGGTCGCCAGCCAGTCGGATATGGTGAACGTCAATCAGGTCGAAGCCCGACCGGGTGCCTTCGACCGTGACACGCTGGCCGAGATAGCGCCGCGCCGATCCCGAAACATCGAGTTGCCAGATACCGCCGCCGTCCATTTCCAGCGAATAGCCCCAGCGACCGGGCCGCAATATTCCGGTTTCCACATGCCGCGCGCCTCTGGGCATCGCGGTTCTCCCCGGAAGTCGATGGCGGTGCGCCCCCGCATTCGACTTCACATGATCCCTTGGTGATCGGGGAGTTAGTAAACCGACATGACTCGGCCCTGTGGCCTTTGGGCGAGAAGCCTTGGACATACGCCACAGGCTCCCCGACCATAAGGGTCAGGAAGTGTGGCGCTGTTACGGTCAGCACCTACCGGTCATGTCGGGGTTACTAATCCCCAGAGCCGTGCGTGGCGGCTCCTGGTCCGTATATGGCGTGAAGGGGACAAATAGGCAACGAGGCGGCTATTCGCTGGCAACGAGGCCTTCACGTTCTAGGACGCGCCGGATTTCTTCGAAGGCTGCACCGATGTTGCCTTTAGGAAAACGTATCTGACCAAGGCCCTGAATATTGGAAAACTCCCGGCAGCCTTCTTCGAGAAGGACAATGGCGCGGGTAAAACCCAAGCGACCTTGGAATAATCCTGCCTCGTGCACGACGTTCATTCGGGCCTGCATTTCGCCATCGGCAAGTTCGTCTTCGGCCGTCATAACGAGGAACGCGATCGAGGCGGCCTCAAGCATTTCGGACAGGCGAGCAATGTTCGTGACACCCGCCACTGGAACACGATTAAACTCATCCCAAGGGAGGCGAAGACGGTCTTGCACAAAATCCTTAAGCTCTCGCCATGCGCCTGAACGCCCATGGCCGATGAATACATTGGTTCCCACCCGATCAGATTTCCGCTTCTTTCTGGATTTCCGCTCGATATGAGACGCGGCCTTCGCAGCAATATCGGCGGCAGCGCCACAGGCTTGAAAAGTATGCCTTATAGATACTGCCTCGGCGAGAAGATCGAAATGTGGCGGGACTTTCGTTCCCTGACCAAGCGCCATCGTGTCGCGGGTCATGACCTGCCCACGCGGTCGCATATGGTCGATGACACGGCTACGCGAAGCCAAGTCGAGATTATTCAATTCGTCGAGCAGTTTTGAAAGGAAATTGTCAGACTGGCTATCGAGTTCAGCGGTCAAAATTGAAGTGATCTCGGCTTTCGACTTTTCAAACTCTTCCTGAGCAGGACGTTCCAGTTCTCTCAGATTGGCAAGGTCGGGGTTGCCAGCCTGCTCTAAGATGTAGCGTTTAACTCCCTCCGGATCATATTCTCGCCAAGCGCCTTTTGAACCTAATCCGAGCCATTCCTCTCCCTGAAATCCCCACTCTTGGCTGAAGTGCGCACCGGGTGGCGTCGGGACCAGCCCATCATAATAAACGCGCGAGTGATAGCCTAACCATGATCCAGAGAATGAGCGCCCCACCTCTGTTGCTGCTTGTTCCATGGCGTCGGTCGGACTTTTGATGTCGTCCTCTTCGGCCCGGCTTGACCATTGCTTGAGACGGTCTGTTAGCGAGAACAATTCTTCGTAAGTTTCCATACGACTTCTTCTTCGGTGAAAGATTTTGCGGGAAAGGATCGAAAAATACGCCGCAAAATCAATATAAATGCCTATTCATTGAAATTTTCGGCGCTTGAAAGCTGCAAGGTCTGCTGCCGTCAGTTTAAACCATTCTCCATTGGCGCGCTTGTTGACGAAACGACGGTGCCAATACGCCTCGATCCCTGCCGGATCATCGGTGCGAATGGAATGAACCAAAGTTGCTGCTTCGGGCAGTGCGATCCGAATTTCCTTCACGCGACGTTCTAATTCGTTGCTGCGTCCGATCTTGTAGTGCGCGCCAGAGCGGATGAGATACACGAAACCTTCGAGCACTTTGGCAGCCGAGCGCGGTGTCACTTCTGGCACGTCTCCGGGCGGTAGCATCGCTGCCACGTCGGCATATTCGGGTTTGTCTGCCACCCAGTCGCGTAACCGAGCCAGCATCGTCGCCTTCGTGCGGAAATGGTTGTCCACGGTACTGTGGGCTGGGAACGCGGGATTGACCTGCCGGTACATCCGTAATTCGATTGTGGTGGGCACCTTGCTAAAGTGCCGGAACGCTTCGGCTAGCTTTGTAAGGACGAAGTCCTGATCGAGCTTGGCTTGGCGCTCGTTGGCCGCGAAACCTGCCTCTATGAGAGCATCGCCCCAGCGTGCCCAATAGACGCCGCGCCACTCGCTTTCCTTAATGCCGGTTTCTCGCTCGAACACACGCCGTCCGGGAGCCTGATCCCCGTTCTCCGCTGCCACTCGGCGTATCTCGCTGAGAATGTGTGCCTTCATCCCGCCCCTATTCGACCAGCAACGCTAGCCTATATAGTCCTCCCATCCATTTTGCGACCCAGACCCACCATCTAGCATGGCTGTCGCTCTATCCCGTAATATGCCAAGTGGGGAGCGGGCGACCTTCAACCGTCTTAATTCCCGTCTTTTTAAGACGGCAATCGGCTGGCATCCGCGTAACCCATTGTTTTATATGGTGAGCCCTGCTGGGTTCGAACCAGCGACCTACTGATTAAAAGTCAGTTGCTCTACCGACTGAGCTAAGGGCCCGACCATGGGTGCGATGCGCCATTCGGAAACCGGCGCTGCGCCGCTCACCTAGAAAGGGGGCGCGGAGCGGTCAAGCGTGCCGTTAGCTGTCGAAGCGATAAACCGCTGACCGGATCGCGCCAGCCGGGTGCAACAGCGACGGACGGACGCAGCACGAAGTCCCGCTCGCGGAATAATATGTGCGGAACGGTGAGGCCCGGCGAGGACCACGCCCCGCCGTCCCACAACACGATATCGAGATCGAGCACTCGCGCGGTCCAGCGCTGTCCGCCCTTGCGCCGGCCGAATCGCCGCTCGATCCGCTTCAGCAGGCCGAGCAATTCATCCGGCGCGCGATCCGTGGCGATGAGCGCCGCCGCATTGGCATAGCGCCGCAGCGAAGGACCGATGGGCGCGGTAAGCAATACGGGCGACACCTTCTGGATTGCCACGCCGGCATCGACCAGGGCCACCAGCGCGGCGTCCAGCACAGCCCGTGGCCCGCCGAACAGATGATGCCGGCGGTTCGAGCCCAATGCGATCAGATAGTGATGCGTCCCCCCCATGCGCCCGGCCTATTCGTCTCGGCAGAGGCGCCCATAAAGCTGGGGCCGGCGATCGCGAAAGAAGCCCATTCCCGCACGATGCCGGGCAGCCCGGGCCAGATCCAGCGTGGCGAGCAGCGCGCCTTTCTCGTCCCCGCCGAAATCGACGATGAGATCGCCCCACTCGTCGGTGATGAAGCTGTGGCCGTAGAACCGCTGGCCGTCTTCCGTGCCGATGCGGTTGGCGGCGATCACCGGCATGCAGTTGGATACGGAATGCCCCGCCATCGCGCGGCGCCACATGCGGCTGGTATCGAGATCGGCGTCATAGGGCTCCGATCCGATCGCCGTGGGATAGAACAGCACTTCCGCGCCCAGCAACGCCATGGCGCGGGCGCATTCGGGATACCACTGGTCCCAGCAGATGCCGACGCCGATCCGCGTCCCGAATACGTCCCACACCTTGAAGCCATCGTTTCCGGGACGGAAATAGTACTTTTCCTCATAGCCGGGGCCATCGGGAATGTGGCTCTTGCGGTACGTGCCCATGATTTCGCCATCGGCGCCGATCATGGCGATCGTGTTGTAATAATGGTGTCCGTCCCGCTCGAAGAAGCTGGTTGGAATGGCGACTTTCAGCTTCGCGGCCAGTTCGCGCATCGCGATGACGGAGGGATGCTCCGCCGTGGGCCGGGCGAGCGCAAACAGCGCCTCATCCTCCTGCTTGCAGAAATACGGACCGGAAAAGAGTTCGGGCGGCAGGATGACCTGCGCGCCATGGCCTGCCGCCTCCTCGACCAGAGAGGAAACGGCTGCGATATTCTCCTGCTCGTCAGCAGAGCCGAGCGCAAGCTGAAGCGCGGCGACGGTAAGTTCGGTCATGTCGCGTGACCTATTGCGCCGCCGCGCCGCTGTCCATCGGGAGTTGCGTCAAGCGCGCTTGCGGAAGATCATCGTCATGCGATCGCTCTCGCCGATTTCCTGCAGCCGGGGCCGCGTCTCATCGGTCGCGCCGCTCATGCCGGGCGGAAGGGTCCAGACGCCATTGGGCCAGTCAGCCGGATCCTTCGGATTGGCGTTGATCTCGCTCTTTTCGACGAGGTCGAAGCCAAGCGCATCGAACAGGGCAACCACGTCCTTCTCGCGCAGGTAACCCTTGTTGCCATCGGCGTAGCTGGCGGGCGCATCGGGGCGGGCGCGATGCTGTTCGATCCCGACGAGTCCGTCATCCTTCAACAATGCACGGATATCGATCAGGCTGTCGCGCAGCCAGTTCGCGCGCCACATATTGTGCAGCTCGCGGAAGATCAGCACGCGATCGACCTTGCCATGCAGGTCTTCCGGCACTTCGCCCACATTCGCGCCAACCACCCTGGCGCCGCCGCTGACCCAGCCGGCGACCTGGCCGGGAAACTTGTCCTTCGTGTCGCGCATGTTGGCCATGAAGCCCGTGGCGTCGGCGGGGATCTTCGGATTGAGACCCACATAGGTGCCTTCCGGCCCCAGATACGGCACCAGAATACGCGTGAACCAGCCGCTTGCGGGCATGTAGTCCACCACGGTCATCCCGGGCCGAACCCCGAAGAAAGCAAGCGTTTCGCGCGGATGGCGATATTGATCTCGCGCACCATCTTCACCGCGCACGCCGGATGCGAGGGCCGCATCGAGAGCCGAAGCCGCCGTGGCATCCAGTGCCTGTTCCGCGAATGCCGGAGTTGCGGCCACGCCGCCAAGGGCGAGTGCCGCACATGCGGCCAGACCCAGTATATTCCTCATGAAACCTCTCCACTCAGAGTCGGCTATCCCCGTCAGTCGCGGAGTGTAGGGACAGGGTGCGAGATGACAAGCGCCCTTCGCCTTCCTATCTCCTGCTCATTGCAAGGAGTTGGCGGGTATGAGCGCAAGAGAAACGGCCATCGTGGCGGGCGGATGCTTCTGGTGCACGGAAGCGGTGTTCCGCATGTGCGCGGGTGTGGACGAGGTGGTGAGCGGCTATATCGGCGGTTCCGTGCCCGATCCCACCTACAAGCAGGTTTGCAGCGGCACGACCGGCCACGCGGAAGGCATCCGCATCACCTTCGATCCCGCCGTGATCTCCTATGCCGATCTGCTGGACGTGCACATGGCCACGCACGATCCCACGCAGCTGAACCGGCAAGGCAACGATGTCGGCACGCAGTATCGCTCAGCCATCTTCCCGCTGGACGATGCTCAGCGAGCCGAAGCCGAAGCCGCCATCGCCCGCGCCAATCAGGAGCATGACGGGCGTGTGGTGACGACCATCGAGGGCCCCGACATCTGGTATCCCGCGGAGGACTATCATCAGGAATACTGGCAGGGCGAAGGCCAGCGGAACCCCTATTGCCTGGCGGTGATCCCACCCAAGCTGGCGAAGCTGCGCAAGGGGTTTGCCGAAAGGGTCAGGCAGGATTGAGCGCGAGCTGGGCGATGAAAAACCCGTCGAGCCCACCCCGATCCGCCAGCATCGCAGGGTTCGTGCGCAGCCAGCCTTCGGGTGAAACGGCCAGACCGGCGGGCAATGTGGACGGTTCGATGGGGGCGATCGCCAGGCCGGAGGCCTCCGCCTGCGCTTCGCCTTCCTCACGCTCCAGCGAGCATACCGCGTAGACAAGCCAGCCACCGGGCGAGAGCCATTTTGCCGCCCGTGCGATCAGCGCCTGCTGCAGCTCCGCCATTTCCACGATCTGCCGCTCGCCGATCCGGTGCAGCACATCGGGATGGCGGCGACAGGTGCCCGTGGCGGTGCAGGGCGCATCGAGCAGGATCGCGTCGAACTTCTCCTCTGGCTCCCATTCCAGAACATCGGCCACCACCGCTTCGGCCGACAGGCCGGTGCGGGAGAGGTTCTCCTCCAGGCGCTCCATCCGCTTTGCGCTGGCATCGAGCGCGGTGACCTGCCAACCCGCTGCCGCGAGCTGCAACGTCTTGCCCCCCGGCGCGGCGCACAGATCGAGCGCGCGCCGCCCCGCGCCCTGGCCCAGCAGGCGTGCGGGCAGGCTGGCGGCCAGATCCTGCACCCACCATGCGCCATCCGAATATCCCGACAGGTTCTCCACCGCTTCACCGCGTGGCAGGCGGACATGACCGGGCAGCAGCGACATGCCGCCAAGCTCGCCCAGCCAGCGATCCGTTTCCGCCGCATCGCGCAAGGTGAGGTCGAGCGGCGGCGGTTCGGCAAGGGCGGCCGCAATCGCATCGCCCTTTTCACCCCATCGCTCCATCGTTCCGGCAGGCAGCGTCGGCGCATCCGGCAGCTTCACCCCCTTGCGCACCAGCGCGCCGAACACGCCATGCGCCAGCCTCCGCGGGCCGCCCGTCAGCAGCGGCAGGCCAGTCGCCACGACGGCGTGGGGCGGGGTTTCCAGCCGCAGCCATTGCGCCAGCATCAGCCGCAGCACCGCACGGGGCTTTGCATCTTCGGGCAGGATTTGCCGGGTCGCGCTGTCGATCAGCGCGTCGAGATCGGCCAGCCAGCGCAGAACCTCCGACGCGATCGCGCGGGCCAGCGCCCTATCCGGCGCGCCCTGCACGCCCTGAAGGGCGGCATGGGTGGCGACGTCCAGCGTCTCTCCACGGCGCAGCACGGCATCGGTAAGGCGCAGCGCGGCGCGGCGGGCGGGTAATCCGGGAATATCGGCCATCAGGTCGCCATAGTGCCGGATTGGCGATGCGCAAATCGTGATTGCACCCGCGAAGCGCTGCGTCCATCTTGCAGGCATGACAAAACCCGCAACCGAACGGCCCGGCAAGTTCATCAAGCCGAAGTATTGGGACAATGCGCCCGTGCCCCGCCCGGAAGCCGCGAAACCCACCGAAGACCCGGACGGGCTGAGCCCCACCCGCTATGGCGACTGGGTGAAATCGGGCATCGCCGTCGATTTCTGACAGGCTGGCCCGCCGCAGGAACACCCCCTAATCCTGTTGCCTTGCCCAGCGCCGCTGGCGATACGGCAAGCCGACATGGCTGAACTCCACACACCCCGCCTGTTGCTGAGGCCCGCGCGCGAAGACGATCTTGGCCCGCTGCATGCCATCCTGTGCGATCCGCTGGCCACTGCCTACTGGTCCACCCCGCCGCATGTCACGCTCGACACCACGCGCCGCTGGCTGGATCGCATGATCGGCATCCCCCGGCATGAAGGCGAGGATTTCATCGTCGAACATCGCGGGCAGGTGATCGGCAAGGCCGGTTTCTACCGCTTCCCCGAGATCGGCTATATCTTCCACCCCGACAGCTGGGGTCAGGGTTTCGCCACCGAAGCGCTGACCACCGTGATCGACCACGGCTTTGCCCGTCACCCGCTGCCCTGCGTGATGGCCGATGTCGATCCACGCAACGCGGCAAGCCTGAAACTGCTGGAACGCCTGGGCTTCGCGCGCACGAATTACCGCGAGAAGAGCTGGTATATCGGCGGCGAATGGTGTGACAGCGTGGACCTCGTCCTGGAGCCGGCAGTGTGGAAGGGACGATAGGCCGGGCGTTTTTATTCTCGACCAATCCACCCCGCCAGTTCGCGCCGCACCAGTGTTTCCAGCATATCCATTCCGGTCTCGCCCGCATTGAGGCAGGCCAGCGCGGCATAGTCCTGCCCGCCCGCCTCGACGAATTGCTCCCTGCCCCGGATCGCCAGTTCCTCCAGCGTTTCCAGGCAGTCGGCCGAGAAACCCGGCGCGGCCACGGCAATGCGCTTCGTCCCGGCCTTGCCCTCTGCCTCCAGCACCGCATCGGTCGCCGGCTCGAGCCATTTGGCCCTGCCGAAGCGGGACTGGAACGTGGTCTCGATCCGCAACCCCGGCCGCCCCAGCGCGTCACGCAGAAGCCCGGCCGTGGCGAGGCAGTGGTCGTAATAGGGATCGCCCAGCGTCCGCGTCCTTTCCGGCATGCCGTGGAAGCTCAGCAGCAACAGTTCGGGCACGAACGGCAAGACATCCATCTGCGCGCCGAGGTCTTTCGCCAGCGCGGCGATATGCGCAGGATCGGCGTAGTAGGGCGGCAGGATGCGCAGGGCGGGCTGCGCACGCATCGCGCGCAAGGCATCGCCCACCTTGTCGACGACGGTGGCGTTGGTCGCACCCGAATATTGCGGATAGAGCGGCGCGATCAGCACCCGGTCGCATCCTGAAGCCATCAGCGCCTCAAGCTCCTGCGCGATGGCGGGATTGCCGTAGCGCATGGCCCAGCGGACGTTGACGGAGTCGCCCAGCCGCGCCTGCAGCGCCTCGGCCTGCTGCGCCGTGATCACCGCCAGCGGCGATCCCTTGTCCGTCCACACCTGCTGATAGGCATGGGCCGATTTGCGCGGCCGGACATTCAGGATCACGCCACGCAGGATCGGTTGCCAGACCAGCGCGGGTATCTCCACCACTCGCGGATCGGACAGAAATTCGCGCAGATAGCGCTTCACCGCGGCGGGCGTCGGCGCATCGGGTGTGCCGAGATTGACCAGCAGCACGCCGACATTGCCTGATTTGGGTGAAACTTCGCTCATAACCCGCCCGATAGCAGCGGCAGGCGGCGCAAGCGAAGCCCCGTTGCGGAGAAAAGCGCATTGGCGATGGCGGGCGCGGCCACGGCTACGCCCAGTTCGCCGGGATCGAACGGCTCAGCCTCGCTGGCGATGAATTCCACTTCGATTTCGGGGCAGTCCGCCAGCAGCGGCAACCCCAGCGCGGCGAGACGGCCGGCGGTGGGCAGGCCCTGCTCGTATCCGGTGGAGGAACCCAGCGCGAGGCCTATGCCGAACACCAGCCCGCCTTCGATCTGCTGGCGCGCAATATCCATGTTCACGATCCGGCCGATATCGACCGCCGCGGAAAGCTTTTCGACCTTCACCCCGCCCGCGCCCTGGCTGGCGGTTGCGATCACCGCGATCCGTCCGCCCGCCTCGGCCGGGCCCATGCGATGGCAGGCGAGGCCCTGCCCGCTCTGCTCGCCGCCACCGCCCCATTGCGCCAGCCGCGCCGCGCGCTGCAGGCACTGCGCCAACCGTAGATCGTGGCCAAGCCGCTCCATGCGGTAGGACAGCGGCTCGCGTTTGTGAGCGGCGGCCAGCTCGTCCATGAAGCTCTCGGTGAAGAAGCAGGTATAGCCGTGGGCATTGCCGCGCATCCGCCCCGTGGGCAGCCCGATGCGAACCGGCGCGTGATCGACCGCCACGTTCTCTATGCCATAGGGTGGTTCGGCCCCTTCCACCGCCATCGGATCGGCCTTGCCCGAGCTTGCCTCGATCGCGGCCCAGCTTGTTGAGTTCCCGAACAGGCGTTCACCGAATTCCAGCGTAGTGGGCGGCAGGGCCAGCTTTGCCCGCCATGCGGCGATGTGCCCGCTTTCGCTGGTGCTGGCGGACATCAGGGCGGCCACCGGCGTGCGCGGACGGCCCGCCAGTGCTTCCTGCCAGCGCGACCAGGTCAGCTGCACCGGACGCCCGGCCTCACGCGTGATCAGCGCCACTTCGATGGCATGGTCGACCTCCAGCCGCCGGTCGAAGCTGCCGCCCGCAGGCATCGGGTAGAGCACCACGTCATTCGCCGACATGCCCAGTGCCCTGGCGGCGGCCTGCCGCGCCTGTTCCGGCGCCTGGCTGCCGATCCACAATTCCAGCTTGCCGTTGGAGAGCCGGGCAGTCGCGCTGGCTGTTTCAACTGTCCCGTGCAGGGCAGGGGCGACATCATATCGCGCGCGATGGCTGGGCTTGGCCAGCGCCTCGTCAGGATCGCCCCGCTCGAAGATGCGCTCTACCCCGTCCAGCCGCATGACGGCGCGTTCGAGCTGCTCCTCGATCCGCGCCCCATCCAGAGGGTCTTTCAGCTTGAACAGCGGCGCCAACCGGTCGAGCGCCTTTTCCGCCGCCCACCAGCTGGAGGCGACGGCGGCGATCCAGCGCTTGCCCTTCACCACATTGAGCAGGCCGGGCGATCCTGCCGCCGCATCGGCCTCAAACCGCGACAGCTCCGGCCGGTCGATCGGTCCGTGGCGAATCGCGGCGAAGGCCATGTCGGGCAAGCGCACGTCGCCAGCGAACAGGAAGCTGCCGTCCACCTTGGACGGCAGGTCCAGCCGGGGGAAATGGATCGGGGCCTCGCTGCCCAGGTCGTTGGGCGCCTCGGTCGGGGGCATGGAGCGCAATGGCGGCGTATCGGGCGGAGAGTAGGTGGCGGCTTCCAGCGCCAGTTCGGCGAAGCTCAACCGGTTGTCGCCGTGGATGATGAAGCCGTCCCTCGCCTCGCACTCCTCCCAGTTCACGTCCCAGCGATCAGCCGCGGCATAGGCCAGCATCGCGCGTGCGCTGGCGGCCGCATTGCGGCATGGAAGCTCGTAGGCGGCGAGGGAAGTGCCATCGGCCGTTACCGTGAAACGATTCTCTTCCGCAAAGCGGCGGGTCAGCCACTCATCGGTCTCGTCGGAGAACGACGGCAGGAATGCGCCGCGCAGATCGGCCCATTTGGCGGCGAGGGGCAGATTGGGATAGGCGCCGCTGACCGGCGCCGGCTCCACTGCGATCTGGCGCCAGTCCGCGCCCAGTTCCATCGCCACCACCTGCGGCAGGATAGTGGTGACACCCTGCCCCATCTCCAACTGCGGGACAGCCACCGTAACCACTCCGTCGGCAGCGATCTTCAGCCAGGCGTCGAAGCTCGCTTCATCGCGACCCGCGCTGAGCGGGACGGCATAATGATGCGGACGCAGCGACCATGCCACCAGCAGGCCGCCACCGATCGCCGCCCCTGCCAGCACTCTTCGCCGCGTGATACGCATCGCGGCCTACCCCGCCGTCTTGCCGTCGAGCCAATCTGCCAGTCTGCCCGCGATTGCGGCGAAGGCATCGGCTTCCGCGCCCGTTCCCCCGGCAGGCGGCTTGCCCGCATCGCTGGCGAGGCGGATGGACAGCGCCAGCGGCACGCGGCCCAGGAAGGCAACGCCCTTTTCCCTTGCCGCCAGTTCCGCACCGCCCTGACCGAACGGATCGCTGACCTCTCCGCAATGCGGGCACTGATAGCCGGCCATGTTCTCCACGATGCCCACGATCGGGACCTGGCCCTGTTCGAACAGCTGCATCGCGCGCGCCGCATCGATCAGGGCAAGATCCTGCGGTGTCGAGACGATCACCGCGCCAGCAGGCTTGAAACGCTGCAGCATGGTCAGCTGCACGTCCCCGGTGCCTGGCGGCAGATCCACCAGCAGCAGTTCCGTATCGCCCCATTCCGCATCGATCAGCTGTGCCAGCGCATTGCCCGCCATCGGGCCGCGCCAGGCGATCGCCCGGCCGGCTTCCACCAGATGCCCCATCGACAGCACCGGCACGCCGGAAGGGCTGGGCACCGGGATCAGCCTGTTGTTCTCCGCGCGCGGCCTGACATCCTCATTCGCCAGCAGGGTGGGCTGCGACGGGCCGTAAATATCGGCATCCACCACTCCCACCTTGCGACCCGCCCGGGACAGCGCCACCGCGAGATTGGCCGTAAGGGTGGATTTGCCGACTCCCCCCTTGCCCGATCCGACCGCCACGATTCGCGGGCGCGGTGGCGGCGCGGGGGCTGCCGGCTTGTCGGCCATAAGGGCCACGCGCAATTCCTTGACGCCATCGGCGCCGCGCAACGTGTCCCGCACGGCAAGTTCCATCCGGTCACGCGCGAGCGAATCAAGCCCTGCCGCGTCGAACACCAGCGTGGCGACACCATCGGCCAGTCGCAATGTCTGGAGGCGCTCAAGCGCCATGGCCGGAAGGCGCGACTTCAATCGTTCTTCGTCAGTCATGCGCGACCTGCTAGCGGAGCTGGCGCGCGGTTGCAGGGAAAATCTGCACGAACAACCCTGTTATTCACGCATTTCATACCTATAGTGGGGCACATGGAACGTTTGGGCGGATTTATCGATCGTATCGGGCTGGCGATGGCTGGCAAACGCAGCCCCTGGGGCAGTTCGGGCAGTGGCGGTGGTTCCGGCGGCGATGGGCCGCAGGACGAAGGCGCTGGCGCCAATAGCGGCGAAGGCGGCGGTTCGGATGGCGGCGAGGGTGCAGGCGACAAGCCTCGCGGCCCGCGCAATCCCTGGCTGCCCGGCGGCGGTGGCGATGGACCGCGCCGATCCGCCAATATCGAAGATATCTTCAAGACGCGCGGCCCCGAAGGCCCGCGCCGTGGCCCCGGCGGCCCGTCCGGACCCAATTTCCGCCTGCCCCAGCGGCCCGGCGGCAAGAGCTGGTTCCCCCTGATCGTGACCGCGATCGCCGGCCTGTGGCTGGCGATTTCGATGGTTCACCAGCTCGGCCCGAAGGAACAGGGCATCGTCACCACCTTCGGCAAGTATTCCAGCACGATCGGCTCGGGTATCTCGCTGACCCTGCCGTGGCCGATTCAGTCGGTGGATGTGGAACCGGTTTCCGAAATCCGCATCTTCCAGATTCCCGACGGCGACGCCGAGAAGCTGATGCTGACGGGCGACCAGAACCTGGTCGACCTGTCTTACCTCGTCCGCTGGTCGATCAAGGACCTGAAGCAGTACCGCTTCCAGCTTGCCGATCCGCAAAGCACGATCCGCGAAGTCGGCGAAGCCGCCATGCGCGCTTCCGTTGCCGAACAGACGCTGGATCGCGTGCTTTCCGGTGCCGGCCGCGCCGAAGCGGAAGCGCGGGTGCGCGATCGCATGCAGGCTGTGCTCGACGGCTATCGCTCGGGCGTGGCCATCCAGGGTGTCGAAATCCGCAAGACCGATCCGCCATCGCAGGTCGAGGAAGCGTTCAAGAACGTTTCCGCCGCCCAGCAGGAAGCGGAAAGCGATATCAACCGCGCCGAAGCGTGGGCCCAGCAGGTGCTGGCTCGCGCGCAGGGCGACGCCGCCGCGTTCGACAAGGTGTACGAGCAATATCGCCTCGCTCCCGAAGTCACCCGGCAGCGCATGTATTATGAAACGATGGAACGCGTGCTGAGCAAGACCGACAAGACGATCGTCGAAGCGGGCGGCGTCACGCCCTACCTCCCGCTGCCGGAAATAAGACGCCACCAGCAACAGACCACGGGAGGGCAGTAAGCGATGACCCGGATCTGGCAGGACTACAAAATCGCCGTCATTGCGGCTTGCGTGGCGCTGGTCGCCTTGTTTTCCAGCGTCGTCGTGGTGCCGGAAGAGGAACAGGCGGTCGTGATCCGTACCGGTGACCCGGTCCGGACGGTCAACCGCTTCAAGCCGAACGTCCCTTATGGCGAAACCGGCGCGGGAATCGTGTTGCGCATTCCGTTTCTGGAACGTGTGCAGCGGATCGACAAGCGCATCCGCGACATCGACATGCAGCCCCAGCAGGTGCTGTCCACCGACCAGCTCCGCCTGCAGGTGGATGCCTATGCCCGTTATCGCATCATCGACCCGGTGGAGATGGTCCGCACCGTCGGCACGGTCGAGAATGTCGAGGCGCAGCTTTCGCCGATCCTCAGTTCGGTCGTGCGGCAGGAACTGGGCCGACGCCCCTTCTCCTCGCTGCTTACGGCGGAACGCGGCACGACCATGCAGAACATCCGCGACCTGCTGGACAAGCAGGCCCGCGAATATGGGGCGCAGGTGATCGACGTGCGGATCAAGCGATCCGATCTGCCTGACGGCACTCCGCTGGAATCCGCTTTCACCCGCATGCAGACCGCGCGCGAACAGGAAGCGGCGACCATCCGCGCCGGCGGCCAGAGGGATGCCCAGATCATCCGCGCCACGGCCGAGGCCGAGGCGGCACGCATCTATGCCAACAGCTTCGGCAAGGACCCCCGCTTCTACGATTTCTACCGGGCAATGCAGAGCTACGACGTGACTTTCGGATCGACCGATTCGGAAAGCTCGATCATCCTTTCGCCCGACAACGAATATCTCAGGCAGTTCCGGGGCGGTCGCTAAGGCTGCGCCGGGCAGGTTTTCAGGGTCATTCAATCCCCGTTCAGGCCGTTCGGCATGAAAAACGGCAAGATCCGCACTCGCGCCGTCGGCGCAGACGAGAGGAACAAAAGGACGTGAAGCCCGTGCGCTACGCTTATGCTATATCTTCCGCGCTGCTGATGAGCGGCGCAGCCATTTCGCTGGCGACCGGCCATCCGGCCGGCGCTCAGGTCGCCCAGAACGACGAAAGCGAAATCCGCGCCGCCATGCCGCGTGGGGGGGCGCCCACCAGCTTCGCCGATCTGGCCGAGCAACTGCAGCCAGCCGTGGTGAACATCTCCACCCGCGCACAGGTGCAGGTGCGCGACCCGATGTACGAATTCTTCTATGGCCGCCGCTCGCCCCGCACGTCGGAAGTCAGCGCGCTCGGCTCGGGCTTCGTGATTTCGGCGGACGGCTATGTGGTCACCAACAACCACGTCATTTCGGCCGAAGGCGGCCGGGTGGCCGACGCCATCACCGTCACCCTGGCGGACGGCACCGAATATGACGCGACGGTGGTGGGCCGCGATCCTTCATCAGACATCGCCGTGCTCAAGGTGAGCGCACCCGAACCGCTGCCGTTCGTAACCTTCGGCAATTCCGGCGCGGCGCGCGCGGGCGATTGGGTGATCGCGATCGGCAATCCGTTCGGCCTGGGCGGCACGGTGACTGCCGGCATCATCTCCAGCGCCCACCGCAAGACGGGCAGCGGCGCGTATGACGAGTACATCCAGACCGACGCCTCCATCAACAGCGGCAACTCCGGTGGCCCGATGTTCGACATGAGCGGCAGGGTGATCGGCATCAACAATGCGATCCTCTCCCCTTCCGGCGGCAATATCGGCATCGGCTTCGCGATCCCGTCCGAAGTCGCGCGCCCGCTGGTCGACAAGCTGATCCGCGGCGAGGAAATCGAGCGGGGCTATCTGGGCGTGCTGTTCAGCCCCGTGACCGACGACATGGCCGATGCGCTCGGCCTTCAGCGCCGCCGCGGCGAAGTGGTACGGGCAACCGTTCCGGGCGAACCGGCCGACAAGGCCGGAATCCAGACCGGCGATATCGTGCTGAAGATCGGCAGCAGCGATGTCACGCGTGACCAATCCGCGTCCTACATCCTGTCCAACGTAGCCCCGAACACGAAGATGAACATCGAACTGCTGCGCGAAGGCAAGCCGATGAACCTCTCCGTAACGCTCGGCAAGCGGCCCAGCGAGGAAGAACTTTCCAAGCAGTCGCTGGAAACCGGTCCGCTGCGCCCGGGTGCGAACTCCGCGGACGACAGCGCGATCGTCTCAGTCGATAATCTGGGCCTCAAGGTGCAGACGATCACGCCGCGTATTGCCCGCCAGCTTGGTGGTTCGCAGGACATGAAGGGTGTCCTGGTCACCGAAGTCGATGGCGTCAGCCGCGGTACTTCGGGACAGATCACCCCCGGCATGGTGATCCAGAAGGTGAACTACCAGCAGATCGACACCGCCGAGCAGTTCGTTGCCGAAGTCGAGAAGGCCCGCAAGGCCAACCGGCCCAGCGTTCTGCTGTTCGTGGTTGCACCGCGCGGCCAGTCGGGAGAAATCACCGTGCGCTTCCGCACTGCGCCCAGCCAGTAGAAACGGCCGGCTAGCCACCTGTTTCAAGGACGGCGCGTACCCCACGGGGTATGCGCCGTTTCCTTGTCAGCATCGCGCTATTGCCCGCGCACCGCGTTCGTATCGATCGAACCCGAGCGCTGGGGTGGCGGGCGCTGCTGGAGTGGCGGTGGCTGGACTTGCGGCCGCTGCTGCGTCTCCGTGGGCCGAGTACCGCCCGCACCCCCTCGCCCGCCGCCGGTCGCCCGTTCCAGGAAATCGTCGCTGGCCGCAGGCGCCGGCGGGTCAGCCGGGACCAGGCCGTAGTTCGGCGGAGTGCCCGGCAGTTGCTCGCCCTCGACCGGGAAAGGCATGCCGCGCGGATCGTCCGGCCCGGCAGGCTGGATCAGGTTCCCCTGCTCGTCGACATAGTAATAATCGCCCGGGTCCCCGATCATGAATTCCTCATCCGGCTCAAGCTGCCATTCGGGCAACTTCAGGTCGGTATCGAACTTTTCGACCGGACGGCCGCTGACCGCGTGTCGCATATAAGCAGCGAATGCCCGGGCGGGCGCAGTGCCGCCCTGCAGGCCGGGAACAGCCCTGGCATCGTCACGCCCCATCCATACGCCGGTCGTGATGCCGCTCGAGAAGCCCAGGAACCAGCCATCCTTGTTGGAGCTGGTGGTCCCGGTCTTGCCGGCCACGGGGCGGCCGATCTGCGCGGCGCGGCCCGTGCCGGTGGCGACCGCGGATTGCAGCAGATCGGTAATCCCCGCCGCAACGTAGTCCGGCACAAGCTGGGTCGTGCGGGCCTTTTCATGGCGATAGAGTTCCTCGCCCCCCACCGTCGTCACCTTCGAGATGCCATAGGGCTCGATCGACTGGCCGCGCGCCGAAACGGCGGCAAAAGCACGCACCATGTCGATCAGGCGCACGTCGGACGTGCCGAGCACCATCGAGGGGTTGGTATCGATCGCCGTGGTAACTCCGAAGCGCCGCGCCATCGAGGCGACCGAGCTGAATCCCACTTCATTGCCAAGCTGCGCGGCGACCGTATTCTTCGAATAGGCGAAAGCCGTGCGCACATCGATCTCACCGGCGAAGGTGCCGCCGGAATTGCGCGGGCTCCAGCCCTGTATCGTCACCGGTTCGTCCACCACGCGGTCGTTGGGCGTGTAACCGGCTTCCAGCGCGGCAAGATATACGAACAGCTTCCAGGCCGAGCCGGGCTGGCGCGTAGCGTTCACGGCCCGGTTGTAGTTCGACGCGACGTAGTCCGTGCCGCCGACCAGCGCCAGAACCGCCCCATCGCGATCGAGGCTGACCAGCGCGCCCTGCGTGTTGCGCGGAGTGTTGGATGCGATCGCGGCCGTTGCCGCACGCTGCATTCCCACATCCAGCGTGGTCCAGACTTCCAGCGCCTCGTTCGTTTCCGGCAGCAGCAGGTCGAGCTGCGGCAGCACCCAGTCGGTGAAATACCGCACCGAGTTCTGGCCCTTCTCCGGCTGGAGCTTGACGGTGGATACATCCACATCGGCCGCCTCGTCGGCACCGATCGCGCCATATTTGCGCATCTGGTCGATCACCACATTGGCACGGCCAACGGCGGCCTTCACGTCGGCTGTGGGCGAATAGCGCGACGGCGCCTTTACCAGGCCCGCGATGATCGCGGCCTCCGCAAGCGAAAGCTCCCGCGCGGAATGGCTGAAGAAATTGCGGCTGGCGGAATCGATGCCGTAAGCCCCACCGCCAAAATAGACCTTGTTGAGATACAGCTCGAGGATCTGCTCCTTCGAGAACTTCCATTCCAGCGCCATGGCCAGCACCGCTTCGCGCGCCTTGCGGTCCATCGTGCGGTTGGAATTGAGGAAGATGTTGCGCGCCAGCTGCTGCGTGATCGTGGAGGTGGCCCGCGCCCGCTCATCATCGCGGAACGACACCCACAAGGCCCGCACCAGACCCAGCGGGTCGATACCGAAATGCGAATGGAAGCGGCGATCCTCGACCGAGACCATCGCATCCTTCATCACTTCGGGGATTTCCTCGGAGGAAAGCCATTCGCCATAGCTGGGACCAAGCGCGACAAGCTCGCTGCCGTCCCGTGCGCGCACCACGATGGTCTGGCCTGCCTTGCTGTCGCGCAATTCGCCATAGCTGGGCAGGTTGCTGGCCGCAAAATAGACGGCGGTCATCAGGGCAATGGCGCCCAGCAACGCAAGAGCCGCGCCCCAGATTATCAGCCGGCGAAGCCAGACACGCCAGCGACCTGGTCCTTGCGAACCGCCATTGCCGTTGCTGCTTTCCCTCACCCGCGCTCGCGGTGTGGCCTTGGAGCCCACGCTCCGGTTACGTGCCATGCGGCTGGTCAGTCCTTACCTGCTTGGACGGGCGCATTGCACCCATCGCAGCGCACTGCATAGGGCATTCGTAACGCAGCGTTAACGGCGAATTTGCCGGGTCAGTCTTCGCCCTCGAAATCCAGGCTGGCGCTGTTGATGCAATAGCGCAGGCCATCCGGCCCGGGTCCATCGGGGAAGACATGGCCCAGATGCCCCTCGCACCGCGCACAGCGCACTTCCGTGCGGACCATGCCGCGCGAGATGTCGCGATGTTCGTCCACCGCTTCCCCTTCGACCGGGGCCGTGAAGCTGGGCCAGCCCGATCCGCTGTCATACTTCGTTTCGCTGGCGAACAGCGGCAGGCCGCAACCGGCGCAACGATAGATGCCTTCGGCCTTGTTCTTCTCATACTCGCCGGTGAAAGCCCGCTCTGTCCCCGCCTCGCGCAGGATGTGGTATTTTTCCGGCGTCAGGCGATCGCGCCATTCGGCATCGCTGAGATTGAGCTTGTCGGTCATCGGGAATCTCCTTGCGGAGAATATGGGGATTTTTCTGTTTCGCCTCAAGCGCCGGTATGGGCATCCGCCCGCATAAGCTTGCGGTCCGCTGATCGCGGGCCGGATAGCGCAACAAAACGGGCCGGGCTGCGACCAGCAGCCCGCAAGCGCGAACGGGCGCCGCGCCTTATGGCTCGAAAAGCCTAAGCGGGCGGATGCCCGCGCCGGCGCCTGAGGCCAAGCAAATCAAGCGTTCACGTCCGCATAGTGCCTGGGCGGTTGGATCACATCCATCCGTTCCGCCAGCAGCGGACGGAAGCTGGGGCGGCTCTTGAACACGGAATACCAGCCGCGCGCCTGTTCGTGGCCGGTCCAGTCGATCCCGCCCAGATAGTCCGCGACCGAAATCTGCGCCGCGGCGGTCAGGTCCGCCAGGCTCATCTGCGCGCCCGCCAGCCAGGGGCGGTTGTCGATCAGATAATCGAGGTAATCGAGATGCTCGTTCGCCAGCCGCATCGCATCGCGCAGCAACCGCGAATCCGGTGGCGCGCGCATGAACAGGCGCTTCCTCATGCGCTCGTTCATCATCGGCTCGGTCACGTCGCAATAGAAGTTCTCATCGAACAGGGCCACGAGGCGACGGATTTCCGCGCGGTTGGCGGCGGTGCCCACGATCATCGGGCTCTTGTCCACCGTCTCTTCGAAATATTCGCAGATCGCCCGGCTATCGACCAGGGTGATCCCGCGTTCTTCATTGTGCAGCACCGGGGTTCGCCCGGCGGGGTTCAGGCCCAGGAATTCCTCCCGCCCGTCCCACGGATTCTCGCGCCTCAGATCATAGGCGATGCCCTTCTCACTCAGCAGCAGGCGGACCTTGCGGCTGAACGGGCACAGGGGGAATTGGAATAGTTGCCACATGAAGCCCATCCATGCCGGAAGCAGCCCGCAACGTCCACCGGCAAGGGCGCGGAGACTGGGGATTCGCGCGCCGAAACACAGGGGCGCGACTCGTGTCGTAAACGGGTCAGATCCCCGAAGCGTCCAGCAACATCAGGCAGGGCTGCATCAGCCCGTTGACGAAGGCTTGCGGATCAACCGCCTGCGCGCTTTCATCCTGCAACCGTTTTGCTTCCTGGCGCAGCAGGTCATCAACCTGCTGCTCGGTCAGGCCCAGTTCGTCCATCAATTGCGCGGCCGATTGCACGAAATATTCGCGGCCCCGCTCGCCCAGCGCGGGCCAGGCGAGCGCGGACTGCACACCCTGCGCCTGTTCATGGGCGATAATGGCAAAGGCGCCCGAACAGCGCAGCAATGTCTTCTGCTCAAGGGTCAACGCGGGGGGCGGGGCCGCCTCGCTTTCGGCAGAGGCCGCGACAGCGGGAAGGCAGGCGGCGAGCGCGCCGGCGAGGAGGAGCCTGTTCATGCCCCTACCGCTAGCGCGCGCCACCTTAACCCAGCCTTCACTGGCCACCTCAATCGACCGCGTCGGCAGCACGGCGGGATTCCAGGAAGGCGTCGGCCCGGAACTTTTCGAAGGCAACGCGCTGATCGAAGCCGGCATCCTGCGGATAATCGCGATAATCCGCCAGGATTTCAGCAAACAGTTCCTTCAGTTCTTCCTTGTGGTCGGGATGCGTGAAAATGTTCGCCCTGTTTTCGCGCACGCCATCCAGGATACGAGCGCCGATCACGTCCGGCTCCATCCCGAATTCGTGCACGCCGGCCAGCCGTTCGACCGCAGCGGCATCAACCGGTTTCATTTCGCCCTTCAGCGTGTCGGGCCGCACATCATCGCTGGCGTAGATATAGCTCTTCACCAGCCCCGGATGCACCACCGAGACACCGATCCCGTATTTGTACATCGAATGGCGCAGCGAATAGGACAGGCCCCGCACCGCGAACTTGGCGGTGTTGTAGATGCCCGGCGCGCCGCCCGCGATGAAGCTGGCCATGCTGGCCGTATTGACGATGTGGCCGCCCTTCACTTCGCCCGAAAGCGCGCGCTCCTTCATGCGCGGGGCGAAGGTCATCACACCGTTCACCACCCCGTCGAAGTCGACGCCGAGCACCCAGTCCCAATCGTCATAGGAGGAATCCTCGATCGTCTGGAAAAGATTGATGCCGGCATTGTTGAACAGCAGGCTGACCGGGCCGAATTCGGCCTCGACCCGGTCCGCCGCATCCTTGAAGCCTTCGCGGCTGGCGACATCGAGCTGGACGCCCATGACTTCGCGATTATCCAGCGTGGAAAGCGCCTGATCGATCGCATCCTGCCGGATATCGGCGATCGCCACCTTGCATCCCTCGTTGAGGAGGTTGCGCACGATGCCGATGCCGACGCCATTGGCGCCGCCTGTGACGAATGCCGTCCGGCCAGCAAAATCCTTCATTTCCGTTCCTCTTTCCTCGAAAATCACATGCCGCATGCGCGGCTTCAGCCCCCGGCCGCGGCATCCATCGCCAGCACCGGGTTGGCGGCGGTCGATTCCCGCCCGGGCAGGAATTCGTTCCAGATCTTGCGGCGCGCGAAGAACCAGTCGCCATCCAGGCGCACCAGCTCATCCTCGTAATGACCGAAAGTGCCCATCTTCAGCGTTCCTTCCGGCCCATCATTGGCCATTTCGTACCAGAAGGCGGTGCACCAGGCCCGATCGCCTTCCACGCGAATGACGGATTGCGCCAGCACGTGGCGCAGCTTGGCCGGCTTGCCCTGCCAGTCGACGTAGATCTGGCCGACATTCTCCTTGAAACGCTTCGCCTCGGCCCGGATATTCTCACGACCGCGCGTAATTCCCCGGGCATAATCAAGCTCGCCATCTTCCGTGAAGGTATTGGCGTATGTGTCGAAATCGTTCCAATCCATGGCAAACAGGTAGCGCGCCATCAGATTTTCGATTGCCGCACGGTCGTCCGCATAGCTCGGCTGGGGGGTTCCGGCGCTCATCGGGCGGATTCCGTATTGCGTGTGATTGCTTGCATGGTGCACCATCTCCCTAAGCTTGCCGCTGCACGTGCAGTTCGGACAATGTCAATTTTCGCTCGCCTTTTTGTATTCATCACTTACAAATTGGCCAAGCAGATTCAGGCGAGTCCCCAAGGAAAGAGGGACAGGGCCTAAAAGGGAGGATCAAGGATGGCAATTGCGCCGAACAGTCAGGAATTGCGGAATGCCGCCGAAGCGGAGGCGGAAGGCGCAATGCCCTGGCCGTCCGAGAAGGCGGGTTATTACGCGCTGTTCGTGATCATTCTTGCCACGTTCCTCTCGTTCTTCGACCAGACCGTGTTTGCCATGCTGGCGGAGCGGATCAAACACAGCTTCCAACTGTCCGATACCGCGCTGGGCTTCCTGCTCGGCCCCGCCACCGTGCTGGCCTATGTCTTCATCGGCATCCCGCTGGCTCGCCTGGTGGACATCTTCCCGCGCAAATACGTGCTGGCAGCGGGCATTGGCGTGATCGGATCGATCACCGCACTGGGCGGGATGGCCCAGAATTTCATACAGTTCGTCGGCACACGCCTGTTCGTGGGCGCGGGCGGTTCGGCCCATGGGCCGGGGTCTTATTCCATGCTGGCGGACTATTTCCGCCCGATGCGCATCCCGTTGGTTTTCGCGCTGCTGCAACTGGGCTTCATCGGCGGCACCGCGATCGGCACCTGGGGTGGCGGGCAGCTTGTCGCGATGACAAGCACCTGGCCGGAAACCAGCAATTTCCTGGGCCTCACCGTATTCAACTGGCAATGGATTCTGGTCATCATCGGCCTGCCGGGCCTGCTGGTCACCGTGCTGTTCCTGTTCGTGAAGGAACCGCCGCGCCGCAACGCGCCGGGCACGGAACGTCTGGTTCCCGAGAATGCCTCGCTTGGCCGCAAGATCCTGGCCTTCACCGGCTTCGACGCGATCCGCGCGATCAACATGCGTGGGGCGGTGTTCTACCCGCTGTTCGCCGCGCTGGCGCTGTCCGCGGTCGAAAGCCAGGGCCTGGGCGCCTGGCGCGTTCCCTTCATCGTGCGCACCTATGGCTGGACGGAGGCGGAGATCGGCAATGTGCTGGCGCCGATGCTGCTGGTGGCGATGCTCGCCGGCATCATCGTGGGAGGCGTGTTCGTGACCTGGCTGGGCAAGAAGCACAAGGATGCCAACATCCGCGCCGCGGCGATGATGTTCGGCTGCACCACCGTGGTTACCATCTCCGCGCCACTGATGCCCACGGGCGAACTGGCGCTGGCCTGCATGGCCATGGGCGCCTTCTTCGGCCTGGCCGGCGCGCCGGCGCAGAACGCCGCGATCCAGCGCATCGCGCCCAACGAAATGCGCGGGCAGGTGACGGCGCTCTACCTGTTCATGTTCACCTTCTTCGGCGCGCTGGGCAGCTTTGTGATCGGCATCGTCGCGGACTATATCGTTGGCGATCCGCAGCAGCTGTGGGAGGCTATCCTCATCACCGCCTGTGTCTTCCTGCCGCTGGCCACCTTCTTCATGTGGCGGGGCATCAAGCCCTATCGCGAGGAAGTCGAACGCCTTGAAGCCGTTGGTCGCTGATCGCGATCCGGCACCACTACCACGGCAGGACGGCGTGATCCGCCTGCCCGACCTGGAGAGTTGAATGTCTGACCAAAAGATTGCCGCGCTCGAAGCCAAGCTGGCCGAGCTGGAGAACCGCCTGACCGTGCGCGAGGATGAGCTAGACGTGCGCAAGCTGCAGTATCTCTATGGCTACCTGATCGACAAATGCATGTACGACCAGGTGGTCGACCTGTTCACCGACGATGGCGAAGTGCGCTTCTTCGGTGGGGTGTGGAAGGGCAAGGAAGGCGTTGCCCGCCTCTACATCGAACGCTTCCGCAAGCGCTTCACCCACAACAACAATGGCCCGATCGACGGCTTCCTGCTGGACCATCCGCAGTTGCAGGACATCGTGGACATCCAGCCTGACGGCGTGACCGCGCTGGTCCGCGCCCGCTCCACCATGCAGGCCGGCCGCCACAAGGATTATGCCGATCCCGACAAGGGCCTGGGCGTGCGCCAGTGGTGGGAAGGCGGCATTTACGAGAACACCTACAAGAAGGGTTCCGACGGCAAGTGGCGCATCCATGTGCTGAACTACTTCCCGCACTGGCATGCCGATTTCGAAAGCGGCTGGGCCTACACCGATCCCGAATATACCCCCTTCATCAAGACGCTGTATCCGGCCGACCCTTCCGGCCCGGACGAGCTGATCGAGGATCACTGGCTGTGGCCGCGCCACAAGCTGCTGCCGTTCCACATGAAGCACCCGATCACGGGCGAGGAAATGGCCGCTACGCGCTGGGAAGGCGATGCCAGGCGCGATGCCGAATTCGCCGCGGCGAAGGACTGAGGTTTTAAGGGGGAGGCCGCGGCTTTCCCCCTTTGACCAATTCGGCCAGGCTTTACCGGATGGCGCAGGCAGGCGTTGCCCAGGCCCGGCTTTTCCGCTTTGCCTGCACCAGCGCAGATGAAACACAGCCCTTCTACGAGTAAAGGGCGAACGGAGTCGTGTAAGATGGCCCAGTATCCCTCCCTCCACATGGTGATCGACGGCGAGAAGGTTTCCGGCAATGGCCGCCGGACTTTCCCCGTGGTCAATCCCGCCACTGGCGAGACGATCGGCGAATTGCCGTTGGCCGAGATTTCCGATCTCGACCGCGCACTGGAAACGGCGCGGCGCGGCTTCGCGATCTGGCGCAAGGCTCCGGCTGCCCAGCGCGCGGCGGTATTGCAGGGCGCAGCCCGGCTGATGCTGGAAAGGGCGGACGATCTGGCTCGCGTCGCCACGCTGGAACAGGGCAAGCCCTTTGCCGAAGCCAGGATCGAAGTGATGATGAACGTGGGCCTGTTCCAGTTCTACGCAGGCGAGTGCCAGCGCCTCTACGGGCGCGAACTGGTCCGCCCCGAAGGACAGCGCTCCACCGTGCGGCACGAACCGGTCGGCCCCGTCGCCGCCTTCGCCCCGTGGAATTTCCCGATCGGCAATCCCGGCCGCAAGCTGGGCGCACCGATCGCGGCGGGCTGTTCGGTGATCATGAAGGCGGCCGAGGAAGCGCCCGCTTCCGCACTGGGCGTGCTGCAGTGCCTGCTCGATGCGGGCCTGCCCAAGGAAGTGGCGCAGGCCGTGTTCGGCGTGCCTGACGAAGTGAGCCGCCACCTGCTGACCAGTCCGGTGATCCGCAAGCTCAGCTTCACCGGATCGACCGTGGTGGGCAAGCACCTGCTGCGTCTCGCGGCGGACAACATGCTGCGCACCACGATGGAACTGGGCGGCCATGGCCCGGTGCTGGTGTTCGGCGATTCCGATATCGACCAGGTGCTGGATACGGCCGTGGGCGGTAAGTACCGCAATTGCGGCCAGGTCTGCGTTTCTCCCACCCGCTTCATCGTTGAGGAAGACGTGTTCGAGAAGTTCCGCGATGGGTTCGTTGAACGTGCGAAGGCGATCAAGGTCGGCAATGGCCTGGACGATGGCACGCAGATGGGTCCGATGGCCAACCCGCGCCGCCCGCAGGCGATGGACAGCTTCATCTCCAACGCCGTCTCCAAGGGCGCGAAGCTGGGCACGGGCGGCGAACGGATCGGCAATCAGGGCTTCTTCTTCCAGCCTACGGTGCTGTCCGAAATCCCGCTGGATGCCGACGTGATGAACGAGGAGCCGTTCGGCCCGCTCGCGCTTATCAACCCCTTCAAGGGCGAGGCCGAGATGGTCGAAGAGGCGAACCGCCTGCCCTATGGCCTGGCGGCCTATGCCTGGACCGGCAATGGCCAGCGCCAGCGCCGTCTGGCGAATGACATCGAAAGCGGCATGATCGGTATCAACAGCCACATGATCGGCGGCGCGGATGCTCCGTTCGGCGGGGTGAAATGGTCCGGCCACGGCGCGGAAGACGGCCCGGAAGGCGTGCTCGCCTGCATGGTGCTGAAGGCTGTCCACGAAGGCTGAGATGATGACGCATGACCTGAACACGGGAGGCGATCGCGGCTATCTGCGCATCGCCACAGAGGAAGCCTTTGCCACTTCCGAGCAGATCGAGGCGATCCTGCGGCTGGTAAAGGAAGGCAAGGCTGACAAGGGCACGGTATCGCTGTGGGGCTTTTACGGCACCGCGCAGACCGAGCGGACCAACTTCATCCGCGAGCGGTTGCTGGACCTGGGGCCGCTGCGCATCCAGGCGATGGACGATGCCGGGATCGACAAGGCCGTGCTGGCCCTGACATCCCCCGGCGTGCAGGCGCTGTTCGATGCCGGGGAAGCGCGCGGGATCGCCCGCCGGGCCAACGATCACCTGAAGGATGCCTGCGAGAAATATCCCGACCGTTTCCACGGCATGATCGCGATCGCGCCACAGGACCCGCAATGGTCGGTGGAAGAACTGCGCCGCGGCAAGGAGGAACTGGGCTTCCACGGGGTGCAGGTGAACAGCCACACCCATGGCCATTACCTGGACGAGGAGCAGTTCGACCCGATCCTGCGCGCCTGCGCCGATCTGGATCTGCCGCTGTACATCCATCCGCAAGGCCCGCCCGATGCGATGATCGGCTCGATGGTGGAGGCCGGGCTGGATGGCGCGGTGTTCGGGTTCGGCGTGGAGACCAGCTTCCACGGGCTGCGCATG